>Ga0209808_1000128_pt1 | contig 39195 bp, 35 predicted proteins | sample GraSoiAngelo_157_FD_186171 | JGI IMG/M metagenome (GOLD analysis project Ga0209808, IMG submission 186171) | Grasslands soil microbial communities from the Angelo Coastal Reserve, California, USA - 14_1009_16_20cm (SPAdes) (version 2) | ecosystem: Environmental > Terrestrial > Soil > Grasslands ... | reverse complement strand
GTACGACAAGGCCTCGGCGGGCATGTTCAACGACAACATCCACATCCTCAACCCGGGCGGCGCAGCGGCCGGCGTCACGGTCAGCCTGCCCGGCGCGGCGACCCAGACCCTGACCGTGGCCGGCGGGGCCGAAGCCTACGTGAGCTTCCCCCAGGGCAGCATCGGAGGCCCGGTCACAGTGAGCTCGACGCAGCCGGTCCTGGCCGCGCAGCGGGTCCAGTACTACTCGACCTTCAACGAGATCTGGGCCGGCTGACGAACCCCCGGTTCGGTCTGGTGAACATCAAGGCGGTGCTTGCTCTGGCGAGCATCGCCGCCTTGAACCTCGGTGTGGCCCACGCCGCTGCGCCCAGCCAGGCAGCAGCTGTGGCGGCTGCGCTGCCGCAGACCAGGCTCGAGTTCGGCGTGGCGAACGATCCGGGGAACTTGGGCTGGATGACGGCGAGCGGCGTTCCGTGGGGATACCGCTATCAATACCTTTCCGCCGGCGTCAACACGAACCAGGGCTGGGAGACCTGGAACAGCCCGACCGGCGCTTTCGCCACCTTTTACATGGACGCGTCCAGCGCCAACGGATACCTCCCCGTCTTCAGCTACTACGAGCTCCTGCAGTCGAACCCGTCCACGGGCACCAACGAGTCGGACCGGGACTACAGCAACCTCAACAACGCGAGCACCATGGCCGCCTACTACGCGAACTTCAAGCTGCTGATGCAGAAGGCAGGCGCGTACGGCAAGACCGTGGTCGTGCAGGTGGAGCCCGACCTGTGGGGCTACCTGCAGCAGCGCGCGTCCGGTGGTGACGCCTCTACGGTCAGCGCCAGCGTGTCGGGTTCGGGCTTCGCCGACGTGGCCGGAATCCCCAACACCGCGCAGGGATTCGGACGGGCGCTGCTCAAGATTCGCGACCTTTACGCGACGAACGCGCAGCTGGCGATTCACGCGTCGGGTTGGGCCAACGGCACCGACATCGACAGCTCGACCGACCCGACGGTCAACGCGGTCGCCGTCGCGGATGCCACCGCTGGCTTCCTCAACTCGGCCGGCATCGCGAGCAACCCCTACGGCAGCACGTGGGACCTGGTCTTCAACGACCTGGACGACCACGACGCCGCGTGGTGGGAGCAGCAGGGTCGCGACAATGCGTCGTTCACGCACTGGTGGGACCCGTCCAACACGACCTATCCGAACTTCACCCGCTACCTGGCATGGGTCGGCGAGCTGAAGGCGAAGACCGGCCGGCCGCAGGTTGCGTGGCAGGTGCCGGTCGGCAACCAGTACTTCCTGACCATGAACAACACGTGCGGGCATTACCAGGACAACGTCGCGCCCTATTTCATCAGCCACGCGAGCGACCTGTTCTCGGCGGGTCTGATCGCGGTCCTGTTCGGCGCCGGCAACCAGTGTCAGACCACCTACCTGGATGGGGCCAAGGACGGCGTGACCAACAACGGTGGGGCTCCCACGACCGATGCCCTGGGCGGATGCGTCGCCTGCAATACGCATACCTCGACCGCGGCGGATGACGACGGAGGCTATCTCCGCCAGTTCGTCGGCCAGTACTACGCCGCCGCGAACTGCCTGGGCACCGTGATCGCCAGGTCGTTCCTCAACTGGTACGACAACGCCTCGGCCGGCATGGTCGCCGACAACATCCACATCCTCAATCCCGGCGCCGGTACGAGCTCCGGCTGCGTCACCGTGAGCGGTCAGGCTGTGGCGTCATGGAGCGCGGGGCCGGGTCAGGAGACATACGTCACCATGCCGCGGGGAACCATCGGAGGGCCGGTGACGATCATCGTCAGCAGCGGGGAAGCAGTGCTTGCGTCCCAGAGAGTGCAGTTCAACCAATCGTTCAACGAGGTGTGGGCGCAAACTGCTGCCCAGGCCTCGACGACCAGCTTCGTGAACTGGTACGACAAAGCCTCGGCCGGCATGCTGAACGACAACATCCACGTCCTCAATCCCGGCGGCACGGCCGCCACCGTGACCATCAGCCTGCCCGGAGCGACCTCACAGATGCTGACCGTCGCCCCGGGAGCCGAGTCCTACGCGACCTTCCCCCAGGGCACCATCGGCGGACCGGTGACGATCACCTCGGACCAGCCGGTGCTGGCCTCGCAGCGGGTCCAGTTCCAGCAGACCTTCAACGAGGTCTGGGCCCAGAGCGCGACCCAGGCCGCCACGACCAGCTTTGTGAACTGGTACGACAAGGCCTCGGCCGGCATGTTCAACGACAACATCCACGTCCTCAACCCAGGTGGGACGGCGGCGAGCGTGACGGTCAGCCTGCCCGGGGCGAGCTCACAGATGCTGAGCGTCGCGCCCGGTGCCGAGGCCTACGCGAACTTCCCCCAGGGCACCATCGGCGGACCGGTCACGGTGACCTCGACCCAGCCGGTGCTGGCCTCGCAGCGGGTCCAGTTCAACCAGTCCTTCAACGAGGTCTGGGCGGAGAGCGCGGCCCAGGCCGCCACGACCGGCCACCTCAACTGGTACGACAAGGCCTCGGCGGGCATGTTCAACGACAACATCCACATCCTCAACCCGGGCGGCGCAGCGGCCAGCGTCACGGTCAGCCTGCCCGGCTCGGCGACCCAGACCCTGACCGTGGCCGGCGGGGCCGAAGCCTACGTCAGCTTCCCCCAGGGCAGCATCGGAGGCCCGGTCACAGTGAGCTCGACGCAGCCGGTCCTGGCCGCCCAGCGGGTCCAGTATTACTCGACGTTCAACGAGATCTGGGCGGGCTGAACAGCAGCACCGTAAAGAGGTAGATTCCCGCCGCGGCGATCAGTCCGAGCAGCAGCTCGGGCACCGGGAACGGCATCCACGGCGGCGTGAGCGTATGCAACCTCGGGATGTAGACAGGCGTTTTGGCAATCGCGCGTCCGGGTGTGCCGTACTCCGTTTCCAGGTCGAGGAACTCCGACGGCTTCTCGACCAGCGTTGGGCGGGTGTCACCTGATGGGGGCGGCAGCCGGTCGCTCGCGAAGAAGACAAGCATCCCCGGCTCCTGATCGATCCGCGTCAGCCGGAGGACGACACTGCCGCCGGCGGTGGGCGGAAGGCGAATCGAGCGAAACGCGGCCCTCTCATGCTGCCAGATGGATCCGTCGCCAAAGGGCTGCAGCCAGAGCGGTGCGCGCGAGTCGCCCAGTGATTCGACGTTGTTCGCGAGGAGCACGCCATCCGCTCCGGTCAACTGCACCTGGATGCGAGCGGGGCGTTGTCCGCGCCAGTGATAGGGCAGCCGAATGTCATACGGCGACGCCCTCTGCAGCGGCACAGCCTGGGTCAGCACGCCGCCGGATGGCAGGGGAAGCTCATGGATCGTCACCAGGTTGATCTCGTCCCGTCCGCGGTCACCCGGGACGGTCGTCATCAGCATCGCGGCGCTCACGCCGGTCATGGCTGCGATCCCGACGGCCCAGGCAATCACGCGTCTCATCCGTAAAACCCATCCACCATCGCCAGCACGCTGATGACGTTGAGCCCAACCCCGGCGAGGATGACGGCCGGCGCGAGGAGCCCGCTCGCTCTCGCGGGCAGCAATCGTTGCCACCCTCGGATGAGCAGGACGAGGAGCGGGAACAGGACCATCAGAAACGAGCGTCCCTGGAGGATCAGCTGGCCGCTGGATTGGAACGTGTACGCCTCGAGCAGCTGGATCAGGGCCGCGGGCACGAGGTAAGCGAGCATCGCCGCGACCAGCACCGGTCGGAGTGGCGCCGACCTCGCCGCCATCCACACCGCGCCGGCAAGACCCGCCGCAACGGCGAGAGCGATGGCGACGTAGACGAGACTGGGCAGGTCCACCTGGAACCAGCCGAAGTAACCCCAGAAGCTGGTTATCCAGATGATGTAGAGACGTTCGAAGTGGTAGACCGAATACACGCTGAGGTACTGCGAGATTCCGTGGACCCCGGGGGCCGTCGGAATCAGCGCCGAGGTGTTGCCCGCCACCTGCGAGAAGATCCGCCCGATCCCGATGGCGGCGATGATCGGCACCGCAGCGGCAGCGGCGAGGCCTCCCAGACGAGACATTTCGGAGCGCACGGGCATGCGCGGGAGCCCGACGACATAGAGGACGGGCAGCAGCGCCGCCAGAAACAGGCCCTGCGGTTTGGCCAGGTAGGCCAGGCCGATCAATCCGCCCAGCACCACTCCCTCCCGAGCAGAGACGCCCACTCGTAAGGCACGAAAGAATCGCCACCAGAAGGCGGCCGTCACCGCGATCAAAAGCGCGTCGTTGTTGACGATGGCGGTTTGCTGGGAATTCATCGGCTGCACCGTGAACAGCACCGCTGCCGAAAATGCGAGATAGGGCGACTCGGGAAACGCCCACCGGGCGGCGAGGTAGGCGAAGGCCGCGGCAAGCACGCCCAGGACCACGCTCCAGAGCCTGACGGAGTCGAGCCTGGCCTCGACCGCCAGGGGCCGCGTCAAAAGGTAGAAGGGCACGGCGGCGGCGTAGTACACAGGTGAGTAGCCGGCGGCCGCGTTGATCGGGCGGGAGCCAAGACGATCCGCGGGTGACGACGCGCTGCACGGGGCCATCGGTATGCCGAACGGGGGCTCGGCGTGGAACCCGCCGTAGAGGGTCAGGTCGAGATTGCTTTCCGAGCACACGATGTCGGGCGGGTAATAAAGCGCCGCGTTCGCATCGGTGGCGCGTGGCAGCCAGCCGTTTTCGACCAGCTCCTGGACGTAGGCGTAGTGCGACGCCTCATCAGGGCCGTACCAGGGCGGCAGCACGGCCGACCACACAAGGCCTTTGGCCACCGCCAGCCCTAGAACCGCGATCCACATCGCCCGAAAGGAAAGCCGAGCGGTGATCAGGGCGACACTGTGGAGCTTCTCGTAATCCACGCACGTAGGCTGACGGCGGCCCACCGTGCCCAGATGGCAAGCCAGATGCCGCCGTTGACGATGGCCGGCGACTCGGGGGCGTAGTGCTTCTTGTGGAAGATCCACATCGCTCGGTGAAACTCGTACAGCATCTTCTGGGTCGCCTGGCGAGTCGACGTGCCTTTCACGTGGACCGCGACCGCGTCCGGCAGGTAAAAGATCTTCCAGCCGCCTTTGCGGAGGCGGAAGCAGAGGTCGAGGTCTTCGCCGTACATGAAGAATTCGGGATCGAACAGACCGACCTTGTCCAACGCCGCACGCCGGACAAGCAGGCATGCCGCGGTCCCGGCGTCGATCTCGTGCACCGTCTCCGGCGAGATGGCGCCGAGGTTGTAGCGGTTGAAGCGTGAGCTGCGGGGGAAGAGGCGGCTCAGGCCCGTGAAACGGTAGAGGGCGGCCAGAGGGGAGGGGAAGGCCCGGCGGGCGGCCAGGTCCGGGCGTCCGTCGGGTCGCACGAGCCGTGGGCCGGCCGCACCTGCCTCCGGGTTCGCGGCCAGAAAGGTGGCCAGGCGGTCGACGCAGTTTTCGTCGACCATGACGTCAGGGTTCAGGAGCAGCACGAACTTGCCGTGCGATTCCTTGAATCCGGCGTTGTTGGCCCTGCCAAAGCCGACGTTCTCAGTGAGCGCGATCACCCTGGCCTGGGGAAATGCTTCCTGGATTGCCTTGGCGGTGCCGTCGCTCGAGGCGTTGTCGATGACGATCGCTTCCGTATCGCTGCCAGTTGTGAGGTAAAGCGCGCGCAGGGTGTCGAGGACGTGACTGCGCACGTTGAAGCTGACGATGAGGGCGGAAACCGAGGTCAAGCCCGCGCTGCAGGCGTCGCGGCGGTGCGGCCCATCGCCCGGGCTGCCCAGGCAGGGAGCTCCGGGCGCCGAGCCAGCCGGACCGCCAGCCTCCGCGCGATGTTGTACCCAGGCGCCTGCAGGAACCACTTGACCTTGGTCCGAGCGCTGTAGTCGCGGTCGCGCAGGATGAAGCGCCAGTCCTGGGCCGTGCCCCTGATCACGAGCGCAACGTGGCGCGGCAGGCTCGTGTCGATGCTGCGCCCGGTGGTCTTCCACAGGCCGAGCATCTCCTCGTACATGCGGTTGAAATAGGCCCGCAGCGGATAGCTGTGAGAGTGCAATACCACCGCCATCGGCGCGTAGGCCTTGATCAGTCCCGCCTTGATCACATCGCGTCCGAGTGCCTGGTCTTCCGCATACGCGACGTCGCGAAAGGGCACAGTTTGCATCGCCGTGCGCCTCACGGCCGAGTTGACGTTGGAGAAGTACGTCAGCGCGTCACGCTCACGTTCGGATGTCAGTCGTGGGTTGTCGACCTGCAGCATCAGGAAGTGGTCAGGCCCGAACGAACGGAAGTGGTTGATCACGTCGCGCTTGACGGTCGGACAGCAGTCCGGGCGGGGCGCCTGTTTCCCGTATGCGCAGGCCACCCTGTCCGATACGTCAAACGGCCGCAGTATCTCGCTGAGCCAGTGCTTGTCGGCGGGAACAGCGTCCTGGGTCAGGAAGGCGACAAAGTCTCCCCTGGCCATCTCCACCGCGAGGTTTCTGGTGCGGCCGTGGCCAAAGCTTGACTTTGGAATCTCATGCAGACGCACCGCTGCGCGCTTGCGCACGGCATCGAGCGTGCCGTCGGTCGAACCCGAATCGATCACGAGCACCTCGAACTCGAAATCGGCCTCCTGCCGCAAACAAGAATCGAGCAGCTCGCCGATCCGTTCGATGCCGTTGTAGGTCGGAATCGCGATTGTCGCCTTCATCTCCGAAGGAGCGCTCAGTGCGCCAGTTGCGGTGGCTGGTCCGGTGTGCGCCACTGGTGATGCATGTACACGACGCCCTCATACGCATCGCTCTGTCCGATGTGAAATGAATAAAGGCGTTCCAGCATCTCGTACACGGTGCCGAGGCGCCCGCCAAACAGCCCGACGGTCAGCCAGTACGTCCCGTGCTGCAGGTCCATGCACTGGTAGTCGAGCAGCAGGACGGTCTCCGCGTCGGTCGGCACCGCGGCATGCGAGATGACCGTATTCGTGCCGAAGCAGTGCAGGCCGTCGTCGCGGTAGATGGCGACGCCGGCGTTCACCGGTTCACGCTGCGGGTTGGCGATCTTCAACCTGATGGTCGCGCTCTGGCCGCGCTGTATCGCGTGCGTTGTTTGACCGTTGCCATCCAGCATCTCGACAGACACGATCCGCGGGCGGCTGCTGGTCGCGCTTGTCGGTGCAGCTTTGGAGTCGGACAGCAGCCTGTTCGCGTGCTCTTCGTTGAGCCGGCTGTATTCGACCGCGGCGCCCGCCGGGCTGTAGATGCCGCGCGGCCGCCCGTGGTTGAGAATCAGAACCCGATCCGAAAACTCCTGGATCGACCCCATGTCGTGGCTGACGAAGATGATCGTCCTCCCTTCCTTCTTGAAGCGTCGGAAAACGTCGAAGCACTTCTCCTGAAAGCTGGCGTCGCCTACCGCCAGGACTTCGTCGACCAGGAGGATGTCGGCATGGGCCTGGATGGCCACCGCGAAGGCCAGTCGCACCAGCATTCCGGATGAGTAGTTCTTGAGCTTCTGGTCCATGAAGTCCGACAGCTCTGAGAACCGCACGATATCGTCGAACCTCTCGGCGACCAGGGATCGCGAGAGACCCAGGATCGCGCCGCTCAAGAACACGTTTTCCCGCGCGGTGAGCTCGGCGTTGAAGCCCACGCCAAGCTCGATGAAGGGGGACAGCAGGCCCGTGACCGAAACCCGGCCGCTCGTCGGCCGGTAGATGCCGGCCATGATCTTGAGCAGCGTGCTCTTGCCGCTGCCGTTCGGCCCGATGACGCTGAAGAACTCCCCGCGCGTGATCTCGATCGAGACGTCTTGCAGGGCTTCGAGGCGTCGGGAGCCGGCGGGCCGGAACCCACGCGCCGCGAGCTGCTTCAGCGACGTCGTCCGCTCCAGCGGCACCCGAAACACCTTGGTGAGGTGCTCGATGGAGATCGCTACATCCGTCTGCACTTAGATCTCTTCAGCGAACTGGGAGGCGGCGGATTCGAAGTACAGATAGCCGACGACCAGTACGACGATGGGGATGGCGTACGGCACTACCACCAGTGGCGAGTGAATGACGTCGAGAGGCGTCAGCGTGGTGGGGCTGATGAGGACCCTCCTCGAGTCCTGGATGATCTGAGCGATCGGGTTGAGCGCGAACAGCGCCTGGTAGCGCGACGGGACGAAGGAAAGCGGATAGATGATCGGGCTGGCGTAGAACAACAGCTGCAGCCCGAGCTCCCAGATGTGCTTGAAGTCGCGGAACTTCACGTACAGCGCCGCGAGCAGGAACGAAGAGCCCAGCGTGAGCGCGTACAGCTCCAGCACCAGGAGCACAAACAATGGTGCGGTCAGCTGCAAACCGACACCTGAAAAGATCACGAACACCGCGACGACGATGAGGTTGAAGGCAAGAGTGATGAGCGAGCTGAGGCTGGTGGCGATGACGATGATCATGCGGGGGAAGTAAACCTTTCGGATCAAGTCGCCTCGCTCGACGATGGACGCCATCGCCCGGACGGTCGCGTCAGAGAAATACGTCCACAGGACGATGCCCAGGAGCAGGTTGACGGCGTAGTTCGGCACGCCGTTCCCAAAGCGGACAAAGCGGGTGAAAACCAGGTACAGCACCCCAAAGATCAGGAGCGGCTTGGCGATGGTCCAGATGTACCCGCCGAGAAAGGAGCCCTGGTACTTGATCTTGTAGTCGGTTATCGCCAGCTCGCGGAGGAGGTTGGCGTAGGACTTCGATGGGCGTCCGGAGGGGGACGCCGGCTTCGAATCCGCCGTGGTTGTAGCCATCAGGCGCCCGCCCCTCGGGGATCGGGCAGCGTGCATCTCACTCTTGTCAAAGGGTAAGGATGATACGCAGGCGGTCCCGCGGTCAGCCGCGCTGGGGTGCGCGGTGGACCCGCGTGATCACGTCCTGGATTCCGTCCCGCAGCTTGACCCGAGGCGCCCAGCCGACCGCCGCCTCGATGCGGGCGATGTCGGCGCAGAAGTCCCCGGTCTCGACGCTGGCCTCGGATTGCGGCCACGGCACGTGCTCCACCCGGCCGCTGCCTGCAACGTCGACGATCAGGGCGGCAAGATCGGCCAGCGAGGTTCCGGTGCCTGAGCCGAGGTTGTAGGTCGCCCCCGCGGCCGCGGGCGACATCGCCACGGCGAGAAGTGCCTCGACGACATCATCGACGTGGATGTAATCCCTGAGCTGCTCGCCGCGCCCGAACACCGTGATCGATCGCCCGCGCATCGCCTCGTGGATGAACTGGTTGATCACGCCGTAGCTGCGCTGCTCGGGCCGCTGGTAGGGTCCATATGGATTCGTGATGCGCATGACCACGCTCTTCAAGCCGTGCTGCAGGCCGAAGATCCTCAGATAGTTCTCGGCCACCAGCTTGTGGGCGCCGTAGATCGAGAGTGGAGTTGTGGGCGCCGTCTCGGGCACGGGGACGGGGAGCTTGGGAGCGTAGACCAGCCGCGAGCTCGGAAACACGATCACCGCCTCGGTCGCGCCGAGCCTCATCGCATCGAGGAGCAGCAGGAGGCCGCGACAGTTGACGTCCAGGTCTTCGATCGGAGACTCGTTGCTCGTCGAGGCCCCGGATTTGCCGGCGAGATGGAAGATGTAGTCGCAGCCCTCGACCGCGTCCTGCAGCACCGCCTCATCGCGAATGTCACCCTTGAAGAAACGGACCGCCGGGTGCACGCCTTCGTCGAACTCAGCCTGAGGCGGCCAGGAGCGGGCCATGACGCGAACCTCAGCGCCGAGCTGGGCCAGTCGCGGCACGAGGTTGGAACCCATGAATCCAAATCCACCGGTGACGAGCGCCACCCGGCCGCGATACGCGGCGGCGAGCGGCGCCTCGTGGCTCGACTTCACACTCACAACCGTAGCGAGCGCCTAGTCCGGCGGCTCGGCGCCGAGCACCCTGAGCATGATTCGCTCGAGCTGGGCGCCTGCCGCATCCCAGCTCAGCGGCTCGACGCTCTGTGAGGCGCGAAGAGCCACATCAGGCAGGTTCGGCTGATCCACCACCTGACACAGCGCTTCAGACAGGGCGCGGGGGGTGGGGCGGGTGAAAACGAGGTGGGGGTTGTCGCTGACCAGGCGGTTGTTCGGACCGTCGTTGATGACCGGTATGCATCCGGCCGCCAAAAGCTCGAGGGGAAGCAGCGAGAAGTTCGTGAGCGAGAGCATGAGCGCCGCCGCGCAACTGTTGTAGAGATCGTTGAGCTTGTCCAGGGGCAGGCTGCCGTGATCGACGAACGGAAAGGGCAGCTGCCAGCCCTTGACCGGCCAGCCTGCCATGTTGATCTCGTATTCAGGCTTGGCGCGATGGAAGCGGTCAAGCGCGAGTACGCCGAGCTCGAACCCGCGCCGCGTGGTAACCGGCCGGGCGTAGAAAAAGACCTTTGAGCGATGCCCGCTGTTGACGTAGTAATAGCGACCGAAGTCGGAGCCGAACTCAAAGTGGTCGCACTGCATCCCGTAGTCGTGCTCCAGCTTCTTCGACAACCATCCTCCCGCGGTGATGCCGTAGAGACCGAATCGGTACGTGTTCTCGGCCAGCACGCTTTCGGAGCCGACCGGATAGAACGACGGCTCGAAGTCCTGCACGAAGTAGAACTTGCCACCCTCGATCTTGGCGTTGCGCACGGGGTAGGCGGTGGTCCATGAGGTGGCGAAGAGCGCGTCACATTCGCCCACCGTCGAGAAGTCGTGCAGCACCGTGGCGCGCATCGGCGCGTAGTGGTCATGCAATACCTGCGCCGTCTGCGGCGGCAATTGCGTCTTGTGCGGGTCGTAGACGTAGACGCGGCACGTATAGCCGTGCTCCTCGAGGTAGCGGACGAAGCGAAATATGTTCAGATGGCCGCCGGAGCCAGGACCGACGGGCGGCACAACCCAGCCGATCACGTTCGGGGTGCCTCGCCGTTTCAGCGGGCGTGGAACGCGCCGGCGCTCCGCCCAATCCGCCTCCTCGACGTCCTCGAGGCTGACCGCGAGGTAGACGCGGCGCCTGCCGGCGTACTCGAGAAGCCGGCCGCGCACCTTCCTGACGAGGGCCGGCAAGCCCTGGCTGCGGAGGATGAACAGGGCCTTGGTGAACTTGGCGATCAAGTGCTGGCTCCCACGATCATTGAGAACGCATTGCCGATGCTCTTGGGCTGCATCGGTCGGAAGTCTATCGAGGACGCCCAGCACGTCCGGCCGGTTAGGCGCCGAAAGTAGAATTGCGCGCGAGTTGACAAAGCCCGTGCGCGCGCTGGGGGTCGCGCTTCTCGTGCTTTGGACTCTGCACACGGTGGTCGTCACGGGGCCGCTCCTGCTCAGCGCGCACTACGCAGACCTGCTCCGCGGCACTCCCCAAGGCGCGTTGCGCGCGCCGCTGGGCGACCCGATCCAGGATGCGACGCCCGCGGTGGTGGCGAGCCTTCCCGCGCACGGAGATGTGCTGGCTCTCGTGCCTGCCTCAGAAGTCGACGGATTCGCCTACTTCTGGTTGACCTACTGGCTCTATCCGCGCCACGTCGAGGTCAGCGGGGACCTCGACGCCGCGTCGACCACGAGCGCCCCCGGCATCGTCTATTTCCAGAGGCCGGACGCGCCGAGCCTGAACACGCCCGCCGGCTACGTTCTGCGCTCGGACACAACCACGGCGGGCGGTGATCACACTATCGTCTTCGTCAAAGCGGGCGCCTGACGATGACGGTGCTGGGCAGTGGTCTGGGCCTCGCGCTCTACATCCTCCTGAGCTACCTCGTCGGACGGCTGATCGCCACGCTGCTTGGATTCCACGTCGACGCCCTCGTCCGAGCCGGCTGCCCGCTCATCGGCGCCGCGGCGATGGGGATCGAGCTCTGGATCTTCGGCGTGGTTCACGTCCCGTGGTTCGTGCTCTGGCTCGTTCTGCCCTGGCTCGTGGCGGCGGTGGTCACCCGCAGGCGAACGATCGCAGCCGTGAGGGACGAGGTCGCGTCGATCCGGCCCCTGCTCTCAGGGCTGGGCGATCTCGACCCGCTGACGGCGGGTCTGGTGGCCTTCACGGTCGCCACTCTGGGCTTCTACCTCCTCAATCTGCTGGCGCAACCCTTGGTGGGCTGGGATGCGATCGCGATGTGGCTGTTCAAGGCCAAGGTTTTCTTCGACTCGGGCAGCGTCGACCTGGCGAACCTGCCGCCAAGACCGATCAGCGCAACCCGCCATCTCGACTACCCGCCGCTGTTTTCTCTGATGGTCGCCACGGCCTGGGTGTTGCTGAGCCATGTCGATGACATGGTGGGCAAGAGCATCGGGTTCATGTTCTTGATCTCTGGGGTGGCGGCCGTCTCGGCAAGCCTTCTGCCCTTGCTCGGCACGCGGCTGACCGCGATGTTCGCCCTCCTCATGGTCGCGCTGCCCGCCCTGCAGACATCGTTCGTCCTTCCTTATTACATGGGCTATGCGGACTACGCGATCGCGGTGTTCATGTTGCTCAGCCTTGCCCATCTCTACAGGTCTGTCCGCCTCGGCCGAGACCTTGACTCCGGCCTCGCGTTTCTGTTTGCGGCTCTCGCCGCGCTGACCAAGAATGAGGGCCTCCCATTTCTCCTCGTCATTGCGGTGGTCTTCGTTTTCGGTGCGGCGTGGGGGAGGGTGAAGGAGCGGGAAACGCCGAGCCTTCTCCTCGTCTCTGTGGCGGCGGCCGGCCTCCTACCGGTCGTCGCGTGGCAGGTCTACACGCGCGTGCACGGCTTCAACAGCGACGTGCTCAGCCTGCCGCATCCGGCGTGGACGATCGGCCTGCTGACATCCAGAGCCCGGACCATCGCGAGCTTCTTCTTTCACCTGATGAATCGCAACGACGACTACCCATGGTTGGCAGCGGGCTGGATAGTGGCGACCGTTCTGACGGTCATCTCGAGATACAGGCGGCTCACGCTGGTGTGGGCGGCCTTGACCGCGCAGGGGCTCACCTACGGAATCGCGCTGCTGACCACACCCAATGAGGTGACCTTCGAACTGAACACTGCAGCCGACCGCCTGGTCCTGCAGCTGGTGCCGTCATTGCTCCTTCTGCTGGGGCTTGCCTTGCGCGAGCTGCCGCACAGCCGGACTGCGGAACGCGGCGTCGCGCTCGAGCAGGCCGCCTAGCCCGGCGCCGTTCGCGTCTCGCCGAAGCGCAGGCGGCGAGCGATCTTGTGGCGGTAGGGGTAGGGCTGCATCCAGGCCGCGATCGCCGCGGGGGTGACCTTCCGTCTCGCCTTGATGAAGCGCCTCCGGTCGAGGCTCGCCGGCAGGTGGCGGAAGAAGTCCACGATGCCCAGCAGCGATGCCGGCGACTCGAGGCCGAACTGAGTGGCCGCCAGCAGCGTGAACGCGGCCACGCCGGGCAGGCGCGCAAGGCCCTCGGGCCACAGGTCGTTGTCGGCCACCAGGAGGAGGCGGTTCTTGAGGATGTGGCGGAGGATCAGCGCGGACCGGCGCGCCTTGGTGGCGCTGCGGTGGTGCCACGCGACCGCCGGCTCGTACCACGCCTTCCAGCCCAGCCAGCGCGCCCGCCAGTCCAGGTCGACGTCCTCGATGTAGGCGAAGAAGCGCTCGTCGAATGGCCTCGCGGGCCCCTGGCAGAGCTGTGCGAGCATCGACACCCGGTACAGGGCGGCCGCGGCAGTGACGCCAAAGATCTCCTCGGGTCGCTCCCACTGGCCCGTATCGGGGAAGCCCTCGCCGCGGTTGCCCGCCCAGCCGTTCCGGAAAAGGACGTGGCCGGTGCTGTCGACGATCACGTCCGACCCGGCGATCCTTGGCCGGAGCAGCTTGCCTGTCACCGAGCCAATCCGCGGATCCCGGTTGCCCGCCGCGACCAGACGGGCGACGTAGTCGCGCTCGAGCTCGACGTCCAGGTTGGCCAGCAGAAGCCACGTCCCGGTGGCGGCGGCCACGGCCTGGTTGGCGGCTCGCGCGAATCCGAGGTTTTGCTGATTGGTGATCACCTGCGCGGCCGGATGCTCGGCGCGAAGCCGCTCGAGCGAGCCGTCTGTGGAGGCGTTGTCGATGATGATCAGCTCCACCGGCGGCAGCGTCTGGTCGAGCAATGTGCGGGCGCATTTCAGGACCAGCTCCCCGCCGTTCCAGTTCAGGATGGCGGCGCTGACGCGCTCAGCCATTCGCGGCCTGCCTCGATTGCGAGCCCGCCCAGGCCAGGGCCAGGAAGGTCCAGAACTCGAGGGCGAGATCGTTCTTGAAGTAGGGGACGTCGACCATCCCGTGGACGATGATCGCCACCATCGCGAGCCCGATGCCGAGCTGCAGCGGTCTCCAGTCCAGGGCTCCGGCCAGCCAACCCCGCCAGCTGGTCCGGAATGCCTGGGCCAGCAGCCACAGGAATGCGATCAGGCCGAGGAGCCCCGTCTCGGTCCAGAAGTTGAGGAACAGGTTGTGCGGGTAGATGAGGTTTTCCTCGTACACGCCACCCCGATAAGGCTGGATGCTCCTGGCGAACCCGAACAGGCCGGTGCCGAAGATGGGATGGTCTCGCAGCATCTGCAGCGTGACCTGCCAGAGGTGCTCGCGGGAGATGATCGTGTTATTCGGATCCGACGGATCGAACTCGTGCGAGAGCCGCGCCGACATCCCGGGGATCAGGGTCGCCGCGATTCCGAGCACGATCACGGCGGGGATCAGGATCCAGCGGCGCCGGTTGATCAGCGCCATGATCAAGGCGATGACCGCCAGCGCGAGCAAGCCCCCCCGCGAAAGGCTCAAGAAAGTCGACGCGACGAAGATCGCGACGAAGCCCGCGCTGATCAACCTCACCCAACGTTCGCGCTCGTAGACCACAAAGCTGGCGCCGATTCCGATGAGTGGCACGAGATACAGCGCTGTCGCATTGGACGTGTTGTAAATCACGACGGGTGGCGGCAAGGCGAGGTTGAGGGTGTGATGCCGGATCGCGTCGAGAACCACGAACCCGTTCGCCAGGCCCGCGACCACCCCGCCGGCGGCCAGCCCGAGCAGGACCATGCGGGCGCGCTGGATCGAGCCCAGAACGTTGCCGAGCACGAAGAAGAAGGCGATGGGCTCGATCAGGTACGCGCGATAAAGGCCCAGGGCCTTGGTGTGGTCTGGTGAGACGGCGACGCTCACCGCCCCGGCCACCAGGAACAGCGCGGCTGGAATCGTGAAGGGCGACCGCCAACGTAAGGCGCGGCGGCCGCGAAGCGACTCGAACGCGAAGGCGATGACGGTGAGCAGGACCGCCGCCTCGAGAACAGTCGAGGGCAGCGGCCCGATACGCCATCGGACGACGTAGGCCGGTGCGAGCGCGCACGTGACGGCCGCCAGCACGGTCGTGATCGCAAATGGTTGTTTGGTCAGCAGCGTGCCAGCCTCAGTAAGCGTTCTTGTGCGTGAAGATGGCCACGAGCGTGATGAGGATGATCTTCAGGTCAAAAGCCAGGGACCAATTCTCGATGTAGTAGAGGTCGTAGATCAGCCTCTCCTCGACCGAGGTCTGGCCGCGGAGGTCGTTGACCTGCGCCCACCCGGTCAGCCCAGGCCGGACGAGATGGCGGTCTTCATATCGCGGCACGCGCGCTTTGAACTCCGAGACGAACTGCGGCCGTTCGGGTCGCGGGCCCACAAGGCTCATCTCTCCGACCAGGACATTCCAGAGCTGAGGCAGCTCGTCGAGGCTGAACCGGCGGAGGAACTTGCCGATCCGCGTTCGCCGCGGGTCTCCGGCGGCCGCCCAGACCGGGCCGGTCCCCGCTTCAGCGTTGGCGGTCATGGTTCGGAACTTGTGCATGACCATCGGCTTCTCATCGAGGCCCGCCCGCTCCTGATGGATCAACACCGGGCCGCGCGAGCTGAGCTTCACGAGCAGGGCGATCAGCGCCAGGATCGGAGAGATCGCGATCATGCCGAGCAAAGAGACGATGACGTCGAGGGCGCGCTTCGACGTTGCCTTCGCAGCGTCAACGTCGAGCCCATGTCGGAACTGGAGGAGCGGTATGCCGTCGAGCTGGTCGGCGCTCACCCGGCTGGTCATGATCTCGAGCATGCTCGGCACGATGCGAAAGTCGACGCCGCAATCGCGGCACGAGTCGACCAGCTCGAGGATCTCGTCCTGGGACAGCTCGGGCTCGGCGACAAAGACCAGGTTGACCTTTTCTTTGTCGACGATCTGGCGCAGCGCGGCGCGGTTGCCGAGGACCCCCGCCCCGCCGACGGCCTCACCCTCCTTGAGACCGTTGCTCACCAGCCCAACGACCTGGTAGCCGTAGTCGGGGAACATCCGGATGCGCTGCAGGACGAGGTCGGCCGCGACTCCTGACCCGACGACCACGACCCGGTCGACGCCCTCGCCACGTTCCCACCGGCGTGTGCGCATGACGCGGAGCACGTAGCGACCAACCAGGACCAGGACGGTGGCCAGGACGGCCCAGTAGACGAAGGTCAGGCGTGAGTAAGTGAATGCTCCGTCCTTGTACAGGCCGATCAGGGCGAAGACGACCACTGTGGTCACGGCCATCGCTCGGAGGACCGAGAAGATCTCGTCGATGAACTGCGTGCCGCGTCTGACGCGATACACGTCCATGAAGAGGAAGACGGCGACCACAAGGATCGCCACCACAGGGGCCGCGGCCGCGTACCGATTGGGGGCCGGGATCTCGCCGCCGGGGATGTGGATGGGGTCGAGGTGGAAGCGGAACGAGTACGCGATCCACAGGGCGATGACGCATGCGACCGCGTCGCTGGCCACGACGGGGACGACGGCTCGCCAGTCGCTCCTCACGCCTGGTGCGACCCGGTGGCGATTCCCGCTGCTCACAGGCTGCATCGTAGTTCTGGGACCGTTGGACGGAGCGCGGGGGGCACGCCCCGGCGATGCAGCATCATAGTCGTCCGACCGTTCGACGGTGCCTAGAGCTCTGAGCCTCGCTTCGCGCTGTCGATCAACGGATGCCAATGCGCGAGCTCCTCGTGTCGCTCGCTGTGATACCGGTCGTCAACGCCCGGGCCGAAGAGTTGACCGTCCGACATCAGGCGCAGGCGAGCCAGAGTGGACAGCGCTTGCACCCCGTCGATCCAGGTGAGCTTCTTGCCCTCCGCCCGGCCCCGCGCGTAGTAGTGGATGGGCACCTCATGGATTCGGTAGCCCAGGCGCAGGATGCGCGCCGTGATGTCCGGCTCGATGTCAAAGCGCCTCCCGCTCAGGTTCAGCCGGCGCCAAAGGTCCGATCGCAGCACCTTGTAGCCCGTCTCCATATCGGAGATGTAGCAGTCGAAAAGGATGTTGGTCGCAAAGGTGACCGCCTTGTTGCCCAGCACGAACCAGAAGCTGAAGGCGGTCTGGCCGGCAAAACCGCGCACGCCGTAGACGGCATCGGCGCGACCTTCGTACAGCGGCTCGAGCAGCGCGGGGTAGTCGCGCGGGTCGTACTCCAGGTCCGCGTCCTGGACGAGCGCGTACGGCATGCGCAGCTCGCTGATGGCGCGGCGCAGCGCGGCCCCCTTGCCCTGGTTGTGCGGCTGCTTGAAGGGTCGGACGCGCGAGTCCTCCCGGGCGAGCTTGCTCAGGATCTCCCACGTGCGGTCCGTCGAGCCGTCATCGACCGCGATCACCTCGCCGACCTCACGCCTTTCGAGGACGTGACCAAGGATGATCTCGATCGTGCGCTCTTCATTGAAGGCGGGCATCATCACCGCCAGCAGCGCCTTCGCCATATCGCAAGACACTCTAACTCCGAGGTCGTTGGCAGGCCAAGCGGTCGAGATGGCTCGTAACCCGACCCCGTACATTGATGCGGACACGTTCCCGAGTTGAAGGAGACAGACATGTCAACGCTTGCGTTTGATCCCGAAGAGACCACGCACTGGGAGAAGGTCCGCCCGCGCAAGGTGAGCGATGCCCAGTGGAAGAAGTTCGAGGGCTACGCCTCAGAGATCTTCGAGGCCTTCGGCATGGACCTCGACACGCCTGGCACTCGCGCGACCCCGAGTCGCTACCTGCGCGCCCTGTTCGAGTCGACTGCCGGATACGAAGGCGACCCGAAGCTCCTCACCGCCTTTCCGACGGAGTGTGACGGTGGCCCGGACTGCAGCATCAGCCAGGTCATCGAGGGACCGATCGAGTTCTACTCGCTGTGCGAGCATCACGTGCTCCCGTTCCACGGCCACGCCTACATCGGCTACATCGCGCACGAAGAGATCATCGGCATCTCGAAGCTGTCTCGACTGGTCCGCGTTTTCGCGCGGCGCTTCACAGTGCAGGAACGCGTTGGCGTAGAGATCGCAGACGAGCTGGTGCGGGTGCTCAAGCCGCACGGCGTGGCGGTTCACCTCAACGCGACGCACCTGTGCACGCAGATGCGCGGCGTCCGTGAGGGTCACTCGAGGACATGGACCTCGTTCTGGCGCGGCAACTACGAGAGCAATCCCCAGCTGCGCACCGAATTCCTTCAGTCGGTCAATCCCCGCATCGAACACTGATCGAACCTTTCGACGTCCTCTTCGAGGACGACGTGCCCCGTCACCAGATGCGGCCAGAGCTCGAGCGCATCTACGGCCGCCTCGGCTTCGCGGACAGCGTCATCTACTCGAACTTCGTGTCGTCTGTCGACGGCGTCGTGAGCCTGGGTTCGAAACCGTCGGCGGGTTCTGTGATCAGCGGCCGCAACCCGGCCGACCGTTTCTTGATGGGCCTGCTCCGTGCGTTTGCCGACGCGGTCCTGCTCGGCGCCGGAACGCTGCGTGCGACACCCGGACACATGTGGACGCCCGAGCACATCTATCCCGACCTGAGCTCGGTCTTCGCCGACCTTCGCACCGACCTTGGTCGCAAGCCGCGACCCCGGTTGGTCCTGCTGACGAGGTCCGGCGACATCGCGGTATCGCATGCGGCGGTCATCGGGGGAGCGACCATCGTCACCAGCGCCGCGGGCGGGCGCGAGCTGAAACACCGTCTGCCGGACTCGTGCGACGTGATCGAGATAGGGGAGAGTGGACCGATCGATCTCAGCCGGGCCGTGGCTGAGCTCCGCGAGCGTGGCTACGCGGTGATCCTGACCGAGGGCGGGCCCCATGTGATGGGCGAGCTGATCGAGCAGGGCATGCTCGACGAGGCCTTCGTCACGATCTCGCCGGTGGTCGCGGGCCGGGACGGCGATCCGCGTCTCGGCATGGTCGCAGGCGCGGAGCTCTTACCGGCTCGCGGCGCATGGAACCGCCTGCTCAGCGTGCGCAAGCACGGCGATTTCCTGTTTCTCCGCTACGGGATGAAGAACTCCTAGCAGCTGTCAGCGCCGACCAGCAGCGGCGCGGAATACGCCACCGCGGGCTTCTGGGCCGCCGCGACCATCGCGCCAGATTTCGCTCCGCCGGGGATGTTCACGGTCAGGTGATCGGTGGGAATCGCGACGATGTAGCCGGTGGCGGGCGTCGTCGTGGCGGTTCCCGGCAGGTCGATCGTCTGTCCGCTGCAGCGGTCGAAAAACTTCATCGTGTAAGCGACCGGGACTGATTTCTGCACCGCGGAGAAATAGATCGCGACCTCCACCTTGCAGGACGTCAGCTCGCACGCCGGGCCGGTCTCCGGGGATCCGCCCGGAATGTTGCATGGCGACGCGGTCGTGCAGATCTGCACCTTCGTGATCCCGTCCGCGCTGGCAGGCCCATAGGTCGGGACGGCGAGAAGGCCCTTCGTTGTCGGAGACGCGCTCGGCGACGACCTGCTGGGTGAAGTCGACGCGTTGGCTGACGGCGTTGTGCGCACGCCGCCTGTGACGGAACCGCCACCTCGATTGGCGAGCACGATCACGCCCAGGCCCCCGAGCAGCAGGACGATCACCACCGCCACGGCGGCCGGCACGAGCCAGGGCGGGCGTTCGAACGAAGGGCCTCCCCGCGACGGCGGGCGGGCCACGGACGGCTTGCGCGCCGGCGCGCTGATCGGGGCCCGGGGGACGGGCGGCGCGGTTGGTGGCGTTTGGACGACGGCCACGCCTCCACCGAGAGGCTCGGCGGGGACGGTCTCGCCCGGCTTCCAGGCCGGCGCCTCGAGGGGGGTCCAGGCCTGCTGCGCGGGAGCAGCGGCGGGAGCCTCGACGGGGGGCGCCTCGACGGGGGGCGGCGGGGCGGGCGGCGAGGTGGCGAATGGGGGAGCGGGAGCGGGTGCAGGCGTCGGAAAGGGCTCGAAGCTCGGCGCGGGTCGGGGTGGCTCAGGCGCGGGCGCCGGAGGCTCAGGGGCCGAAGCATTGGTCGTGGCGGGCGAATCGAAGGGCGAGGAGGGGCGTGCCGGGGCCTCCGACCAGGTGGGGACAGGCGGTGGGCTGGGCCGGGGCTCGGCGGCCGGCGGCGCCGACGCGGCCGGGGCCGTGGGCGCCGTGGGAGTCGGAGCCGGCGGGAACGTGACCGCGGGCATCGACGGATAGGTCTGCAGCGGGCGGTCCGGCGCGTCGTAGGACGCGGGGGCGCGCGCCGGAGTCTCGTCTCGGCGCTGGGGGGCGATGTACGCGGCCGGCGCTGCTGCAGGCGAGGGCGCAGCCGGCTGCGCCGGCGGTGTCGGCGCGGTCGTCGGGGTCGCCGGCGGCGCGACCGTGCCCGCGGGCAGGAACGGCGTGATGGGGGGGACCTCGCGGCCGCCGGCTCTCGTCGCGAGCTCGGACTGAGCCGACATCTCGCGATCCGGAGAAAGGAGCGCAGCAGCCATCTCTCTCAAGGCGCCCTGCGCGCGATCGGCGGACGGGCCCATCGCGCCGCTCGCCATGGATCGCATCGTGACCACCAGGCCGGGGGAGATGTTCGCCGGGGCAGGTGCCCCCGCGGGGTCCACCCCGAAGGCGGCGCAGACAGCCATGCCGCAGGAGCGGACGTCAGCGCGGAGGTCGCTCTGCGACGGAGCGGCTCGCACCGCCGCCGCCGGGTGGCCGGCAAGCCGGACCTCGCCATTGTTGGTGACTCGGACCGCGGTCGCCCCGAAGCCCCCCATCGCGATCCCCGCCTCGTGCAAGGCGGCCACGCCCGAGAGCACGGCGGCTCCAAGAGCGGCTGCCGCGGGTGGGGTCAGCGGTCCGCGGGCGAGGATCGAGCTGAGCGGCGTGCCCTCGTTCGGTTCCACCGCGACCCAGACACCGTTCTGGTCGGTGCCCCACGCGAGCACGGGCGAGAGGGCAGGATGGCGGTGCTCAAACAGGCGCTGAAGCCGCGGTACGGCGGCAGTCGCCTCGGCGGGCGGAACCGGGATCTCGTGCACCACGGCGGGCTTGCCGTTTCGCAGAACGGCCTTCCAGCCCTGGCCTGTACCAGGTCCGATGAGTTCAATCAGCTTGGGCTTCGATTCGGATTCGGGCATTTAACGGTGCATGGTACCCTTGCGGCACGTGGCATACGTCATCGTCCAGCCCTGCATAGACGTCAAAGACGCCTCATGCGTGGAGGTCTGCCCGGTCGACTGCATCCACTCAGACGACGCGGCGAACATGTATTTCATCGACCCTGACGAGTGCATCGACTGCGGCGCATGCGTCGACCCGTGTCCGGTCGATGCCATCTTTCCTGAGGACGAAGTGCCAGAGCAGTGGCGCAACTTCATCCAGATCAACGCCGACTACTTCAAAAACCGGTAGAGGCGCTCTCACTGCCAGTCCAACGGATTGAGTAGGCACGCAGTAACGCTGATCCCGGGGGACGGCGTTGGTCCTGAGATCTGCCAGGCGTCAGCGCGCGTGCTCGAAGCCACTGGTGTCGAGTTCGACTGGGACATCCAGCAGGCGGGTGAGGCCGCCATCGCCGAGTTTGGGACCCCGCTGCCCGACCCCGTCCTGGAATCGATTCGGAGGAACAAGGTGGCGCTCAAAGGCCCCATCACCACGCCCGTGGGCAGCGGATTTCGCAGCGTCAATGTCGCGCTTCGCCAGGCTCTTGACCTCTACGCGCTCGTCCGGCCGGTCAAGGCCTACAAAGGCGCGCGAAACCTGCGCGACGACCTCGACTTCATCATCGTCCGCGAGAACACCGAGGACATCTACGCCGGGATCGAGTTCGAGAAGGGCACGCCGGACGCGCAGCACCTCATCGATGAGATTTCAGGTCTGCTCAAGAAAAAGATCCGCCCCGACAGCGGCCTTTCGATCAAGCCGATCTCTGTCAGCGGATCGGAGCGAATCGTGCAGTTCGCCTTCGACTACGCGCGCAAGAACGGCCGGCGCAAGGTGACCGCCGTGCACAAGGCGAACATCATGAAGTTCACCGACGGCCTGTTCCTCTCCGTCGCGCGACAGGTCGCCTCGCGCAACAGCGACATCGAGTTCGAGGACCGCATCGTCGACAACATGTGCATGCAGCTCGTCCTGCGGCCCAAGGAGTACGACGTGCTGTGCTGTCCGAACCTCTACGGCGACATCATCTCGGACCTCGGTGCGGGCATGATCGGAGGCCTTGGGCTGGCTCCGGGCGCCAACATCGGCACCAACGGAGCGGTGTTCGAGGCCACGCACGGCAGCGCGCCGAAGTACGCGGGTCAGAACAGGGTCAACCCGATGGCGGTGATGCTGTCGGGAGTCTTGATGCTGCGCTACCTCGAGGAGGTGGCCGCGGCCGACGCGCTGGAGAAGGCGATCGCCAACGTGATCGCGCTGGGTGAAAACGTGACCTATGACCTCAAGGAGAAGCGCGACGACCCCACCGCCGTGGGAACGAGCCAGGTCGCCGATGCGGTGATCGCCCAGCTGAAAGCTGCGGTGTGACAGGAGCCTCCGAGGAGCTCCTTCGCCTGCGCAGGCTCTGGGACCAGCACATTCACTCGGCGGCACCCTTGGAAGGCTCTGACACGCGGGAGCAGGAGGTGGCGCTGTACGCGTCCTGGATCGGCAGCGTGGTCGAGGTTGCCCTCCGCCAGGGGTCGCTCGACCGCAACCTGTCCACGATGCTCGAGACCCGGCGCGTGGAGGGCAACGAGCGCGTGTTTCGAGCCGCGGGCGAGCTGGGCGAACCGGTCCGGTCTTATGTCGCGCGGCTGATCGCCATCGAGGATCTGCTGGCACAATTGCCCGTCAGGTGAGACCTGCGGTCGTGGTTGCCCTGTTCGCCCTGGTTGCCTGCAACAATCCCTCGGCGCCCATAACCGCCGGCCACAACGCCTCCAGCTCGCGCGTCCTCGTGGCCGCGCCCGACTTCTTCGACCAGCCATCGTTTTCCGACCGCACCGGTCGCCTTCCCGTCCTGAGCCTGCAGAGCCTGTTCCATCCCACTTACGTCGTGCCCAGCGACCCGAGCCGGATCCGCACGCTCCTCGTCACGGGCGATGTGATCCCGGCGCGGGGCGTGAACTACTTCGCGACCAGCCGCCACGACTTCCTGTGGCCGTTCCGGCCGACCGCCGATTACACGAAGAACGCCGACATCACATACATCAATCTCGAGACGCCGTTGTTCGCAGGATGTCCGGTCGTGGCGACCGCGACGTTCACGTTTTGCGGCGACGCGCGGTTCATCAACGGGCTCACGATGATGGGCGCCAAGGTCGCCAACCTCGCGAACAACCATCTCTCCAACTACGGGGCGGAGGGCATCACCGCCACCGACAAGCTGTTGAACGACCACGGCATCAAGACATCGGGACTCGGACCGATCGCGGTTCTCGACGTGCGCGGGATCAAGTTCGGATTCATCGGTTTCAACGGAGTTGGCCGGGCTATCGACAAGGAAGCCGTGCGCCAGAGCATCGCGCGGGCCCGTGAGCAGGCCGACATCGTGGTCGTCCAGTTTCACTGGGGCAAGGAGTACGAGCGCCAGCCGATGGCCGACCCGCACGTGCCGACGCCGGACGACCCGGTCGGCATGGGTCACGCCGCGATCGACTGGGGCGCCGACATCGTGATCGGCAACCACCCGCACTGGTATCAGGGGATCGAGGTCTATCACGGGAAGCTGATCACCTACGCACACGGCAACTTCGTGTTCGACCAGATGTGGTCGGAGGAAACGCGCGAAGGGGTGATTGGAACCTACACGTTCTACGGCACGCAGCTCGTCTCGGCGAAGTGGAAGGCGTACCGCATCTACGACTACGGCCAGCCGGTCTTCATGAACCAGAAGGACGCGGCGACCGCGCTCCAAACCATGGAGGCGGCCAGCGACCAGCTCGCGATAGGGCTGCATGAGCCAACCACGTCGCCTGTGCCCGCGATGCCGCCAGCGCCTGTTTACGCGCCAGAGCACGCACCCGCTTAGTTAGCGGCCCAGACCGCTAGAATTTCCGCGACAACTCAACAGGGGGTTCCTACCGTCGCAGCCTACGTCCCGGAATCGGGGACCTCGCGGTCCCGCGCCAGGCGTCGTCGCAGGCGCGAGCGCCTGACGTTTTTCGTCTCCCTCGCGGTCATCGCCGCCGCGGTCGCGACGACTGTCTTTGTCGCGCGCACGCGCACGATGCCGTTCGTCTTCAACCTGAAGAGCGCCTCCGCGCCCACCGCCAGGTCGTTCGATCACTTCGATTTCTCGACCTACTGGCTGGCCACGCACGGCCAACCCAACATCGCAATCCACGGACAGGCCGCGTACCTCGTCGACCTCGACGCTCGCCAGGTGCTGTGGGAGCGCGACGCGGAGTCATCACGCGCGCCCGCGAGCCTGACGAAGCTCATGACGGCCATGGTCGCCGCGGACGACGCGGGTTCGCTCGATCGCACGGTGGAAGTCGCCAAGGAGGCGACGCAGATCGTCCCGAGCGTCATGGGCCTGACCCCGGGCGAGCGCGTCACAGTCCGCGACCTGCTGTACGGGCTGTTTCTTGACTCCGGCAACGACGCGGCCGAGGCGCTCGCGACCGGCCTGGTGCCGCGCGACCGCTTCATCCGGCAGATGAACCAGAAGGCGAAGAGCATCGGCCTGACGGCCAGCCATTTCGTCACGCCGAGCGGACTGGATGCGCCCGGACACGCGATGTCCGCCCACGACCTCGCCCATACGGCTGCCTACCTCGACACCTACTATCCCGACCTGGCTGCCATCGCCGGCACCAGGGACGTTGCGATTCCCGCCACGCCGACGCACAAGGCGTTCAACCCGCACAACCTGAACCGGCTGCTGTGGACTTACCCGGGAGCGACCGGCTTGAAGACGGGGCTCACCGATAGCGCCGGCGGCTGCATGCTGGCGACCGCGACGCGTGGAGACAGGCACCTCATCGCGGTGGTGCTCAACGCAACGCTGCACTCGACCGACGACGCCACGGCGCTCCTGAACTATGGGTTCAGCGTGAACCCATCGCGCGGCTTCGGGCCGCTCGCGGCCTAGCCGAACTTCACCTAGCTAGACTCTCGATTCGTGGTTCGGCTGACGGGGCTCAGCGCCCTCGAGGTGCTCGACTCGCGCGGCAACCCGACCGTTGCCGTCACCGCGCACACCGACAAAGGCAGCGGCCGGGCCATCGTGCCGTCGGGCGCCTCCACCGGCGTCCACGAGGCGGTGGAGCTGCGGGACGGTGATCCGAAGCGCTACGGCGGCAAGGGCGTGACCAGGGCCGTGGCCTACGTCGAACGCGAGATCGCGAATCGTCTGAAGGGTTTCGACGCGGGTGACCAGAAGGGCATCGACCAGGCGCTGATCGAGCTCGACGGCACGCCGAACAAGTCGAGGCTCGGTGCCAATGCGATCCTTGGCGTCTCGCTTGCGGTCGCGCATGCTGCCGCAGCCGCGAACGGCATGCCTCTGTACCGCCACCTCGGCGGCGAGAAGGCATCGCTGCTTCCGCTGCCGATGGCCAACATCCTCAACGGCGGCGCGCACGCCGACACGTCAGTCGACCTGCAGGAGTTCATGGTGTGCGCGGTCGGCTCACCAACATTTGGCGAAGCAATCCGAGCGACAGCAGAGGTCTATCAAGCGCTCAAAGGCGTGCTCAAAACACAGGGCCTGGCCACCGGGGTGGGGGACGAGGGCGGCTTTGCGCCGCAGCTCCGCTCGAACGAGGATGCGCTGCGCCTCATCGTCGACGCGATCAAGAAGGCGGGCTACGCGCCGGGCAAAGACATCGCCATCGCGCTCGACCCGGCTTCCAGCGAGTTCTACAAGGGCGGCAGCTACGTCCTGAAAGGCGAAGGGCGAACTCTCGACGCGGCCGCGCTCGTCAAGCTCTACTCGGACTGGCAGGCGCGCTACCCCATCGTCTCGATCGAAGACGGAATGGCCGAAGACGACTGGGAGGGCTGGAAGCAGCTCACCGATGCCATCGGGAGCAAGGTGCAGCTTGTCGGCGACGACCTCTTCGTCACCAACGTGTCGCGTCTGAAGCAGGGCATCGACCGCGGCGTCGCCAACTCGATCCTGATCAAGGTCAACCAGATCGGCACGCTGACCGAGACGCTCGAGGCGATCGACATGGCGCGCGCCGCGGGTTACAGCGCGGTGATCTCACACCGCTCAGGGGAAACCGAGGACACAACCATCGCCGACCTGGTTGTGGCGACGGGCGCGGGCATGATCAAGACCGGCGCGCCGGCTCGATCTGAGCGCGTGGCCAAGTACAACCGACTGCTGCAAATTGAGGCCGAGCTCGGCGAGGCGGCGGTTTACGCCGGCCGATCACGCCTCAAGTGATTCCTGGATTAAAGCCGGCCTCGCGCGCAGTCCACGCCGGCCGAGACCTGGAAGCCCGCAGTCCCCTCGCGCCCGACCTGAGCACCGCGGCGGTCCACGTCTTCACCGACCTCGAGGACTACGACGCCGTCGTGCGTGGCGAGCGACCAGGTCATTACTACGGCCGCAACTCGAACCAGAACCGCGAGATGCTGGAGCGGGCCGTCGCCGAGCTCGAAGGAGCGGACGCAGGGGTCGCAACAGCCTCCGGCATGGCCGCCCTGTACGGAGCGATCCTTGCCCTGGCGCCGAAGCCGGCGACGATCGTCGCGACGCGAGAGCTGTACGGGGGAACCGCGGCCATGCTGCGCCAGGACCTCGAGCCGGCCGGATACGAGATCAGCTTCATCGACCTGACCGAGCTCGACGCGGTCCACCGGGCCATGCAGACGGCGGGTCTCGTCATCGCGGAGACCATCACCAACCCGCTGTGCGGGGTGCCTGACATCGAAGCCATCGCGTCGATGGCTCGAGAGCGCGGCGTTCCGTTTCTGGTCGACAACACCTTCGCGACGCCGCTCCTGTGTCGCCCGCTCGACCTGGGCGCGAGCCTGGTGATGCACAGCGCGACGAAATACCTCGGCGGCCATTCGGATCTCGTCGCGGGGGTGATCGCCGGCGATGCCACGACGATGGGTGTGGCCCGGGCTCGCTCGGCCCGGACCGGCACACCGCTCGGCCCATTCGAAGCGTGGCTCGCGCTGCGCGGCCTGCGCACGCTCGACGTCCGCGTGCGGCGGCACAGCGAGAACTCGCTGGCGCTGGCGCGCGCGATGCAGTCGATGCCCGGCGTGGCGCGTGTCCACCACCCGCTCCTGGAGGGCTCGCCTTCTTTCCGCGTCGCTCAGCGGCTGCTGCCCCGTGGCGGCGGCGGCATGATGGCCTTCGACCTTGCAGGCGGGCGGAGTGCCGTGCAGCGCATGATCGAGCGCTTCAGGCTGGCCAGGTTTGCAGCGAGCCTTGGCGGTGTCGAGACGACGATCTCGTATCCCGAGCTCACCTCACACCGCTCCATGAGCGCCGAACAACGAGCCGAGCTGGGCGTCGGTGCGGGCACGGTCCGCGTCTCGGTGGGGATCGAGGATCCCGACGACGTCATCGCGGACTTCGCTCACGCCCTATCGGCTTAGCGCATTGGCCGCCTATACCGTTCTGCAGCTGTTCGAGGTCGCTGTGGCGACGATCATCCTGCTCCTCGGCGTGCTGTCGAATTCACCGCCGGTTGCGCTGCTCGGTGGCGGCTTTCTCATCGGCAAGGCGATCCTGAACATCCTCTGGCCCGAAGGCGGCTCGGTGTACCGACGGTCTCTGATCGGTTACTCCGTCGCCTTTGTCATCGTCCTGGGAGGCCTGATCGTCAAACACTTCACGGGCTGACGCTTTCTACCATTTGTCTAAATGCGTACGGCTGGAGTAATGGGAATCACGCAGCTCGTCGGCAACACGCCGCTCCTGCGGGTGCGCGTTTTCGAGCGCGAGTTCCCGAATGTCGAGGTTTACGCCAAGGCCGAATGGTTCAACCCCGGTGGTTCCGTGAAGGACCGCGCTGCGCTGTCGATGATCGAAGACGGCGAGCGGCGCGGCGCGCTGACGCGGAACCGCACCGTCATCGACTCGACCTCAGGCAACACAGGCATCGCGTACGCGCTCATCGGCGCCGCGAAGGGCTACCGGGTGAAGCTTGTGATGCCTGGCAACGTCAGCACGGAGCGCAAGGCGCTGGTCAGGGCGTACGGCGCTGAGATCGTCTACAGCGACGCGGGTGAGGGATCCGACGGCGCGATCCGCATGGTGCGAGAGCTTGTCGAACGCGATCCGGACAGCTACTTCTATCCAGACCAGTATTCCAATCCCGCCAACCCTCTGGCGCACTACGAGGGAACCGCGGTCGAGATCCTGGAGCAGACCGCGGGCCGGATCACGCATTTCGTCGCGGGTCTCGGCACGACCGGCACGTTCGTCGGCACGTCGCGCCGCTTGAAGGAGCACGACGCTTCGATCCAGACGATCGCCGTCGAGCCCGACGATTCGTTTCACGGCCTCGAAGGCCTGAAGCATCTGCCGACCGCCATCGTGCCGCGGGTCTGGGATCCGTCGCTGGCCGATGAGGTGTGGGGATGCCCGACAGAGCCCGCGTACGACCTCGCCCGCCAGGTGGCGCGGACTGAGGGCTTGCTGGTCGGGCACTCGAGCGGAGCGGCGCTGTGGGCGGTCCGCAGGCTGGCGGGCACGATTCGCGAAGGCGTCGTCGTCACGGTGTTTCCAGACTCGGGCGACCGCTATCTGTCGACCGGTTTGTACGGCCGAAAAACATGAAGATCCGGCGGACAGCCATCGAGTCGATTCGTGCGCACGGAGCCGAGGGCTACCCGCACGAGATCTGCGGCATCATGATCGGACCCCGGGACAACGGCGAGGTCACCGAGGTCAAGCGCGCGCGCAACATCATCGTCGACCGCGCACGAGACCGGTACGAGATCGATCCGCGCGATCACATCCGCATCCAGCGCCAGGCGGACGCCGCCGGCCTCGACATCGTGGGCTACTACCACAGCCACCCGGACCATCCGGCGCAAGCGTCACGCTTCGACACGGAACGAGCATGGGCGGGCTACGTCTATCTCATCGTCGCTGTCCATGAAGGCAAGCCGGTCGACGCCAACGCCTTTGTCGCCGACAAGGACGGAGGGCCCTTCCACCCGGAACCGCTCGAGGTCGTCTGATCCCGTCTAATTGACGGGTGGCCCGGCCCATCGTCGCGATCGTCGGCCGACCGAACGTCGGCAAATCGACGCTTTTCAACCGCGTGATCGGTTGGAGGAAGGCGATCGTCGACGCGCAGGCGGGCCTCACCCGAGACCGCCTTTACGGCGTTGCCGAGTGGCGGGGTCGCGAGTTCACGGTCGTCGACACGGCGGGCCTCGACCTGGACACTGGGAAGGACTCGTCGCGTGCGGCGATCGAAGCCCAGACCAGGGTCGCGATCGACCAGGCCGACGTGATCATCCTCCTGCTCGACGTTCGCCAGGGCCTCACACCGATCGACCGCGACATCGCGCAGCTGCTCCGCAAGTCGCGCCGCCGCGTGCTGGTCACGCTCAACAAGGCGGACTCGCCGAACGACCGCCACCTCGCGCATGAGGTCCTCGAGCTGGGCTTCGAAGAGCCGTCCTTGATCTCGGCGCAGCACGGACTGGGAGTGGGGGAGCTGCTGGACCGGGTCGTCGAGTCGCTGCCGGCGGCGGAAGATCTGGCGCCCACAGACGAGAAGGCGGACCGGCTCGCGATCATGGGCCGGCCCAACGTTGGCAAGTCGTCGCTGCTCAACGCCTTGCTGGGTGATGAGCGCGCCCTCGTCAGCCCCACGCCTGGAACGACGCGCGATCCCATCGACACCGAGCTCATCTTCGACGGCGTGCCCGTCGTCCTCATCGACACCGCCGGCATCCGCCGCAAATCGTCGAGCCGCGACCGGCTCGAGCGCTACAGCCTGCTGCGCGGCATCCACGCCATGGAGAGATCGGACGTAGTGCTGTTGGTGATCGAGGCTCCGACCGGAGTGCTGGCTCAGGACCAGCACGTGGCCGGTTACGCGCTCGAGGCGGGAAAAGGGCTGGTCATCGTGGTCAACAAGATCGACCTCGTCGAACCCGCGATGCGCAAGCCGGCGTACTGGCGCAAGACGCTGGCGAGCAAGTTCAAGTTCGCGGCATTCGCGCCGGTCGTCACCGTGTCAGCGAAGACCCGAGAAGGGATCGGATCGACCGTGCCGACGGCTCTGGAGGTGGTCGGCCAGCGCCGGATCAAGATCCCGCCGAACGAGCTCAACCGCGTGCTGCGCGATGCGTTCAACGAGCATCCGCCTCCCAGCTTCAAAGGACGCCGCCTCAAGGTGACCTACGCGACTCAGGCGGGCGATGAGACCCCGACCGTCGTCCTGTTCGTGAACGACACGGGGCTGCTGCACTTCTCGTACCGGCGGTACCTGGAGAAGAAGATTCGCGACAGCTTCGGCCTGATGGGCAACCCGTTGAAGCTGGTCTTGCGGTCCGAAGAGAGTCGCCGAAGCAGGACCAAAGCGGCAAAATAGCGGCGCGGGCTTCTACTTCGAGCAAGAAGGTGAAAACACAATGATCAGTCCCAAGCGCATGAGGGGCGCCATGCGTAGGGCCCGTCGGATAGTTGCGAGCGGGGTCGAGAGCACCTTCGGGATGGTGCTGCCGATGAGCCGCAGCCCGCTCCACCGGGAAGGCTTGCCAGCCCCTGTCACGAATGCGCTGTTCTCGCGAATTGAGGTTGATGATTTTGAGGCGCTGTCCCCGAGGCTATCGGATGAGGACCGGGCGTACTGGACGCAGTTGGAGCCTGGCTCAGTCAACTGGAAGCGGACCGCGCTCCACTACTCCGTTCGCTATGGTTTGGAAGGCTCGGGGGCGCGGGCTGGTCTGACAGCTGCGGAACCGCCGAGCGATGTGCACGCCATGGGTCGAGGGAGCCTCGCCGCGGGCGGCAGCATCTATCACGCCGACCTGATCTTCGCAACCCTCGAGTTGGCCGGCGTAGAAATACCCATCGGCGGCCGTGTCCTTGATTTCGGCTGTTCGTCCGGTCGCGTCATTCGGGTTGTCAAGGCCTACCGGCGTGACCTCGAGTGCCACGGTTGCGACCCAAACGAAGGAGCGATACGGTGGGCCAACGAGAATCTGCCGGACATCAGCTTCATGGTGAGTCCGCAACGCCCACCGCTCGCTAGCGATGGATCGTCATTCGAGTGTGTTTTCGCGATCTCGATCTGGTCTCACTTCGGTCCTGAGGCGGCCACCGCGTGGCTTGCCGAGATGCATCGGCTTTTGACGCCCGGGGGCTTGTTGATGCTGACCACCCATTCCTTCGGCAGCGTCGCCTACTACGCAAGCAAGAGGCTTCGCCCGGTCGTGGACATGCGTGCCGTTCTGACTTCGATGCTGGGGACCGGCTTCGGTTTCCTGCCGATGTTCGGGACGAAAGGCGACTGGGGCATCATCGATCCGGATTGGGGCGAGTCTTACATATCTCCCGAGTGGCTCCTGAACCACGCTACCCCGCAGTGGGAGGTGCTTCTCTACCGGACTCGTGCCAACGAGGACAACCAGGACGTGGTGATCCTGCGCAGGCGGGACGTAGGCTCCCCATAAATGGGGAAGGGTCGCGTTTACATTTCGCTCACACATGTAAGACAACCGGCTGACTCCGCGGTGATGAATTGATGCCGTGGCCGCCGCGATGAGCTCCAAGATCATGGTTGTCGACGACGAAAAGCACATCGTCGAGCTGGCGCGCCTTTATCTCGTTCGCGAAGGCTATGAGGTCGAGGGAGTGGGGGACGGGTCGCAAGCCGTCGCCAGGTTCGGACAGCTGAAGCCCGACCTGGTGATCCTCGACATCATGCTGCCCGGCACCGACGGACTGACCATCTGCAAGGAGATCCGCAAGCTGAGCCAGGTGCCGATCATCATGCTGACCGCCCGCGACGAAGTGACCGACAAGGTGGTCGGGCTCGAAGTCGGCGCCGACGATTACCTGACCAAACCCTTCCACCCTCAAGAGCTCGTGGCGCGGGCGAAGGCGCTGCTGCGCCGGGCGCGCAGCGAGCCGGACCAGCCCAAGCTCGTTCGCGCCGGCAAGCTCGAGGTTGACATCGAGCGCCATCAGGTGCGTCACGGGAGCGAGCGTGTCCAGCTGCGGCCGAAGGAGTTCGACCTGCTGGCCCTGCTGGCGCGGCATCCCGGGCGGGTGTTCCAGCGCGGCGAGCTTCTGGATCTCGTTTGGGGTTACGACTTTCCGGGCTACACGCGCACGGTCGACGTCCACGTGCAGCAGGTGCGCGAGAAGCTGGCGGCGGCCCACATCACGGACCCGAGCATCCAGACCGTGTGGGGCGTCGGCTATCGCCTGGAGCTTGCAGGCAGCTGAGCCTGCGACTGCGTCTCCTCGCCTCGGCCGCCGGCATCGTCGCCGTCAGCCTCCTCCTCGCCGGCGCTTTGACGTGGGTGTTCGTGCGAGACCTCGAGTTTCAAAGCGCGCAGGCGCAGCTTTCTCGCAATGTCATCACCGTCACTGCTCAGGTGAGGCACGAGGAATGCTTCAACCCCCTGCCTCGGATCGCACGGCCGGCGACGTGCCCGCGACCTGGCCTGGACACGCCGAGCGATTTTGTCGATCGTCTGACCGGCCTCGTCGTACCTACGTTGAGCGGGAACCGGCTGCTGCTGCTGCGCTCCGACCATTCGGTCGTCTTCGACAGCCAGGATTCCTTGCTGGGCCGGCAGGTCTCGGTCGGAGCCGGCGCGCCGGGTCGATACTCGCTCGACGGTCACCCATATTTCACCGCCGCGCAGCAGATACCACCGGGCCAAGATCCGCTCCACGCGAGCTTCGTGGTGCTCGCCCAACCGCAGACGTTCGCGGCGTCGGCGGCCGCCGGCGAGCTGGCGAGCAGGCTGCTCGAGGCGGGAGGCGCGGCGCTCGTGGTGGCGATGCTGCTCACGCTGTTGATCAGCCAGTCGATGACCGGGCCGCTGACGCAGCTCGGTGCCGCGGCTGAAGACATTGCCGCGGGCAACTACTCGCGCCGCGTCAGCATCAAGGGCCCTGGCGAGATCGGGATGGTCGGGGCCGCGTTCAATCGCATGGGCGAAGCCGTGGAGCGGGCGCGCAAGGCGCAGCGAGATTTTCTGGCCAACGTCTCGCACGAGCTGAAGACACCGCTGACGAGCCTGATCGGATTCAGTCAAGCGCTGGTCGATGGAAGCCTGCTGAGCGATGTGGAGCGAACCCGCGCGGCGACGATCGTGCACGAGGAATCCGAGCGCGTGCTGCGCATGGCGCAGGAGCTGCTCGACCTGGCACGCGTCGAAGCGGGCTCGATCTCGATGCACATCACCGCGGTCGACCTGGGCGGCCATCTGCAGCAAGAGCTCGAGATCGTCCGACCGCGCGCCGGCTCACGCAGGCTGTCGTTCAACCTCAGCGTGCCGGACGATATCCCGCCGGTTGCGGCCGACCCGGAGCGATTGCATCAGATCCTCGACAACCTGCTGGACAACGCCGTGAAGTACGCGCCTGCAGGATCGACCGTCAACGTCGCCGCCCGCCTGAGCGGAGGCGCGGTCGAAACGATCGTGTCCAATTCCGCCGGCCAGCACCGGCCCGACCCCGACCGCATGTTTGACCGCTTCTACCGGGCTGATCCTTCGCGCTCCGCCGCCGCGGGGGGTGTCGGTCTCGGCCTCTCCATCTCACGCGAGCTCGCGGCGGCGATGAAGGGACGCCTGTGGGCGGATTTCGACGACTCTGGCAACCTTCGGATGCACCTCATGCTGCCGGCGTCCCGCGACGTCAAAGTTGAGCCCGACTCCGGGGCGGCGGCTGTCGCCTAGGGCCTGCTGAACCTCTGGGCGTTGCCCATTTGCGGCCAGACGTAAGCCTGGACGTTTGCGTAGGCCTGCTTCAAGTGGTTGGCGTCGTGGTGAATCCACTCGTGGAGCACGTCCTCGACGGTGAGGCGAGCAACCTTTGGATGGGCGCCACCGCGCTGCAGCTGGTCGGATTTCAAGGCACGGACCAACGCGAGGCTTGCGCGGCGAAGAGGTTCGAATTCTTCGAGCATCTGCTGGGGAGTCTTTTCGCAGTCACCCCTCGCCTTCGCGACATGTGGCTGGTCCCAGATTTCCAGTTGTGGCTCGTCGGCGCTGAGGATGATCCGAATCCGTCCTGCGAAACCTCTGTTCTCCGACTCGACGATGTGCCCCACGCATTCGTTGATGCACCACTCCTCCGGCGCAGGCCGCCACGAAGCGACCTCTGGCGTCACACCGCGTAGCAAGCCGGCGAAAGCCTGACCTGACGTCTCGAGGACGTCGGCGACCTCGCCGGGGGTCACGGCACCGTGACCAGCAGGGTCACCGGGTTTTCGATCAGACGCTTGACCTCGGCCATGAACTGCGCCGCGGTCGCGCCGTAGAAGACGCGGTGGTCGACAGAGAGCGTCATGCGCATCACCTTGCCCGGGACGATTCTCCCGTCTTGCACGACAGGCACGTCTTTGATCGCGCCGACCGCGAGGATGGCTGCCTCGGGCGGGTTGATGATGGCTGTGAACTCGTCGACCCCGAACATGCCGAGGTTGGAGATCGAGAACGTCGCCCCGCTCAAGTCCCCTTCGTTGGGGCGGCCTGACCGGGCGCGCTCGATCACCTGTCGCGATTCGATGGAGATCTGGATCAGGTCCTTGATGTCAGCGTCGTGCACGACAGGGACGAGCAGGCCCATGCCCTGACTCGGTGCCACGGCCAGGCCGATGTTGATTCCGCGCTTGCGCTGGAACTTGCCGTCGACCCACGAGCTGTTGACCTCAGGAAACTTGCGCAGCGCGAGAGCACAGGCCCGGACCAGGAAGTCGGTCATGGTCACCTTCTCCGCGCCGGGTACGGAATCTTTGAGCTGCTGGCGCAGGCTGACCGCCAGGTCGACGCGCGCTTCGACTGTGACCTGGAACTCGGGAATGGTCGACTTGGACTCGGCCATGCGGCGCGCGATGGTCGCCTGCATGCGCGACGGCTCGATGACCTCGACGTCAGGTCCGGCGGGCCTTTCGGTGGCGGGCTGAGGGCGCCGCCGCTCTGATTTCGGCCGCGAGCCGCCGGCCGCGATCACGTCCTCTTTGACGATGCGGCCTTCCGGCCCGCTGCCCTTCAGTGAGGCGAGATCGACGCCCATCTCCTCGGCCAGGCGTCGCGCCAGAGGGGAGGCTTTGACCTCGCGACCGTCCTGCCGCCCATCCGCGGTAGCCAACTCCTCTCCACCTGTGGGGAGATGTCCGGGGGAGCCGGCCGGAGGGGCTGCGCCCGAGGGGCTGGGGGGCGCCGGCGCGGGCTCCTCGGCGACCGCGGGCGGGGTTTCGGGCTCTTTGGGCTTCGCCTTCGGTTGAGGCACCGGCTCAGCCCCGGCCTCGCCGATGCGCGCGATGGGGGCGCCGATCTTGGCCGGCACTCCCTGGTCGACGAGGATCTGCAGAACGCCGTCCGCGTCCGCCTCGAGGTCGAACGTGGCCTTGTCGGACTCGACCTCGGCCAGGACCTCGCCGGTCTTCACCTCATCGCCGCTCTTCTTCTTCCACTCGACGATGGTGCCCTCCTCCATCGTGTCGGAGAGCTTCGGCATATTTATGTCTGGCATTTACCTTTCTCCGGAAGGAGAGCAGCGGCGCTTGCCCGGCCGCAGGCCGGGTCGGCTTTGCCGACGCCGCGGTGAGAGGAAACCATCTGGATTTCCTCTCATATTCTTGAGGTCAGGCATCGGGCTTCCTGCCGAGGCTTACGCGGACCAGGCGCTTGATGTCCTCGCTTGTCGGGATCGAAGCCTTCTCCAGGCCGAGGCTGTACGGCATCGGCACCTGCGCGCCGCCCAGCCTGCGAATCGGCGCATCGAGGTAGTCGAAGCACCGCTCCTGCACGCCGGCGGTGAGCTCGGCGGTCACGCCGTACGTCGACCAACCCTCCTCGACGACCACGCAGCGGCTCGTCTTGCGCACCGAGTCCACGATGGGCTGCCAGTCGATGGGACGGATCGAGCGCAGGTCGACAACCTCGGCGTCGATGTCCTCTTCCTCGAGCTGCTTCGCCGCTTCGTTGGCGAGGACGGCCATCCTGGAGACGCCGACGATCGTCACGTCAGAGCCACTGCGTCGCAGGGCAGCCGTGCCGAGGGGCGTCGTGTAATCGCCGGGGGGAACCTCGCCCTTCACGTTGTAGAGGCTCATCGACTCGAGGAACATCACCGGGTTGTCGGAGCGGATCGCTGATTTCAGCATGCCCTTCGCATCCGCCGGCGTCGTGGGCGCGACCACGAGCAGACCTGGGATCAGGCCGTAGAGGACCTCGAAGCTGTGCGAGTGTTGGGCCGAAAGCTGGTGTCCCGCGCCGCCGGGCATGCGGATCACCATCGGCACCTTGACCTCGCCGCCGAACATGTAACGGATCTTCGCCGCGTTGTTGACGATCTGGTCGTAGGCGATGAGTGAGAAGTTGATGGTCATCATCTCGACCACCGGTCGGAGCCCAAGCATCGCTGCGCCGATGGCCGTGCCCACGATCACCTCTTCCGCGATCGGCGCGTCGACCACGCGCTGCGGACCGTACTTGTCGAGCAGACCCTCGGTGACGCGGTAGGCGCCGCCGAACTTGCCGATGTCCTCGCCGATCAAGAAGATCGAGTCGTCGCGCTCCATCTCTTCGTTGAGGGCCTCGCGCAAAGCAACGCGGTAGAGCTTGTCCTCGACTGCTGCCGGCGCCTTGGCGGGCGTTGCGGTCGCCATCAAACCCTCTCCGTCCGCAGCTCGGGCCGGTTGTCCCACTGGCCCGCGTACGTGTACTTGTACAGGTCTTCCGGGTTGGGATCCGGGCTCTGGTCGGCGTACTCGATGATGTCGCGGACCTCAGCGTCGATCTCCTGCCGGACGTTCCTGAAGTAGCCCTCGTCGGCAAGGCCGGCCTTTTCCAGCTCGTGCTCGAAGGCGACGATCGGGTCCGCCTTGCGGTACTTCTCCTTGTCCTCGGCCGAGCGGTACTTATCCGGGTCGACCACCGAGTGGCCCCTGAAGCGGTAGCACAGGGCCTCGATGAAGCGAGGCACCGAGTCTTTGCGGGTCTTCTCGACGATCTCGCTCGTGCGCAGCATGACCTCGCGCAGATTCATGCCGTCGATCTGGATCGACTCCATGTCGTACGCGCACGCCCTCTTGTAGATGTCGGCCACCGCCGACGCCTTCTCGACCGGCGTGCCCATGCCGTAGCGGTTGTTGACGCAGAACCAGACCACGGGAAGATCGAAAACCTTCGCCATGTTCAGCGACTCGTGAAATGCGCCGATGTTCGTGGCGCCGTCGCCGAACATGCAGAAGATGACGTCCGGCTGCTTGCGGTACTTGACGGCCCATGCGCCCCCAACCGCAAGTGGCAGATGCCCACCGACGATCCCGTAGCCGCCCATGAACCGCCGGCTGTAGTCGACGAGGTGCATCGAGCCGCCGCGGCCGTGCGATGTGCCGGTTTCCTTGCCGAACAGCTCCGCCATCACCGCCTTCGGGTCAACTCCGCGCGCGATGGCGTGGCCGTGCTCCCGGTAGCTCGTGAAGATCCAATCGTTCGCCTTGAGGGCGAGGATGCCACCGACAACCGTCGCCTCCTCGCCGATGTTGAGGTGACAGTAGCCGCCGATCTTCGCCTTCGTGTACTGCTCCTGCGCGCGCTCTTCGAACCTTCGGATCAGCTGCATCTGGCGGTGCAGGCCGAGCAGGAAGTCGCGGTTTTGCTTGGTCAGCTCGAGGGATCTGGGGTTGATCGCGCTCGGCGTGGGGGGTGGGGAGGAGGACTTGACCGGGGCGACCATCTGCTTCTCCTGATTTTGATTGTTGGACTGCTCCGGCTGTGGAGCGGGACTACTTCTCTTGTTGGGGATGTGGATCGCTCGACCCTGCGCGGCCAGAGCCGCCTCCATGAACGACTCGGGCAGGGTCGGGTGCGCGTGGATCGTCAAATCGATCTGCTCCAGAGTCAGGGCGTTCTGGATGGCGAGGGTCGCCTCGGCGATGAGGTCGGTGGCGCGAGGTCCGATGATGTGCGCCCCCAGCAGCTTCCCCGACCCGGCGTCGGCGACGACCTTGACGAAACCCTCGGTCTGGCCGAGCGTCAGCGCCCGACCCGCGGCGGCGAACGGGAAGCGCCCGATCTTGACCGCGATTCCCTTTTCCTTCGCCTCGTTTTCGCCGAGTCCGACGTGCGCGATCTCGGGATCGGTGTAGATGCAGTTGGGCGCCGCGTGATAGTCGGGGACGCGGTCGGCGTGGCCGGCGATGTTCTCCACCGCGCACACGCCCTCGTATGACGCGACGTGGGCGAGCATGATGCCGCCGATCACGTCGCCGATCGCCCACACGCCGTCCGCCGTGGTGCGCAGGTGGTCGTCTACCACAACGCGCCCGCGCTCGAGCTCGACGCCTGCCTTCTCGGCTTCAAGACCCTGCGTGTAAGGGACCCGTCCGACGGCAAGCAGGACCTGGTCTGCGTCCACCGAGCCCCCCTCGCCGCCGGTGGAGAAGTGCACCTGCACGCCGCCGTTTCGCTTGACGACCTCAGAGACCTTGCTGTTGGTGTGGATCTCGCCGCCGAGCTTGGCCAGGTGCTTGGCGTAGACCGTGACGAGGTCGGCGTCGACCATCGAGAGAACCTGGGGCAGCATCTCCAGCACGGTGACCTTGCTGCCCAACGCGGCGAACATGGCGGCGAACTCCATCCCGACCACGCCACCGCCGATCACCGCCAGGCGGCGCGGCGCCTCTTTCAGCTCGAGGATCTGGTCCGAGTCGATCGTCAGCTCCGCGCCCGGCAGCGGGATGCGGGCCACCGCAGAACCGGTCGCGATGATGATGTTCTTCGCCTGCAGCTGGTCGCCCGAGACGGCCACCCCGCCCTTGCCGGTGAGGCGGGCGCTGCTCTTGTAGGAGCTGACGCCCCCTGCCTTGAGCAGGCCCTCGACGCCCTTGACCAGCTGGTCGACCACCGCCCCCTTTCGGGTCTGGGCCTTGCACC
>Ga0209808_1000127_pt1 | contig 39219 bp, 35 predicted proteins | sample GraSoiAngelo_157_FD_186171 | JGI IMG/M metagenome (GOLD analysis project Ga0209808, IMG submission 186171) | Grasslands soil microbial communities from the Angelo Coastal Reserve, California, USA - 14_1009_16_20cm (SPAdes) (version 2) | ecosystem: Environmental > Terrestrial > Soil > Grasslands ... | reverse complement strand
GGCGACGGCGTGCGGGTGGTCATGACCGTCGACCCGATGCACGACGATGTGTGGACGCAGCGATTGGCAACGGGCCGCGAAAATGAGCTCGCCAACCTGGCGAAGGTGATCGATCGCAAACCATCAGGACGAAGAGGCCAGTAACACTCGCGTAGGTGGTAAGGGCCTTGATGAAGGCGTCGTGGGTCAAATCGGCGGCGGCACCGGCATCGTCCAACTGAGATAGGTGAATTCGGCGACCTAGAATAGCGGCGTGCCCAGGGTCTTGATCACTGAGACCGTGCTGCGCGACGCGCAGCAGAGTCTGGTGCAGGGCCGCCTCAAGCTGCAGCACGTGCTGCCGATTGCCAAGAACCTCGACGACATCGGCTATCACGCGCTCGATGCCTGGGGTGGCTGGACCTTCGCGGCATCGGTGCGCGCCCTCCAGGAGGATCCGTGGCAGCGGCTGCGCGCGCTGCGCGGCGCCATCGAGAAAACGCCCCTGCAGATGTTGATCCGCGGTCAGACGCTGATCTCGCAGTCGCATCAGCCCGACGACGTGGTACGAGCTTTCATCGAGCAGGCGGTTGAAGACGGCATCCGTGTGATCCGCATGTTCGATCCGCTCAATGACCTGCGCAACCTCGAGGTCCCCATCGAGGCGGCCCACAAAGCGGGCGCCCGGGTGATCGGAGCGCTGGTCTACAGTCCGAGCCCGGTCGAGGACGAGCCCTGGCTGGTGCGGTCAGCGAACCGGTTGAAGGCGCTCGGCGCCGACTGGATCGGCATCGAAGATGTTGCGGGCATCCTGGCGCCGGTCACCGCCCGAACGCTGGTCAGCGCGCTGGTGAGCGGGACCAGGCTGCCCGTCAGCATCCATTCGCATTCGACGACGGCGCTCGCGCCCATCTCGTATTTCGCCGCCATCGAAGCGGGCGCGACGGGCGTGGATACGGCGCTCTCGGCGCTCGCCTGGGGCGCGTCGCAGCCGGCCACCGAGACGATGGTGGCAAGTCTGCACGACGGGCCATATGACACCGGCCTCGATCTCACGCTGATCAGCCAGGCCAGCCGGTACTTCGATGAGATCCATGATGAGTACCTCGAATTCCAGGATCCGATCGCTTTTCGAAACGACGTCTATGTCCTCGAACATCAGTTGCCTGCCCCGGTGCTGGCCGTGTTGATCCGCAATCTCCGCGAGCGCAAGGCGATCGATCGCTATGACCGGTTGATGCATGAGCTGGTTCAGGTTCGCCAGGAGATGGGGTATCCGCCGATGGCGGCGCCCATCAATCGGATCGCGGCCAACCAGGCGCTGGCCAACACCCTCAGCGACAAGCGCTATCAGCACATCGATCAGCCGTTTCGCGACTACGTCAAAGGCCTCTATGGGGCTCCGCCCGCGCCGATCGATGCGGACGTGCGCAAGCGCGCGCTCGGCTCGTCGGAGGCGATCACCATGCGGCCGGCCGACCTGCTCCAACCCGGGCTGGAGCGGGCGCGACGGGAGATGCGCAAGCAGGGGCTGACGCCGAGCGGGGTCGACCAGGTGCTGACCTATATCTTGTTCCCGGAGGAGGCGCCCGGGATCCTCCGCCCATCGTCGGCCCGCCGGGTCGAGCCGGCCCCGGCCTCCGGCTCGAGCCAGCCGCCCGAGCCGGCACCGGCCCAAGCGCCTGCGGGAGCTGCTGCGCCGGATCCGCTCGCCTTGCCCGGGCCCGCCGCCCGTGAATTCACGGTCGAGGTCGACGGTGAGCCCTACCGCGTCAGGATTCTTGCCGATGGTGTGCCCGGCGCGCCTGCCGGTGCACCTCGCGTCGCGGCTTCGGCGCAACCCGCTGCCAGGCCGGCCGGCGGTAACGGGGCCATCCAGGCGCCGATGCAAGGTATGGTCGTCAAGGTGAAGGTCGCGCCCGGCGACAAGGTTCGCCTCGGTGACGTGGTGGTCGTTCTGGAAGCCATGAAAATGCAGAACGACATCGTCGCCACGCTGGGGGGAACGGTCCGGGAGGTCTACGCCAAGGAGGGCGCCATCGTGGCGCCCAACGAAGTCCTGATGACGATTGGCTAGCGTCACCAGGGTCCTGGTCGCCAATCGCGGGGAGATCGCCCTTCGCGTGATGCGGACCTGCCGCGAGATGGGGATTTCGACGGTCGCCGTGTATGCGGAGCCGGACGCGCGCGCTCCCCATGCGTACTTCGCGGACGAACGCGTGGCCCTGACGGGTCCATCGCCACGGCAGGCCTATCTCGATATCGATCAGCTGCTCCGGGTCGCGCGGGACAAGGGTGCCGATGCCGTCCATCCCGGCTACGGATTTCTTTCCGAGAATCCCGGCTTCTCGGAGGCCTGCGCCGACAACGGCCTGACCTTTATCGGGCCGTCCGCGTCCAGCATGCGGGCCATGGGCGACAAAGTCGAGGCACGTCGTCGAATGACCGAGGCGGGCGTCCCCGTCGTGCCGGGGACCACTGCCCTGCGCGATGAACACGCGGCGGTCAGCGAGGCCGCGCGGATCGGGTACCCGGTGCTGGTCAAAGCCGCCGCTGGTGGGGGCGGAATCGGAATGCGGGTCGCCCAGCGGGCCGAGGAGCTCCCGGGGGCCTTTGAGGCCTGCCGTCGGGCGGCCCAGGCATCCTTTGCCAGCCCGGATGTCTATCTCGAGCGCTACCTTTCGCACCCTCGTCACATCGAGATGCAGGTGCTCGCCGATGGGCACGGCACGACGCTGGCGCTCGGTGAGCGAGAGTGTTCCATCCAACGGCGGCATCAGAAGCTCCTGGAGGAGACGCCGGCCGTCGGCCTGAGTGATGCGCGCCGGCGTGCCATGGCTGAGGCGGCGATCAAGGCCGCCGCCGCGGTCGGCTATCAGAACGCCGGGACCGTGGAGTTCATCGTGTCAGGTGAAGACTTTTACTTCCTCGAAATGAATACCCGGCTGCAGGTCGAACACCCGGTCACCGAGTCGGTGCTCGGCATCGACCTGGTGCGCGAGCAGATCCGGATCGCTCGTGGCGAGCGAATCCCGGCGCCGGGCTATCCCGCGCCACGAGGCCACGCCATCGAATTCCGGATCAACGCCGAGGATCCCCTGCGCAACTTCATGCCCACGCCGCGTCGGATTCAGCGTTACGCGCCGCCGACCGGGCCGGGCGTTCGGGTCGATAGCGGCATCCGGCCGCACCAGGAGATCTCCCCGCATTTCGATTCGCTGCTGCTCAAGTTGATCGTCTGGGCGGATGATCGGGACGCCGCCATCGGCCGGGGGCGGCGAGCCTTACAGGAGCTGGTCCTCACGGGGCCGAAGACAACCGTCCCGCTGCATCGAGCCCTGCTCGAGGAGCCCGATTTCCTCAACGGCCGGATCTCGACGAGCTTCATTCAGGAACACCCCAGCTTGCTACAGAAAACGAAGGAGTTCGATGCCCAGGGGTCGCCGCTCGAGTCGCTCTATGGCGGCGGTGAGATTGCGGCGGCCATCGCGGCCGCGGTTATCGACTGATCACCAGCGGGGCGTCGTATTCCTGGGCAAGGGGCATTCCGTTGATGTCCGTGACCCCGGTGGTCACCACTAGCTGATAGGTGCCCTTCTGCAACCTGACGGTCACGGTTGCCAGGTGCTTGTCGGCATCGAAGGACACACGGGCGGCCACCAGCTGGCCGTTGGCATCCTTCACCTGGATGGTGGTACTGGTGACGCTGTCCGGTTTGAGGTCGGCGTCAAAACGGACTCGCACCTGCTGACCCGGTGGGGCCTGAAGGATTTGCACCGAGACGACCGTCGGACCGTGGCCCAGAGCCATGGTCTCCGAGGCCTTGACGCCGTCGACCAGGTAACGCTGATCCCGCAGGACCAGGCTGAGCTGCTCTTCGAAGAAGCTGGTCTCAACTCCTGACTTCTTGATGAAGATGCGCACGCCCACCAGGAATTTGTTGGGGTTGGAGCCGGTCAGCTGCACGGTGACCGGATAGTAGCGGTCGAATTGCGTTCCGGCGGGACTGAACAGCGCGGAAGCACCCCCCTGGTAGGCCGCTCGGCCGGCGTCGTCCAGTTCGTCCTGCGCGGTGCCGCTGTCACCGCGAATGCGTGCCTGCATGAACTTGTCGACTTCGGCCAGCGCCTGCTTTTCCGCGGCGTCGTTGGCGGACGGGGCCGAGGTGGCAACCCAGAATGCGTTTCCGCCCGCCTCGTCGCGACGGGTGAAGAGCACCAGGTCTCCGGCCGGTGACCACTGCGGGGCGCTGTATTCCCGCTGGGGACCAAACTGAGTGGGATTGCTGCCGTCCCGATTGATCAGCATCAAGACCGATGACATGCTGTTCCCTCCGGCGGGCCTGGCCGCGAACAGGAGCGAGGTCGCGTCGGGCGCCCAGTTCAGATCGGACCAGGTCTGTCCGTTGGCACTGCTGGCAATCTTGGACGTCTTTCCTTCCGTCAGCACGTACAGATCCGTGCCATTCTCGCGCTGGATCGTAAAGGCGAGGTCCCCTTTGGCGGACCAGTTAAAGCCGGTAGCGCCGTCATGCAGGCGCTGAGTGGCGGCCGGCGTCAGGTCGAGCACGACGGAGCCCCCGGTTGACTGTACCGCCAGCAGCTGCCCGTTCGGCGATGCCGCCAGGCTGCCATGGTCGACCTTGAGTGCCGGCGTCTCGAGCGGAGCATGCAGTCCCACGATGCGAAGGGTGCCCCCATCGACATAGGCCAGCCGGTCGGCGCCAATCCAGACCGCCGGTCGATCGGGAACGCCCTCAACCGTAGCCGCGGTCGAAATCAGGTTCCCCTGCAAGTCACGAACCTCGAGGTTGGCATGGTTGCCTTCCGCCTGGCGCCAGACGCTAAAGAGCCCACCGGTGGGAGCCGCTGCCGGGAAGTTGCCGCCCGGGGCGACCATCCGGATGGGCGTCCCCATTGTGCTCATCAACCAGACGTCGGTGCTCGCCGCTGGGCCGGAGCCGCTCGCCGTCGCCGATGCGGTGGGCAGCGATGAGGGCCCCGGTTGGCCGCCCGGGCGGGTGACCAGCAACTGGCCGGCGGGCGTCCACACCGCGCCCAGGATGTTGACCCTGGCTGAATCCCCGAGGCGGCTGTCGAACCCGTAGGTGACGCCCGCGCTCCGAAACGACGGCGGGACCACCGGCGGGACCGGGGCGCGGACCGTCGTGAAGTGCACCACGGCGGGCGTGGGGGCCACGGCCGGTTTCGGGGTATTGGGATTGGAGGCGTTGGGCGAGGGCACGGTCGCCTTGGGCTTGACCGTGACCGTATACGTTGTGTTGGGAGCCAATGGATGGTCGGGGACGATGACCAGCTTTTGGCCGACCCACTGCTGGGTAAACGAGGTCGCCGGCTCGATCTGGACCTCCACCGCGGCTTGGTCAACGGGCCCACTGAAGGGGATCTCGATCGGCTCACCGGTCGCCACGTTGGTCTTGTTGTTGAGCTTGCTAACGTCCATGGCCACCAGCGATGAGGTGGTGGGCTGGTTCGCCAGGTAGACCTCGATGCCGAGCACGACGATGAAGCCAGCGGCCACCGCGGCCATCGCCGGCGCCAGCAGCCGGGGCGTGAAGGTAAATGGAAACCACGATCGCGCGGCTCGCGGAGTGAGGGTGTTCCGGGCCTCGGCCATCAGCTGGGCGCGCAGATGCAGGCGGAAGTTGGGGTCGAGCGGCGGAGTCGCGGGCCGCGACGCCTTGAGGAGGTCCACTACTTCCTGGTGGGCCGGATCGGTGAAGAGCTCGTCGAGTTCTTTGTCTGCCATCAAGGCGTCCCCAGCTCGAATTCGGGAGGGAGCTCCCGGCGCAGCCGCTCGACGCCGCGATGGAGCAGCAGCTTGACCGCTCCGGAGCTCTTGCCCAGGATCTGGGCGATCTCCTCGATCTTCCGGTCTTCACCGAACTTCAGCACCATGGCGGCCCGCTGCTGCTTCGGCAGCTGGTCAATCGCGGACCAGACCCGGCGGCTGCGATCGCGCCGCACCACCTCGTCGACCACGGTCGGCTCGGTGCTGGGCAGGCTGGCGCCCTCCTCGAGCTCTACCTCTTTTCCGGCCGCCCCGCGATAGTGGTCGGCGACCGCGTTCAGCGTGATCTGGTAGAGCCACGACGAGAAGGGGTGGCCGGAGTAGGTGTACCGCTTGATGTTTTTCAGCGCTTTAAAGAACACCTCCGACGTCACATCCTCTGCCAGCGACTGGTCTCGAACTCGGGAATACGCAAAGCGATAGATCTGCGGGAAATAGCGGTCGTAAAGCGCCCCGAACGCGTCCGGGTCCAGCTTCGCCCGCTCGACAAGTTCCCGCTCTTCAAATCTTTCCGGCATCAAGGCACCCCACGGGGCGCCCGCTGCAGACTGAACGGGCCACGCCCCCTCTTGGTTACGTGCTCGGCCAATTTACCAGCAACTCCCCGTATAAGAAAAAGTCGCCCGTGGGACGGGAGGTTACGGTCTGCCGTACGGCCGGCGGCCCGCCGGTTTTGGAGGGGGAATCGCCAGTATAATCAGCCGGTCACCGACGGCCCGCCACCCAAAAGGAGACCTGCCGCCGTTTGATCCCCCGATACGCTCACCCGGAGATGAGCGAGATCTTCGCCCCAAAGCAGCGCTACGAACTGTGGCTGCGGATCGAACTCATCGTGACCGAGGGTTGGGCCGAGATCGGAGAGATCCCCAAAGCGGCGATCGAGCGCCTCCGGCAGGCGACTGTCGATCCCGATCACATCGCCCGGCTGGAGGAGCGGGTTGGGCATGATGTGGTGGCTTTCCTGGACTCTCTGGCCGAGTCGGTGGGAGACGACGCCCGTTACCTGCACCGGGGCCTGACTTCCTCCGACATCCTCGATACGGCGCTGGCGCTGCAGCTGGTCAGCGCCGCCGACATCCTGCTCAACGACCTCGATCGGGTTTCCTCCGTGATCCGGCGCCGTGCGATCGAGGAGCGCGGGACGCTGATGGCCGGCCGGACCCACGGCATCCATGCCGAGCCGCTGAGCTTCGGGTTTGTGCTCGCCGGCTGGCTGGACGAGCTGGACCGTGACCGCCAGCGGCTGGTCACCGCCCGGGAAGACATCCGAGTGGGCAAGCTGTCCGGCGCGGTGGGGACGCATGCCACGGTCGATCCCCGGGTCGAAGAAGCTGCCCTGGCAAAGCTGCGCCTCAAGGTCGCGCCCGTGACGACTCAGGTGATCCCGCGCGACCGGCACGCCGCCTACCTCTCGACGCTGGCTGTGCTTGCCGGCAGCCTTGAGAAATTCGCCACGGACATCCGGCATCTGCAGCGGAGTGAGGTCTCCGAGGTTCGTGAACCGTTCGGCGAGCAGCAGAAGGGCTCGTCCGCGATGCCGCACAAACGCAACCCGATCCTGAGTGAGCGGATCTGTGGCCTGGCCCGGGTGATGCGCGGCTACGCCCAGACCGCGCTGGAGAACCAGGCGCTCTGGCACGAGCGTGATATCAGCCATTCCTCGGCGGAACGAATCATCGTTCCCGATGCCTGCGTCCTGCTCGATTACATGCTCCGCCTGACGGCCGACATCCTGGAAGGATTGACCATCGACCGCGAACGGATGCGGGCCAATCTGTATCGCAGCGGCGGCGTGGTCTTCTCGCAGCGGGTGCTGCTGGCCCTGGTTCAGAAAGGGATGTCGCGCCAGGACGCCTATCGGGTCGTGCAGCGCGCGGCCTTGAGCGCGCTCGATGATGGGCAGGACTTCAAGACCATCGTCGGACAAGCGCCGGAGGTGCGCGAGAGGCTCACCGCCGAAGAGCTCGCGGAGCTCTTCGACCCAGCCTTCTACCTGCGCCACCTCGATGTGACCTTCGAGCGGCTCGGGATTGAGCCGGCCCCCGCGGAGATCCAGCGCAGATGACGGCGGTCACGACGACGGCCCTGCCCCTGCCGTTGCACTCCCGCGGCAAGGTCCGCGACACCTACCGGATGAGCGAGGGCGAGCTGTTGATGGTGGCGACCGACCGGATTTCCGCCTTCGACGTGGTGCTCCCAACCCCGATCCCACAAAAGGGACGGGTCCTGAATCAACTCTCGCTTGCCTGGTTCGCGCAGACGGCCGACCTGGTCCGCAATCACCTTTCCCCTGACCTGTCGGTCCCACCCCCGCTCCTCCGTGAGCTGCCGGACCTCGAGCAGCGGAGCATGCGGGTCGTTATGGCCGAGCCGATCCCGTTTGAGTGCGTGGTACGCGGCTACATCTCGGGGTCGGGCTGGAAGGACTACCAGCGCAGCGGATCGATCGCCGGAGCGCCGCTGCCCAGTGGATTGCGAGAGAGCGCCCGGCTGCCCGAACCGATCTTTACCCCGTCCACCAAGGCAGCTGCCGGCCATGATGAGAACATTTCGCGGGCTGAGCTCGCCAACAGGGCCGGCCAGGAGCTGGCCGAGACGCTCGAACGGCTCAGCCTTTCGCTCTACCAGTTTGGGACGGAGCGCGCGCTGACGTCGGGACTCATCCTGGCTGATACCAAGTTCGAGTTCGGGTTCCATGATGGTGAGGTCATCTTGATCGATGAGGTGTTGACGCCCGATTCATCGCGGTTCTGGGATGCCGAACAATACCGTCCCGGGGGACCACAGCCGTCATTCGACAAGCAGTACGTCCGCGATTACCTCGAGCAACTTGGCTGGAACAAGCAACCGCCGGCACCCTGGCTGCCTGATGACGTGGTTGAGGGAACGAGCAGCCGTTACCTCGAGGCACTGCGCCGCCTCGGGGCCGCCGGCCCACGGGAGCCACGCGAATTGCGAAGCGAGGGTTTGAGGCGTTATGTACCGAGCTGAAGTCTTCGTCACGCTGAAGGCGGTTGTCAACGATCCCGCGGGTCTCACGATCCGCGGGGGTCTGCACGCCCTCGGCTTCGAGTCGGTCAAAGATGTGCGGGCCGGCAAGTACCTCGTGATCACGGTGGACGAGCCGGACGAAGATCATGCCCGAGCTCGGGTCGAAGACATGGCTCACCAGCTTCTCGCCAATGCGGTCATCGAGGATTTCCGGGTCGAGCTCCGGCCCGAGCCCGCGTTGCAATCTCCCTCCCCCGCTCGCGGGGGAGGCCAGGGCGGGGGCGGTTCTTGAGGACGGGCATCGTTGTCTTCCCGGGCACCTGGAGTGACCGGGACTGTGCTCATGCGGTCGGCGAGATCCTGGGCGAGCCGGTCCGCTACGTCGATCATCGCGAGCGCGATTTGCATGATCTGGACCTGGTCATCCTGCCTGGCGGCTTTTCCTACGGCGACTATCTGCGCTGCGGCGCGCTAGCGCGCTTCACACCGGTGATGGAGGCCGTCAGCGACTTTGCGAATCGTGGCGGACTGGTGCTGGGAATCTGCAACGGCTTTCAAATCCTGCAGGAGGCACGACTGCTCCCGGGGGCGCTGCTCAGGAATTCATCCTGCGAGTTTCGATGTGAGTGGGTCCACCTGCGTGTTGAGCAGAGTGACTCGGCTTTTACGCTGGACTCTCGCCCGGGCCAGGTGCTCCGAATCCCGATTTCCCATGGCGAGGGGAACTTCTTCGCCGATGCACATACCCTCGAGTCGCTCGAACGAGACGGGAGGGTGGTGTTCCGCTACTGTGCACCGGACGGGCGGGTGACCGCCGCGGCGAATCCGAACGGCTCACTGCGCAACATCGCCGGAATCTCCAATGCGCGGGGCAATGTGGTTGGCATGATGCCGCATCCCGAACGGGCCTGCGAGGCGCTGCTGGGCGGCGACGATGGGCTTGCTGTCTTTCGCTCGGCCGTTCACGCCCTGGCGCGGGTCCCCGTCTAATGGCGGCCACTATTGGCCGGCTCGCGTTGGCGGCGGTCGCCCTCAACCAGGACGAATACCGTGGCATTCTCGGTGCCCTCGGCCGTGCCCCCAATGAACTTGAGCTCGGGATGCTCGGTGCGCTCTGGAGTGAGCACTGCTCCTACAAGACCTCGAAATCGTTGCTACGTCAGCTGCCGACTGAGGGCCCGTACGTGCTTCAAGGTCCAGGCGAGAACGCGGGTGCTGTGGATATCGGTGATGGGCTGGCGGTCGTCTTCAAGATCGAGTCGCACAATCATCCATCGGCGATCGAGCCATACCAGGGTGCCGCCACCGGTGTGGGCGGGATCCTTCGGGACGTTTTTGCCATGGGGGCACGTCCCATTGCGATTCTCAACGCCCTGCGCTTCGGTCCGTTGGAAGGGGGCCGCAATCGTCACCTGTTCCAGGGTGTCGTCGCGGGCATCGGCGGCTACGGCAATTGCTTCGGCTGTCCGACGGTCGGTGGCGAGGTCTACTTCGATAGCGGTTACGACGACAACCCGATTGTCAATGCGATGTGCGTTGGGCTGGTGGCGCACCAGCGGCTGCGGCATGCAAAGGCCGACCGCACCGGCGACGTCGTGCTGCTCGTCGGTGCCGACACCGGCCGCGACGGCATCCACGGCGCGACCTTCGCTTCGGTGGAGATGGATGAACGATCGGCCTCCCGGCGTCCCGCGGTCCAGGTCGGGAACCCATTCCTCGAGAAGCTACTCTGCGAAGCCTGCCTGCAGCTCAACGAGCTCGACGGCGTCACGGCCATTCAGGACCTGGGCGCTGCCGGATTGACAAGTGCCGCGAGCGAGTTGGCGCACCGCGGCGGTCGCGGCATCGACATCGATGTCGACCGGGTCAGCCGGCGGGAGCTGGGCATGAGCGCCTACGAGGTGATGCTGTCCGAATCTCAGGAGCGGATGCTGGTGGTTGTCAGGCCGGAGGCTGAGACCGCTGCCCGGCAGATCTTCGACCACTTCGAGCTGCATGCGGATCGGGTTGGCAACATAACCTCGACGGGGCGGATCCGCATTCGAGACGCTGGCGCTGTCGCTGCCGATCTTCCTCTGAAGACGTTGGTCGACGGCGTCCCACTTCGATCACCCGCTGCCGCGTTTGGGGACAAGCCACCGTCGCCCGTTTTGCCTTCCATCGAGGAGCCCGAGGCCGTGCTGCTGGACCTGATCGCCCGCCCGAACTTGCGCAGCCGCCGTCCCATCTACCGCACCTACGATCACCAGGTCCAGGACAATACCGTCATCGGTCCGGGCTTCGACGCCGCCCTGCTGCGAGTGCCGGGCACCCACAAGGCGCTGGCCCTGACGACCGACGGCAATCCCTGGTACGTTGCGCTCGACCCGTATGAAGGCACGAAAGCCGCGGTCGCTGAGGCGGCCCGAAACATTACGTGCACCGGGGCGCGTCCGATCGCCGTGACCAATTGCCTCAACTTTGGCAATCCCGAGCGCCCATGGGTTTTTGGACAGCTGCAGGAGAGCGTCCGGGGTCTGGCCGACGCCTGCAGGGCCTTCGACCTCCCGGTGGTCAGCGGAAACGTGAGCCTCTACAACGAGACGAGTGAACGGAATATCCCGCCGACACCGGTGATCGGCATGGTCGGCTTGCTGGACGACCTATCGGCTCGTTGCCCGGCTGGGTTTCAGGAGGATGGCGATCTCGTATTCCTCCTGGGAGAGACTCATGAGGAACTCGCTGGCAGCGAGTACCTGCGAATGCTGGGCGCCAGTGTGGAAGGCCGGCCACCGATGGTGAGTCTCGAGATGGAGCGTCGCCTGCAAGCGGGGCTGCTCGATTCCATCGGAAGAGGAGTGCTACGCTGCGCCCACGATGTTGCCGAAGGCGGCCTGCTGATTGCACTGGCGGAGAGTGCGCTCTTCGGCGGACGAGGGCTGCGCTGCCCCAGCATCGTGGGCCACGTCAGTCGTGAGGCCTTCTACTTCGGTGAATCGCAAGGCCGCGTCATCGTCAGCGTGGCGCCGCGTCGGGTGCCAGAGCTGCAGAAACTGATGGCGCACCACCATGTTCCCCTCTACGCCATCGGTGTGGTTGGCGGCGAGGACTTCCAGGTGGGATCGGATATCCGGGTCCCCCTCGACACGCTGCGAGCCGCTTGGGAGACGCCCTTTTGATCCGCCGTCACTGGCTCGCCGAGGAACGGATGCATGAGGAGTGTGGTCTGTTCGGCATCGAGGCCCCCGGTGAGGATGTCGCCAATCTGACCTACTTCGGTCTCTATGCCCTGCAGCACCGTGGCCAGGAGAGCGCGGGCATCGCGGTGAGTGACGGTCGCCAGTTGCGAGTGCACAAGGCGATGGGATTGGTGGCGCAGGCCTTCGATCAGGCCGCCCTGGAACGCTTGACCGGCCAGCTTGCGCTTGGTCATACGCGTTACTCGACCACCGGGTCGAACCGGCTCGAGAACGCCCAGCCGATCACCGTCGAACACCCACAACTCGGCACGATGGCGATCGCGCACAACGGCAACCTGACGAATGCTCAGTCGCTGCGCCAGGGCCTCGAGCAGGAAGGCCTGCGGTTCAAAACATCAAGCGACACGGAAGTCATCGCCGAGGTTCTCGCCCGCACCAGCGGTGGCGACTTGCTATCGGTTCTGCGTCGGGGTCTCCCCCGATTTCAGGGCGCGTACTGCCTGCTGGTGATGACCCGCGACAGCCTGGTCGGCGTTCGCGATCCCCTCGGCATCCGACCACTCTGCCTCGGACGCCTCCCCGACGGTGGCGGCATCATCGCCTCCGAGACCTGTGCCCTCGACACCGTCGGCGCCGAGTTCGTGCGGGAGATCGAACCGGGCGAGGCCGTCCGGCTTGGACAGGGCCAACTGGTAGCCGAGCAGCTGCTGCCTTCGACCCGGAAGGCGATGTGCATGTTCGAGTTCATCTACTTCGCGCGGCCCGACTCGCGCTTGCAGGGTCAGTCGCTCTATGAAGCCCGCCGCAACATGGGTCGCGAGCTCGCCCGGGAGGCGCCGGCTGACGGCGATATCGTCATCTCCTTACCGGATTCGGGGACGCCGGCGGCGGTCGGCTACGCGGAGGCCAGCGGTATCCCCTACAGCGAGGGCTTGATCAAGAGCCGCTACATCACGCGCACTTTCATCCAGCCAAATCAGCGATTGCGCAACGTCGGCATCAAGTTGAAGTTCAACCCGTTGCGGGAGATCCTCGACGGGAAACGCGTCGTGCTCGTAGACGACTCGATCGTTCGCGGTACCACCAGCAAGAAGATCGTGGAGGAGTTGCGGCGGGCCGGCACCAAATCCGTCCACATGCGGGTCAGTAGCCCGCCCATCCAGTGGCCCTGTTTCATGGGCATCGACATCGCCAGCCGAGCGGAGTTGATCGCCTCGGGCCGGACGGTCGAAGAGGTCGAGCAGCTGATCGGCGCCGACTCATTGAGGTACCTGAGCAAGGCGGGACTCTTCCGCGCCGTCAAGAATGTGACCGGTTTCTGCATGGCCTGCTTTGACGGTGATTACCCGGTACCCGTACCGGTGCAGCTCGAGATGGACAAGCTGGCTCTGGAGACGGTGCTGACGTGAGCACCTATCGCGAGGCGGGCGTTGACATCACGGCCGGCAACCGTGCTGTCGAGCTGATCAAGCCACTGGCCGAATCAACCCAGGGTCCTGAGGTGCTTGCCGGGGTGGGCCCCTTCAGCGGACTCTTCGCACTGGATACCCGCCGATACCAGCAGCCGGTGCTGGTCGCCAGCACCGACGGCGTGGGAACGAAAGTCTTGCTCGCCAGCGAGGCCGGCCGCCACGCCCAGATCGGCGCCGACCTGGTGAACCACTGCGTCGACGACGTCCTCACCGCGGGCGCTGATCCGATTTTCTTTCTCGATTATGTTGCCACTGGCGTGCTCGAGCCGCCCGTGGTGGCCGAGGTGGTGGCCGGAATGGCGAACGCCTGCCGGCAAGTCAACTGTGCGCTGCTTGGCGGGGAAACGGCCGAGATGCCGGGACTGTACCGGCCCTCGACCTACGACATCGCCGGATTCATGGTGGGAGTTTGCGAACGCGACACGGTCATCGACGGCACGTCGATCAGCGCCGGGGATGCGCTGCTCGCCCTCCCTTCAACCGGCCTCCATACCAACGGCTTCAGCCTGGCCCGCCGCGTGATCCCTCGCCAGGCACTGGCCCAGACCATCCCTGGGAATGGTCAGACGGTGCTCGATGCGCTTCTGGCGCCCCACCCCTCGTACCTGGAGCCGGTGCGCCGGCTGCGCGAGACCGTCACCATCAAAGGGCTGGCGCACATCACCGGCGGCGGCATCGTGGGGAACCTGCCGAGGATCCTGCCGGTTGGCCTTGGAGGGCGTCTTCAGCGTGGCACCTGGCCGGAGCCACCGATCTTTTCCTATCTGGCTCCCTTCGTTGCGGACGAGGAGATGTGGCGTACCTTCAACATGGGCATTGGGATGATCGTCGTGGTGGACGAGTCGAGCGCCGAGACCGCGCTGCGGGTCCTCGACGGGGAGATTTTCCAGGTGGGCGATATCGTGGCATCCGAGCAGCGGCGTGTCCAGATCCTGGAGTGACTCGGCTCCGGGTTGGCGTCCTGGTGTCCGGCCGGGGCAGCAACCTGCAGGCCCTGATCGAGGCGATGAAGGATCCGCTCTACCCGGCGCGCGTCGTGGTCGTCTGCGCCAACCGCGATTGCGCAGCGCTCGAGCTGGCCAACAAGGCGGGCATCTCGCACGCGACCTTCCGGCTGGCCGACTATCCCGACCGTAAAGGGCGCGACCTTTCGATGGCGAGGAAGCTTCGCCTTCACGGCGTGGAACTGGTGGTTTGCGCGGGCTACGATGCCATCCTGGAACGTGGCTTCACGCGCGAGTTCGCGGGCCGCATCATCAACATTCACCCGTCCTTACTGCCGCAGTTCGCCGGCACCATGGACGCGGTCGCCATGGCCCTGGAGGCGCGCGTCACCGAGACGGGATGTACGGTGCACGTGGTGACCAAAGATGTCGACGCTGGGCCGATCCTCGCCCAGCGACGGGTTGAGGTGCGGCCTGATGACACGGTGGAGACTCTTCGGGAGCGGATCCAGGCCGAGGAGCACACGCTGCTGCCGATGGTCGTCAAGCAGGTCGCCGGCCAGGCGCTGCCCCTCACGGTGTGAACGCGCTCCTCAGCGTCTCGGACAAGACTGGCCTGGTTGATTTCGCGCGCGCGCTCGACCGTCTTGCGGTGACGATTTTTGCCACGGGGGGTACCGAGCGTGTCCTGCGTGATGCGGGGATCCCTGTGCACGCCCTTCAGGAATTGACCGGATTCCCCGAGATGCTGGATGGCCGCGTCAAGACGTTGCATCCCAACGTCCACGCCGGTATCCTGGCGCGCCGCGACGAGCCGCGCCACCTGCAGGAGCTTGCCGATCGCAAACTGAAGCTGATCGACCTCGTGGTCGTCAATCTCTATCCTTTTGTCGATACGGTGCTGTCCGGCGCGGGCCACGCGCAAACCATCGAGTCCATCGACATTGGCGGGGTGACGTTGCTGCGGGCCGCCGCCAAGAACCACGACCATGTGCTGCCGGTGGTCCGGCCGAGTGATTACCCGGTCGTGCTTGCCGCGCTCAACGATTCGGCGGGCGTTCCCCCCTCACTGCGCCGGCACCTGGCGGCGGTGGCCTTCGGACACACGGCTGCCTACGATGCCGCGATCGGTGAGCATCTCCGAGATTCCCACGCCTCGGAGACGTTACCGCAGGATTTCACGCTCGGCGGCCGTAAGGTGCGGGACCTGCGCTACGGTGAGAACCCGCACCAATCTGCGGCGCTGTATCGCACCGCCGAGGGCGGCGGCGTCGCAGGGGCGACGCAGTGGCAGGGGGTCGAGCTGTCCTATAACAACCTCCTCGACGCCCAGGCCGCCTGGTCGCTGGTCGGCGATTTCTCGACCACGGCAGTGGCCATCATCAAGCACGCCAACCCTTGCGGCGTCGCCGTTGGCATGGACCCGGCTGAAGCTTTCGACCGCGCGCTCAACTGCGACCGTCGCTCTGCCTTTGGTGGCATCGTTGCCTTCAACCGCCCGGTCGGGGCGGCTGCGGCCACGGCACTGGTCGGTCCCTTCCTGGAAGTCGTGGTGGCGCCTTCCTTCGACGACGCCGCTCGCGAGGTCCTCATAACCAGACCGAAACTGCGCGTGCTCCAACCCGGCCCCGGGGCTGCGAATCTGGGCATGGATGCGCGGCCCATCACCGGCGGATTTCTGGTGCAGACGGCGGATCGAAGTGGCGGCACGCTGGGTGAGGCTCGAGTCGTGACGTCGAAGATGCCCGATGACGCGACCTGGAAGGACCTGCAGTTCGCCTGGACCGTCGTCAAGCACGTGCGCTCGAACGCCATTGTGCTGGCGCATGAGGGTGCCGCGGTCGGGATTGGTGCCGGGCAGATGAGCCGGGTCGAGGCAGTCGAGCTGGCTGTCCACCGGGGGGCATCGCGTGTAGCCGGCTCGGTGCTGGCCAGCGACGGCTTCTTCCCTTACCCGGATGGTGTCGAGGTAGCGGCGCGCGCCGGCGTGCGGGCGATCGTCCAGCCGGGCGGCTCGGTCAAGGACAGCGAGGCGGTCGCGGCGGCCGACGCTGCCGGGATCGCCATGGTCTTCACCGGCGAGCGTCACTTCAGACATTGACGGAAGGGCGTGAAAAGAATCTGCTACCTTAGTAAGCGGTCTTCGGGGCAGGGGTGTGAATCCCCGATCGGCGGTAAAGCCCGCGAGCGTCCTACGACGCATGACCCGGTGATGGCGTAGCGCCAATTCCGGGGCCGACCGTACAGTCGGGATGAAAGAAGGCCCTCGGAGCGCACACGGTGCGCCCGATCGCTGCCCCGGCGGCCAAAGGAGTGTAGACGATGGCCGTTCCGAAGAGCGAGGCCCAGCCGGTCGCAGCGCCGACGAGAGTTGGCCTGATCGACCGGTTTTCGGTGGTGCTCATCGCCGTGGCGGCGATGCTCTGGGCGTCGGATACCTACTTCCGTGCCCAGTTGATCGGTCATTTAACGCCATCTCAGATCGTCGTCGTCGAAGACGCCCTGGTCAGCCTCTTCCTGGTCACGTTTCTGCTCCGCGGCATCCCGGAGATGCGCCGCCTGGACAGGCGTGGTTGGCTGGCGATAGGGCTGATCGGGGTGGGTCCACAGGCGGTTGCGACGATCCTCTTCACGACCTCCTTTTCGTACCGACACTTCGCCGAGACCTTCGTGCTGCAGCAAACCCAGCCGCTGATCGCGATCCTGCTGGCGTGGATCATCCTGGGCGAACGACGGCGCCCCTGGTTCTGGCCGGCCGCCGCTCTGGCAATCGTCGGCGTGTACATGGTGGTTTTTGCCCAGAACCTGATGGCGCCGTTTTCCGACCTGCAGCACGGCCGGCTCGAGGCCGGACTCTATGCGCTCGGCGCAGCCGGCCTGTGGGCCAGCGGCACCGTGCTGGGTCGCTTCGTGCTTGGCAAGCTGAGCTTCCCGACGACGACGGCCCTGCGCTTCACGCTGGCGCTTCCGGTCCTCGTCCTTGTTGTGCTCGTCCAGAACGGCCTGTCTGGCTTCAGCCATTACCAGACTGGAGACGCCTTTCCGTTTCTGGGAATAGCGCTGATTCCGGGACTCTTCGCGCTGCTCCTCTATTACCGCGCGCTGGCGAGCACGCCGGCAACCCTGGCGACGATCGCGGAAATGGCTTACCCGGTGGCCGCGACCTTTATCGCCTCGGCGCCGCCGCCCTATGGTTTCAACCAGCCGCTCTACCTGCCGCAATTCGTCGGCACCGGGCTGCTGATCGCGGTGATCTTCATCCTGAACTGGAGCAAGGAGCGGACCCCGCCCGTGATCGTTCAGCAGGACGCGGCCGCGTAAAAGCCGCGGGCTGACGTGTCGACCGGCTTCGGCATCGATCCCGACCAGGGCCTGAGCGAAGCCGACGAGCTGCGGCTCGTTCGTCTGGCCGCCGACCTTGGTTACCACTCGGCCTGGACGCCCTCCGGCGCCGACGCGGCGGCCTTCGATCGCTGTCTGCGCTGGCACCAGGCGAGCGGGCTGCCGGTCGGCATCTCCGCCGTTCCCGCATCCGGTCGTCCCGCGCTGTTTTACGCGGAGCAGGCGCGACGGCTGTGGGACGCGACCAAGGGACGATTCACCCTGGTGGTGGGCAGTGGGCGGATGCCGCGGCCCGCTCAGACCATGCCCCCGTATCTGGCTGATCTTCGAGAGCGCCTGCCGGCCGAGATGCCGCTCTACGTGGCCGCGCTCGGCCCCCTGATGCTGGCCGTCGCCGCGGAACTGGCGGATGGTGTCGCGCTCAACTGGTGTAGCGCCGAATGGGTCGAATGGTCACGGCAGACACTGACCAAAGCCGCGCAGGCCGCTGGCCGAGCCGTGCCGCAGGTGGTCGAGTACATCAGGACGGCTGTCGATCCTGATCCCAAGCTCGCTCACGGGATCGTGGCCGCCGCCGCTCTGCGATACGCGGTTGGTGTGCCGGCGTATCGACGCCACTTCGAGCGCATGGGTTTCGGTGAGGAACTATCGCGGATCGAGACATCGGGCGGCGCGCCCAGCTCAGCGTTTGTCTCGGCGATCGGGGCCGCGGGGGAGCTGGGACAGACCCGCCGGCAGTTCGAACTTCTAGCAATCGGCCTGGACCTTCCAATCGCGCGAATCCTGGTCGCCCGGCCCGGTGACGTCGAGTCGGCTCGTCGCGTTCTCGAGGAGTGCCGGCCGACTCGCTGACCCCGTCCGTCGCGGCGACCTGTGGAAAACGTCGACACGCAGCTGTCGCTGAGCGGTGCCATAATGCGGCCGGTTTTGAAAAAGGAACGCCGGAACTGGATCCTCCCCGAGCCGCTTCGCGCTCAACCCGGACTGGAGGCGTTCTCATCGGTTTTCCGACAGATCCTGCATGGGCGGGGCGTCACCCGGCAGAGCCAGCTCGATCCGTGGCTGGAGACCGACCTCGAGCGGGCACCTGACCCCTTCTTGCTGAAAGACATGTCGGTCGCTTGCGAGCTGATTGCGGACGCCGTCAATCGTGGAGAGCGGATCGCGGTCTACGGCGACTACGACGCCGACGGCGTGACCGCCTGCGTCACGCTCGCACGCGGCCTACGCGCTGTTGGCGCCGACGTCATCACCTACATCCCCAATCGATTCACCGAAGGCTATGGGCTGAACGGTGAGGCGCTCCACGAACTGCACGCGCGCGGCGCACGCCTTGTGATCACCTGCGATTGTGGGACCAACTCCGTTGACGTCGCCCGGGGCCGGCCTTCCGGCATGCGCTTGATCGTTACCGATCACCACGAGGTCGGGGCCGAGCGCCCGCCGGTCGACGCGCTGGTCAATCCCAAACAACCCGATTGTCCCTATCCGTTTGATGGGCTGGCGGCCTGCGGCGTGGCCTACAAACTGTTGGTGGCGCTGGAGCAACGCGTGTTTCCCGGAAGACTCGACCCCACGCTGTCACTGGACGCGGTCGCGCTGGGCACGGTCGCCGACGTGGTTCCGCTACACGGCGAAAACCGGGCCATCGTCCGCGCCGGGCTGCAGCGCTTGAATGAAGCCCCCGGTTCAGGTTGTGCGGCCCTGCTGGCTGTCGCCGGAATCAGTGGTCCCGTAACTGCCGAGCATCTCGCGTTTCAGCTGGGGCCGCGCATCAACGCCGCCGGTCGGATGGAAGATGCGATGCTGGCGCTCCAGTTGTTGATGAGCGACAACCGCGAGACCGCCGATCCGCTAGCCCAGCGGCTGCAGGTTCAGAATGCACAACGTCAGCAGCTGACCGCCGAGATCGTACGCGAAGCGAAAGCCAAGGTTGTGGAGCTCGACAATGCCGCCGCGGTGATCGTCATGGGCGCGACCAGCTGGCCACTTGGCGTTCTCGGACTGGCGGCGAGCCGTCTGGTCGAAGAGTTCTATCGCCCCACCTTCATCTTCAACACCGAGGGTGAGGAGTGGCGCGGATCGGCCCGCAGTATAGACGGATTCCACCTGGTCGATTGCCTGCAATCGTGCGCTCCTCTGCTGCATCGCTTTGGCGGACACGCCATGGCCGCAGGTCTCACCGTGCTCGCCAACCGGTTCGACGACTTGAAAGCCAGCCTGGAGGCATACACGGCCTTTCGCTTGAATGGCGATGCATTTTCACGGCCAATCCGGATCGAGGCGTCCGCGGCGTTTGCCGACCTCAAGCCAAGCCTTCACCAGGAAATCCAGCTGCTGGCGCCCTTCGGCGTCGCCAATCGTGAGCCGTTTCTCCTCAGCCGCGAGGTCGAGGTGGTGCGCGCCGAGGCCTTCGGCGTCGATCGGCGGCATCTGCGCTTGCAATTGCGCGACCGGACCGCCTCGGCTGAGGCGATCGCCTTCGACAGGGGCGCAACCGCCAACCATCTTCCGCCGGGCCGCCGGATTGACATCGTCTATGCGGTCCAGTGCGAGCGATGGGACGGTTTGGACCGGGTCCGTCTGCATCTCCGGGACCTCCGTCCCGCCGTCGAACCCGCCCTGCTTCTGGCGACCGTCTAACCGCGAATTGCGGTTCAGATGCCTTTACGAAGGCGCGGGCCCTGTGCTACGGTAGCCGTCAGGCAGGTGCTTTGGGGAAGAGGCACCTTGTTTAGCAAGCGATAGTGAGGCAGGATGCTGGACGAGGTTCGCACTCCAAGGCTGGTCGTTGCGGGGACCGCGAGCAACGTCGGAAAAACGATCCTCACCGCCGGATTGATCGCGGCTTACAAAGCTCGCGGCATGACGGTCCAATCGTTCAAGGTTGGTCCCGATTACATCGATCCGGCCTATCTGGCCCACGTCAGTGGTCGGCCATGCCGCAATCTCGACTCCTGGATGCTGGGCGAGGGTGCGCTGCGCCAGGTGCTTGCCCAGGGTGCGCTCGGCGCTGATCTTGCGCTGATCGAGGGGATGCTCGGCCTGTTCGATGGGCGTGGCGGAAGTCCCGACGGTAGCACGGCTGACGTGGCGCGGATCGTCAAGGCGCCGGTGGTGCTGGTCGTCGACGTCGCCGACATGGCGCAGAGCGCCGCGGCGGTGGCGCTCGGCTTCAAGAGTTATGGCGAGCCGCCAAAGATTGCCGGAGTCTTGCTCAACAACGTCAGGTCGGATGCGCACCGGCGCAGTGTCGAAGACGCCATCTGGGATATCGCCAAACTGCCCGTGCTTGGTGCCCTGCCAAAAATGGCGCAGCTCGACATTCCGCAGCGGCAGCGTGGGCTCCTGCCGGTAACGGAGAACAAGGAATGGGACCGGATGCTCGGGCTGCTCTCCGAAACGATCAATCGCGACGTCGATCTCGACCTGCTGTTGCGAATCGCCAATAAGGCCGAGCTGGTGCCGCTGGTGCCCAAGAAGATCTTCCAGGGCAAACCGGCTGGCGGCCCGACGGTGCGGCTGGCCGTGGCCTACGATGACGCGTTCAACTTCTATTACCCGGAAAATCTCGAACTGCTCGAAGAGCGCGGCGCCCAGGTTGTGCCGTTCAGCCCGCTGGAAGACGCCCACCTCCCGCCCGATGCCGCCGGCATCTACCTCGGCGGAGGATTCCCCGAAAGCTTTGTCGCACCGCTCGCCCGGAATCGCGCCATGGCCGAATCGATTCAGCGTGCCTACCGAGGCGGTGTGCCGATCTACGCCGAGTGCGGCGGGTTGATGTACCTCGGACGGTCACTGCGCACCTCCGGCGCCACCTACGAGATGGCAGACGTGATCCCGGTTGATGTCGAGATGGATGGTGAAATCCACCGCTTCGGCTATCGGCAGATCCTGACCCTGGAGGACAGCATTCTCTCGTCCCGCGGCCAGTTTTATCGAGGACACGAGTTTCACTGGAGCCGGATCACCGGCCACGACAGCGGGCTCAAGTCCGCTTACCAGATGTTGAGTGCCGAAGGCGATGTGATCGGATACGAGGGCTTCGTTGGGCCCAACCTCCTGGCCAGCTACATCCATCTCCACTTCGGACAGAATCCCGTGCTGGTCGACAAGTTCGTCCAGCACTGCCGCGAATACGCGACCGTCCGGACACCCTTCTAAGCGGGCGACCATAAGCCGGGCCGTTTCGGCCGGCGCCATTTCGGGCATCTATCCGTATTGAAGAATGGCTACCCCTGAATACAAGGACTACTACCAGACCCTGGGCGTGACCCGGACGGCGAGCGAGAAGGAGCTCAAGTCCGCCTATCGACGCCTGGCCCGGCAGTACCACCCGGACGTCAACAAAGACCCGAAGGCCACCGAGCGCTTCAAGCTAATCAACGAGGCTTACGAAGTGTTGAGTGACCCGAAGAAGCGGTCGAAGTACGATCAGCTCGGCTCCGATTGGGAACGCATTGAGCGGGAGCAGGAGTTCGCCCGCCAGTATCAGTCGCAGACTGGCCGGCGGACCGGCGCCGCCGGCGTCGGCGATTTCAGCGACTTCTTCAACACGTTCTTCGCCGGCGAGGCGGGCGGCTTTTCCGGCTTCGATTTCGAAGGCCCGCGCGGACGGACCGTCACTCGCGAACGCGGCGAGGACATCGAACACCCGATCGAGATCACGCTCGAAGAGGCGGCCCAAGGTGGCGAGCGAACCATCCAGACGGAAGTGCCCGAGACGTGCCCCACCTGCGGAGGCTCAGGGTTTACCGGCGAACGCCGCAAGGTCGGCAATCGGACCGTGCTCGAGAGCGTCACTTGCCCCACCTGCGGCGGGGCTGGGGTGCGGGCAACCCGCCGCCAGATCCTGGTCAAGATTCCGGCCGGCGTGACCGAGGGTTCGCGCATCAGGGTCAAGGGGGAGGGCCAGCGGGCGGCGCAGCACGGTGACCTGTACCTGCGAGTCAAGCTGCAGCCCCATCCGCGCTTCGCGGCCAAGGGACGCGACCTCTATACCCCCCTGGCCGTGCTCGACGATCAGGCGGCGCTCGGCGACGAGGTCACTATCCAGTCCCTGAGCGGTGCCCAGCTGCAGTTGCGCGTGCCCTCCGGTAGCCAGGCGGGCAAGGTGTTCCGATTAAAGGGAAAAGGATTGCCGGCGCTCAAGAATGGGCTGGCGGGCGACCTGTACGCGACGCTCGAGATTCGCCTGCCCGAGCCCATCACCCCGGAGCTGCGCGATCTGTACCAGGGAATCCGCAAAGCGCGGACGAGCTGACCGATCAGCGGCGGAAAAACAGGTTGAGCAGCAGCGTCAAAATCAGGCTCAACAGCAGACAGGTGACGATCGGAAAATAGAAATGGACGTTGCCGCGGTCGACCGAGATGTCGCCGGGCAACCGTCCCAGGAATGGGATTCGCAGGCCAAAGAAGAGGACCAGGCCGACCACCAGGATGAAGCCGCCGACGATGATGAGCAGCTTGCCGATTTCGGGCATGAATTTCGTACCTGCGCCGGCGGACGGCTACCCTTCCGGGTCGGTCAGGTAGCTACTGGAGATTGAACCGGGGACCTTAGAACCCGATCCAGCCGATCGCTTGCTCGATCTGTGCCTGGTTCAGGCCCGCGATCGGCACGCCGTCGATCACGGTGAGGGGAACGTCCTTGACGTCGATATCGAGGTTGCGCAGGTCCTTCCCGTCGAGCTTGCCGTCAGCGCAGACGTGTTCCTGGAATGCGACGCCTCGGTTCTCCAGGATCTCCTTGATCCTCCGGCTGCTCTCGCAGTCGGGCCGCGTGTAGACGATAACCTCCATGTCGCCCTTTGCCTCCGATGTGCTCCCGCTCGCCCGGGGTGACACATGACTTGATATCGCGCCTGTCCAAAGGCTATAGCAACACTATCAAGCGAGGTGGTATTTGTCCAATTCTTTTCTCCGATGAGTTCGATAGAGAGAGTTGATATCATCGCACGCTTTTTCGTTGACAGGTAGCCGGTGCCGCCCCTAGACTTACCGGGATCTTCGTCCTTTAACCCGGCCCAGCGAGGCCGAAAGGAGAATCGGATGACCGACACCCTGACCGCCCCGCTCGCGCGGACGCAGGTCACCCTCCGACATCTGACCGGGCCCGAGGACCTCGACCAGCTCCTGATCGTGCGCCTGCTCGAACGGGCGGCGCGCTTCGAAAGTGGCGGCACCGACCCGGATCGGCTCCGGGGACGGCTGCTTGCCACCATCTTCTACGAGCCGAGCACACGGACGCGGTTCTCCTTCGAGGCGGCCATGCACCGGCTCGGCGGGCAGGTGCTCAGTGCCGAGAGTGCGAGGACGACATCGTCGGCGGCTAAGGGTGAATCGCTCGAGGACGCGATTCGGGTCGTGAGTGCCTACGCCGACAGCATCGTGCTCCGTCACCCGGAGGTGGGATCAGCCGCACGGGCGGCACGAGTCGCTCAGGTGCCGGTTATCAGCGCTGGCGATGGTCCGGGCCATCACCCGACCCAGGCGCTGCTCGACCTGTACACCATCAAAAAAGAGCTGGGCCGCCTCGACCATCTGCGGATCGGGCTAGCCGGCGACCTCCGCCACGGTCGCACCGCTCGCTCATTGGCCGTCCTGCTTGCTCGATTCGAGGGCAACGAGCTCGTGCTGATCGCTCCGCCAGCTCTACGCATGGGCGAGGACGTGCTGCACTCGGTGAGGGCGCAGCTGCCGCTGCAAGAAGCAACAGATCTTGCCGACGTGGCGCCCACCCTGGACGTGCTGTACCAGACGCGCATCCAGGCGGAGCGTTTCGAATCCGCTGAGGAGTATGAGCGATATCGCGGCGTCTACGTGGTGGACGCCGAGCTGATGCGTCGACTGCCGGAGCACGCCATCCTGATGCATCCCCTGCCGCGCGCCGGCGAAATCGATCCGCCGGTCGACGCGGACCCCCGGGCGGCGTATTTCCGGCAGGCACGCAACGCGCTCTGGGTCCGGATGGCTGTTCTCGACTGGGCGATGGCAGGCTGATGTTGCAAAGCCCACCGGTCAAGGCGGTCATTCTCGATGCAGAGGGCGTGCGCCGCGCCTGGCGACGGATCGCCCACGAGGTTATCGAGCGGCAGCCCGATCTGGCGCACCTCACTTTGTTGGGCATCGTCACTCGCGGCGTGCCGCTGGCCGAACGACTGGCCGCGACGCTCGCCGAGCTGGAAGGCGTGCGACTGCCGGCAATTCCCCTCGATGTGCGGGCGTACCGCGACGACTTACCGCGGGCGTCGGCCGCCCCCCTGCCAGTCCTGCCGGCGGCGGCGGTCGACGGCCGATCGGTCCTGCTCGTCGACGACGTGCTCTTCAATGGGCGGACGGTGCGGGCGGCCATCGACGCGGTGATCGCGGCCGGTCGCCCCAGACAGATCCAGCTCGCCGTCCTGGTCGATCGCGGCCACCGTGAGCTGCCCATACGACCGGATTACATCGGCAAGAACGTGCCCACCTCGCGGCAGGAGTGGGTGGAGGTGCACCTGCGTGAGCGGGATGGCGAGGATGCCGTCCGCATTCTCGAGCGACCGGAGCGCTGATGCACCTCCAGAACGTCCGCGTCCTGGGTCCAACCGGACTCTCCCTTCCGACAACCGTCGAGATCAACGCCGCCGGTGCGGTCGAACGCGATGCCAGTGGGCTCATCCTTTCCCCGGGTTGGCTGGACCTCCATGCCCATCTGCGCGATCCCGGCTTTCCGCAAAAGGAGACGCTGCAATCGGGCGCTACCAGCGCCGCCTTCGGAGGATTCACTCACGTGGTGGCCATGGCGAATACGCGCCCGGTTACGGACCGACCTGCGCCGCTGCGGGCGTTGATGGCCCGGGCGGTGGATCTTCCAATCCGCGTGAGCTTCGTGGCCGCCGTCACGATGGGGCTCGAAGGCCGAACCCTGACGGACGCGGCGGCGCTCCGCCGGGCTGGTGCGGTCGCCCTCTCCGACGACGGCCGTCACCTGATGGACAAGGCCACCCTTCGGCGCGCGCTCAGGGCGGCGGCCGAGGCCGGGATGCCGCTGCTCATCCATGCACAGATTGAGAGGCTTGGAAATGGCCCCGAATCCGAGGCGGCCGCGGTGGAAGAGGCGCTCGAGGCGTTGCAGGCGGTCCCCGGTGCGCGCCTCCACATTCAGCACGTCAGTACCCGTGCCGGCGTCGATCTGATCCGGACCGGGAAACGGCACGCGCTGCGGGTGACGGCGGAGGCGACGCCGCACCACCTCGCGCTGACGGCGGCGGACGTCCTGGCCCTGGGCCCGCACGGCCGCGTGAACCCGCCGCTGCGATCGGTCGACGATCGTGACGCGCTGCGAGAGGCGCTGGCCGAGGGCGTGATCGATGCGATCGCGACCGATCACGCTCCTCACGACGCTGACGCCAAGGCTGCCGGCGCGAACGGATTCCACGGCTTCGAGACCGCCCTGGCGGTCGTGATGGACTTGGGCCTTGACGATCGCGTGCTCTATCGCGCGTGCGTTGAGCGACCGCGCGAGATCATCGGACAGTCAATCGATGACGAGTGGATCCTGATCGACCCCACGGCGGAGTGGATCGTGGATGGGGGATCGTTCAAGAGTCGAGGAAAGAACACGCCGTTTGCTGGGCGGCGGGTGCGCGGACGCATCGTGATGACGACGTGCCGTAGCCAGATTGTGATGGAACGGGTGATGCAGCATGCCTGAGCCGATGGTGCTCCTGCTCGAGGACGGATTCACGCTCCATGGCGAACGCGGCGGCCAGGCCATGCAGGCGAGCGGCGAGGTGGTCATCAACACCTGCATGACGGGATACCAGGAGGTCCTTTCGGACCCGTCTTACGCCGGCCAGATGGTGGTCATGACCTATCCCCTGGTCGGCAACTACGGCGCCACCGCGGATTTCCAGGAATCGGCGCGGCCCTGGGCTCGGGCCCTGATTACTCGCCAGCTCAGTCGCTTCGAGGAGCATTGGCGCAGCCGCCAGTCACTCGTCGAATGGCTGGATGGCTTCGGCATCCCGATCATGACCGGTTGCGACAGTCGGCGGCTGGCGCGGCATCTTCGGACAACCGGCGCTCAGCGCGCGATCATCGGGCCCCGCCAGGAACTCGCATCCCTCCGGGAGCGGATCCAGCGGGTGCCCGCGCTCGAGGAGCAGGACCTGGTGCGCCAGGTCTCGGAAGGATTCAGCGACGTCGTCGAGCCGCTCGATCCCGCGCTTTGCTCACCCTCCCCCTCTGCGGGAGGGCAGGGTGGGGGCTTTCGGCAGTGGCCCGGGCTTCGCGTCGTAGTCGTCGATTACGGTGTCAAACGCAATACCCTGCGCTCGCTGCGATCCCGGGGAGTCGAGGTCGATGTGCTGCCCTACGACAGTGATCTGCAGGCGGTCCTCGATCGCCGGCCCGACGCGGTGGTGCTGTCGAATGGCCCGGGCGATCCGGCGCAACTGCAACCGGCGGTCGCGATGACTCGGGCACTCATTCAGCGCTTGCCGGTACTCGGCATCTGTATGGGGCACCAGTTGATCGGACAGGCGGCCGGCGCCCGCACCTCAAGGCTCTCGTTCGGCCACCACGGTGGAAACCACCCGGTGATGGACCTCCGTAGCAGGCGCGTGACCATGACCTCCCAGAACCACGAGTTCCAGGTCGACGGTGAGAGCCTGCCGCGGGACAGCGGATTCGTCGTCAGTCACCGCAATCTGCACGATGGATCGGTCGAGGGACTCGTGCATACGCGGCTCCCGGTCCGCTCGGTCCAATTTCATCCTGAAGGCGGTCCTGGACCGCAGGACAACCAGGTGATCTTCGACGAATTCCTCGACCTGGTCGCCGGCCGGCCAGCGCCGGTCGCCCACGTTCTCTCCAGGCCCGCGCGCCCGAACATGGTTCTCGTGATCGGGTCGGGGCCGATCGTCATCGGCCAGGCAGCCGAGTTCGATTACGCCGGCACGCAGGCCTGCAAAGCACTGCGTGAAGAAGGCGTTCGAACGGTGCTGGTGAATTCGAACCCGGCAACGATCATGACCGACGAGGGCGTCGCTGATCGCGTGTACATCGAGCCGCTGACGGTCGAGGCGGTGACGGCCATCATCGAGCGCGAGCGGCCGGACGGCCTGCTGGCCACCCTGGGCGGGCAGACCGGGCTCAACCTCGCGGTCGCCCTTGCCGACGCGGGGGTGCTGGAACGGTGCCAGGTCCGGGTGCTGGGAACGCCGATGGCGGCGATCCGGGAAGCCGAAGACCGGGAGGCGTTCAAGAACGTCCTGCTTCGAATCGGCGAACCAGCTCCGGCCAGCCGGACCGTTAACACGGTGGATGCGGCGCAGGAGTTCGGCGCCTCGATTGGCTTTCCGCTGGTTGTACGACCCGCCTACACCCTGGGTGGGACCGGTGGCGGCATGGCGCGGAGCCCGCTCGAGCTTGAAGTCGTGGTCCGCGAAGGCCTGGCGGCCAGTCCGATCCGTCAGGTTCTGGTCGAGCGCGCGCTGATCGGCTGGAAAGAAATTGAGTATGAGGTGATGCGGGACGCCAATGACACCTGCATCGCCGTCTGCAACATGGAAAACATCGACCCAATGGGCGTCCATACCGGCGACAGCATCGTGGTCGCCCCCAGCCAGACCCTGTCGGACCGCCAGTATCAGATGTTGCGCTCGGCTGCCCTGCGCATCATCCGCGAGCTTCGCATCGAGGGTGGTTGCAATGTGCAGTTTGCCCTCGATCCCGTATCCGATCAGTACTACGTGATCGAGGTCAACCCGCGAGTCAGCCGGTCATCGGCGCTGGCCTCGAAGGCGACCGGCTACCCGATTGCCCGGGTGGCCGCCAAGATCGCCGCCGGCCGCTTGCTGCATGAGATTCCCAACGCGGTGACGGGGAAGACGACGGCCGCCTTTGAGCCGGCGTTGGACTACTGCGTGGTAAAAATTCCTCGCTGGCCTTTCGATAAATTCCCGGCCGCGGACCGGACGCTGGGAACCCAGATGAAATCGACCGGCGAGGTGATGGCCATCGAGCGCACCTTCGAGGCGGCGCTCAACAAAGCCATCCGGGCCCTGGAACAGCGGCTACCGGACGCCGCACAACTGCGTGGCCGCCCGGATCTCCTGCATCAGCCGAATGACCGGCGTTTGATGGCCGTCCTCCAGGCCTTGCGAGATGGCGCGTCACAGAGCGAGATCTGCAGCGCGACCGGATATGCGCCATGGTTTGTCGAGCGGCTCGCCGCTATCACCGCCCTGGAGGCCGAACTGGCGAACGGGTCACGCGATCACGACCTCATGTTGCGCGCCAAGCGCTGCGGCTTTGACGACGGACGGATCGCCGAACTAAGCAGCGGCCGCTTGCCGCTGCTGGCGATCGAGCCGACCTTCCGCCAGGTTGATACGTGCGCCGCCGAGTTCGCAGCGGTCACGCCCTATTACTACGCAACCTACGAAGATGAGGATGAGATCATCCGCAGCGGCAACACCGCCGTTGCGGTCATCGGGTCGGGGCCGATCCGGATCGGCCAGGGCATCGAGTTCGACTACTGCAGCGTTCATGCGTCGGCGGCCTTGCAGGCGGCCGGCCTCGACAGCGTGCTCATCAATAGCAATCCAGAGACGGTCAGCACCGACTTCGACGCCTCCACTCGACTCTATTTCGAGCCGCTCGACCTCGAGGGCGTTCGCAACGTACTCCGCCGTGACCCAGTGCTCGGCGTCGTGGTCCAGTTCGGCGGGCAAACCGGATTGAACCTTGCGGACGCGTTGGCTGAGGGCGGCGTGCGTATCCTGGGGTCGTCGGTCGATACCATCGACCTCGCCGAAGACCGTCGGCGCTGCGAAGCGCTGTTACGCGCTAGCGGCATCCCGCAGTCCCCAGGTGGTTCGGCCACCAGTGCCGACGACGCGCTGGCCATCGCGCGCCGGGTCGGATACCCGGTGCTGGTTCGGCCGTCGTACGTTCTGGGCGGTCGAGGGATGGAGATCGTGCATTCGGCTGAGGATCTGCGCCGTTACGTCGATGCCGCCATCGCGTTCGGCGTTCGCGGTCCGATCTTGATCGACAAGTATCTGCTGGGCCGCGAGCTCGACGTCGATGCCGTCTGCGACGGTGAGGCGGTACTGATCCCGGGCATCCTGGAGCACATCGAGCGGGCCGGAGTCCATTCCGGGGACTCGTTTGCGGTCTATCCCCCGATCACCTTGACCTCCGAAGAAACGCAGCGCGTGGTCGAGGCGACACGGCTCATCGCCCGACTCGTTAAGGCGGTGGGGCTGATCAACATTCAGTTTGTGATCCAGGAAGGGATTCCGTATGTGCTCGAGGTGAATCCTCGTGCCAGCCGCACGGTGCCGTTCCTAAGCAAGGTGACCGGCGTGCCGATGGTGACTCTCGCTACCAATGCGTCGCTCGGCCATTCACTGGCTGAGCAGGGATTCAGCGGCGGTCTTCAGCCCAACCGCCCCCTGTTTGCGGTGAAAGCCCCTGTCTTCTCCATGGCGAAGCTGCCCGCGGTTGACGCCGTGCTGGGGCCGGAGATGAAGTCGACAGGGGAGGCGATGGGCATCGCCCCCGACCTGGCGATGGCGCAGTATAAGGCGTTCCTCTCGACCATGCTGGAGTTGCCGCCCGATGGTGCGGCTCTCTGCTCGATTGCCGACGCCGACAAGGCGGAGGCGCTGCCCATCCTGCGCGCGTTTCATGGCCTCGGCCTCACGCTCTACGCGACCAGCGGCACCGCGAGCCTGCTGCGCGAGTCGGGCATCCCGGCGACCATCGTGCAGAAGCTGCGTGATGGACATCCAAATGTGGTCGACGCCATCCGCGCGGGCACGGTTCAACTGGTCGTCAATACTGTGTCGTCGGCGGGGCCGCTCAGTGACAACGGTCCCGGCGTGCCCCTTCGCGATGGGTATGAAATTCGGCGGGCATCCGTTGAGCGGCGCATTCCGTGTCTGACGTCCCTCGACACAGCCCGCGCGTTGGTCCAGGCGTTGCGGGCCTGGCGGCGCGAGCATCGCTCCCAGGTCGCCTCACTTGGCGAGTATGTCGGGTCAGCCGTAACCGCAGACGTGCGCGCATGAGCCTTGCCCTTGCCCCGGCCGTAGTGGTGCAGCGGTCGACGCCGATGCGCGATGCCATTGAGCTCGTCGTCCATCACCCGCCGTCCGCGGCCGCGGTGAAGCCGGGCCAGTTTTTCCAGCTGGCAGTCGCCGCGCCGCAGACGATCCTGCGCCGCCCCTACAGCGCCGCCTGGGCCGATCCGCAGGGTGGTCGGATCGGGTTCATCTTCAATGTCGTTGGGGCAGGTAGCGGCTGGCTGGCGGTTCGTCACGAAGGCCATGAACTGGACCTGCTGGGCCCGCTCGGCCGCGGGTTCAGCCTCGAGGGGGAGCGTCCTGTCATCTGCATGGCCGGGGGGCTGGGTGTGGCTGTCTTCCCCGGAGTCGTCCAGGCGCTGGTCGCCCGCAAACGACGGGTCACGATGTTGCTTGGCGCCCGGACCTCGTCGCAGCTGTTGCCCGCCGATCGTTTCACCGGCGCCGATGTCCTTACCGCGACCGATGATGGCAGCGCCGGCTATCACGGCTCGGTCGTCAACCTGTTCACCTCAACCCTGCGAGGGAGGGTCGGGGTGGAGGCGGTCGACATTCTCACGTGCGGTCCAACCCCGATGTTGCAGGCCCTGATCGAAAACGTCCGTCAACTCGGGTTGCCGCTGGAATCCATCCAGGTCGCGCTGGAGACCCCGATGGGGTGCGGCGTCGGCACCTGCCTCGGCTGCGCCATTCCACGAGCTGGGGGCGGCTACCTGCTCAGCTGCATTGACGGGCCCTGCGTGCGCGCCGATCGGATCGATTGGGGTCGGATGACGGATGCCTTCCATGGCTGACCAGGTGGATCTCAGCGTTAGCCTCGGCCGCGGGCTGCGCCTACGCAGCCCGGTGATGGTGGCCTCGGGCACCTTCGGTTACGGCTTCGATGCGCATGGGGCGGATCGCACCGCGCTCGGGGCGATCGTCACCAAGGGAACAACCCCAGGAGCGCGTGAGGGGAATGCCCCTACCCGGATCGCCGAAACACCATCGGCCATGCTCAACGCCATTGGGTTGCAAAACCCGGGCGTCGACCACGTGGTCCGTGTGTACGCGCCGAAGTGGGCGACCTGGGATGTGCCGGTGATTGTCAACGTCGCTGGTGACGCGGTCGACGACTATGTTGCTGTGGCCCGCCGTCTCGACGGCGTCGCAGGGATCGCTGGATTGGAGCTGAATATCTCGTGCCCGAACGTCGCCAACGGCCTGCAGTTCGGAGTTGACCCCAGGATGGCGGCTCAACTGACCGCCGGAGTGCGGGCCGTCACCCGGTTACCGTTGCTGGTCAAGCTGACGCCCAACGTGACGGACATCGTTGCGGTCGGCCGTGCTGTCGAAGATGCCGGTGCCGACGGTGTGTCCGCCATCAATACCTATCTGGGGATGGCGATTGACATTCGGCGTCGCCGGCCGGTGCTGTCCCGGGGAAGCGGCGGACTGAGCGGCCCCGCCATCAAGCCACTCGCCCTGCATGCGGTGTGGGAGTTGGCGGCTGCACTGCGCATTCCGGTTGTCGGTGTCGGTGGGATCACGACCGCGGCCGACGCGCTGGAGTTCTTGCTGGCCGGCGCCGCAGCGGTTCAGCTTGGGACCGTGAACTACGTGCGGCCGCAGGCGGTCCGCGAGATCCATGATGGGATCGCCGCGTACATTGCGGCGCACGATCTGCGCCACCTCGGCGCCTTGCCGATCCGGCAGGCCCGGGTGGAGGCGCATGTCTGAAGAGGATCGAGGGCAGCAAGCTGCGGCGCGGCGGGCATTCGAGTCGGCCGGCGCCTTTCTCCGTGGTCACTTCGTGTACACCAGCGGTCGGCATGGTGCCGACTACCTCGAGAAATTCCGCGTCCTCGAAGATCCGCAGTCAACGATGAAGCTGGCGGCGATGATCGCCGGGCACTTCAGGTCGTTTGGTACGCAGTTCGTCGCCGGTCCCACCACGGGAGGCATCATTCTTGCCTACGAAGTTGCCCGGCAGCTCGGCGTCGATGCGGTGTATGTCGAGCGCGGCGACCGGGGCGGTCGCGTCTTACGCCGCGGTTTCGAGATCCCGCCGGGGGCCCGCGTCCTGGTGGTCGACGACGTGGTGACGACTGGCGGATCAGTCGCGGAGACGCGGGCCTGCATCACGGAATCGGGCGGCCGCGTGGTCGGGATCGGGGTCCTGGCCGACCGCACCGCGGGCCGGACGGAGGCGGACGTGCCCCTATTCGCCTGCCTTAGCCTCGATTTTCCGTCGTACGTACCCGAGGAATGTCCTCAGTGTGCCGCCGGCGTGCCGATCGCGCCACCTCGGGGCAGCGGCAAACGCGCTGCGTCCGCTCCGCGAAGCTAATTCGTTACTGCAACCAGGACGGCGCCGCGACTGGCGGCCGATGCAGCTGTTCGCGCATCTCGCGGCGGAGGCTCAGGCGAGCCGCAGCCGGATCCATGGGTCGAGACGGCTGCGCCGCCGCTATCGGCGGGCGGACCGATGCCGGGGCCCCCTGCTCTCCGCCCGCCCTGCCCCGCGCGGCACGCAACACATGACGTAGGCGCACGGTCCACGCCACCTTGCCGAAGTCCCACTGGCCGAGTGCCGGCTCGTGTTCCGGCTCGCGTTCGATTCGCACGGTGAGACTCTGTTCGTGATCGAGGTCGGCAAGCTGAAGGGCAGCCGCCGAAGCGTTAACCGAGGCCATAACGGCGACAGCGGATGCGGCGGTATCGCGCAGGATGCGCATGATGGCGTGGGTCGGCACCAGATTGTCGAGCGCCAACTCCGGGTCGAGGACCAGCTGGACGGCCGATCCGGATGCGGACCCCGCGACAGCCAGATGATCGAGATCCCATATCGATTCCTTGCCACCCGGATCAACCACGAAGACCGTGGTCGCCAACAGCTCGGTTGGCGCCAGGGCCTTAACGCGCTCCCGAGCGGTTCCCTCGGCGAGCTCTCGAAGTCGATCCAGCTGGGAGCGCTGCGTTAGGCAGCCGTGTTCATCAATGTCTTGCATGTTGTGCCTGCCCTTCTGAACGTGGGATGCTGCGGCCACGCAGCGCTGCAAACAATTCTAATCAGCGTGTGGTCGTGACGCAACAGATTTTTTCGCGCTTATCCCCACGAGCTCCGTTTCCTGAGCGAGTTCTCATAAACGCTTCGTGGCAGCCATAAGTTACGCCGCTTTTCAACAGGTCGCGGTTTCGTACCAATCTCTGCCGTTGCCGCGTTGTGAGGGCAGCGATGAAGATCACAAGGATCGGAGCGATCATCAGCGGCATCGCCCTCGGCACCGCAACTGGTGCGGCGCTTCAGCTCAACGCGGTCAGCGCGTCGGGCGCGAGCCACAACCTGCCGCTGGTGGCCCCGACCGCGATCGGGAGTCCCGCCCCCAGCCCTTCTCATAGCCCCGGATGCCCGGCAATCAAGCTCGCCCTTGCTTTCACCAGCAATGTGGTCGATACCTCCACGCTCGATCTACATCTTCCGTGGGGTCAGCCGGGCGATCCAGAGGGACAAATGGTTGAGGATTACGGCGCCTACAACGGCACTACGATCCGAAAGCACCTGCCGGTGCACGACGTGACGACAGGGTCGCTAGTGGAGCTGTCCGGTCACAACGCCATCGACATCGTGCTCGACAGTGGGACGCCGCTGCATGCCGTGACCTCGGGGACCGCATACCGGATTACGAACTGGACGATTCCGGGCTTTCCGCAGGGTTGGGCATCCGTAGTGGTGTCTGATGTCCTCAAGGACGACCAGGGCGATCCGATTGCGTTCCTGTACGGCCACGTCCGCGAGTTTGATGCTCAGAATGGGCAGCACGTCGAAGCGGGCGCCTTGCTTGCCAAGAGCGGCGGGGACCCGGATGATCCGGGCGCCGGCTTCAGTGACATGGCGAACGTCCATTTTGAGGTGGTCGAGTCCCAGCATCCGTTAGCGGCCCACGCGGGTACGGTCAATCCACATCAGTTCCTCGTGAACCTCTACGACCACGCCGCGCACGCGCCGCTGGGTTGCGCGCCCACGCAATAGCCGACTAAACGACGCCCTGAGCCGGCGCCAAAAACGGCTGTGGTGGCAAAAGGTTACGGATAACTTCTCCTAACGAGGGCGCGTTCCTTCTATGTAGTCGACCAATCGTACGCAGGAAGGGAGCGCGATGACCAAGCGAACCATGATCCGGGTTGGATCAACGGTCAGTGTCTTTATTCTCTTCGGACTCATCGGGGGCATTTTTCTCAACACGCTGTTGACCAGCGCGGCCAACTCACCGATGGTGGCTCCAGTTTCGACTCCGAGCACCGACGCGACCTCTGAGCCGACAACAACCCCGGTCGCAGACCCGACACCATCCGAGGCCGCGACGCTAACACCCACGGTCCCCCCGGTCGTGGCGACGCCCACACCGGCGCCGACCCCTGCCGCTCAGGGCAAGCTAATCGTGGTTACCCTGGCGACGCAGAGCCTGACGGCCTACGAGAACGGCAAGGTCGTCGCGACAACCGTGGTGGCAACCGGTAGGCCGGCTCTGCCAACGCTCACCGGTACCTTCCACATCAAGGCCAAATACACGCCTTATCAGTTCATCTCGCCCTGGCCGAAGAGCAGCCCCTACTGGTATGCCAGCGCCTGGGTGAAATACGCGATGCTCTACCAGGACGGCGGATACTTCATCCACGACGCGCCCTGGCGCACGGTGTACGGTCCCGGCGCCAACCTGACGAATGGAACGCACGGGTGCGTCAACGTACCGCTCAACACCATGACCTTCCTCTACAAGTGGGCCGGAGTCGGTACGACCGTCATCGTGCAGTAACCCGTCAGGGACTCAGGCGGCGGCTTGGGTCAGGGCAGACGCCTGGCGGACTTGCCGAAGCGGTAACGCAGCCAGGCTCACAAGCCAGCCACACAGCGCGGCGAGGGTGATCAGCGGAAATATTGGGGCCACGTAAATTGGGACGTAGACCATGAACGTGATGGCGTGTTGCCATCTCGGAGGATTTGTCCGAAGGATCAGCCAGCCCGCTAACACGGGCGCCGAGAGGTCGTAGAAGTTGATGTAGGGGCTGATCAGCATGCTGGCCACCAGCCCAACGGCGATCGGAATTGACGAATCTCCCGGGCGGGCGCGCCTGATCACCCAAACCGAGACGGCGAGGACGAGGAGGATGCCGATCACCGCGGCTGGCAATGGCAGCTGACGTCCAAATGAAATCTGGACGGGCCCGGGAATGCCTTGAACGTCCGCCAGCGATTGCATGACGTTGTGGAAAACCGAGGTCCCGACCACGAGCAGGCTGACGGCGGCGAGCATGACCGTCACTCCCAGCCAGCCGACAAAGACACGCCAGTAGCCGGCAAGTAGCAGCGCGACTGGCACGAGAAAGGCCGCCTGTGGCTTTAGAAATACCGCCGCCAGGGCGATGCCGGCCAGCCAGGGACGGTCGCGCCGCATCAGCCACCATGTCACCGCCACTGCGGCCACGATGATCAGGCTCGCCTGGCCGATCATGAAGCTGACAAACACGGGTAGGAGTGTGGCGGCGGCCAGGCCGTGGGCGACCTTTAATATCCGCGCCCCGGGCGCAACGAGGTGCCAGGCAACCGCGAACGCCCCAGCCAGGATCCCACTCCAGATGACTGCGGCCACGGCGTAAGTCAGCCAGCTCAAGGGCAGCACCAGCCAGGCCAGGGCGGGCGGGTTCAGATAGGGCAAGGGACGGCCAACGGCGCTCGTCACGGCTGGCAAGAACACTGAAGGGTCATACATCGCGGCCCATCCATGGGCCTGCCCCATCTGCGCCGCGAGGTAGTAGACGAAGAAATCGGGGAGGGCGACGCGGTACCGTAGCGTGTCCAACCACTGCAGGTCGAGGAACGCGAGGACCGCGGCGGCTGCGATTGCGAATAGGAGCAGGTGGCTGCGGCTGAATGCCTTCACGCCACGCCCTCCAACGCAAAGACGCCGCCAGAATGTCGCGGCCGGATGAGGAAGAGTCCGAGTCCGGCCAGGCCGAGATTGACTGCGGTGTCGACGAGGAAGCCGGGCAGCGTTGGCGCAACCGGGGATGCGTGCCCAAAGGCCAGGATCAAGATGAAATCGTAGGCGGCGTGAATCGCGATCACCGGCCAGATGGTGTTCATTCGCAAGCGGGCCGCCGCGAACAAGACGCCGATCAACGCCGCCTCGAACATCTGATACACGACACCAAGCTCATCGGCGCCAGGCAGGAAGAGATTGTCGACATGGCTGAGCCCGAAAAGGAGCGAGCAGATCAGGACGCGCGAAAGCGCCGGGTACCGCGCAAGCGCCTCCAGGACGAGCCCGCGATAGGTTGCCTCCTCCATGAAGACGTCGACCAGCATGAAAACAATCTGGAGGGCCAGCACAAGAGCGATCGTCGGCATGAACCCACGAGCCGACAGGCCGACAATTGGTAGCGCAAGGGTGGCGACGAGCGGAACAGCCAGGTGCGGCGCACGCCAGGCGCCCGGCCAGGTGAAGCCGGCCCGTCGCCACCAACCCAGGCGTGTCAGGATGAAGGTGACGAACAGGGCTGGGACCAGCACGAGCCCAAACGGCATGATGTACTGCCACCGGCTGGAGGTGCCCGCAGCGACCAGGCCGCGGATCGCCACCAGGGTGCCGGTCTGCGCGATGAAAAGTGCGAGCGCAAAGCCGAGCCCACCGCGACGCGGTTGCCTGAAGAGGAGCACCCCGGCGGTCGCAACGATGAGACCGATGCTGATCTTGACTAGCCAGTCCAGGCCCGGAAGGAAGTGCGGCGCGACTAGGCCCATCGCCCCTATGACGGCGGCGACGACGGCTGCCTGCGATCATCAGGCGGTCGAAATGGAGACGAGACCAGGGGCGAGCGCTACTCTCGGGCCGGCTCCTTGGTCGGTTCCGGCCAGGACGGCTCTTCCACCGGCTGGGGCGCCGTCTCCGGCTCCTCGACGATCTTGACCGTACGGATTTCGCGCCCTAAGTTCATTTACGCTCCCTCCACGAAATCTCCCGCTGCGCGCATCAGGTCGGGAAGCTCCGTCAACGACACGACCGGTACCTGATATTTCTTGGCCAGGGCTTCGACGGTCGCCTCGCTGAGCACCCTTTGGCTCCTAACCTTCGTCCTGCCGAAAAAGCCGATCGAGGTTCGCTCAGGTATTTCGTCGGAGAAGGCCACGATCCGGGCAAACTGCGCCCGCCAGCCTCGCTGGTGAATCCGTACGGTTCCGCTGCCCGCCACACCTGTGAGGACGAACTGGTCATCTGGAATGGCGAAGCGGCGAGTCCATTGCAGCCTCGCAGCACGCTGCACGCTCTGCACCCTCGACACCCATTGGAGCTCGCCAAGGTCGTGGCAGGCATACAGGCCACACCCGCATCCCGCCGCGGGCGCCTCATGGACTGGATTGCCGAAACCGCTCAGAGGACCGCAGCAGACGGCGATATTCCTTCCAGGCTCCCAGAAGTATGTCCGGGGACCGAGGCCCGTCAGCGCCAGGCTGCGCCTATTACCGATGAAGTGAATCCGATTAACCCGGAAGCCGACAACCGGGCGGGTCTGTGCGGATCCGGCCGCTGCGCGCAACTCTGGAAAGACCGTCCCCCAGACGTCCGGATCGAGCTGCATCAGCCGCAACCTCCTGGATTTGCTGGCCTGGTAGGGGCGGAGAGGATCGAACTCTCGACACCCTAGTTAAAGGTAGCAGGGCTTGAGCGCTGTAGCCGGAACCTTATGGAATGAAGGAAGGGCCACACGTAAAGGCCCCGACATTGTTGAGAGTCGGTGCACCAGCCGCGACCATTCGCGCAGCTAACGAGCCGCTCTCTTCGTCCGCCTTGATAGTCAGGCTTGATGCGCCATTGCGATTCTCAGTCGATAGAGATGATCCTGATTTCGGCAGGAAGTTGAGAAAGTCCATCGAAGGGTAGCCATTTGGAGCGGCCTCCATCAGAGGATCGGGCGTGGCACTGGTGCCGTGATTTGCGAGAGGCTCTGGTTGGTGGTAGAAGGAGCGATAGGTGTCCGCTCCGTGATACGGATAGGCGTTGAGCCGCAGGAAGTAGGGCTTGCCGTTAAGGATCCCCTCCATTAGAACAGCGAAGTATCGGTAAATTCCCGTTCCCGCCCCGCTCGCATGCCAACCTCTCCGGTTTGCTGGCCCCCGCTCACGGCCCCGGAAAAAACCATGGTGCCAGGTTCGACTGGGCCGGATGGGACGGTGGGGGTGGAAGTAATGGATCCACAGCCGACCAAGGCGAAGGCCGCCAGACAACAAACCAGACCCGCGCGCATCTCTGCCACTATGTAACGGGCGATCCGTCGAAGCCCCGAGTTTGGCTGGCCAAGCGAAACCGCCGCAGTTATGGTGTCCCTTCAACCGGTACTTTCAGCGATTTTCGTCGTCTCTGATGATTCCGCGTGTCTGAGTCGT
>Ga0209808_1000126_pt1 | contig 39382 bp, 37 predicted proteins | sample GraSoiAngelo_157_FD_186171 | JGI IMG/M metagenome (GOLD analysis project Ga0209808, IMG submission 186171) | Grasslands soil microbial communities from the Angelo Coastal Reserve, California, USA - 14_1009_16_20cm (SPAdes) (version 2) | ecosystem: Environmental > Terrestrial > Soil > Grasslands ... | reverse complement strand
CCGAGATCGGGACGCCCGGGCAGATCCCCGAGCCCTCGGATCTCGGTGATGGCGAAGACGGTGTCGCCCGCGAACGCCGGCGCCGTGTGCCGCCCGGTCGCGTAGCGGACGTCGGCGAGCGCGTTGTCGGCGACGTCGGGCGAGGAGAGCCCGAGGCAGAGGTAGAAGGGGATGCCGCCGTACACGATCAGCTGCCCGCCGAGGAAGCGCTCGGGGTCCTGGTCGATCATCCACTGGTTCGAGTGCACCTGCGAGGTGTTGTCGAGCATGCCCGTGAGTGCGATGTGCTCGGTCGTGATGACGCGCCCGCGCGAGTGCTCGAAGACGTCGCCCACGTGGAAGTCTTCGAAATAGGTGTCGGCGCTGGTGAGATGCGCGAGCGCGCGGTAGTCGCGGCGCGGGTCGTAGGGCGGGAGCGCGAGCGACACGGACACCTCGTGCGCCGGCGCCTCGCCTTCCGCCACGGGCGCGTCGGGGTCGCCCTTCCACACCTGCACCTTGCGCTGGTAGGCGAGCACGACCTCGCCGTCCTGGTTGCGCCCGATGGTCCCGACGTGCACGACGCCGCGGTCGCGCTCGCGCGACGACGCCTTCACGCCGAGGACCGTCGACTCGGCCTCGATCGTGTCGCCCACGCACACCGGCGCGCCGAAGCGCATGTCGATGTACTCGAGGTTGGCGCGCCCGTTCTCGGAGACGTCCTCCACGCTCTGGCTGAACACGACGTTCATCACCAGGCCGGGCGGGGCGAGCAGGCCGCGGAACCCGTAGGCCTCGGCGTAGCGCCGGTTCTTGGCGAGCGCGTTCGTCGTGAAGCAGAAATCGGTGAAGACGGCGAACAGGCCCTCGGTGATCGTCTTGCCGCGCTTGTGCCGGAAGACCTGTCCGGGGCGGAACTCCTCGAGGAAGTTGCCGTGCTTGGTGGGTCGCTTGGCCACGGGGCCGTCCCTTAGCGGGCGGCGCGCGCCGCCGTCAACCGCCGCCCGATGCTGTCCGACCACCCGCGGCACGCACGTCGGGAAAGGTCACGAAAGCTCGGCCGGGGATACTCGATGTCGCGCTCTCGTGAACGATGCGCCGCCTCGTTCCGTTCACGCTCGGTACAGGCGGAGCGATCGAATCGAGGCACCGGAGAGGCGAGCGCTACGAGGGCGTCGCTCGTCTCCGTTCGGGCTCCGGCGCGACGGCTCGTGTGATCGAGCGGGTCTTGAAGGCGTCCGGCCCGAACCCGAGGTCCAGGCGGCCCTCCTCGAGCCAGACCTGATCTCCCTTCATCACGCTGGCGGCGAGCTGGTTCTTGCGGGCGTCCTCGTTGCTCCAGAGATCCCGAAAGAGCCGTCGGACCCTGCGGCGGGACTGGCGGCAGAAGAGGTCCGCCAGCGCCGCGGCGCCCCCGGCCTCGGCGTGGCCGTCGTCTCGCAGCCGGCGCGCATGGCACACGGAGGCAGCCATCGCGAAGAGCTCCATCACGATGTCCACGCAGCGGAAGAGGAACCCTTGCTTCCGCTCCATCCTTGCCTGGTACACGACCATCCCATGGAAGCTCTCGCGCGCGAGCTTCCGGGAGCTGCGCTCGACGAAGCGGAGATGGCGCGCCAGGCCGTCGAAGTCGCGGTAGCGGAATCGGCCGCCGAGCCCACGGAGCCAGAGCGGCGGATACCAGGCCGCGTAGAAGGCGAGGATCTTCGGCAGGGCGGTGAGTTTCTCCTTCGTGCCGCGCTTCGGGTCGATCATCGCCCCCGCTACCTCGAGGTGCTTGTCGACCGCCTCGCGCGCCATGAACAGATGCATGATCTCGCTCGAGCCCTCGAAGATGAGATTGATGCGGCAGTCACGCATCAACCGCTCGACCGGGATCGGCGTCTCACCCCGCCCCTGGAGAGAGCGCTCGGTCTCGTAGCCCCGCCCGCCGCGGATCTGCAGGGTGCGATCGGCGATTTCCCACGCCCGGACGGTGTTCCATTCCTTCGCCGCCGCCGCCTCGAGTCGAATGTCGTAGCCGCCGCGGTCGGCCATCTGGCTGGCGAGCTTCGCCACCGAATCCATCGCGAAGACCGTCGCGGCCATGCCCGCGATCTCGTGGCCGATCGCTTCGTGCTTCCAGATCGGCACCCCCCACTGGTAGCGCGCGTTCGACCACCGGCGGCAGATCTCCAGGCACTGCTTGGCGATCCCGGCGCACGCGGCGGGCAGGGTCAGCCGTCCGGTGTTGAGGGTGACGAGGGCGATCTTCAGCCCTCTTCCTTCCTCGCCGATCAGGTTCTCGCGCGGCACGCGGACGTCCCGGAAGCTGACCACGCCGTTGGCGAGCGCCTTGAGACCCATGAACCCGCAGCGGTACTCGACCTTCACCCCCGGCCACGCGGTCTCGACGATGAAGGCGCTGATCTTCTTGGTCTTCGGATCCCGCGCCATCACGACCAGGAGCTCGGCGAGCGTGCCGTTCGTGCACCAGAGCTTCTCGCCGTTCAGGACGAAATAGTCGCCCTCCCGCTCGGCGGTCGTCGACAGGCTCGCCGGATCGGAGCCGACGTGGGGCTCGGTGAGCGCGAACGCCGAGATCGCCCCCGCCGCGCAGCGGGGCAGGTACTTCTTCTTCTGCGCGGGCGTTCCGAAGAGCTTGAGAGGCTGCGGCACGCCGATCGACTGATGCGCGGAGAGGAGGGCGTTGACGTTGCCGTCGTAGCTCCCGACCATCTCCATCACCTTGCAATATTCGGAGACGCTGAAGCCGAGCCCGCCGTATTCTTTGGGAATCTTCATGCCGAAGGCGCCGAGCTTCCGCAGGCCGTCGAGCACGTGCTCGGGGTACTCGCCGGTGTGATCGATCGCCGCCGAATCGACCTCCTCCCGCAAGAACGCCTTCAGCTCGTCGTAGAAGCGGGCGAACTCGGGCCGGTCTTCACGGCGCAGCGGAAAGGGATGGATGAGGTCGAGCTGGAAGGTGCCGAGGAAGAGCTCGCGGAGAAACCCGCGCCCTTCCCATTCCTTCTGGCGCGCCTGCTCCGCGAGCTGGCGTGATTCCTCTTCGCTCGGCAACCGGACGTCGGTCGTGCTCATCGGGGAACGCTCCTTACAGGCCTCACCAGCATGGTCATCATCCTCCGCGGACGGCCGCGTCCGCCCGGACGTCCGGCCGGCGCGCCGCCAGCACCTTGGTGGCCCGCCGTCCCTTGATCTCGCTGACGGTCAAGTCGTAGCCCTCGACGGCGACCTTGTCGCCGGGGCGCGGCATCCGCCCCACGTGCGCGGTCACGAAGCCGCCGAGCGTGCTCACGTCGGCGATCTCGGGGAGCTTGACGCCCAGCCGCTCGGCGACGTCGTCCACCGGCGTGAGACCGTCGAAGACGAGGCCCTGCGGCGTCTCCTCGATGCTCGGCGGCTCGCGGTCGAACTCGTCCTGGATCTCGCCCACGATCTCCTCGATCACGTCCTCGAGGGTCACCAGGCCCGAGGTGCCGCCATACTCGTCCACCACGATCGCCATGTGGGTCCGCCGCTGCTGGAAGTCTTTCTGCAGCGCGTCGAGCGGGCGGCTCTCGGGGACGAAGAGGATCTCGCGCTTGAGCGCCGCCAGGTCCTCGGAGGAGCGCAGCTGGTCGCGGCGGTTGAAGAGGTCCTTCACGTGCACCATGCCGATCACGTGGTCGATGTCGGTCGAGGCGAGGGGATAGCGCGTGGCGGCGGTCTGCGTCACGACGGCGAGGTTCTCCTCCAGGCTGCGCGCGAGCGAGAGGTAGGCGATGTCGGCGCGCGGCACCATCACGTGGCGCGCGGTGCGCTCGGTGTAGTTGATGACGTTCTCGAGGAGCTGGCGCTTCGCGCCCGAGAGCACCCCCACGCGGTGCGACTCCGCGAGCAGGATGCGCAGCTCGTCCTCGGAGTGCGCCAGGTCGCCGCTCGTCTCGGCGCTCACGCCGAGCACGGACAGGGTGGCCTTCGACGCCCGATGCAGGAGCCAGAGCGCCGGCGCGAAGACGATCTGGAAGAGACGCATCGGGGGCGCCACCAGGAGCGCCACGCGTTCCGTGAAGCGGATCGCGAAAGACTTCGGGGCCAGCTCGCCGACCACGATGTGCAGAAAGGTGATGGTGGCGAACGCGACCGCGATCGAGGTGTTCTCGATCACGCGCGCCGACTCGATGCCGAGCGCGCCGAAGGCCGGGGCGAGGAGGTGCGCGAAGGCCGGCTCGCCGATCCAGCCGAGGCCCAGGCTGGTGAGCGTGATCCCGAGCTGTGTGGCCGAGAGGAAGACGTCGAGGCGCCGGTGGAGCGTGGCCGCGAGGCGCGCCTGCCAGTGGCCCTCGGCCGCCAGGGCTTCGACTCGCGTCGCCCGCACCCGCACCATGGCGAACTCCGCGGCAACGAAGAAGGCGTTCACCACGACGAGGCCGAGGGCGAGTGCGACGAGCAGGGGGTCGGAGACCATCCACAGCGGGCGCAAACCCGCGGCCCGGATGCTAGAGGAACGCTGCCAGGGGAGGCAAGCGCCGGTGCATGACACTCGGGCTGGGCGCGTGTATGCTGCTCCCGGGAAGGCGGAGACCGCCGCCGGAGGAGGAAGTCGCATGCGACGTGGCGTGGCTGTGGGGATGGGATGCGCGCTCGTGCTGGCCGGGGTGGCGGCGGCGCAGGCGCGCGGCGAGCGCGAGCTCACCAACGACGAGTTGCGGGCCGAGATGGCGAGGAACAGCGCCCTGGCCGTGTACGTGAAGCGCAATGGCGTGCCGGACGTCGCCGAGGCGCACTTCCTGGCCGACGAGCCGCCGTGGGACGATCACGAGGTGACCCTCTACTACCTCGACGCGCGCAAGGAGGTCGGCTTCGCGCGCGCCTTCATCCTGGGGAGCCCCGAGATCCACATGAAGCGCTACGTTCGCCCGCTCACGGACGAGCAGGTGGCGGCGCTCGCGAGCCGCGCGAAGGCGCGCGCGAAGCAGGCGCCGGCGCCAGACCCTGCCGCGCCCGGCGACCCCGCCGCGCCCGGCGACCCCCCGGCGTCCGCCGCGCCCGCCGGCGCGGAGCAGATGGCCGGCCTCGGCCCCGATGAGCGCGCCGAGCGCGCCGCCGCGCGCGCCGAGGACGCGGCGGGACGCGTCGAGGCAGCCGCCGACTCGGCCGAGCGCGCGGCCGACCGCGCGGAGGCGATCGCCGCGAACGCGGAGCACGTGTTCCACCGCGGCGTGCGGAAGTAGCGCGCGACGGATGCGGGCGCTGCGCTGGGACGGAGCCCGGCTGGCGCTCGCGCTCGACGCTCCTGACCCGCGGCCGGGCGCAGGCGAGGCGCTCGTCCGCGTCCACCTGGCCGGCATCTGCCGCACCGACCTCGAGATCACGCGCGGCTACCTCGGCTTCCGCGGCACGCCGGGCCACGAGTGGGTCGGGGACGTGCTCGCGGCCGACGACCCGGCGCTGGTCGGGCGGCGGGTCGTCGGCGAGATCAATCTCGCGTGCGGGGTCTGTCCGGCCTGCCGCGCGGGGCTCGGCCGCCATTGCCCGACCCGCCGGGTGCTCGGCATCGCGGGCGCGGACGGTGGGTTCGCGGAGCTGATCGCGGTCCCGGCGGCGAACCTCCATCCGGTGCCGGACACGGTCACCGACCGCGAGGCGGTGTTCGCCGAGCCGCTCGCGGCCGCCTTCGAGATCCTGGACCAGATGCCGGGCCTCGCGGGGGCTCGCGCCGTCGTGCTCGGCGACGGCAAGCTCGGTCTTCTCGTGGCGCAGGTCCTGGCGGGGGCCGGTGCGGAGGTGAGCCTCGCCGGCCATCACGAGACGAAGCTCGCCCGGGCGCGAGGGCTCGGCATCCGCACCGGGCCGCCGCCGCCCGGCGCCGACCTGGTCGTCGACGCAAGCGGCGCGCCCGACAGCCTGGCTCTGGCGCTCGCCCTCGTCCGGCCGCGCGGCACCGTCGTCCTGAAGACGACCGTCGCCGCCGAGCACCGCCTCGACCTGGCCCCCGCGGTCATCAACGAGGTGACCATCCTGGGTTCGCGCTGCGGGCGCTTTCCGCCCGCGCTCGCGGCGCTGGCCGCCCGCCGCGTGTCGGTTGCACCGCTCATCGACGCGGTGTATCCGCTCGACGACGCGGTCGCGGCCTTCGCGCGCGCCGCCACACCCGGAACGCTCAAGGTACTCGTGGACGCAAAGGCCTAGAATGGCGGTCGCGGTCTCGCCGATGCCCGACGCTTCACCCCTCAGCGCGCCGGAGCGCGCGCTCGCGCGCTGGCTCCGGCTCTTCGCCATGCTGTTCGCGCTCGGCACGCTCGGCTTCCTCCTCCGCCCCGACGACACGGTGCGCGACCTCGACCGGGTGGGCTCGCTGCTCGGGCTCCCGACGCTGCCGCCGAGCCACGCTCCGGTCGCGTCCGACTTCTGGCTCGCGCTCGCCGTCGCCAACATGGCGACCATCACCGCCTGCGCGTGGCTCGCCGCCGGCGACGTCCGCGGCCGGCGAGCCCTCGTCTACCCCGTCGTCGTCTCGAAGCTCGCGTCGTCCGGCACCGCGCTTCTCCTCTTCGTGCAGTGGACGCACGCCCTCCCGCTGCTCGCGATCGCGCTGGTCGACCTGCCGATCGCGGTGATCCTCCTCCGGGTCCTCAGCCGCGCTCGGGCCTCCGCGTGACGCCGAAGGAGGAAGAGCTCCTCCGCCTTCTCGTCCGGCTCTCGTACTTCCGCCAGCCGGGGAAGCAGTTCCGGCTCGCGTCGGGGCGGATGAGCGACTACTACATCGAGTGCTCGCTCACGACCACGAACCCGGCCGCCATCCCGCTCATCGGGGCGCTGGTGCATGCGCGCCTCCCGACTGCGGCCGTCGCCATCGGCGGACCGACGATGGGCGCCGACCCGATCGCCGCCGCGGTCGCCTTCCACAGCGCCGGGACGCCGCATCCCGTCTCCTGGTTCTCGGTGCGCAAGGCCGCCAAGGAGCACGGTGCGACGCGCTGGCTCGAGGGCTCGGCGAAGGCCGGGGACGCCGTCGTGGTGGTCGAGGACGTGATCACGAGCGGCGGCTCGGTCATCGAGGCAGTACGCAAGTGCCACGCAGAAGGGCTGCGCGTCCTGCGCGCTGTCGTGCTGGTCGATCGCGAGGAGGACGGTGGGCGGGCGCGGGTGGAGAAGGCCCTCGCCGAGGTGGGCGCGGACTTCGAGGCGCTCTTCACCCGCAGCCAGATCGAGCGCGCGTGGCAGGCGGCCCGCGGTTAGATCGCCGCCAGGGCGAGGAGCCCGGCTCCCGCCTGGACGGCAACCAGCGGTCGTAGGGGAAGGACGCGGAGCGCGCTCTCGCGCTCGACCTCGCCGGCGATCGCGGCGAGCCGGGCGCGCAGCTCCCCGGCGAGACCCCGCTCGCCCACCATCTCCGCCAGCCGACACACCTCGCCCAGGTACAGCATGTGGGAGAACGCCCGGCACGTCGTCGCGTCGAGCGCCTCGGCGCGGGTGGCCTCGCGCGCGTAGTCGGGGCCCTGGGCGTGGGCCCGCTCGGCGGCCAGGCGCTTCGGCGTCTTCGCGAGGTAGTCGGCGACGGAGCGGGTGAGACGGTGCTCGGGCACTCGGCCGCGAAGCGCGCCGAACGCCCGCGCGCACTCTGCACGCAGGGCCTCGGCGCGGGCGAGACCGCCCAGGACCGCGGCGCCGCGGCTCATGCCCGCCGGCCCCGTGTCCTCGAGCCCGGGCGCCGTGTAGTAGGGCAGCTCACAGACGAGCGAGAAGGCATCCGAGACCCGCCGGAGCCAGTCGTCGGAGCTGGTGCCCGCCTCGATCAGCGGGGCCGGGTCCTCGCCCAGCGTGCGCGCCATGAACTCGTACGTCTCGTCGATGCCGAAGAGGGCATAGATGGCGGGCGCGAGCGTGCGCAGGTAGGGCACCTCGGGCTCGCCGCGGTGGAGGGGCAGGCCCTGGCTCGCGACCAGGCGGTGGAGCGCGGCGAACAGCGCCGGCCGCTCGTGCGAGACGTAGAAGTAGACCCCGCAGAAGCCGGCGTTGTGGAGCGAGTAGAAGAAGCGCGGCCGCACCCGCTCCATGACCCGCATCACCGAAGCCGTCTCGGGCGACGGAGTCGTGAAGCGGAGCGTCCTGTACTCGACCGGGAAGCTCCACTCGACCTGCTCGCGGTGCGGCGGGCGGTAGTAGTCGAGCGCGTAGCGGAGCGGCGAGAACGCGCCCTTGAACCAGCCCTCGTTCAGCACGAGCCCGTCGGGATCGGCGACCTTGATGGCGTAGACCGTCGCGTCGAGCCGGGCGCGGAGCTCCGCGTCCTCGCACAGGAGCCGGCAGAGGAACTCGAGCGTCAGCGTGCCGATCGGCTCGTTCGGGTGGGGCACGCCGAGGAAGAGCGCGGGTGTCCGGCCCTGGCCGATCGTGAGCAGCTCGATCGGCCGGCCCTCCGCCGAGGCGCCGACGGTCTCGAGGCGCGCGACCCCGGGGAACTCGGCGACCAGCCGGCGCGAGCTCGCCCGCAGCTCCTCGAGGGTCAGGAACTCTCGCTGGTCCGGCACCCGGGCGAGGAGCGCCGCGAGATCGAGCGAGTCCTCTACGACAGCTCCTTCGACGAATAGCCGAGGATGCGCCGCGCGACGATCAGCTGGTTGATCTGCTGCGTGCCCTCGAAGATGACGTTGATCTTGGCGTCGCGCATCCACTTCTCGAGGAGAAGCTGGCGCGAGTAGCCGAGCGGGCCCAGGATCTCCACCGCTTTCTGCGTGATCTGGGTCACGACCAGGCCGGCCTTCGCCTTGGCCATCGACGCCTCGAGGTTGTTGCGGAGCCCGTTGTCCATCATCCAGGCGGCCCGCCAGGTGAGGAGCCGGGCCGCCTCGAGTTGCGCCTCCATCTCCATCACGTCGCGCTCGAGGACGGTCAGCTTGTGCGGCGAGAGGCCGTAGCGGATCTCGATGCCGTGCTCCTTGAGGGTGTCCTTGACCAAGTCGAGCGCGGCGCGGCCGACGCCGATGGCGCTCGCCGCGACGATCGGGCGGGTGGCGTCGAAGGTAGCCATGACACCCTTGAAGCCCTCGCTGGTCTTCGGGACCTCGGGGCTGCCGAGGATGTTGTCGAGCGGCACGCGGCAGTCCTCGAAGACGAGCGTCGCCGTGTCCGAGGCCCGGATGCCGAGCTTGTTCTCGACCTTGGTGACGTACATGCCGGGCGTTCCCGCCTCGACCACGAACGCCTTGATGCCGGCGCGGCCGGCGGAGCGGTCGAGCGTCGCCCACACCACGACGAAGCCCTCCGACTTCTCGGCCGCCATGAGGCCGCTGGTGCAGAAGATCTTGGTGCCGTTGATGACCCAGTGATCTCCGTCGCGCTGGGCCGTGGTCTGGATGGCCGAGCTGTCCGAGCCGCACCCCGGCTCCGTGATCGCCATCGCCGCCCACTTGGGCTTGCCGCCGCTGAAGCGCGAGAGGAACCGCTCCTTCTGCTCCGGGGTGCCGGCCGCCGCGACCGCCGCGCCGCCGAGGCCCGTGTTGGGGATCGACAGGTAGAGACCCGCGTCACCCCAGGACAGCTCCTCGATCGAGACGCACATGGCGAGGTTTCGCTCGGGACGCTCCTGCTTCGGCTTCTTCCCGGCACCCTCGGAGACCGGGTGCCCGCTCGAGACCTGCCACATCATGTTGAGGAAGTCCCACGGCTTCTCGTGCTCGCGCTCGTCGTACTCGCGCGCGATCGGTCGCATCGCCTGCTCGGCGACCGCGTGCACCATCTGCCGCTGCGTCTGAATGGCTTCCGACAGCTCGAAGTCGATCATGGGTGCTCCTCCTCACACGATGGCGAGGCCATCGAAGGTCGCGAACCCGCGCGCGTTGCGGAGCCAGAGCTCCACCGGGTGCTCGCGGATGTAGCCGTGGCCGCCGAGGACCTGCACGGCGTTGTCGGTGATGTTCAGGGCCGACTGGCTGGCGTACTGCTTCACGAGGACCGCCTCGCGCGTGGCCGGCTGGCCGGAGTCGAGCTTCCACGCGGCCTCCCAGGTGAGGAGCCGCATCGAGTCGATCTCGATCGCCATGTCGGCGAGCTTGAAGGCGACCGCCTGCTTCTGGGCGATGGCGACGCCGAAGGCGCGCCGCTCCTTGGCGTAGTCGCGAGCGTAGTCGAAGGCCGCCCGGGCGACCCCGACCGCGAGCGCGGCCACTGCGATCCGGCTCGCGTCGACGAGCGGCTGGAGGTTCACCCCCTCGCCGCCCAGGCGGGCCGCTGCCGGCACGCGGACGCCTTCGAGCGTCAGCGTGAACGTGTCGAGGGCCTTGATGCCCATGTTCCGCTCGCGCTCCCCGACCGTCAGGCCCGGCGTGCCCGGCTCGACGACGAACGCCGCGAGCCCGTCGGGCGCGGCCGCGTAGACGAGGATCGCCTCGGCACGCGCGGCGAGCGGCACGAGACACTTCCCGCCGGTGAGGACGTAGCCGCCGCGCTGCCGCTCCGCCCGCGTGGCCAGCGCCGTCGCGTCGAAGTCCCAGCGCGGCTCGACGAAGGCCGCCGTCCCGACCGTGAACGCGGCGCCCGCGAAGCGCGGCAGCCAGCGCCTCCGCTGCTCCTCGGTCCCCGCCACGAGAAGCGGGATGGTGAGGAGACGGGGGGCGAGGAGGTGGAGGGTGAGGGCCAGGTCGCCGTACGCCAGCTCCTCGAGGAGAAGCGCGCTGGTGACCGCCGAGCGGGCATCCCCGTAGCCGCCCAACGCCTCCGGGATGGGGCTCTGCACGAGCCCGAGCTCCCAGCCGCGCTGGACGACGGTCTCCGGGACCGCGTTCTTCTCGTCGGCCTCGCGCGCCGCGGGGCGGAGGACCTCGCGCGCAAAGCCTGCCATGCTCTCGCGGATGAGCTCCTGCTCGTCCGTCGGCTTGAAGTTCACCATGCCCGGTTACCTCCCGAAACTGCGACGCCCGTGGCTGAGCTCCCGCTTCCGAGCCACGCGCTCACCTGCTCGACGAGCGTGTCGAGGACCCGCCGGAGATCGATCTCCTCCGGGTCCTGGTAGTGCTGAACCTCGGCGCCGATGATGCCCCCCATGATGACGGCCGCCGCCGCCTCCGGCGCCACGTCGGCGCGCAGCGTGCCCTTCTGCTGGCCGCGCAGGATGACGGTCGTCAGGAAGGTCCGCATGCGGCGCAGGATGTCGCGGAACTCCCCCGACAGGCGCGGATTCGTGTCGAGCGCCTCGATCATGAGCGTCATGATGAAGCGGCGATGGTTCGAGACGGTGGCGTGGAAGAAGCAGGCGTCGACCACCTCGCGCAGCCTTGTGAGCGCGTCGGGCGTCGGCGTCACCTTCTCGAGCACGTGCTGCTCGAAGCCGCCGATGCGGTCCTTCACGGCTTCGAAGAGGAGCTCTTCCTTGTCGCGGAAGTGGTAGTAGACCGCGCCCTTGGTGACCCCGGCATCGCGCGCGATGCGGTCGATGGTCGTGCCCTGGTAGCCGAGGCGCGCGAAGCAATCGATCGCCGCGGCCATGAGCTGCTTCCGCGACGGCTCGGGCCTCTCGGCCCGCGGCTTGCGGCCGCGCGACATACTGAACGTTCAGTATCTTCTCTGACGCGCCCTGTCAAGGTGGTAGAAAGCAGTTGACAGCCGCACCCTGCTGCTCGACCCGGGCCCACCATGACAAGGGAGGCTCAAATGCCGCGGGGCAGGTCCACTACTCGAATATCCATGGCCATGTGCCGGCCCAGGCGGCGACGTGGGCTACCACGCGCCCGTGCCCGCGCCGCTGGCGCCACGCCGTCGGCCGACCCCGAGCGGCTCTGCGAGGAGCGAGCGACTTCTACGCCGAGGTGCGGCCCGGCCAGCGCGCCCGGTCGGGTGCGGACGCGAACTCGACGCTCCTCCCCGACTGGAACGTGGCCGACCGCTGGCTTCGGCTGAAGGACGAGGAGGGCAGGCTGCGCGCCGATCTCGCCCGGTTCGCGCGCCGGGACCCCGAGCGCGCGCCCTACATCCAGGCGCCGCCGTCGACGCGTAGGACCTTGCCCGTGATCCAGGCCGCGTCATCGGAGGCGAGGAAGACGGCGGCGCGGCCGATGTCGGCCGGCTCGCCCGCGCGGCCGAGCGGGATGGTCTGCAAGACCGCGTCGCCGTGGAAGCGGATCAGGCGCTCCCCCATCTCCGAGCGCACGAGGCCCGGCGCGATGACGTTCACCCGCACACCGGCAGCCGCCACTTCCTTGGCGAGCACCTTGGCGAGCGCGTTCACCCCGGCCTTGGCGACGTGATAGGGCGCGCCGCCCGCCTGGGCGGCGTCGGCGCCGATCGAGGAGATGAAGAGGACGACCCCCTTGCGCGCGACGACGTGCGGGATCGCCGCCCGGGCCGTCCAGAAGGCACCGTCCAGATCGGTGGTGAGGACGCGCCGCCACTCGGCCGGATCGGTCTTCGCGACCGTCGCCACCCGGGCGGCCACGCCGGAGTTCGCCACCGCCACGTCGAGCCCGCCGAGGAGCTCGACGGCCTGGGCCACCATCGCCTCGACCCCCTCGCGCTCGCCGACGTCGGCCTGGAGCACGACCGCGCGCCGCCCGAGCGCCCGTACCTCGACCGCCGTCGCCTCCGCGGCCTCGCGGTCGCGGCGATAGTTGATCGCCACGTCCGCGCCCTCGCGCGCGAACTCGACGACGATGCCGCGCCCGATACCCCGGCCGCCGCCGGTCACGAGCGCCGTCCTGCCGTCGAGCTTGCCCATCGTTCGATGTCGAACGCCTACCTAGGTCGCCCGCTCGCCCGAGTCGGCCAGCACGGTCAAGACGTTGTCGCGCACCTCGGCGAAGCCGCCTCCGAGGCGCAGGCGCGCCATCCCCGCGTCGGCGCGATACGCGAGCTCGCCCGGCTCGAGCGCGGTCACCAGCGCGGCGTGGTCGGGGAGGACGCCGATCTGCCCCAGGGCACCCTCGGCCGTGACCTCGCGCACGTCGGCGTCCACGAGCTCGCGCTCGGGCGTGTAGACGCGCAGGCGGAAGCGATCCGCCATTCAGGCTGCCATCTTGCGGGCCTTCTCGAGCGCGTCGTCGATCGTGCCCACCATGTAGAAGGCCTGCTCGGGGAGGTCGTCGTGCTTCCCCTCGACGATCTCGCGGAAGCCGCGGATGGTCTCGGGCAGCGGCACGTAGACACCCTTGTAGCCGGTGAACTGCTCCGCGACGTGGAAGGGTTGGGAGAGGAATTTCTGGATCTTGCGCGCCCGGGCGACGGCGAGCTTGTCGTCCTCGGAGAGCTCGTCCATGCCGAGGATGGCGATGATGTCCTGCAGGTCCTTGTAGCGCTGGAGGATCGCCTGGACCTGTCGGGCCACGCGATAGTGCTCCTCCCCGACCACCGCCGGGCTCAGGATGCGCGAGGTCGAGTCGAGCGGGTCGACGGCGGGGTAGATGCCGAGCTCGGCGATCTGCCGCGAGAGCACCGTGGTCGCGTCCAGGTGCGCAAAGGTGGTCGCCGGCGCCGGGTCGGTCAGGTCGTCGGCGGGGACGTAGATCGCCTGCACCGAGGTGATGGAGCCCTTCTTGGTGGTGGTGATCCGCTCCTGGAGCTCGCCGATGTCGGTGCCGAGGGTCGGCTGGTAGCCGACGGCCGACGGCATGCGCCCCAAGAGCGCCGACACCTCCGAGTTCGCCTGCACGAAGCGGAAGATGTTGTCGATGAAGAGGATGACGTCCTTCCCCTCGTCGTCGCGGAAGTACTCGGCCACGGTGAGCGCGGCGAGGCCGACGCGGGCGCGCGCGCCGGGCGGCTCGTTCATCTGGCCGTAGACCAGGGCGGCGCGCGAGATGACCGGGTTGCCGTCGGAGAGCTTCGACTCCTGCATCTCGATGTAGAGGTCGTTGCCCTCGCGCGTGCGCTCGCCGACGCCGCCGAACACCGACACGCCGCCGTGCTGCTTGGCGACGTTGTTGATGAGCTCCAGGATGATCACGGTCTTCCCCACGCCGGCGCCGCCGAAGAGCCCGATCTTCCCGCCCCGCTGGTAGGGGGCGAGGAGGTCGACGACCTTGATCCCGGTCTCGAAGGCCTGCACCTGCGTCTCCTGGTCGGTGAAGGCCGGCGTCTCGCGATGGATGGGATAGCGCTTCGCGGCCGCGATCGGCCCGCGCTCGTCGACCGGCTCGCCGACCACGTTCATGATGCGGCCGAGGGTCGCCTCGCCGACCGGCACCTGGATGCCGTCGCCCGTGTCGCGCACCTCCTGGCCGCGGGTGAGCCCGTCGGTCGAGTCCATGGCGATCGTGCGCACGGTCTTCTCGCCCAGGTGCAGCGCCACCTCGACGACCAGGTTCCAGGGCCGATCGTCGATCGCCGGGTTGGTGATCTGGAGGGCGTTGTAGATCGCGGGCAGGTTGCCGTCGGGAAACTCCACGTCGACGGCGGGGCCGATCACCTGCGTGATGCGTCCGATGCTGGGCATGAGCGGAGCTATCCTTTCAGCGCTTCGGCGCCCGAGACGATCTCCATCAGCTCCTTGGTGATGGTGGCCTGCCGGGCGCGGTTCATGGAGAGCGTGAGACTATCGATCATCTCGCCGGCGTTCCGCGTCGCGTTGTCCATGGCCGTCATGCGCGCGCCGTGCTCGCTCGCGATCGCCTCGAGGAGGGCCTGGGTGATGAGCGCCTCGACGTAGCGGGGCAGGAGGCGCGCGAGGAGAGCGGAGCGCTCCGGCTCGAAGATGTAGTCGACGGCCGGCGCGTCGGTGGCGGGCGGGGCCACGGGCAGGAGCGGCACGGCGGTCGGGACCTGGGAGAGCGCCGAGCGGAAGCGCGTGTAGACGAGGTGGACGGCGTCCGTCTCCTCGGCGACGAAGCGGCGCGTCACCTCCTGGGCCAGCTCCGCGGCCATGGCCGCGGGCGCGGTGGTGAGGATGCCCTGGCGATCCGCCACCACCCGCGCCGAGCGGCGGCGGTAGTACTCGACGCCCTTTCGCCCCACGACGACGACGGCCGTCTCCGCCGCCGCGCGCTCCCGCATGACGCCCTCCGCGAAGCGGAGCAGGTTCGCGTTGTAGCCGCCGCAGAGGCCGCGGTCGCTGGTCAGCACCAGGAGGTCGATCCGTTGCTCGGGTCGCCGGGCGAGGAGCGGATGCGCCTGCGGCTCGACGCCTGCGGCCACCGCCGTGAACATCTCGGCCAGCTTGGCGGCGTAGGGGCGGGCACGCTCCGCGGCCTCCTGCGCACGCCGGAGCTTGGCGGCAGCCACCATCTTCATCGCCTTGGTGATCTGCTGGGTGGAGCGGACCGTGGCGATCCGTTTGCGGAGGGCCTTGAGGCTCGGCATCCGGCGGCGCTAGGCCTTGAACAGTGCCCCGAAGTCGGTGAGCGCGGCGTCGATCTTCGCTCTGACGTCGTCGGTCAGCTCCTTCTTCGCGCGCAGCAACGTCGGGACCGCCCCGTGCTTCGCCTCGATGAAGGCGTAGAGCTCGTGCTCGTAGCGCTGGATGGCGGCGACGGGGAGCCCGTCCAGATGGCCGTTGGTGGCGGCGTAGATGATGACGATCTGCTTCTCGACGGGCTGCGGAACGTACTGCCCCTGCTTCATCACCTCGACGAGGCGCTGGCCGCGATCGAGCTGCCGTTTGGTCGCCGCGTCGAGGTCGGAGCCGAACTGAGCGAAGGCCGCCATCTCGCGGTACTGCGCCAGCTCGAGACGGAGCGGGCCGGCGACCTTCTTCATCGCCTTCACCTGCGCGTTGCCACCCACGCGCGACACCGAAATGCCGACGTTCACCGCCGGCCGCACGCCCGAGTAGAAGAGGTCCGACTCGAGGAAGATCTGCCCGTCGGTGATCGAGATCACGTTGGTCGGGATGTACGCCGAGACGTCGCCGGCCTGGGTCTCGATCACCGGCAGCGCCGTGAGCGACCCACCGCGCTTCTCGTCGCTCATCTTGGCGGCTCGCTCGAGGAGGCGCGAGTGGAGGTAGAAGACATCACCGGGGTAGGCCTCGCGGCCCGGCGGGCGGCGGAGCAGGAGCGAGAGCTGGCGGTACGCGGTCGCGTGCTTGGAGAGGTCATCGTAGATGAGGAGCGCGTGGCGACCGCTGTCCCGGAAATACTCGCCCATGCTGCAGCCGCTGTAGGGCGCGATGAACTGGAGGGGTGCGGGCTCCGAGGCGGACGCCACCACCACGGTCGTGTAGTCCATCGCGCCCTCGCGCGTGAGCTTGTCCACCACTTGCGCTACCGTCGAGCGCTTCTGACCGATGGCGACGTAGAAGCAGTTCACGTCCCCGCCGCGCTGGTTGATGATGGTGTCGAGCGCGATGGCGGTCTTGCCGGTCTGCCGATCGCCGATGATGAGCTCGCGCTGGCCGCGGCCGATGGGAATCATCGCGTCGATCGCCTTGATGCCGGTCTGGAGCGGCTCTTTCACCGGCTGGCGGACGACGATACCGGGGGCCTTCAGCTCGATGCGGCGGGTGGTGGTCGTCTTGATGGGCCCCTTGCCGTCGATGGGCTGGCCGAGGGCGCTCACGACGCGCCCGAGGAGTGCCTCGCCCACCGGGACCTCGGCGATACGGCCGGTGCGCCGGACCTCGTCGCCCTCCTTGATCTCCTGCTGCTCGCCCAGGACGGCGGCACCGACGTTGTCCTCCTCGAGGTTGAGGACGATGCCGTAGATGCCGCGCGGGAACTCGATCAGCTCGCCCGCCGCGGCCCGGTCGAGGCCGTAGATGCGGGCGATGCCGTCGCCGCAGGAGAGCACCATGCCCGTCTCCCGCACCTCGAGCTGCTTCTCGTACTGCTTGATCTGCTCGCGGATGATGTCGCTGATCTCCGCCGCGCGGATCTGCATCGCCGTGTTCCCCCTGGCCGGCGGCTAGCCGCCGCCCTCGGCCATCTCCCTCGTCAGGCGGGCGAGCTGGGTTCTCAAGCTCCCGTCGTAGACCGTCCCGCCGATGTCGAGCACGACCCCACCGATCAGCTCGGAGTCGAGCTCCGTGGCGGCGAGAATTTCCTGCCGGTCCGTCAGACGCCGGGCCAGCTCGATGAGCTCGTTCCTCTCGACCGCGCTGAGCGCCGTGGCCGAACGGATCGCGACGCGGACGCGCCCGAGCTCGTCGTCGAGCAGCGTGTCGTACCAGCGCGCGAGGTCGGCCAGGATCTCCAGCCGATCCCGCTCCGCGAGCAGCCCGATCAGGTTGCGCACCGTCGGCGAGAGCCCGAGCGCCTCCGCAACCCCCCTGGCGGTCCGGAGCCGCGCGCCGGCGTCGATCACCGGGCTCAGCACGAGCGGGCGCAGCCGGGGCTCCTCGAACGTGGCCGCCGCCCGGTTGAGCTCCTCGCCCGTCGCCTCGAGGGTCCCCTCCTCGCGGGCGAGCCCGAGCACCGCGTGCGCGTAGCGCCTGCCGAGGCGGGCCGTCACGCCGGCGCTCCGGCGCCGGCGACGAACTCGCGCACGAACTGCTCCTGATCCTCGGGCCGGATCGCCTGGCGGATGAGCGCCGTCGCCTGCCGCACCGCCTCCTCGATCACCTCGAAGCGCAGCGCCGCCCGGGCGGCGGCGAACTCGTGCTCGGCCAGCAGGCGGGCGTCGGTGCGAATGCGCTCCGCGGCCGCCCGGCCGAGCGCGAGCAGCGCCTCGCACTCGCGCTCCGCGGTGGCCCTCAAGTCGGCGCGGAGCTGGGCGCGCAGCGCCGGGAGGTTCTCGACGTCGCGCGCCAGCGCGGCGCGCAGCGCCTGCGCCTCGGCGCGGGCCCGCGCCCCCGTCTGCAGCGCCTCGCGCAGGCGCGCCGTGCGGGCGCGGAAGTACTCGACCGCCGGGGCTCGCAGGAAGTGCACCAGAACCGCGACGAAGATGACGAAGTTGAGGGTCGGCCAGAGGAGGTCGCCGACCGTCGCGTGATGTACCGCGTGCTGCGTCATGCGGGGCGCCCCAGGATCTTCTGGGCCACGATCCGGGCGATCTCACCCGCGGAGTCGCGGAGCCCGAGGCGCGCGCTCGCCACCTCCTCGGCAACCTGCGCGCGGACGTCGGTGAGGGTCCGCTGCGCGTCCGCGCGAGCCTCGCTGATCAGTCGCTGCTGCTCGGCTTCCGCCTGGCGGAGCATCTCCTGCATGTCGCTCTGCGCCTCGCCCTTCGCCTGGTCGAGCGCCGCCGCATGCTCCGCCCGCAGGCGTTCGGCCTCCGCGTGGATCGCACGGGCCTCCCTGACGGCGCCTTCCGAGCGAGCGGTCCGCTCGCGGATGACGCGCAGGGCGGCGTCGAACCACAGGCGCTTCAACACGAGCCAGAGCGCGACGAAGAGCGCCATCTGAACCAGAAGCGTGTAGTCAATACTCATCGCGCGATCGGCCTCGACCCGTCTTAACTACCCGACGCGTCGCGGCAATTCCAGAGAGGGAGGAGAGCTGCGGCTACTTGGCGAGCTCGGACTGCACCTTGAAGGCGACCGCCTCCTGCGGCCGTTCGTCCTTCGGGAAGAAGGCGACTTTCCGATCCCTGTCCGCCCGGCCGGCCTCCGTGCCGGCCATCGTGCACTGTCCCTCGAAGACGACGCCCTCGTGAATGACGAGGCTCGGCGTAGAGATGTTGCCCAGGACCTTGCCCGGCGCGCGGATCTCGAGCCGCTTGCGAGCCGTGATGTCGCCCGTCACCTTGCCGAGCACCACGACCGACGTACCGGTGATCTGCGCGTTGACGACCGCGGCCTCGCCGATGGTGAGTGCGTCCTGCGCCGTGATCTCGCCGTCCACCTGGCCCTCGATGCGGACCGCCCCCTCGAAGGCGAGCTTGCCGCTTACCCGGCTGCCCTTGCCGAGGAACGCGCTGGTTGCGCCCGTCTCGTCCACCTGAGTTTTGTCGCGCTCGAACATCTCCCCCTCCCGTGGCGCAGGACCCCGGGGCGGCACCGGGGCGGCCTCGGGAGCGAAACCCCGGCGCCGATCGCTCCGCTCACGGTCCTTGCCGAATAGCGCCATTGAAGCTCCGAGGTGCCCCGGGTCTTGCCCGGGGGCCGCGGTGGTCGGCGTCCCAAAAAAACGGCCCGCTTCTAGCACCGGCTCCCCGCCAGTGTCAAAGCAGTCAGGCGCGCGGCACGGCCTGCCGGAGGCGGTCGATCAGGCGGTCGAGCTCGGCGTCGGAGTAGAACTCGATCTCGATCGCGCCGCCCCGCGGGTGACGCGTGATCCGCACGCGCGTGCCGAGACCCCGCGTGAGCTCCTCGGCGAGCCCACGCAGGTGGAGGTCGCCGGCGGGACGGCCCGCGGCCGGGTGTTTCCCCTGACGGTTCCGCCGCGCGGCCGCCAGGCGTTCCGTGTCGCTCTTGCTCAGCCGGCGCGTCACGACCTCGCGCGCGAAGCTCACCTGCTCCGCCACCCCCTCGATCGCGAGCACCGCGCGCGCGTGGCCCGCCGTCAGCTCCCCGCTCTCGAGCTGCGCCTTGACCGCGTCCGGGAGGCCGAGCAGCCGCAGCGTGTTCGTGATCGCCGGCCGGCTCTTCCCCACCCGCTCGGCCAGCTCGTCCTGCGTGAGCCCGCGCTCGTCGATCAGGTGGCGGTACGCCTCGGCTTCCTCCAGCGGGGTCAGGTTCTCGCGCTGGACGTTCTCGATCAGCGCGAGCTCGAGGCGGTCCTCGGCCCGCGCCTCGCGCACGATCACCGGGACCCGCTCGAGCCCGGCGCGCAGCGCGGCGCGCAGCCGCCGCTCGCCCGCGATCAGCTCGTAGCGCCCCGCGATGCGGCGCGCGACCAGCGGCTGGAGGAGTCCGTGGCGGCGGATCGAGTCGGCCAGGAGCCCGAGCGCCTCGTCGTCGAAGTGGCGGCGCGGCTGCTCGGGGTTGGGCACGATCTCGTGGATCGGCACCGCGAGCTCGCTCGACGCCGCGTCGGCGCCCCGCCGGTCCTGCGCCGCCGGAAAGAGCGCGTCGATACCCTTCCCCAGCGCCTTCCGCACCCCGGTCTCCATTCAGCTTTTCTTTCTAAGGCGCATCGGCATCATTACGCCTCCGCGTCGTGCGGCATGGGCTCGGCCAGCGCGGGCGCAGCGAGCTCCCGTGCCAGCGCGCGGTACGCGACGGCTCCGCGCGAGACGGGGTCGTAGAGCAGCACCGGCATGCCGTGGCTCGGGCTCTCCGACACGCGTACGTTGCGGGGGATGACGGCGCGAAAGACCTGATCGCCGAAGTGGGACCGGACCTCGTCCTGGACCTGTCGGGCGAGGCTGTTGCGTCCGTCGAACATCGTGAGGAGCAGGCCCTCGAGCGCCAGTGTCGGGTTCAGGGCGTCGCGCACTCGGCCGATCGTGTCGAGGAGCGCCGTCAGCCCCTCTAGCGCGTAGTACTCACACTGGAGCGGCACGAGCACGGAGTCGGCCGCGCGCAGCGCGTTCACGGTGAGCAAGCTGAGGGACGGCGGGCAGTCAATGAGGATGAAGTCGTACCGTGTGCGGACGCTCGCGAGTGCGTCGTTCAGCCGGTTCTCCCGCGCCAGCTGCGGGACGAGCTCGACTTCGGCACCCACCAGGTCCCGCGTGGCCGGTGCAACGGCGAGCCGCTCGATGGCCGTGCGGCGCACGATGTCCGTCATGGCGCGGCCACCGAGCAGGGCTTCGTACACCGTGTCTTCGCCCTCGGCGGGCCGAACGCCGACGCCCGTCGTCGCGCTGCCTTGCGGATCGAGGTCGACGAGAAGGGTCGGGTGGCCCTGGAGCGCCAACGCCGCTGCCAGGTTGATGGCCGTGGTGGTCTTCCCCACCCCACCCTTCTGATTGGCCACCGCGATCACCCGGCCCATCGCCCAGCTCCATCCCTCGAGGGAGCGGAAGCGCTCCCGCCCCCACGCCACGCGCGCCGTTTAGCACACCAGCCGCCACTATGAAACAGGCCGGCCGCGGTCGAAGAAGAAAAGGCTGCGCGCGGCGCCGCCAGGCAGGACATAATCATGCCTGGCGACCAGACGAAACCCGTGCTCGGCGGCGAGCGCGGAAGCCGGGCCTGCCGCGCGCGGCGTCTGCATCGCGATCGCCGCGCCGTCCGGCGCGAGGAACGGCGCCGCCAGACCGAGGAAGACGTCTAGCCTGAGGGCCCGCGAGATCGCTATCGCGGCGCGACCCGCCTGCTCGGGATCGGCCGCCGCTTCCTCCGCACGCATTTCGAGGGCGCGGGCCGCGGGGAGCGGGATCGCGCGGATCGCCTCGCGCAGGAAGCTCGCGCGCCGGCGTCGGGACTCGATCAGGACGAACTGCAGGTCCGGGCGAAGACACCCGAGCACGATTCCCGGGAAACCAGCGCCGCTGCCGACGTCGACCACGAGCCCCGTACTCGGGAGGTGCGGGGCGGGAGCGAGTGAGTCGATGGCGTGGGCGCGTATGAGACTCGCGAGGTCGCGCTGGCCGGTCAGGTGAATGCGGCGGTTCCAGACCGCGAGCAGGTCGAGGAAGCGGACCAGGCGCTCGAGCGCGTCGTGGCCCACGTCGACACCGAGCGTCCGCGCCGCAGTGCGCAGGAGCCCGACCTCCGCAGGCGTCATGCGCGCGGAGCCATGGGCCAGCGGGTGAGGCCTCGGCTCAGCTTGCGGGCGGCTTCGGCCGCGGCGGCCTCCGCGATCGCTCGGGCGGTAGGATGACCACCTTCCGGTAGTGCCCCTCGCCCTGGCTCCGTGTCGAAATCGTCCGATCGTTCTGCAGGGCCAGATGCACCACGCGCCGGTCCCGGGCGCTCATCGGGTTCAGTGTCACGGGTCGCCCGGTCTGCTTGGCCTTCTCGGCAAGCCGCCGCGCCAGCTGGGTGAGATGCTCAAACCGCCGCTCCCGGTAGTGTTCGACGTCGATCATCACCCGCCCCGAAACCCCATCCTCTCGGCCGACGATGCGATTCACCATGTACTCGAGGGCGTCGAGAGTCTGGCCCCGCCTGCCGATGAGAAGGCCGCCGCTGTCGCCGCTCACCGTGAGCAGAACGCTCCCGGGGTCCGGCCCGGGCCCCGCTTCGACGACGCATGAGGCGTCTAGGCGCGAGAGGATAGCCTCGAGGGTGCCCTTGCACTTGAGCTGGAAGGCTTCCGACACCGTCGCGCCGTGAGATGCTCCCGCTCCAGGGGGTTGAGTGGACGCGGCGGGCCCAGGCTGACCGTATTCCGCCGGCGGCAAGGTTTCCCGGGAATCCATCCCGGGAGCTTCATGCTCCAGACCAAGGAGCCGGGAGGCCAGGGGCGGGCGTACCGTAGCTCTCACGCGAGCCTTCTTCCCCCCGAACCCGAGCAAGCCGCGGGTCGCGTCGCTCAGGATCTCGATCTGCACCTGGTCGCGCGCAACATCGAGGGCGCGGAGGGCCCTTTCGATGGCCTGGTCGATGGTATCCCCCTCGCTTTCGATCGACCGCATATCGTCTCCTCACTTCATGGACCGCATCATGAAGTACTGCTGTCCGATGGTGAGCAGGTTGTTCACCAGCCAGTAGAGAACGAGGCCCGCCGGGAACTTGAAGAACATGAAGGTGAACACGATCGGCATGAACATCATCATCCGCTGCTGGGCGGGATCGGCCTGCGCCGGCGTGAGCCACTGCTGCAGGAACATGCTGGCTCCCATGAAGAGCGTCAGCACCGGCACGCCGAACCCGAGCACCGGCAGCCGGTCGGGAGCGGACAGGTCGTTGATCCAGAGCGCGAAGGGCGCGTGGCGCAGCTCGATCGCCAGCGAGAGCGTGTTGTAGAGCCCAATGAAGACCGGAAGCTGAAGCACCATCGGCAGGCAGCCGGCAAACGGGTTCACATGATGCCGGCGGTAGAGTTCCATGACCTCCTTCTGGAACGCGAGCTGGTCGTCCTTGAAGCGCTCCCGAAGCTTGGCCATCTGTGGCTGAATCTTCTGCATTTCTCGCATGTTGCGGAATGTCGTCCGGGTGAGGGGAGCGGTCGCCCCCTTCACCAGGGCAGTGAGCACGATGATCGCCACGCCATAGTTCCCGGTGACCCGGTGAAGGGCCCTCAGGGCGTGCAGCAGGGGGATTGCGACGAACCAGAACCACCCGAAGTTGAGGGCCCGGCCCAGGTCATGGCCCGCGCGCGCAAGCATCTCCGGGTCCTTCGGCCCGCCGTAGACCGCGAACTTCGCCTTTCGATCAACGACTGCCGCGTCCATCCTGACCACCGGCAACCCCGCTGCGCCCGTCAGCACGGCGGGCAGCGTTCCGGACGCCGGCATTGCAACCGCGAGGAAGTACTGCGTCGCAAATCCGGCCCATGCGCTCGCCTCGAACGGGGCATCGCTCGTCGGCGCGTCCTTGACCGGCTTCTCAACCAGCCTGTCGCCGACCAGGGCGACGGCCTTCTCCGCCGCAGTCGGACTGTCAGCCCGAAGCGGCGTCACCACGAGTCCGAGCGGCGACGGCGCGGCAGCACCCGACACGGTCGCGGCGAGCCTGAAGAGATAGCGGTCCCCGGTGAATCGGTAGTGCTTCTCGATCTGCCCGCCGGCGGGCGAGTCGCCCTCGAACACGACCTCTGCGCTCTCGACCCCGTGCACTACCACGTCCGTCCGGGAGGGTCGGTACACCAAGCGCGCGTCACTGGCGCCGGAGCCGAGCTGTAGGGTGAGGGGCAGGACGGGGCCAGCTTCCACCAGATCGAGAGGGCTATCGTCTGCGACGGAGTGCCGATAGCCCTTGAGCTGGAGGGAGACTACGCGCGCGCCGACCGGCGTGATCGTGATCCGGAAGAGATCCGTCTCCACGTTCACGAAACCGCCGGCCCCCGGATCCGCTGTCAGATCGCTCGTGAGCCGGGGGAATGGCTCACGCGCCGGCGTTGACTTCGACGCCACGGATGTCGGGGTGGCGACAGGCCGTCTCTGGTATCGGCTCAACACGAACTCCTGGTAGGCGAAGATCAGGAGTAGGGAGATCGCAGACGCGATCAGGAGTCGCTTCTGGTCCACGACTCACGTTCTCCGCGCAGGGACCGGATCGTAGCCGCCGTCGTGCCATGGGTGGCAGCGTGCGACCCGCCACGCGGCAAGCCACGCGCCGCGGACCACGCCGTGCTCCTCGATCGCCCCGATGGCGAACGCCGAGCAGCTGGGAACGAACCGACATGTCGCCGGCAACCCCGGAGCGAGCACGAGGCGATACGTCCTGAGCAGCGTGATCAGCGCCCGCGAGAACAGCCGCGCGCGTGGTCTGTCACTCGTCGGCGGAGAGCTCGAGGGCTCGCACGAACTCGGTAGCCGCTTGGGCATAAGTGAGGGTGTCCGCACCGGGCTTCGCAATGACGACCACGTCCGCCGGGGGCTCGATATCGCCACGGCGCGCGCGAAAAACCTCGCGCAGGAGCCGCTTGACGCGACTGCGGACCACCGCGTTCCCCACCCGCTTGCTCACCGTGACGCCGAGCCGCGAGCACGGCCCGGGAGCTGCTCGGCGGATGATCACCAGGTGTTCGCTGTGCCGACGGCGCCCCTCGCGCTGAACGGCGAGGAAGTCAGCGCGCCGGCGCAGGCGGACCGCCTTCGGGTAGCTGTGCGAGGCGGCCACGCTTCACCCGGGCTGCTTCGGCGGAATCGTGACCGTCAGGCGCCGGCGGCGCTTGTCGCGCCGCCGCTTCAAAACGCGGCGCCCACCGGGCGTAGCCATGCGGGTTCGGAAGCCATGCGTTCGCTTGCGGCGGCGGTTGCTTGGCTGATAGGTTCTCTTCATCCCTCACCGGGCCCGGCGCGGAAACGCGGCATACGAACACAGCGGTGGGGGAATGTCAATTTCCAAGCGGCAGAGGTGCTGGCCGAATTAGGCCACCGTCGGCCTTGAAATGTGAGCCGCTTGAATGGGCGACCCTACGGCATGCCCCACGGCGGCCGCCGGAAGCGTTCTTCCGTCCGTTCACGGAGAGCCTCGGCGACGGCGCTGAGCCACCTGCGGAGCCTCCTGGCGAAACCACACCCCGACAATCTAGCCCGCAATTCTCACCGGGCGACGTCGCGAGAGCGTCAAGGGCGCGTCAGATCGGGGCGCACGTAGGACCGAGCGACGCAGACGTACTCTACAGTACGTCGAGGAGCGAGGGCCGAGTACGCCCCGAGATGACGCGCCCTTGGCGCTCGCAGTAGGCGACTGGTGAGAAATGCGGGCTAGCACAGGGCGCCCTCGATGGACCGGGCGTCTTGGCGATCTTCGAGGAACAGCTCCTGACCCCGAGCCTAGCTCGAGGCTTGCGCCTCCGCAGTCCGCGGCGCGCTCTTCCCGGGATAGTCGCGCGCGAAATGCTCCTCGCACCGTCCACGCGCGATGATCCGCTTGCGACAGCCCTCGACGCGGCAGGTCTTGTAGCGACCTTTGGGCAGGGTGCCGCGTTTCCACCCGGCGTAGTGGTGGCGGCAGTAACCCTTCCCGCCGTCGGCGGGCCGCGTGCATCCCTCCTGCTTGCACGGTGTGGAGCGGTTCGGCATGCGCCTTCCTTCCCTCAGTCCGATTGTGCGCCTGGAGCCAGACCTCGTGCCCGAGGCGGGCGAGGTGCGTCCCCAGGGTAGTGCCCCCGCTTCCGGCTCCGAGGATGGTGACCGCGGCCCATGGCTGGGGCGAGGAAGCTGGCACGAATGGACGGCGGCGCGCAAGCGCGCGGTTCGATGTCGAACCGCGCGGGGGCTACGAGCCGGCAGCTGGATCGGGGTCGGCGGGCGGCACGGGCTCGTCCTTGGCCTCGCCGTCCTCCTCGCGCTCGGCGAGACGCGCGACCGAGGCGACGCGCTCGCCTTCCTCGAGGTCGATCAGGCGCACGCCCTGCGTGTTGCGGCCGATCACGCGGATCTCGTTGACGCGCAGGCGGATCACCTTCCCACCGCTCGTGACCAGCATGATCTGATCGTCATCCGTCACCATGCGAACGCCCATCACACGCCCCGTCTTGTCGGTGGTCTTCATGGTGATGATGCCCTTGCCGCCGCGCCGCGTGAGACGGTACTCCTCCATCTCGGTGCGCTTGCCGTAGCCGTTCTCGGACACCGCGAGGAGGGTGGCGCCGGGCTCCACCAGATCCAGGGAGACCACCTCGTCTCCCTCGTCGAGCTTCATGCCCCGCACGCCGTAGGTGTCGCGGCCCATCGGCCGGGCCTCCTCCTCCTTGAAGCGGATCGCCTGGCCGTCGCGCGTCGAGAGGATCGCCTCGCGCGTGCCGTCGGTCAGCCGGACGCCGATCACCTCGTCGCCCTCCTCGAGCGCGATGGCGATGATGCCCGAAGGCCGCGGGCTTGCGTACTGCATGAGGTCCGTCTTCTTGACCAGGCCCCGGCGCGTCGCGAAGAGCACGTAGCGCCCTTCCTGGAACTCGCGCACGGGGAGGAAGGCCGAGAGCTTCTCCTCGGGCTTCAAGCTGAGCACGTTCGTAATGCTCCGCCCGCGGGCCGTCCGGCCGGCCTGGGGGATCTCATGCACCTTCAGCCAGAACACTTTCCCGGAGGTGGTGAAGAAGAGGAGGTAGGAGTGCGTCGAGGCGATGAAGAGGTGCTCGACGAAGTCCTCCTCGCGCGTGGTGGCCCCGATCCTCCCGCGCCCGCCCCGGCGCTGGGCGCGGTAGAGGGCCATGGCGTTCCGCTTGATGTAGCCCTCGTGCGAGATGGTGACCACCATGTCCTCTTCGACGATCAGGTCCTCGACCGAGATCGCGGCGGCCTCGTCCACGATCCGCGTCCGCCGCTCGTCGCCGTACTTCTCGCGCAGCGCGCGCAGCTCGTCGGCGATGATCTTCGCGACCTCGCGCTCGTCGGCCAGGATCGCGCGGTAGCGCGCGATCGCCTTCTCGGTCTCGGCGTACTCCTCGACGATCTTGCCGCGCTCGAGGCCGGTCAGGCGCTGGAGGCGCATGTCGAGGACGGCCTGCGCCTGGAGCTGCGAGAGCGCGAAGGTCGCCATCAGGCGCTCGCGGGCGCTGGTCGGATCCGTGGCGGCACGGATGATGCCGATCGCCTCGTCCAGGTGCTCGATGGCGATCTTGAGGCCGGCCAGGATGTGGAGCCGCTCCTCGGCCTTGCGCAGATCGTAGACCGTCCGCCGGACGACGACCTCGCGGCGGTGCTTCAGGAACACCTGCAGCGCGTCCTTCAAGTTGAGCAGCTTCGGGCGCCCATCGACGATCGCCAGCATGTTCACGCCGAACGACTCCTCCAGCGGCGTGTGCTTGTAGAGCTGATTCAGCAGCACCTCGGCCACGGCATCGCGCTTGAGCTCGATCACGATGCGCATGCCGTCGCGGTCGGACTCGTCGCGCAGGCCATCGCTCGCAATGCCGTTGAGCTTCCGCTCGTTCACCAGCTCGGCGATGCGCTCGATGAGACGCCGCTTGTTCACCTGATACGGGATCTCCGTCACGATGATGGCCGAGCGGCCGCTCTTCTCGTCGGTCTCGACCGTCGCGCGCGCGCGTACCGTGAGGATGCCGCGCCCCTCGCGATACGCTTCGCGGATCGGACCCTGCCCGCAGATGAAGCCGGCGGTCGGGAAGTCCGGACCGGGAATGTACCGCATGAGCTCGTCGACCGTCAGCTCGGGGTGCTCGATCAGCGCCACCAGGGCGTCGCACACCTCACCCAGGTTGTGGGGTGGGACGTTGGTGGCCATGCCGACGGCGATGCCGGAGGATCCGTTGATGAGCAGGTTCGGGACCTTGCTGGGCAGGACGAGCGGCTCCTGGGTCGAGTCGTCGAAGTTGGGCACGAAGTTGACCGTCTCGCGGTCGATGTCGGCGAGCAGCTCCTCGGCGAGCTCGGTGAGACGGCACTCGGTGTAGCGGTAGGCCGCCGGCGAGTCGCCGTCGATCGAGCCGAAGTTGCCCTGACCGTCGATCAGCGGATAGCGAACGTTCCACTCCTGCGCGAGACGCACCAGCGCGTCGTACACCGCCGAGTCGCCGTGCGGGTGGTAGCGCTTGAGCACCTCGCCCACCACGCCCGCGCACTTGGAGTAACGGCGATTGTGGACGAGTCCCTCGCTGAACATGGCGTAGAGGATGCGGCGGTGGACCGGCTTCAAACCGTCGCGCGCGTCCGGCAGGGCGCGCCCGATGATGACCGACATGGCGTAGTCCATGTAGGACTCGCGCATCTGGTCCTCGATGTTGACCGGGACCCGCTGTCCCTTCTCGTCCATGCTCAGATGTCGAGGAAGCGAACGTTGAGGGCGTTGGCCTCGATGAACTTCCGGCGCGGCTCGACCTCGTCACCCATCAGAGTGGAGAAGATCTCGTCGGCCTCGTAGCCGTCCTCGATCTTCACCTGCAGCAGCGTCCGCGACTCCGGGTTCATGGTCGTTTCCCAGAGCTGCGACGCGTTCATCTCGCCGAGGCCCTTGTAGCGCTGCATCTCGAGCCCCTTGCGCGCCTGGGCCATGACGCGCGCGACCGCCTGCTGGAGGTTCGGCACCTGCTCCGCAGCTTCGCCCTCCCCGATCGTGTACGGTGGCTCCCCGGCGGCCGCGAGCTCGCGCGCCAGGCGGCGGAGCTCCTCGAACTCCGGACTGAGACAGAGCTCGCGATCGACGAGATTGCGGTGCGCGGCGCCGTTGGCGCGCGTGGAGGCGACCAGCGAGAGACAGGCGTGCTCACGATCCTGCTCGAAGGAGAAGCTCACGGGCAGCAGCTCGGGCGCCGCGACCTTCAGGTACACCTCGGCCGCCGCCACTACCTGACGGAGCCGGGCCTCGTCGGTGAGCACGGTCGCGTCCATCGCCGGCTGGCGTGCGAGGGCCGTCACCAGGTGCCGATTCCTGCCCTTGCGCTCGAGCACGTCGAGCACCTTCCCGAGGCGGATCGCCTTCTTCACGAGCTGCTTGAGCGGGGTGCCGGCGATCGCGGGTCCGCCCTGACCCCGAAGCGTCATGTCGCCCGCGCCCAGCTCGATCAGGTAGTCCTCGAGCGCCGCCTCGTCCTTCAGGTACTGCTGCGCCCGCCCCCGCTTCACGCGGTAGAGTGGCGGCTGCGCGATGAAGAGATGCCCGCGCTCGATGATCTCCTGATAGTGGCGGTAGAAGAAGGTGAGCAGCAGGGTGCGGATGTGGGCGCCGTCCACGTCGGCGTCGCACATGAGAATGATGGTGTGGTAGCGCAGCTTCGAGAGATCCTTGTCCTCCTTGCCCACGCCCGCACCGAGGGCGGTGATGAGCACCTTGATCTCCTGCGAGGAGAGCATCTTGTCGAAGCGGGCCTTCTCGACGTTGAGGATCTTGCCGCGCAGCGGCAGGATCGCCTGGTTGCGGCGGTGGCGGCCCTGCTTCGCGGAGCCGCCCGCCGAGTCGCCCTCGACGATGAAGAGCTCGGACAGCGCCGGATCGCGCTCCTGGCAGTCGGCGAGCTTGCCCGGGAGCCCGCTCCCGTCGAGCGCACCCTTGCGCCGCGCGAGCTCCTTCGCCTTGCGGGTCGCCTCCCGGACGCGCGCGGCCTCGAGGCCCTTGAGCACGATCCTGCGTGCTTCCGCCGGATGCTCCTCGAAATAGACCCCGAGGCGATCGTTCACCAGCGCCTCGACCGTCCCTTTCACCTCGCTGTTGCCGAGCTTGGTCTTGGTCTGGCCCTCGAACTGCGGCTCGGGGACCTTGACGCTGATGACCGCGGTGAGCCCCTCGCGCACGTCGTCGCCCTGGAGCGCCTCGTCGTCCTTCTTGAGGACCCCGTTCGCCACCGCGTAGGCGTTGATCGTGCGCGTGAGCGCGGACTTGAAGCCGACCAGGTGCGTGCCGCCCTCGATCGTGTTGATGTTGTTGGCGAAGGCGTACACGTTCTCCGCGTAGCCCTCGTTCCACTGCAGCGCGATTTCCATCTCGATGCCGTCGCGCCCGCCCTCCAGGTAGACGACGTCGGGATGGATTGGCGTCTTCGCTTTGTTCAGGTGCTGCACGAAGGAGACGATGCCGCCCTCGTAGAGGAACTGGTGCGACTTCTGGTCGCGCTCGTCGTCGATCGTGATGTGGATGCCGCGATTCAAGAACGCCAGCTCGCGTAGCCGCTGCGAGAGGATGTCGAAGCTGAACGACGTGGTCTCGAAGATGAGCGGATCAGGCTTGAAAGTGATCTTGGTACCACGTTGATCGGTGACGCCGGTCTCCTGGATCGGCGCTTCCGGATCGCCGCGGTGGTAGCGCTGGAAGTACACCTTGCCGCCCCGTCGCACCTCCATCTCGAGCGTCTCGGAGAGCGCGTTCACCACCGACACGCCGACGCCGTGGAGCCCGCCGGACACCTTGTACGCCGCCTTGTCGAACTTGCCGCCGGCGTGCAGCTTGGTCATCACGACCTGGGCAGCCGAGACGCCTTCGGCCTCGTGCATCTCGACCGGGATGCCCCGCCCGTCGTCATCGACCGTGATGCTCGAGTCGATGTGGATGGTGACCGCGATGCGCGTGCAGTGGCCGGCGAGCGCCTCGTCGACCGAGTTGTCCACCACCTCGAAGACGAGATGATGGAGACCGCGCTCGCTCGTGTCACCGATGTACATCCCCGGGCGCTTGCGGACGGCCTCGAGTCCCTCGAGGACCTTGATGTTCGCGGCGCCGTAGGCGGACTCGGTCTCGGGCCTGCTCATGGACCTCCGAAAAGCGGTTTTGTTGCTCTTCGGATTCTACCCGTTAGAAGGCTCGGACGCCATAGCGAGGTGACGAAAATTGCATCGATATTCTCATAGCTTGTGACCCCTTTATGGCTGCGAATAGAACGGCAGCCCAGGGGCTCGATCGGGGTGCTCGGGGGGGCTCGGGTCAGAGCCGCATGGGCATCACGACGTAGGTGTAGTCGGGGTCCTGGGAACCCCGCACCACCCCCGGTCCGACCTCGTCGGTGAAGCCGAGCTCGATCACGTCCCCTTCGGCGTGCACCGTCAGCACGTCGATCAGGTAGCGCGCGTTGAAGCCGATCGTGAGCGGGTCGCCCGTGTACTGCACGTCGAGCTCCTCCGAGGCCTCGCCCTGGTCGGGATTGCTGGCGGACAGCTCGAGCTTCCCGCGCTCCAGATGCAGCTTCACACCGTGCGAGCGCTCGCTCGACAAGAGCGAGATGCGCCGCAGCGCGGAGAGGAAGTCATCGCGGGTCGCACGTGCCTGCACGCGCGCTGCACCAGGGACCACCTGGCGATAGTCCGGAAAGTCGCCCTCCACGAGCCGCATGAAGAACGAGAGGGAGCGCAGGATCAGGCGGACGTCCTTGGGCGAGACGATCATCGTCACCTCGGGATCCTCCGCCTCGTCGAGGAGCTTTCGCGCTTCGACCAGCCCCTTGCGTGGCATGATGGCGCCGCGCTCGAGCCTCGCGTTCGGCAAGCGGCGGTCGATCATCGCCAAGCGGTGCCCGTCGGTGGCCACCATGCGCAGCACCCCATCATCCTCGTTGCCCACGAAGACACCCGCGAGATTGAACCGCGTCTCGTCCGAGGACACCGCGAACAGCGTGCGGTCGATCATCTCCCGCAGCGTCCCCACAGCGATCGAAATGGTCGTCCCCTCGGGCGCATCGGTCCCGAGCGGCAGCTGCGGGAAATCCTTCGCGTCGAGGCTCACGATCTTGAACTTCGAGCGCCCAGCGAGGACCTCCACCCAGCCGGCCTGCACGGACTTGAGGACGACCTCCTCGGCAGTGACCTCGCGCGTGATCTCGTAGAGCTTGCGCGCGTTCAGGGTCACTGTGCCTTTCTTCTTGACCTGCGCCGTGATCAAGCCGCGCAGTCCCACCTCCATGTCCGTCGCCGTGAGCGCGATCCCCTCGGCAGCAGGCTCGATCAAGACGTTGGCGAGAATCGGCAGGGTGTTCCGCCGCTCGACGACTCCTTGCACGAGATGACCTCCATGGCCTACCTCACCCTTCCTGACTTGTTCCGATTACTCCGAGCCTCTCCGGGTACTCCGTTACGTTCTCTCATAGTACAAAGTCGTTGTCGTCGTAGGGAGTGTGGATGGTGTGGAGAAGCAGGTAACACCTCGCTACCCTCTAGAAGAGTGCGTCGTGCTTGTCCACTGAGGGCTCGCGAGTTGTTCCCCCAGGCTAGTGCTCTCGTATGCTCCGCTCCAGCCGCTCGACGGTCGCCTGGAAGGCCGCGTCCTCCTTGATGCGCCGCTCGGTGACCGTGGTGGCATGGATCACGGTCGAGTGGTCGCGCCCGAAGAGCTCCCCGATGTGCGGGAAGGACACGCTCATGAGGCGGCGGCAGAGGTACATGGCGAGCTGCCGCGGCACGACCACGTTCTTGCTGCGTCGCTTCGATCGCAGGTCGATTGGCCGCACCGAGAAGTGGCCGCACACGGCGGTGAGGATCTCGTCGAAAGACACCCTGGGCACCTGGGGCTTCAGGACCGCCTGTAGGACCTGGCGTGCGAACTCGATGGTGATCGGACGGTGGGCGAGCGAGGCGTGGGCCCCGAGCCGGGTGAGCGACCCTTCGAGCTCCCGGACATTGGCCGTGAACTCGCTGCCCAGGAACAGCGCTACGTCGTTCGGGAGGGGGATGCCTTCCATCTCGGCCTTCTTCTCGATGATCGCAACGCGGGTCTCGACGTCGGGCGGCTGGATGTCGGCGATCAGCCCCCACTCGAAGCGGTTCCGCAATCGCTCCTCCAGGTCGTGGATGTCCTTCGGGACCTTGTCGGAGGTGAGGACGATCTGTCGGCGCTGGTCGTAGAGCGAGTTGAAGGTGTGGAAGAACTCCTCCTGGGTGCGCTCGCGGCCGGCCAGCAGCTGCACGTCATCGAGGATGAGGACGTCGACCTTGCGGAAGCGCTCCTTGAACTCCCCCATGCGGTCGCGTCGCAGCGACGCGATGAGGTCGTTCATGAACACCTCGGAGGACAGGTAGGCGATGCGCGCGAGCGAGTTGCCGTGGAGGATCTGGTGCCCGATCGCGTTGGCCAGATGCGTCTTGCCGAGTCCCACGCCGCCGTAGATGAACAGCGGATTGTAGTGATCGCCCGGCTGCGACGCGACGGCCTTGCTCGCCGCGTGGGCGAACTGGTTCGAGGCGCCGACGACGAAGTTCGCGAACGTGTACTTGGGGTTGAGGGCAGCGAGGAGGGGACGAGCACGTCGCTCGCCGCGCCGGCGGGCGGAGTCCGGGAAGAGCTCCCCCTGGTTGCGTACCGGAAGCTGGATCACCACCTGCCGCGGCCCGAGCACCGCAGCGACGCTCGCCTGGATGACGGGAAGATACCGGTCGTTCACGCAGTGGAGGACCAGGCGATTCGGCGCCTCGAGGTGGAACTGAGACGGCGTGACGTCGAGCGGCCTGAGCGGGCGGATCAGCTGGTTGAGATCCTCCACGCTCACGCGTTCGGCGACGCGCTCGAGGACGCGGTCCCAGGCGCGCTCGATGTCCGAGGCGAGCGAGTTACGCACACGCGCGTCCACAGCTGTTCATAACGTGCCAACCGTAAGGAATCACAGACCGTTTGCCGTGTCCCACCAGGTCCCAAGCAGCCGTGGCGGGCGCCCAGCAGACCGGACCCGAGCGACCTGCGACCGGGGGGAACACCTGCTGCACGATGTCTCGCGGGGAAGAGATGCTCGAAGGCCCTTCCCTATAGGCGATGTGTCGATCGCGCTGCAAGCGGAATCGTAAGGGGCGCGGCGGGGCGGCGGACTTGACGCTTCGCCGGACGGATGCGACGGTCGCCGAGGCCGTGTCACGCACCTCCGACGAGCTCTACGCCGAGGCGTGTCGGGTGATTCCCGGCGGCGTCAACAGCCCGGTGCGCTCCTGGAGCGCCGTGGGGGGAAAACCGCTCTTCATCGCGCGCGCGCGCGGCGCCGAGGTGGTCGATGCAGACGGCCACGCGTACCTCGACTTCGTCGGATCCTGGGGGCCGCTCCTGCTCGGGCACGCGCATCCGGCCGTGATCGCCGCGATCGCCGAACGCGCGCGCCATGGGACGAGCTTCGGCGCCCCCACGGTCGGCGAGGTGCAGCTCGCGCGGCTGCTGGTCGAGGCGCTGCCCTCGCTCGAGCAGGTGCGTCTCGTCAGCTCGGGCACCGAGGCGACCATGAGCGCGCTCCGCCTCGCGCGTGCGACCACCGGACGGGACCTGATCGTCAAGTTCGCGGGCTGCTACCACGGGCACGTCGATGCGCTGCTGGTCCGGGCAGGGTCCGGCGCGCTGACGCTCGGCGTGCCGGACAGCCCGGGTGTCCCGGCGGCGCTGGCGACCCTCACCCTGACCGCGGAATTCAACGATACGGCGGGAATGCGGGAGCTCTTGCGCCGTCGCGGCCGGGACATCGCCGCCGTCATCGTCGAGCCGGTGGCGGGCAACATGGGGGTAGTTCCTCCCACGCCGGGGTTCCTCGAGGCGCTGCGCGAGGAGACCTCGCGGGCAGGTGCACTCCTCGTGTTCGACGAGGTCATCACCGGGTTCCGGGTCGGCTGGAGCGGGGCGCAGGGCCGGTACGGGGTCGCTCCCGATCTCACCTGCCTCGGCAAGATCATCGGCGGTGGACTGCCGCTCGCCGCCTTCGGGGGTCGGCGCGACCTGATGGAGCGTCTCGCGCCAACCGGGCCGGTGTATCAAGCGGGAACGCTGTCGGGGAACCCGCTGAGCGTCGCGGCGGGGCTGGAGACGCTCACCAAGGTGCGCGAGATGCGCGGGGCGTATGAGCGCCTCGAGGAGCTCGGAGCCCTCGCCGAGCGGGGGCTCGCCGAGGCGACGCAGGCCGCCGGCGTGGCGGCGTGCGTCAATCGGGTCGGTTCGATGCTGACCCTGTTCCTGGGGGTCGAGGGAGTGTCCGACTACGACGGCGCCCGGCGGGCGGACACCGCCGGCTTCGGCCGGTTCTTCCGCGGCATGCTGGACGAGGGCATCTACCTTCCGCCGTCGCAGTTCGAGGCGATGTTCGTCTCGCTGGCGCACACCGAGAGCGACATCGAACGGCTCGCCCACGCGGCGAGGAAGGTCCTGGTGGCCTGCTAGGTGGCGGCACGCAATCCCTTCGTCCGAGCCGGGTGGTACACGGCCCTCGGCATCAACTTCTCGGGCACGATCGCCGGAGGCGCTCTCGTCGGCTGGGCGATCGACCGGTGGCTCGGCTCCGCACCATGGGCACTGCTGACCGCTACCGTGTTGGGATTGGTCGGCGGGCTCATCTGGCTCATCCAGGCCCTCAGACAGCTCGAGCGGAGTGACCACGAGCCCGAGCCTTAGCCGGCTGCAGGCACGTCACTGGGCCCTCGTCGCTCTGGCGGCGGGCGCCTCGAGCGCGGCCGGTCGCCCCGGGGCGGGCGGCGTCCTCCTCGGCGGCGGCGTCATCGGACTCTCTGTTCTCCTCTACTCGGCCGGGCTCCGCGCTCTGCTCGGGCGGGCCGGCCCGCGCCTTGCTATTGCCCTTCTGTTTGCTAAACTCCTGGCGTTCCTGGGGCTTGGCTGGTGGGCCTTCGCCTCGGGTCGAGAGCAGCGTCCAGACCCGATCGGTTTCGCAGTCGGCCTCACCTGCTTCCCCGTAGCGGCCGTGTGGGAGGCGATGCGGGTGCGGGGAAGTTGATGGAAGACGAGCCGTTCACCTGGTTCGGGGCGCTCGGGCTCCCCGAGAAGATCGCGACGGCCGGGCTCGTCGCCGGGCTCCTGGTGGTGTTCGCGGCGCGCGTGCGCCGGAAGCTCGGCGCGACGGAAGCCGCGCTCGAGCCCGAGGACGGGGTCACGGTGCGCAACCTGGCGGAGAGTCTCGTCGAGGCGATCTCGGGGCTCGCCGAGGGCGTCATCGGCCACGGCGCCGAGCGCTATGTGCCGCTGCTCGCGAGCTTCTTCGTCTTCATCCTGGCCTGCAACCTGATCGGGCTGGTACCGGGGTTCACCCCGCCGACGTCTGACTTCAACATCACCTTCGGCTTGGGCATCGTCTCGTTCATCGCGTATCAGGTTGCGGGCGCGCGCGAGCACGGCCTCCGGTACGTGAAGCAGTTCCTCGGCTCGGTGGTTCTCCTCTACCCCCTCATGCTGGTCGTCGAGCTGTTCAGCCACGTCTTCAGGCCCATCTCGCTCGGCATCCGGCTGTTCGCCAACATGGTGGCGGACCACGAGGTGGTGGAGATCTTCACCGGCCTCACGAAGATTGGCATCCCGGTCGCGTTCTACGGCCTCGGAGCGTTCGTCTGCGTGGTGCAGGCCTTCGTTTTCACCATGCTGAGCGCGATCTACATCGCGCTCGCCGTGAGTCACGATCACTGAGTGCAGGGTTGGGCCGCCATCCCGGCGGGAGCGGAAGAGGATAAGAGGAGAGGAAGGGAGAGCGGGCGGCCAAGAAGAGGAGCTGAATGAAGCGCATCGGTGGAACACTGGTCGCCGTCGGGATCTTTCTCGCGGCGAACCCCGCTCTGGCGGAGGTGGCAGGGGAAGGGGGCGGAGCGTCATGGTGGAGGGGCCTCATCGCGCTCGCGGGCGGGCTCGGGCTCGGCATCGCGGCTTTCGGGGCCGGGCTGGGCCAGGGCCGGGCGACGGCGGCGGCGATGGAGTCGATCGGGAGGAACCCCAATTCGGCGGATCGCATCTTCACGCCGCTGATAGTGGGCCTCGCCCTGATGGAGGCTCTCGCGTTGTACGCGTTCGTGATCGCGATCCTCTTGTACGGCAAGGTTCCGCCGCTCTGACCGCGGGGCGCACCGGCCGGAGCATCCGCGGCCTCCGGCCCGCCGAGCGCCGTTCTGGACGGACTCTCTTCGCGGTCCATGACGGGTGGTCCGGACGCACGCGAGCGGTTCTTCTTTTCGCGAGTGGGCACGGTGGTGGGGACTGCAGGGTGGAGGTGCGTCATGTGGTGGACCATGCCTGAGGCGGGGGAGCAGCAGGGCGCGGGGGTACCGGTGCGGCGGCTCGCGGTCGCGGGCTCGTTCCAGCGTCGGCAGCGCACGGTGCTGACCCTCGTGCCGCTCCGGGACGTGCACCCGAACCCCGAGCAGCCGCGCAAGCACTTCGACGACGAGAAGCTCCGCGAGCTGGCGGCGTCGATCAAGGCGCACGGGCTCCTGCAGCCGATCGTGGTGCGGCCGACCGCGGCCGGCCTGGAGCTGGTGGCCGGGGAGCGGCGCTTCCGGGCGGCGCAGCTCGCCGGCGTCGATCGGCTGCCCGCGCTCGTGCGCGAGGTCGAGGATCCGCTCGAGCTCGCCCTCATCGAGAACCTGCAGCGTGAGGATCTCTCGCCGCTCGAGGAAGCCGAGGGCTTGGCGACCCTCATCGCGCGGCACGGGTACAGCCACCGCGAGGTGGCGGAGCTGCTCGGCAAGAGTCGGCCGTACGTGTCGAACATTCTCGCGCTCACGCGCCTGCCGGAGGCGGTGAAGGTGGACCTCCAGCGTGACGGAGGGCTGATATCGCGGGAGCTGCTCATGGGGGTCGCGCGCCAGGAGGATCCGGAGACGGCGCTCGCGCTCTGGCGCCGCCTGCAGCTCGGGGTGCTGTCGGTGCGGCGCTTCCGCGAGGAGAAGGCCGGCCGTCGCCCGGAGCGCGCAGCGGTGGCAGAGGTGCTCGCGGCGGGACGACGAATGAACCGAGCCCTCGCGCGGCTCCTGGCTGACGAGCTGCCCGCCAGCGACGCGCCGCGGATCGCGCGAGCGCTCAGGCGGACCAGGCGCCTCATCGACCGACAGCTCGAGGCCGTCTCACCCCCGGCGCCCCCCGGTCCGTAGTAGCGGAAACGCGCCACTCGTTGTGGCGCTTCGCTACCGCGCGCCGTCACGTTTCGTTACGTCGTTTCATGGTCGCGGGAGCGTTTTCCGTGCCTGATCGCTGCTCTGGGCGGCTGTGTCGCGTGGCACGCGACCTGCTCCTCCGGCATCGCAGGGGGAGGAGGCACCGATGGAAACGCAAGCAGCGAGAAGGCTCGACGAGCCGGCTGGTCCTGGGCTGGAGCCCGAGACCATCCTTCCGTCGCAATTCTTCGATCGCTTCCAGATCGACGCATCCCTGCAGCCCGAGAAGCGGCTCATGCTCGCCGTGCTCGAGGACGCGGTCGGGGCCTTCCAGAAGCACGTGACCTCGTCCACGCGCCGCGGGCAGCGATTGTTCGCCGAGGCAGAGGAGTGGTTCGCGGCGCCCGCCACGGAGTGGCCGTTCGGCTTCGAAAGAATCTGCGAGGCCCTCGGCCTCGAAGCGGCATACATCCGCATGGGCCTGGGGCGATGGCGCGAGGGCCAGCAGGCCGAGGTGCCGTCCTCGGCGAAGGTCGTGCGCTTCCCGTTCCGTCGTGTGAACGGCCGCCGCCACTCCATCACGGGCCGCCCGGTCGGGCTGCGCCGCTCCGCGTAGCGGTCTCTTCTGCGCGCTCGGTCGGCGCGCGGCCATGGGTCGCGGCGCGGGCGGACCGCAGCTTTACGCTCGCCGGCCTTCCTGCGATACTCGCGCGCTTTCATGCCGGGGCTCACTGAGCGACAGGCGGGCGTCGGCTCGGTCGGCGAGGGGCTGGAGGCGCTCCTGCGCTGGGTGAGACCCACCTTCGGGTACGCGGCCGGCGCCCGGCCAGCGCTCGACGTCGGCTACTTCGCCAACGTGGTGCCGGTCGCACCGAACCTGGGGATCGCCATCTCCACCGACGGCGTGGGCACGAAGCTCCTCGTGGCGCAGGCGGTGGGGCGCTTCGACACGGTCGGCATCGACTGCGTCGCGATGAACGTCAACGACGTCGTCTGCGTCGGGGCGCGGCCCGTGGCGCTGGTCGACTACATCGCGCTCGAGCAACCGATGCCGGCGCTGCTCGACGCGCTCGGCCGAGGCCTCGCGCGCGGTTGCGAGCTGGCCGGCGTCTCGTGTCCGGGCGGAGAGCTCGCGCAGCTGCGCGAGATGCTGCGGGGCGCCCGCCCCGGCAGCGCCGTCGATCTGGTCGGCACCGCGATCGGCACGGTCGCGCTCGATCGGGTGATCGCCGGGAAGGACGTCGCCGAGGGGGACGTGCTGCTGGGTCTCGAGAGCGCCGGGCTCCACTCCAACGGCTTCACCCTCGCGCGGCGCGCGATCGAGCGCGCGGGTCTGGCGCTCGACGCCCACGTCCCGGAGCTCGGCGGTGCGCTGGCAGACGAGCTGCTGCGTCCGACGCGCATCTACGTGCGCCCGGTGCTCGACGTGCTCGAGGCCGGGCTCCCCGTCCGCGCGCTCGCGCACGTGACCGGCGACGGACTCTTCAACCTCGTGCGCACCGTGCGTCCGGTCGGGTTCGACATCGAACGATGGCCGGCGCCGCCGCCCATCTTCGGGCTCGTGCAACGTCTCGGTCAGATCGCGGACGAGGAGATGTACCGCACCTTCAACATGGGCATCGGCTTCGCGCTCGTGGTGGCGCCCGCAGGCGCCGACGAGGCGCGTGCCCGTCTGGCGCGGACCGGCGAGCGCGTCCACGTGCTCGGCCACGCGACCGCGGATCCGGAGCGCACCATCCACCTCCGGCCACGCGGCCTCGTCGGCCGCGGCGGGCGTTTCACGCGCGCCTGAGAGTCCGCACGCGCACGCTCAGGATTCGACGAGCTCGATGCGCACGCGAGCGAC
>Ga0209808_1000125_pt1 | contig 39827 bp, 37 predicted proteins | sample GraSoiAngelo_157_FD_186171 | JGI IMG/M metagenome (GOLD analysis project Ga0209808, IMG submission 186171) | Grasslands soil microbial communities from the Angelo Coastal Reserve, California, USA - 14_1009_16_20cm (SPAdes) (version 2) | ecosystem: Environmental > Terrestrial > Soil > Grasslands ... | reverse complement strand
CAGGCAATAAGACCACGCTGCTCCCGCAAGGACGCTTTTGATGTCTTTCGCCCGCTTTTTCAAATTCCGATCGAAAAACAAATGTAACAGGAGCAACCATTCGGCCAGGCGCACCGGCAAGAGCCCCGCCAGATAGGCATACTCTGCGATCGCAGCCTGCCCTCCGTGCCCAGCCTCGTCCCCATGAAAAACTTTGGTAGCCACGAAAAACCAAAGTGCGCCATACGCTAGTCCTGCGCCTAGCCCGATGCCTGTTCGCGCCGCGCCGACCTTTGCAACACCAGCAGGCGATTCGGTGTCTTTTTCAAGACATAAGCGGCCGCCGTGTACCGGGCGAACTTGACACCCACGAAATAGACCAAGCCCAAGATGGAAGGCCCGGCTGGCATAAGCGCACCCCGCCCTAACGCTTGGTCTCCATGAGCGAGGCCACGGTGCTCATGAGGTCGTACTTGGTGAGAATTTCATAGTGTGAATTGCCCATGTCCACGAACACGGCCGGATTTTCGTGACTCAGAATGTAGGTCACGCGCTCGACCGGCGCGGTCTTCGGCACTTGGGGCAGCGGATTGCTCATCACTTCGCGCACCACGAGCTTGCGCAAATCCTTGCCTTGTAGTGCGAGGTTCAGAATCTGGTCCTCGTAAATCGTCCCGATAGGCGTGTTTTCCTCGAACACGGGAATCTGTGAAATGTCCTGGTCCTGCATGGTTTTCAGCGCGTGAAAGACGGTCTGATACGGCCGCGCAATCACCAGTTCGCGCACTTTGCCCGCCGCGTGTTTTGCTTTCACCACTTCCGCCGCCGTAATTTGCACTGCCGCATCCACGTACCCGCGCTCGCGCATCCACTCGTCGTTGTAGACCTTGCTCAGGTAGCGCATCCCCGTGTCCGGCAGCAACGCAACAACGAAATCGTTCGGCCCCAGATTCTTCGCCAGCCGCAGCGCGCCCGAAAGGCATCCACCGCCCGACCCGCCGGTGAACAAGCCTTCGAGTTTCGCCAGCCGCCGGGCCACCACAAAACATTCTTCGTCGTTCACCTGAATAATGTCGTCCAGAATTTTCAGATTCATCGTCGTCGGGAAAAAGTCTTCGCCGATTCCTTCCACAACGTACGTTTTCGCCTTGATGGTAGCCCCGGTCTTCACAAAGTCGTAATAGAGCGACCCGTACGGATCGACGCCGACAATCCTTACCGCGGGGTTTTTTCCTTTGAGATATTTCCCAGCGCCGCTGATCGTGCCGCCGGTGCCCAGCCCGCACACAAAATGCGTGATCTTTCCTTCGCTGTCCTCCCAAATTTCCGGCCCCGTGGTGAGATAGTGCGCCTCGGGATTCATGGGATTGTCGTATTGATTCGGATAATAAGAATTGGGAATCTCGCGCGCAAGTTTTTTTGCCACCGAATAATAACTGCGCGGATCTTCCGGCTCCACTGCCGTCGGGCACACGATCACTTCCGCACCCAGCGCCTTCAGCAAATCTACTTTTTCCTTCGATTGTTTGTCCGTGGTGGTGAACACGCACTTGTAGCCGCGCACCGCCGCCACCAGCGCCAGCCCCATGCCGGTATTACCGGAAGTTCCTTCGATGATCGTGCCACCCGGCTTCAGCAAGCCCCGTTTTTCAGCGTCATCAATCATGGTGATGCCAATCCGGTCCTTCACCGATCCACCCGGGTTGGTGAATTCGGCCTTCACATACATCTGCGGTTTCAGCTCTTTGTTGATGCGATTCAGCCGCACCAGTGGCGTATGCCCAACGGCTTCCAGAATGTTGCTGCACTTCATCCCTTGTCCCGATCTCTTTCGGTTGTCTTGATTTCTCCGCGAAAGTGCTTTCAGTTTAGCATCATTGCGAAATCCGCGGATACTTGCGGCCCCAGTGTAGAAATAGAGCCGATTGGATTATCCTTTTTGGCTGCCGGGAGCATCCGAGCCGAAGTTATCGAGGCGCGCTCTAGTTTAGCCAGAGGAACGAAGGGCGCGTCCCTCCGCATGTCGTTAAAATTAATGTCTACAGGACACAACTGGGCCTAAGGAGAATCGAAAATGGATAGGCAGAACATTTCCAGCGGAGCGCCGTGGGAGCCGATTGTCGGCTACTCGCGCGCGGTGCGCATCGGCAACGCCATTACCGTTTCCGGCACGACCGCAACCGGCCCGGACGGAAGGATTGTCGGCGTGGGCGACGCCCGCGCGCAAACCATCCAAACCATCCGCAACATCGAAGCCGCGCTGGCAAAAGCCGGCGCGACCTTGCGCGACGTCGTGCGCACGCGCATCTACGTGACCAACATTTCCGAATGGGAAAAGGTCGGCCGCGCCCATGGAGAATTTTTCGGCGAGATTCGCCCCGCCACTAGCATGGTGGAAGTGAGCAAGCTGATTTCTCCCGAAATGCTCGTCGAAATCGAAGCTGACGCTGTCATTGGATGAAGAAAAGGACGTAGAGGAAGTAAAGGAAGCAAAGGAGAAGAGTTGCCGCCGCGGTGTGTTTGTCATCCTTCAGCGAAGCGAAGGATCTCAACTGACTGGTGCACCGGCCTTGCAACCGACGAGTGCAGCTTTTTCCTTTACCTCTTCTACTTCCTTTGCATCCTTTACTTCATGTAGGGAACGCTCTTGACCGGCAAAGAAAAAAACATGTCGCCTGCGCTGTACGATTCGTTCATCGCGGACTACTACGACGAATCGCCCATCGTGCGCCAGCGCACGCAAGACGTCGCCTTTTATCGCGACGCTGTGCGTGAGTGCGGCGATCCCGTGCTCGAACTGGGCTGTGGCACAGGACGCGTCACCATGGCGCTGGCCCAGATGGGCAAGCGCGTCACCGGTCTCGACCTTTCCGAGCGCATGCTCGAGCACGCCGCGCGAAAGCGTGCTGCGCTCAACAAAGAAGAACGGGAACGCTTTCACCTCGTCCAGGGCGACATGACCAAATTTGACCTGGGGGAAAAGTTCCAGCTCATCATTATTCCGTTCCGCCCCTTTCAGCACTTGTTGGAGGTGCGCGACCAAGTCGCTTGCCTCGAGCGCGTCCGCAAGCATCTGCGGCCCGGCGGCCGGCTCATCCTGGACGTGTTCCAGACCGACGCCGAGCGCATGCACGATCCCATCCACATGCGCGAAGCACCTCTCGTCGAATACCGGTCGCACGATGGCAAGCACGTGCGCATCAGCGAACGCGTGGCCGCGTTTCACCGCGCCGAGCAGCGCAACGACGTGGAGATGATTTATACCGTCGAGCATCCCAACGGACGCAAGGAGCGCCTGGTGTTTGCCTGGCCGCTCCGCTATTTTTTCCGCTACGAAGTTGAGCACCTATTGGCCCGCTGCGGCTTCCGCGTCGCCGCAGAGTACGGCGACTTTGACCGCACGCCCATCCGCGACAATTCCCCCGAAATGATCTTCGTTGCCGAACCCGGTTGGTAACGACTTTACGTCGCCACCTATTGTTTGACGATCCAGACTTCGATGTCAGGATTCTCGCTGACTCCGGTTTGGGCAGAACATCACCGCCTGGGGGTTGGAGTTTCTCCTTTCCCCGGCCGTGGGAGGCTATTTCGCGGCGTTGTGAGTTCGCCGTCGGAGCAGAATTACCGCGCCAATGGCTAACACCATGACTCCCGCTGCGTAACTTGGGTATTCAATGGCGGTATTCAATGGCCAAAACGAGCGGAGTCAGCAACCACCGTGTCATGGCCCGCAAAGTCCTCGAGCGGCCGATTACTGCTGCCAGCCCCGGTGAATTCCGGTAATAAAATTGAACAAAGTAGCGTCCCGCAATGTTTGACACAGGGTGATGGTCGCGAAATTCACGCAATACACGGACATGCGAGTCGAGATAAGAGCCGTATGCGGCCGTGGCTATAAAGCATCCGCTCCCACCCGAGCCTCCGCCCACGGTGGACTGCGTGTGAGATGTTAGGCTGACCCGCAAGCTATTGTCAGCCATATTGGGATCGGCAACGGAACTCACCACGTCCGCCACGGACGCCGCGGTTCCTCCCAAAATGATCCCAGATTCTTTTGGTGCAGCCGCCGAGACCGTTGCGGTGACACTTTGGCCGGAACTCAGCACCCCTAGATTGCAGGAGACATAGGGGACGCCCGAACAAGGGCTGTTTGCTGCGCTCGCCGAAGAGAAATTCAAAGGCGACGGAAGAAACTGCGTCAACACGACATTTGCCGCTGTCGCTGGCTCATGATTCACCACCAAGAGCGTGAAATTGACGGTATCGCCGTTGCGTCTCCGCCGGACGCGATCCCGCTTGCCGAGCCCCCATATTTCGTCTGCACAGTGCCGGCCGTGACGGGAAAAGTGGAGGAGGTCGTTGCGTCTGCAACAATCGCATTCCCCGACCCGTCAACGGCTATGGCGGCAGCGCTATCTTCGCCCTGCCCGCCAACGTACGTTGCGTACATGAGCGTGCTGCCCGAAGCATTGAGTTTTGCCACAAAGCTATCACCGCCAAATCCCGACACGTTCCCTGGATCACCGCCGTGCGTGCCTTGAAACGCTCCCGCAGTTACAGGGAAATCCCGCGAACGTGTCGCTCCGGCGACGTAGGCTTGGCCTTGCCCATCGACTGAAATTGCCGTCGTTTCCTCATTGCTGCTACCCCCAAGGTAAGCCGAATAAATAAGGCAGCGACTGATGACTCTGATCACATCCCAGTGCGACGGCCTGGAGGTGAACCTGCTGCCTGTGGCGGCTGCCTGGGCCACGAAGACTTCGTCATTTACAAATAGCCTCCGCTGCCTTTTCCGGGACGCGGGCACCCAAATTGGTCTCGCGACGTTTCTTGCACACGAGCTACGAAGGTGTCGGGCTCTAAAGAGTTAAACTCTTCCCATGCCGAAAAACTGGAAGACAAAATTGATTCACCCCGACGCACACGCACCGGAAGGTTTTAGATCCCTAGCCACTCCGACCTATCGCGGATCGACAGTGGTGTTCCCGAAGGCAGCGGCAGTGCAGGACACTTGGGACCAACACACAGTCGGATACACCTATGGTCTCTACGGCACGCCCACAACGCTGGAGCTTGCGGCGCGCATTTGCGACCTGGAAAAGGGCTTTCGCACCTTCATCACGCCCGGCGGACAAGGCGCGATTGCGCTGATCAACTTTGCGTTTCTCAACGCCGGCGACCATTTACTTGTGCCGGAGAGCATCTACAACCCCAACCGCAAGCTTACGCTGGAAGTGCTGCGGCGCTTTGGAATCGAAGTCAGCTTCTATCCGCCAACCGTGGGAGCAGGAATCCAGTCGCACTTGCGAAAAAATACACGCCTGGTCTGGTGTGAAAGCCCGGGGTCCATCACCATGGAAGTGCAAGACGTACCGGCGATTGCGGATGCCGCGCACAAGGTCGGTGCGATAGTAATCCTCGACAACACCTGGGCAGCAGGGGTTTATTTTGACGCTTTCGCGCATGGCGTCGATGTGACGATGCAGGCGCTCACGAAGTACGTCGGCGGACACAGCGACTTGTTGCTGGGCTCGGTCACGGTTCGCGACAAAGCCGCCTACGAGCGGGTCGGCTCGACGCATCAACTTCTGGGTTGCGCAGCATCGCCGGACGATTGCAGCCTCGCGCTGCGCGGGTTGAAGACTCTAGCGGTGCGGCTGAAAGCAATCGAAGAAGCTGCGCTCACACTTGCCCGGTGGCTGGCAGAGCGCGAGGAAGTTGAATTGGTTTTGCACCCGGCGCTGCCTTCTTGTCCCGGCCACGTATTTTGGAAGCGGGATTTCACAGGGTCGGCGGGAGTTTTCTCCATGGTTTTTCAAAAGCAGTTCACCCGGCAGCAGGTGCTGAAATTTGTGGATTCGCTCGAATTATTTGAAATCGGGTACAGCTGGGCCGGGGTGACCAGCCTGGCCGTGGCGTACGATTTCAGCTCCTCCACGCATCGTTCGGAGTACGGCACGCGCATCGTGCGGCTTAACATCGGATTGGAGGATGTCAACGACTTAAAGGCCGATTTAGAACAAGCATTGGGCGCCATGAAGTAACGGCCTAGAACGATAAGAGAAGTTACCACTTGGCGCGGACGTGATACTTCCGTACAGCTACTTTTCTGGAATCCCGCAAAAAGCGTAGAAAGCCAATGTTTATGCGGGTTTTCTTATTTGTTGCCCGAAGTAGAACGCGGTCAACCGTTACCCTTTCGAGGAACCAAAAGTGTGCCAGTAGCCGAGGCTGTTCGGGCAGGCCGCGGTGGGAAGTTTTGGATTGCTAGGACCGCAATAGAGAAGTTCGCAGAACGAATTTGATGACGCTCCTCACCAAACTCAACGGCAAGCTGCCAGCATTTTGTATTCCTCAGCCGCGTCCGCCCATTCTTGGATCTCAGCCGGCGTCAAAAACTGCATATTGTGCTTGGTCAACGTCCGGCCAGTCTTGATGGTCGCATAGATCTTCTCTGGGGCCGCGCCGGTCTTGAGGCCGGCGATAACGATCTCTCGACATCACGTCGGCCGTTCGGGTATCGTTTTCAGATTCGAACGGAGTGAAAGCCTTAAGGCCCCAACCTTGGCCGCAATGGTCGTAGCCAATTTTTTTACAGCTAGCGTACAAAGAATTTACGCAGTGTTTGTCCTTTCGCATTCCAACGATCCTGTGACATTCTGCTGCACCTCGTTAAGTGTTTGGAAATATTAGGAAATCGGAAATCAAATATCAGTTTGCGGGCGTCAAGATTCCACAGCTGGCGCCTCCGGCTCAGAGAACCCCGTCAACTCCAGCGTGCGTTCGTCGCGAAACTGAGCTCCGCGTGGGTGACGGCGACTCTGGATATCCATCACGGCTCGCCGGACATTCGGAGCTTCCACGGCCGCGACCGGAATCTGCCACGGTGCTCCTGGCACCACTTGCGTGCCTGGAATGGTTTTACGCTGAATCAAGTGCCGCACCGCGGTGACACTCACTCCCAACCGTCCGGCAGCTTGCTCGAGCGTGAGACTGTCCGCCGTGACACGACTCGCATCGTAGGCGGGCAGTTGATGGTAGTTCCGCAGCGCGCGCACCTTCACTTCGCTCCAGCCATTGCCCGCACCGGTTCGCATCCCTAAACGATTCAGAGTGGAAGCGATCTGCTCGTCGCTGAACTGACCCGCCATCTGTCGCACCACTTCCACCGCCTCCAGCTTCGTGCAATGACGATGCCGGCCGACAGCGTTCTTCTTGATCCGCAACTCCGAATGACGACCTCCGGCCCAATGCAGGAGTAGGACAATCTCCTGTTTCTCCTTGTCTATGTCCGCGACAATCTCGCGGATCAAAATCCGCACAATCCGCTGCTTCAAGCGCATGTCCGTCGAGGGAGCATTCCACACGGCCGGAAGATCCTGCGCCAGGCTCAACAGCACTTCCTTGGACGGAATCGAAACCGCCTGTGGGTCGCTCCCGAGTGTCTGCAGCTTCTTCTCCAAATCTCGTACCTTCTGCAAAGCCGCATTCCAGCGAGCTTCCAGCTCTGCCGCGACTAACCGTTGCTCCGGATCGACCGCTTCGTAGCGCCGCTCCGCCAGTCGGGCTTCGTAGCGAGCCTGCTCCACCTCCATCTCGGACGCGCGCTGGCGTGCTTCTTGCTGCTGCCTCATCTGCTCGGCCGCTTGCAACGCCGCCTCGACGGCGTTGCCTCCGATGGCTTCGAGCACCTCCTTTGCGACCGCCTCGTCTGGCCGCCAACTCCCGAAAGAAATACACCGACAATCCTCACGCGCATTCGCTTGTGCATCGCGGCAGCAGTAGCGTCCTTGCATATGGAGGCTTCCGTATTCCACGCGCAGCATCCGACCGCACCGCCGACATCGCAACAGCCCGGCGAGCAGGGCGCGTCCTCCCCGCGCCGCCTTTGGCTCCATGTGCGATTTCATGTGCGCGTTGGCCGCAATCATCGCTTGATTCTTCTCGTATTGCTCCCAGGAAATGTACCCGGGATGATGATCGCGAATCAACACCATCCATTCGGCGCGTGGCTTGCAATGCCCTCTGGTCCTGTGTGCCCGCCCTTCCACGATCTGCGTTCGCGCTTCCGTCTTGCCGAACGCGTACGCTCCCGCGTACAGAGGATTCGTCAGTATCGCCCAGATGGTGTGATACAGGGGCAGCTTCCACACCAGACGGCGCTCGCCTCGCCCTGAAGGAACAGCCGGCAAGGCGATCTTCTCGCGACGGAACCACAACGTCACTTGCCGAACACTGCCGAGCTCAGTGAACTTGTTGAATACCAGATCAATGCTGTCTTGGATCCGACGATCCGGGTCCATCTCCATCTTGCCGTTCTCGCTCCAGCAGAAGCCCACGGGAAGATAAAACTGCAGTTCGCCCCGCCGGGCCTTTTGGCGGATGGCTTCGAGCGATCTCTGCCGCAGCAGGCTCAGTTCAAACGCCGCCATCTCTCCTTTCATGCCCAAGAGCAAACGATCATTCACCAGATTCGGATCGTAGACTCCATCGAAATCCACCAACACCGCGCCCACCAGGCCGCACATCCAGATCAGGTGGTGCCAGTCACGGCCGTTCCGCGCCAATCGCGAAGCCTCGATGCAAAACACGGCGCCGACCTCACCGGTGCAGACTTCCGCAACCAGGCGCTGAAATCCTCGGCGCTGCACCAAGCCGGACCCCGTGCGTCCCAGGTCCTCGTCGATCACCAGGACGTCGCGAAAACCGAGGTCGCGTGCTTGGTCGGCCAAACCATATTGCCGTCGTTGACTCTCTTGGTTGTGAAACACTTGTTCGGGGGAAGACTGCCGAAGGTAGACGATCGCCCTCCGTTTCAACCGTTCATTCGTGAGTTTCGGATTCATTTGGACCTCCTGCGGGCGCGCCGGGAGCGGCGGCGTTGATGAGCAGCTCGACCAGAGCGAGGGCGAGTTTGTGTTGTTCGTCCGACGGAAGTTCGGTCGGCCTGCGATCGAGCAACGCGAGATTGAGTTGCGAACGGACGGACTTCGGATGCGATTTCATGCTTCTCCTCCTGCGATAGCGGCGATGTGGCCGAGGCTTTATCGCAGGGGCTGGATTTTAGCAAGCTGCTCAGGAGATCGCGGAGCTCGCTGAGCGCCTCAATGGCGATGGCGGGTGGGCCCACGGAAAATGCGGTGCATTCGGAGCTGAACATCCAAGCGGGAAGAGAACGTGATATGCGATCCGGTAGTTCACAGAATAGATATTCTCCATGGCCGTGTCGATCCCTCTCCCGCTTCAAAACACGAAGAGCCTGTCCAAAGAGCGGATGCCAACGATAGCGAACCGTGACGGTCTCCAGAACGTATGCATTATGTGATGGGCTCCAAGCATGCGCTGAATAGTGCATTTCACGTAGAAGCGGGCGACTTGGCCCGACCTAAATGAACCAAAACCAGAAGAATCTCGCACGGGACGAAAGAACGAGCGACCCGATCCTGACGAGCGAGATGCGCAGAACGGCCAATGATCTTATCCAGGTCGCCATTCAAGCATTCATGAAAATGCACGGCGTTGACCGGAAAACGGCGCAACGGTGGTTAATGAGCGCAATGGTAACCGCCGCAAAATGGAAAACTCCCAAGTCTCGATAAGTCTGTGATTTCAGACCAATAAATCTAGGGGAATCGAATGGAGAACGAAGAGGGATGTACAATTCATCTAGAGGTACGCATTGAGAACGACGAGCTAGTCGACAAGGCGATTCTTTGCCCTAGTTTCGGCGGCGCAGCGAGGACGTTCAAGGCATGCGACGGGGACGGGGTGCTACGCGCTCTTGGCATGTATGCTATGCGGAAATCCGTTGGCGGTTGTGCAACAGACGAAGAAATGGAAAGAAACCTGGAAGAGATATGGCGGGAGGTTAAGGCCTACCTGCTTCGCGCGCGAAAGAATTAGCCGGGGCCTCGCTGCGGCGCCAGTTACAGTCCCGCTGTTGCTTTTTTGGGACAGCCTGAAGCGCCGGACGGTAGATCACTGTCGCGGCAACTAATATGATGTGGGTAGAGAGGTATCCGGGAGGAAATGTGATTACCGCCAGCGAACTATTCAAGAAATGGAAAGCCGCTGTCTTCTCCGGACAGGAATCAGAGCTTGAGTTCCGCGGCTTCCGGCCCAACACGGCGACAGTTTATTACGTCGATAAAGAAAACGGGGCTTGCATGATTACTGTAGATCAGATGGCAAGCGAGATTGGGCTTGCCGAAGAAGCTGCGAAAAGCGGCAAGAATTTGAGATAGGTCCGATCCTCTGGATCTTTGTGAAAAGGCGAAACGGAGGGGCAAGTCTGGCCCGCCGGGGTGCGGGGCTTTCCACGCTTGCCCCCTGGTTACAATGAAGTGCAAGAGTTACTGTGAACTGAAGGGTCGGCGGCGCAATCCGGTTGACACTATTCAGGGATTACTCACGGTATTCTGCGGCTGCCCTACATCGCCTTATCCGCGATGAGCAGGCTGGTCGTGCAGGACGATATTTAGAAGGGACCTGTGCACTCGCAATCCGTCCTTGTAATCGATAAAGCCCAACTTCTTGAACTTATTCATAAAAAAGTTCACGCGTGACCGGGTTGTGCCAACCATTCCTGCTAGGGTTCCCTGGGTTATCTCCGGAGCTACGGCCTCGGGTGTGCCTTCCTTACCGTAGTTGGCGAGCAACAAAAGAGTGCGGGCTAGCCGTTGCTCGCTGGAGTTGAAAAGTTGGTCGACCAAATCCTCCTGGGCGCGCACGTTGCGTGAAAGCACGTACGGTATGAAAAGGTCTGAAAACGTGCGCTCCTCGTGGAGGACGCGTAGCATCTCGTTCTTTTCAATTCTAAGAATAGAGCTCGGTGCAATCGCCGTAGCCGTTGCCAGGCAGACAGTCTGACCTATTAAGCATGCCTCACCAAGGAAGTCACCCGCGCCTAGGATCGCGATGACTGCTTCTTTGCCCTGTTTGGATCTGACCTTGAGCTTCACTCTGCCTTCCTGAATATAGAAAACACTCTCGGCGGGATCACCTTGAGAGAAGATTTTGTGGTCCTTTGGGAACTGCGTAATAGTTCTTGCCAGGCCCACTGTCGCAAGAAACACTTGAGGATCGAAAGAAACCCCTTTCTTGTCTTTCTTAGTCGCCTTTGGTAGCGTGTTCACCGGACTGCCTCATTGCAGGCTCAAATTTTCGGTAGCACAAGATCCAGTGACAGTCAACTAGTATCTTGAGGAACAAAACAGGGGCCCTTCTTTGTGCTTCCTCGTGGCCTTCGGTGGCGGGCCCACCGGCTGCCTCGCGGAGTTACCGGTGTAATACCGCAAGATCCAGTTGCGCACAGCCTCGGCCCACAAGTCGTAGTCATATTTTGCAACACACAGCTTCCTATGGAGAGTATACTTTTGAACATAACCTGAAACAAAGTCCTTGACTACTACGGTAAATGAAGCGTAGGCATTTGAATTGGGGGAGATACGGGAGGATGCAAGCTCCTGAATGCAGGGTGGTTACCCAAGATTCAAGGCGCTCGAACCGATCCAGCTGGGCGCACGCGCGTGCCCTGGCCTTGCACGCTCCCAAATGAAAATGCACTGACCGGGATGGTCGGCCAAGGAAAGGAGACACCCCGCTGAGCGACATAACTCTGAAATATCCGCTGTGGCAGAACCACTACCTACAGGCAATGGCCGAAACTCGTCCTGAACTGATGAAAAGCAAGATTGGCGCCGCAGAGCACGTCGTCGGCCTGCGACTGATGCAACTGGCAAGCACCACGGACGACTATGAGGAACAGATAGCACTGGCGGCCGCGCTGAAATCTCTGAAGTCCTTAAAGAACAGTAGACTGACCCAGTAAGTTGCGGGTAACCTGAAGGTTCGGGCAACCAGCGTGTACGCGGCCGCGCTGCGAGGGGGCTACAGCGTCTGGACAAAGTTGGATGGGAGAGCGACGGGGGCGGTGTACCATCCGAAACAGCTTCGTAGTCGCGTGTCGCGGAGTCTCCGTTATATTGGTAGACAAAAAAATTGCGCCATTTGATCCCGTTTTTCCGAAGAGCCTGCCAGCACTTCAATTCAAGCCAAAAATACACCAAAAAGGTGCTGGGGAGTCAGGCCAAATAAGCCAGAACAAGGCTTGATCCCTGTATACCAAGAGGCTATTTGGGCTTTACCCTTAGGTTTGGGCGAGTCCTTGAACTTTCTTCCGGTCACCTGTTCCGCTCCCTGTTTCAAGTGACAAAAATACAAATCGCGGTTGCCCCATCTCCCCCGACTCATTGGTGGGCTTTCCGCAAACCGTCCCATCACCCATCTTATATTCGCAGTTGCCTGTCGCTGTCATGTTTCCTTAGAGAGCCTCAGCGAGATTTCCGCTATGCAGCCGAGATCGACGCCGACAGGCTGAGGAAGCATCTCCGCAAGTGGCCACGAAGAGCACACCCGCGCTGGCAGGCCCCACTTCCTTTACCGCGCAACGATGAGCGACAAACAGAAGAGGTGGCCACGAAATAAACTGTCCGTAAACAATCCGGAAGAGGTACCATTCTTAAAATCATCTATTGGAGGGGTACTGTGCCAGAGGGTGGACATAGGCGACTCTTTTTGGATTTTGGGGGCATTCCAATGAGGGGAGCCTTGGCTTCCAGGCAGTGTCCCTTACGCGTCGATTTCAGAACCAGTGCCGGAGGCAAGCCATGCAATCTCCAAAAAGAATCGAGCCCGTCGAGAACGAGCAAGCTGATTATCACAGTACGCAACGGAAGATTCCTCGTCTGAAGAGTTTCGATGCGAGAATTGAGAGGCGCGAGCCTCTGCCAGTTCAGATCTACCTCGCGAACTTGGAAGAGCCGCGGGCTCGCGAACACACTGTAACGGAAGACGTCAGTCCCCACGGTGCTCGACTGCTCACCAAACGATGCTGGCAGCGCGGCGAAGTACCGCTGGTTACCCCCTTGATGGGCGAGTTTCCGAAGCACGCTCGAGTCGTCTATTGTGATCCTCAGCCGAAGGGTGGCTATTGTGTGGGCATACAATTCGAAGGCCCCCCATTCAACTGGCACGTATAGCTCTCGCCGGGTTCCCCATCACGCTCTGCGTAATAGCAGCCAAAACTCCGAAGAGCGATGCTAGGAAGAGATCGGGTTCTTCCGGGATTTTAGTGGGCGAAACCGTGGTGATATCGTCGAGTGGTGCATGGTCAACTCGCATGCGGAGCTGGGAGGTGGCAAGAGTTCGTAGGGGTCTCCGAAGGCGAGCGGTCGCAGCTTGCAGAGAACTCCTTTCCCTCCCTGGTGGATAGCAGTTCACCCGTGGCAACTAAAGGAGGCGGCTTTAAGAGGCACCCGATTAAGGCACTGACAGGGGCAAAGGCGAGATGCGTGTACCTACTGGCCGATATGAAGAGCGCACTCCGAGGGCAGTGACGGTAGAGTTCTTGCGCTTTGACGAATTGCAATCTAATAAGAGGGCGGTCACTGAAAATGTGAGTCCTCGGGGTGCACGCATCGTGACTGACTGGAACTGCGCTCCCGGAAAGCATGCCCTGGTTACTGCCCCAAGGCCCCGTCACAAAACCCCGGTGACACAGAATGGGGAAGATCCGCGCAACTCAAGACGAGCGGCTCGAACGCGCAAACGGGAGAACAATCCCCAGCGCCGGAGCAGAACCACGGCCACAATGAGGCAACGGCCGGCTCGGTCCCAACACAGGCCGTCTTTGAGAAAAAGGCGAAGCCCCGAAGCGCGGCAACGTCAAATCGAACGCGACGGCGGGACGTCATACGAGTGCGGCTAACGTTCGGACTTGGGACAAGAAGGATCCAGTCGCAGATGAACGCGCCGCTTCCGTTCTTGCGCGCCGCAAGGAAACGGAAGCTTTGTTCGACAGCCATCGAAAAAAGTCAAGCTCGGTTTAGTTTCGTTAAAGTTCGGCGCACAACCAGCTAACAGACGCGTTGAAGGGCGTTTCATGCGCTCCTCCTTTAATCTGCTAGCATAACCAGCTTGATCATCAAATCCATGCTCGAGCAATAACCGAGGGCCAGGGGTTCGCGCGCAACGCGTGTGTTCTTGGCCTTCTACATTTTAAGCTCCGCGTTTCCCGCCGAACGACCCTAACCGTTTGATGACACCCAAAATGGGCGGAAGGATTTATAGAAAACCGCAAAGGCCGCAGCTTTGCTAGAATATACTGAGGCAAAAGAGCGACGGACGTTGCTCGAAAATGAGGCTGAAAACTAGCCAAGGAATTTGAGGGGGGGGTAACAATCGAAGAGGTTATTCGATTCCTAATGCATGAACTCGGCGTCAGACCTGCAACTGAGGAATGGGACGAACATCTTCGTGCCAGTGAGGAAAAGTTTCGGCTGTGGACCGCGAGAAGCGAATAGTCCACTTCGCCGGATACTGTGAGCGGACTTCGGAAAACAACTCCTTCTGGAAAGGTGGGCGATCAGTTTTGGAAAGCCCACGACTGCCAGAGAATTAGTCCGCAGCCACCTGCCCGGAAAGAGGGTTTCTCGAAAGGGTCACAGGTGCGTGGTTTTTGGAAAGCTCCTGATGTGCGCGCTAGGCTGTGACCATCCCAACGCCTAGAGCCCTGGCGATCTGTGACCTACCACTTTAGAAGCTGACGTGAATGCCCGAGTGCCGTAGGGGATATATTTTAGGCGGATTGTCCCCTGGCTTGCATGGACTCCAAATTCGTGACGCTCTTGCCGCACTGCGGGCATTTCCAAAGCCGATAGCTTTTGTGGTCTGGGTTAATCTCAGCAAGGTACATGGGCGTCCCGTCGTTTGGACAATGAATGCTCGGCATCGTCCTTTGCTCAACCCTGTCCCCTTCCTTGGTGGCGATGAAGTACCCGCTGGAAGCGTTGTAGTTAATAAGACAGTCCAACTGCGAGCAGGCATACGCGACCGCAGTTTCGGCCTTCGCGCTATCACTATCGCCATCGGGCATCATCTCGCTCAGATGCTCAAAGCAAAACGGCTGTAGTTCCTTTTTTTCAAATGGGAACATCACACACTCCTCGGGACTGGAGCAGGGGTAGGCTAAATGGCCTCCAATACAAAGGGACCTCACGGGGCCTTGGTGATAGGCCCCCCTAGGAAACCACCCGAGCGGCTATTCAGGTCTTTTACTGACTTAACGGTTCAATCGATCGTAGAAAAGTACATTACTCGATGTTTTGCAGGGTAATTACTAATGGACGTGTTTGGCGCTGTAGGCTACGGTTTTGCTTCGAAATCGAGTCTGCGCGGAGGTCGCTAACAACAATTTGAGAATTTCGTTTCGTTGGCCCTCAATCTGATTTGCCTCCAACAGTCCAGGCCCCGGGTATGAGGACTCCGCCGACCAAAGGAAAGAAGGGCGGAAGATGGTTATGCAAGTCCCGACCGGGAGGAGTGAAAAACGCATGCTCAAAGCAGTAGGAGTAACGGCTCGTCTCTCCGATGGGTCAAGCCTGCCTGAAGGTACGTTCACGGAAAACATAAGTATGCGGGGTGCCCGCATCGTAACAAAGACTCAGCTGCGACCAGGAGGAATGCTAGAAGTTCATTTCCGCAGTGCTGAAATTCCATTTCAAAGTCGGGTGGTTTACTGTCAACAATTGCCAGACGGGAGATTCGCCGTTGGTCTCGAAATGACTCAAAATTCCTCGGAGACGGGCGAACGCCGGGGCCGGAAACCAATTTGAGACGGGCCGAGGAATTCATAATCTGCTGCCGCGAGTACATGGCCGCTTCGGTTTCCGAAGCGAGTCTTGACATTTGGATAAGCCAGAGGTAAGAATTCCTGCAATGAGCCCCTCACCACCGCGGGGGGCCTCGAACTAGCCTGCATTTTTCAAGCATACGGCTTCCGCCGCTGGGGTGTTTTCGACAGGACCGCACTGCCCGGATGGAGAAGGATTACGATCTCTTCGAGCGCACCCAGGATGGTTCCCTGGTTTGGCGTGGCTCCGTGCAGGGACTGGAGAACGCCCGCCGCAAGCTTCAACAGCTCGCAGGAACCACAACCAACGAATGCTCCGTAATCTACCTGCCAACCCGCCAGGTCGTTGCCCTCGCGAATATAGCCCATACCAAACGCGTGGTTTTTCAGATCGCTTACGACGAACGACTACTTGCGGAGAGAGCCGATTTGCTCAAATCTCATGGCTACGAAATGGTTTCTGCGATGGGCAACGAATGTGCGAAAGCGGTTCTAGGCTTGCCGCAACGCGTTGATCTTTTTATTGTCGGCCACGATGCGGCTGAACAAACCAGGAGGGAAATGGTTGTTTGGCTGAAAGCCAATACGCCAAGGTTCGCATCGTCGCGTTGAATTCGCCTGATTGTCGAAAACTGCCCGGTGCAGACTACAACGCCGTGGTCAATGGTCCTGAAACGTGGCTCCCGATTGTCGAAGCCGACCTATCGTATTTAGAATCAATACCTAGCCCTTACGCGATACTTCAGCACCGACGTCCCGTCCTTGGCCACGGGCACGTTGAATTGCGCGGCAAAGGCCGCTGTTTTTGTGTACTTGTAAGTGGAAGAAAGCATCTCCCACTCGCCACCGATGGGTTCGTTCGCTTGAACTACGATGGGGATGTCCTTGTGGTTGCGCAGCGTGACTTCGTACTCGAATTCCCAGGTGTGGGTGTCCACATGTTTGTAGTCGATCTGTTTATGCTCGGCAACAACGTCAAACGCATTGCCGATGTGAATGTTGATTTCCTCGTCCTTGGGCGTGTGGTCGATGCGGTCTTCTCCAGCAAACAGGATGCCTCCCTTTGAATCCTTCTGATAGACACGAACGTTGCCAGCAGGAAGAGGAATGCCCAGGCCGTTTTTCTCTTCGTTTTTAAATTTGTAGTAAACGAACACGGGGTCTTTCAGGGGCGCGCCGGGAGCCTGCTGATTGCGGTAGTAGTAGCTCTGGCCATTGACGACGAAAAGTTTCTCGACGGGGACACCGGAGCCCTGGAGCAGACTGATCTGCTTGGTTTCTTTATCTTCGACGGAAGTTTTGCGGCCCAGCGTGTAGAGATGGTATTCGCTGAAGGCCTCCTGCTGGAATTGCGGGGCTGCGGCTTTCGCCGCCACCATTTCCCGTGCCGCCATGGGCATTGGAGCGGGCGGCTGAACGCGATTCAGTTCGCCAGCGACCAGTTGCAGATGCGCGTTGCGGAAGGCGGTGCCGCTGTTGTTGACCACCGTGACCCAGCCGTCGAGGTCGGCGTTTTTGTCGTCGCGCGCGACCGTCAGAACGTAGTCCGCGTTCCAGGAAAGATTATTCGCGAGATACGAAGCTTCAATCTGCTGCCTGCGCGGGCCGGAATTCTCCAGCGACATGAGCAGCGTCGGCCGGTCATAAAGATTCGCGGGAACTTCGGGGAAGCGATAGCTTTCGGCGAACATTCCGGTGACAATGTCGTTCCCGATTTTCCAGACTGGACCGTTGTTGTCTGACAGCAAGGTGGCTTTGATCTCCTCGTGCTTGGTGGTGCCGCTTTCCTGATAGGAGCGGACCAGCGTGACTTCCTTACCCACGTATTTGTGCAGGAGTTTCGCGGGCTCGAGGAGATCGTATTCGTAATTTTGCTCGATGACGCCAAGCTTTTCGGGATCGGTGAGCGAACGGAAATGCACGGTGGCGGGATTCACGGTGGCGGCGATGTCCATGAATTTCAGACGAAACGTGCCGGCGGGAAGCGTGAGGTTGCGGACGTCGCGGATGAGCGCGATGTTGGAATTGTAGACCGTGACGTTGAGGTCGGTCTGATCGTTCAAAGTGGTGGACTGATCAACCGCATGGCCGGCCTCTTTTTCCTGCGCAGCATGAAGACGATTTGCGCGAGCCGCAGGATAAACAAGTGCCGCGCTGGCGGCGAGAATTGCGCCGGCGCAAACCACGCCAATCAGCCGCGTGATGGAGGGATTTCCGGGGATTTTCATTTCCTTTCACCTCGTTTTGACTTTTGCTTTCTAGGTTAGAACGTTGGACGAGGGATTTCTTGCACAAGAGCGTGGACTCAAGTTCTTAAGAAAAGCAGATCCCTCGCTCCGCCTGCTTGCTGCAAGCTGGCGCGGGAAGACGGTGCATAACGTTTTGAATCGGCTCCAACAATCCCCTCGACATTATCGGGAGGCAACCGGGTTCCAGGTAAGGCCACCATCGGTGGTTTCGAAGACCTTGGTATTGCCAAGATTCCAGACGGTCGCGTGAAGCGCATCCGTGGCGCGGACACCGCCCAAATCCTCGTCCACCGGGGAGTGCACGATGGCCCAATGCGCGCCGGCATCGGTGGTGAGAAGAATCGTTCCAGCACGGCCAACGATCCAGCAGACCTTATCGGAAGGGGCGGAGCCAGCAGTCAGGTCCGCGAGCACGCCACTGGTTTGCCGCAACCAGGAAGCGCCGCCATCGTTGGAGAATTCGATCATGCCCGCGTGGCCAGCACGCCAGAGGATTTTCTTGTTCGGAGCGGCGATCAATGTCAAGTTGGAAGCACCAGCGAGTAGGGCGCGAGGAGCACTCACTTCGTTAAGTGCCGCCGCGGGAGCGGGCAGGGGAGGCGCTTGGACAGGACCAGTGGTCGCGGCCCTGTACGCAGGCACACGTGATTCCGATTTCGCTTTCTTCGTCTGGTCTGCTTGCGCAAGCTGGCTTGGGCCAGGGAGCTTTTGCGCATTGGACTGGTCTTGTTGCTTTTGCTGTTTTTGTGGCAGAGCATTCTCGGCTTGTGCTTGCACTTCCACGGCCTCCGACACCGCTCCCGGAGCCCTGGCCCTCGCATCCTGAGCGGGCTGGTTTTGAGAAGGATTTACGGCGAGGATGTCGCGCCCAGTGTCCTGGTGCGCGCCCGCTTCTTTGTCGACAAGAGGCTTGGGAGCTGCGGCCTGCGCATGCAATTCAGACTTTTCGAGTGGTTTCAGATTCTTGGCCTCCGGCTCGATTTTCGCCGCGGTCATTCCGCCGACCGCGCCCTGGTCCTTGGAAAGGCTAGCCACCTGATCCTGTCGAGCCTGATTCAGTGATGAAGACGCTGGGGCTTGGCCGGTGACTCCTGGCTGCGGGGCCGACGTAGCGGGCGGTTCCACGCGCGCCATTTTCAATTCCTCTGGAGCTTTCCATCGCGGCAGTTGGTTCTCGTGCCACGCGACCCACACAAGCAGACCGGCGGCCAGGGCACCCGCAGGAGCGAGCCATTGCCAACGCACGCCGCGAGAAATCCTTGTCACACGCGATTTCTCTGGACTCTTTGCGGCCGGCGCGATTTGTTCTTCACGGGCAACAGCGGCACGCCCGGCTGCGCCCGTCCGCAGGGCTTCTTCTTCGGAAACTGTTTCGGGAGCTTGGAGCGGAATGGAATCGGTAGCTTCGAGTTCAGAAAGAATCACCTGGCAGCGCGCGCAGCCAACGATGTGTTCTTTCCACGAGTTCATTTCTTCCGCGAGAAGCGAGCGCTCATGGTAAGCGGCCAAAACGTCAGATTCCGGGCAATGGAGTTGTCCGGCGCGGCCACGAAGGCCGTTAACAAGGAATCCCCCCAAGACAGCATCAAACTTCTTGTCTTCTTCAGCAGCCATCCCTGCGTCTCTCCTTCTTAGAACGGGCCATTCGGGCTTCTCTTGCACGATCGTTGACCGGTCATAGGCTCAGCCATCGGGTGGAGGCGATTTCGAAATACCAGGCTGTGGCGGAATCGCGTCGAGCAAAGGCGAAAAGTCGAAGGGCCAAGCTTCTGTGGCGTATTCAAAACAGAGCTGGATTTGGGCATCGTCGAGGCTAGGCTGAGCATTGGCACCGAGCTGTGTGCCATGACCCGGCTGCGCGTGCGGGCCATTCTTGGCAGCGCCGCCCGACTTGAGAATGGCGATGACTTTGTCTTTCAATTCCTGGCGCACACGTTCGAGCTTGCGGGAAACGGTGGCCTCGTGCTCATTCATGGCTTTGCCGATTTCCGCGAGGGTGAGGTCTTTCAAGTAATAAGAAATGAGCCGGGTACGATCGAGCGGGTTGAGAGAAGAAATGGCTTGCTTGAGCGCAGCGGCCAGCAAGCGGAGGTAATGTGAGCGTTTCGGGTCGGCTGGTTCCCAATCCGCTTTTTGCTTTGCAGGAAGAACTTTCTCCTGGCCTTCTTCATCCTCCAAACTTTCCAAACGTTTTTCCTCACGCAAAACATCGACATAGCGCTGCGCGAGCACAGCGCGAAGCCACGTGGAAAGCTTGCTGCGGCCGTGAAAATGATTGAAGAGAGAGACGCGGCCAAGGGCGGTTTCCCGCCCGTAAAGCGTGGCGTATAAAGAGTCGGCAAATTCGCGGGCGTAGGCATCGCCGGCCGAGCGCTTGGTGATGGCCGCGGCAGCAATGTAAAGATACTGGCGATAGGTGGCGAAAAAATGCTCCCAAGCGGACTCGCATCCGGCGGCGCACGCGGCGGCTAAAGCCAAGTCTTCCAGGTGAAGCGAAGCCAGATAATCCTCGAGCTTCTGGCGAGGGGCCGACTCACCAGCGAAGCGCTTCGTCGCGCTGCGCTCGAGCGAAAGAGAAAAGCGTTCCAAGGAGAGACTCCAGCGGGCCGCTTGCGACTGGGCGTAGAGTTTTTCCGCAAGAGAGGAGCGCCCGTCGAGCAGGCGCAAGAGACCCCCAGCTAGGGACTGACCCATGCGATTTGGATCCGGGTCTGCCATTTTGCGAAAAAGCAAAGATAAAAGACATCGAACCCCCGAGTATCAACCAACGCCCAAGGGTTCCCTTGCATCCTAGAGCATAAGCCCTATGGATGGGAACTTGGAGCGCAAAACACAAACAACGGGGAAGGAAATTGGAGTATCCTAAAGGTTGTGTTGCGGTCTCGGCCTCGCAACTGAAACCGCCTCGCCGGGGTTAGAAAAGGTGCTGCAGTGCGCTTACGGGAGCATTAGCGACTTCGCGTCGTTGGTACCAAAGTCCTATTCAGACGCCCTCAGCCTCGTCAGTACTCTGGTACTGCTTAAGCGCACTTCCCACATTTGCCAGCGAACTGGGGATCGCCAGGTTCCCTAGGAATCTCTGTTCTCTGGACGGAATTTCAACGAGGCGGCACGCGGATGACAACCATGATGGTAGATCCACCACGCAGAACGACGATGGGCGTTGGTTTTGAGGCCAACCGCGGCCGTGAGGGTGATCCTCAAGCTTGGAGAAAGGCAATTGGCACGCGGCCCGTACCCGCGCGTCTGGCGCTGCTTCCTGAGCCAAACAAGCGCTGGAGCCGCCTTGGAGTCAGCGCCATCGGACAAGTGGCCGTGATTTGTTTTTTGCTCCTGATCCCTCTGATCTCCCCGGAACAAATGAAGACCGCGCTGAAGTACCAGGTCGTGGAAATCATGCAGCCACTTACCATGGTTCCTGTTGCTCCACCACCACCGCCTCCACAAATCAAGCCCAAGCCTCTGCCAAAACCGAAGCCTGAGGTGATACCTGATCCACCGAAATTGAATCCGAAGCAGCCCCATGTGTTCCTGACGGAAAAGGCGATCCAACCGGAAATGAAGAAAGTGGAAGTGAAGCCGGTGGAGCTGAATCCCGAGTTCGATCCGGTGAAGATGGACGCATCGGTAAAACAACCAAGGCGTCCGAAAGACGACGTCAAGGTGGGCGTGATGCCAACCGGCAGCGCCGCACCGGCGACGGTTGTAGCTCCTGTCCAGAAAGTGCAAACGGGAGGTTTCGGGGATCCCAATGGAATCCCGGGTAAGGGTGACCCGAACCATGCAACCAACGTTAACCGCCTGGGCTCCCCCGCACTGCCCGGCGGACCCGGCTATGGCAATGGCACCGGAGGCGATAAGGGAATTCGCGGCACAGTGGCGAGCACGGGCTTCGGCAACGGCGTCGCAATTCCTCCGCCAACCACGAAGAAAGGCACGGTGCAAACCAGCGGCTTCGCGGACCAGACCGTAGCCGCCGAGGCGCCGAAGAAAAGAGCGGCCAACATTGAAAGCCCCACGACTCCTGTAGACATCCTCGAAAAACCCCGCCCGGAGTATACGGCGGAGGGGCGTAATCTGAAAATTGAAGGCGACGTGGTTCTGGATATGGTATTTCTGGCAAACGGTAGCATTCAGGTAAACCGAGTCATCAGCGGTTTGGGTCACGGGCTCGATGAGGCCGCCTCGCGAGCGGCACAACAAATCAAGTTCAAACCGGCAAAGCGTGAGGGCCAGCCGGTGGATTTTCCGGCGCGCGTGCGAATTGAGTTCCGCTTGGCCTACTGAGGAGAAGGAAGATGCGTAGAGCGGCTGCAGGTGTTTGTGGTGTAGTGCTAAGCGGGTTGGGAACGGTCGCCGCAGCGACGCCCAGGCCGGAAGACCAGACCCCGGCGCGGACTATGGCGGACGTGATCGACCGGGTGATCACCAACGAAAACCGGGCCATCCAACAGATCCGGCAGTACTCGCCTTTGGTCGAAACCTACATCCAGGACCAGAAGCCGGACAAAGAACTTGGGACCGTGCCCGCAGGCGACAAATATTTTCTGGGCCGCGCAGACTTTTCCAAGGGCGTATCTCTGGTCTCCTTGACCGACACCAATAGCAAGGGGAAAAAGATCTTTGGCGCCATCGGCAACTTCTTCTCCTTCTCGGCGGAATTCATCCCCGGCGGATTCCTGCAGATGATCTTCATTGACACCAACGGCTTCGACAAACAGCACTACAAGTTCGATTACGTGCGCCGCGAGTTTCTGGGGGAAGTGCGCTGCTTGGTGTTTGATGTCACGCCCACGGAGAAGGCCGGCAAGGGCCGCTTCCTGGGCCGCATCTGGGTGGAGGATCAGGATTACAACATTGTTCGTTTTAACGGCGGATACAGCGGCAACGGGCACTCCAGCTGGTATTTCCACTTCGATAGCTGGCGCACCAACGTACAACCGGGCATCTGGCTCCCTTCGTTTGTCTATAGCCAGGAAAGCGACATGCATTACGCCGTCTCGAAGAAGCTGGACTTCCGGGCCCAAACGCGCTTGTGGGGCTACAACCTGGGCCACGCCAACCAGGAGCAGGAGTTGAGCAAGATCCTGGTCGAGACGCCCGTGCAGGACGACACCAAGACCGCCAATGACCTCACGCCGATTCAGGCGCAGCGCTCCTGGGACCGCCAGGCGGAAGATAATGTCATTGACCGCTTTGAGCGCATTGGCTTGGTCGCGCCGCATGGCGAAGTGGACAAGGTGCTCGATACGGTGGTCAATAACCTCGAAGTGACGAACAGCATCGACGTCGATCCCGAGGTGCGCTGCCGCGTTCTGACCACTTCGACTCTGGAATCCTTTACCATCGGGCACACCATCGTGTTGAGCCGCGGCCTGGTCGACGTGCTGCCCGACGAGGCCAGCCTGGCAACGATTCTGGCTCACGAATTGGGCCACGTGGTTCTGGGCCACCGCATGGATCCTGCCTACGGGTTCTTCGACAATTTGCTGGTGGACGACAAGGAAACATTCCGGCACTTTGGGTTTGCTCGGACGCCCGAGGAAGAAAAAGCGGCGAGCGAGAAGGCGATCCAGTTCCTGAATAATTCGCCGTACAAGAATCAGCTTGGCAACGCCGGGCTGTTTTTGGCGGCCTTGGAACAGCGGCAAAAAGAGATTCCCAACCTGATTAGCGGCCACTTGGGAAATCGTGTCCCGGTGATCGCCGATCTCAAAACCAGCGCTGCGGATCCCAAGCAGAATCCGCAAATGATTGCGGCCCTGCCGATAGGCGGGCGCGTCAAGCTGGATCCCTGGAACGACAAGCTGGAGCTCATCAAGAGCAAGCCGCTGGGAACGGTGGCGGAACGCGAGAAGATGCCGTTCGAAGTCACGCCGTTCATGCCTTACCTGATGCGCTACACCGCGGAAGCGGCAAAACCCATTGCCGCAAGCACCGCGACGCAGCCGGATGCAAAAACGAGCGAGGTGCAGCCCGGCAAACCGCAATAGCTTCAAACTCAGTCTAGTGTGTTGTTGAGAGCTCCCGGATCAGCTTGTAATTGAAAACCACACCGTCGTAAAAGTCCCGAACGCCCACGCGCTCGTCTTTTCCGTGTGCGCGGTCATCATTCTTGTCGAACAACATGCAGGAGATGCCATAGGTGGGGATTCCTGCGATACGCGTGTATTTCCCGTCCGTAGCTCCGGTGGACATAGTGGCCACGAGGGGGATGCCAGGCCATGAACTACTCCGAGTCTTTTCCATGGCCCGGGTCACTTCAGGAAGCAGCGGGGAGGGCGGCAGCGGAACTACAGGCACAACTCTTCCCTCGGGATCCGTCTGCCGCACGATGCTGATTTTCACTTTAGGGTCGTTCGTGACGCGTTCGAGCGTCTTGAGAATTTCCTGCGGGTCTTCTCCGGGAAAAAGCCGACAGTTGACGTTGGCGCGCGCGGCTTGTGGCAGTGCGTTGCGCGCATGGCCGCCCGAGAGCATCGTAGCGACGCACGTAGTGCGCAGCAGCGAATTGTAATAAGCATTTTCCGAGAGGCGGCGCGCGGCTGCAGGGTCCGGAGGCTCTTTGGCCACGGCTTTCATGTCGGCGGACCACTGCCCGGAAACCAGCGCAGCCGTGCGTTCGAAATAGTTTCGGGTGATTTCGTTGAGGTGCAACGGAAAAGAGAACGATTGCAAGCGGGCCAGCGCGCCGGCCAGATGATAAATGGCGTTGTCCGGAGTAGGAACCGAGCTGTGGCCGCCTGGATTCAGCGATTCGAACTGGAAATCCACATAGACTTTTTCACTGGCCTGAATCGCCGCAAGAATTGGCTTTCCGTTTTCCTTCTCGAATTCGCCCCCGTCCAGATTAATGCAGTACTCCGCGTCGATCCAATCACGATGCCGCTTGAGCAGCCAGTCCACGCCGTTCGCCGAGCCGCCTTCTTCGTCGGCAGTCAGAGCAAGAATCAAATCGCGGTCCGGCAGGAAGCCTTCTTGCTTCAAGCGGATGAAATTCGTGACCAGGATGGCGTCACCCTCCTTCATGTCCTCGGTGCCCCGTCCATAGAAGAAGCCGTCTTTTTCAATGAATTCGAAGGGATCCGTGGTCCAATCGGTCCGGAGCGCCTCCACTACATCCAAATGCCCGATAAACAGGATTGGCTTGCGGTCTCCGGTTCCGCGGAAGCGCACCACCAGATTCTTCTTACGGTCATTCGGCCCGTCCACGTGAAGGTCATTCTCGGGAAAACCCGCGTTGCGAAGGCGCTGCGCCATAGCTTCGGCGGCAGTTGTCACGTTGCCGACGGAATCGGTGGTGTTGATCTCGATAAGCTGCTTGAAAATGTCTCGCGCCATCTGGTCGATGGGGTCCGGACTTTGCGCCCTGGCTGGCGGGACAAAACAGGCAATCCCCGCCAACACCAGCACCGAGCGAATCGCTCTACGCATTGGAGCTCCTCACAACGAGAATCAAGAAAAGGGTAACGGGCCTTGCGGCTGCGTTGGACGCATTTCCAGCGCAAGGCGCAGCCAGCGCGACCGATGCGAAGCCACCCAGAATAGCAGAATCATGGCAAATCCACGGTCTAGCAGCAGAAACACCATAAACGCTAAAAAAACCGCAAGTCCCGTGCGCTCGGGCCTCATCAGCGGGGCATGAAAGCGGCTATTGACAAAGCGCGTCAGTTCCCGCGGCCATTTGTAGACCCAATACAAACCGTAGATGGGAATCAAGTGAAACCAAGCCGCGCGCAGCGGCTTGATGGGATAAGCGCGGACGACGCGTGCTTCAACACCACATGAAGCTCATAGACGCATACCAGCCAATACACTAGGCAGATGAAATTCGCAAGGAACAGATAGAGCGGAGGCACGAAAAGCGGTTGTTTCGCGAGCTCCGGATGCGGCGAGATCGCCACCATTTCCGCAATGACCGTTGCTACGCCGAGCAAGTAGCCCATCCAAATGCGGGGAAACGGAGGCAAAGCCGGTGGCTGCGCCGGTTGCCCTTGCGAATCTTCGCTGGACCAATCCATTTTGCCCTCGACGACGACGCCTTGGCAGGGTAACGGCGCGGCGGTTGGTACGTCAAACTCCTTGCAGGCTTCGGCATCTTCGACTTAGGTGCATTTGCTTCACGCCACGCGCCTTGCATAAACTGTCAAAGCTCTACTTAGAAAACCGGGAGGAAACAAAGCTTATGAAGCTGGTCCAAAAACGGATTGCTCAAATCGCGCTGGGGGCAGCGCTGTTCGTTTCGGGAGTCGCCGCCGGCACGCTGCGCGCGCGCGGCGCTGCGGTGCAGAACCGTTTTGGCCAGCCGAAAACCGTGCTGCACGTGGTCGTGTATAAATTCCGGGAAGACGTCTCGAACTACGACCGGGAAAAAGCCATCAACGGCATCAAGGACATGGCGGGCAGAATCCCCGGCATCAAAAATATCTGGCTGAAAACGGAGCGCAACCAGGCGCGCGATTTCAGCGGAGTTTATGCCATCGAGTTTGCCAGCCCGGAAGCCGCTGCCGATTACGCCGAAAGCCCGGTGCACGAAGCCTGGTCGAAGTCCTGGCAGCAACTGCGCGAAAACAGCCTGTCCTTTCAAGTATCGAATCCGTAGCGGTAGAGGAAGTTTCGCCATCGTCACCAAACCCGCAATCGGATGTCCTGCCCGCAAGAACCCCTGTTAGAATCGTTCTATCTCTGAGGCTTTCAATCCAGAGGATTGGTGCGCGCGGATGCCAAGTCCCGAGACTCCCTCTCTGAATGGGCCGGACAAGAAGTGGCGGCTGGGCTTTTGGAGCCTCATCGCCACGCAATTCCAGGGCGCTTTCAATGAAAATGGCCTGAAATTCCTCGTCATTTATCTTATTCTCGCCATCGAAAAAGACCTAACGCAGCGCGACCAAATGGAATTGTTGGTCGGCGTACTGTTCGCTGCCCCCTTCATTTTGTTTTCTCTCACCGGCGGCTTTATCGCCGACCGCTTCAGCAAGCGCAGCGTCACAATCTGGACAAAAGTGTTTGAAGTGGGGGTCATGCTGTTTGCCACGGCGGCATTGGTGGCGCCCAATCTCCCCCTGGCCCTGGCCGCTATTTTCCTCGTTTGCACGCAGGGGGCTTTGTTTGGGCCATCGAAATATGGGTTACTGCCGGAACTGCTTCCACAAGAGGAACTCTCTTGGGGAAACGGCGTTCTCGAACTTGGGACATTTCTGGCGATTATTCTCGGCAGCATGACCGGCTCGTTTCTCGCGGAAGCGTTTAACAGCCGGGAAGTTTATTCCGGCGTGTTGCTCCTTGGTTTCACAGTCATTGGTTTGCTTACGAGCCTTGGAATCAGCCGCGTGCCGGCTGCGGCTCCCTCGAAACGGTTTCACCCTGCCTCGCTGATTGATGTCTGGTCGCCCATGAAATTGATCCGCAGTAATCGCTTGTTGTGGCTGGCCGTGCTGGGCAACACCTACTTCTTCTTTGTAGCCGGGCTGTTGCAGTTTGACATTTTCATCTATGGCCAGGACGTGTTACACATCCGCGCGACGCAAGGTGGCTTCTTGCAAGCCGCCGTCGCGATCGGGATCGGCCTCGGAAGCTTCGCGGCCGGGTATCTTTCGGCGGGAAAAATTGAATATGGCCTGATTCCCCTTGGCTCACTTGGCATGACTGCGCTTGGACTTTGCCTGGCCATACCGGACATTTCTTTCCGCACCGTCTTGCTGCTCCTTTCCGGCCTGGGTTTCTTCGGCGGTTTTTTCATCGTGCCGATCAGCGCGCTAATTCAACACCTGCCGGAAGAGGACAAAAAAGGCGGCGTCATCGGCGCGGCAAACTGGCTTTCATTTGTGGGTATTGGCGCCGCTTCCGGCGTGTACTACGTTGCAACGCATTTCTTGCGCCTGACTCCTGGGGGAATTTTTCTCTGGTCGGCGCTGGTGACGTTTGCTGCAACCGTCTATGTGGTGTGGCTGCTGCCGGATTCGTTGTTGCGCCTGCTCCTGTGGCTGGCCACACACACGCTGTATCGCCTAGACGTCGTGGGGCGCGAAAACGTGCCCGCGCGAGGCGGCGCGCTGCTGACTCCGAATCATGTTTCCATGGCCGATGCCGCGTTCCTGGTTGCATCGGTCGACCGGCCCATCCGCTTTTTGATGTTCCGCGGCTCCTATGAGCATCCGCTGGTAAAACCCTTTGCGAAAATTCTGGGCGCGATTCCCATCGCCTCGGACCAGGGGCCGCGCGAATTGATTCATTCCTTGCGCCAAGCCACGGAAGCGCTGAAAAACGGCGAAGTCGTGTGCATTTTTCCGGAGGGGCAGATGACGCGCATTGGTCAGATGATGCCGTTCCGCCGCGGCATGGAGCGCATCATCAAAGGCGTAGACGTGCCCATTATCCCCGTAAATCTCGACGGCGTCTGGGGCTCGATTTTCAGTTTTGCGGGCGGGCGCTTTCTCTGGAAGTTCCCGCGGCGGGTTCCGTATCCCGTTCGCGTCACGTTTGGGCAGCCGCTGCCATCCACGGCGACTTCGCAGGAAGTGCGCCGCGTGGTGCAAGATCTCGGTGCGGAAGCGTTCGAACGACGCAAGAAGCGCATGCACACGCTTCCGGAAACGTTTGCCTATACGGCGCGAAGGCATCCTTTGCGGTTCGCCATGGCCGATGGACAACGGCCCAAGCTGAATTGTTTCTCGGCGCTCGTAGGCACTTTGGTTCTGGCGAGGCGTTTGCGCAAACACTGGCAGGGGCAAGAAATGGTTGGGGTGCTGCTGCCGCCCTCGGTGCCGGGCGCGCTGGTGAATTTTGCCGCGATGCTGATGGGCAAAGTCCCGGTAAATCTGAATTACACCGTTTCGAATGAGACGTTGGCTTCCTGCGCGGCGCAATGCAATCTGAAAACCATCGTGACCGCGCGGATTTTTCTTGAAAAACTGAAGGTCCAGCCGCCAGGCGAAGTGATTTTCATCGAAGACGTCGCTAAACAGCCGGGCGCGGGCGAGAAACTCGCCGCGGTCCTCGCCGCTTGTCTTTTGCCAGTGCGGGCGCTGTCGAACTTCGCGGGCAGCGAGCGGCGCGCCACGCTCGACGACATTGCCACAATTATTTTTTCCAGCGGCTCGACCGGCGATCCCAAAGGTGTTGTCCTGACGCATTACAACATCGCTTCCAACGTCGAGCAGCTCAACCAGGTTTTCATGCTGCACGCCCGCGACCGCATCCTGGGCATTCTCCCGTTTTTCCATTCGTTTGGCTTTACCGGCACGCTTTGCCTCCCCGCGGCAACCGGCATCGGCGTGGTCTTTCATCCCAACCCGCTCGATTCGCGCGTGATTGGCGCGCTGGTCAGCAAATATTCCGTGACCATGCTGCTCGCCACCCCCACTTTCCTGAACGCCTACACACGCCGCTGCGCGCCCGAAGATTTTGGCAGCTTGCGCTTCGTGATGGCGGGCGCGGAAAAATTGCCGGAACGCATCTCGCAGGCATTTGAAGATCACTTTGGTATCCGGCCGCACGAAGGCTACGGCTGTACGGAATGTTCGCCGGCAGTCACGGTCAACACCACCGATTTTCGCGCGGCTGCTTTTCGCCAGGTGGGCGCCAAACGTGGTAGCATCGGCCATCCTTTGCCGGGAATCGCGATCAAAATCGTCGATCCGGATACTCTGCAACCGGTCCCTCCGAACGAACCGGGGCTGCTGTTGGTTCGCGGCCCTAACATCATGCGCGGGTATCTCAATAAGCCGGAAAAGACCGCCGACGTTCTCCGCGACGGCTGGTACAACACCGGCGACATCGCGCGGATGGACGAAGAGGGCTTTTTGCGCATCACCGACCGCCTCAGCCGCTTCAGTAAAATCGGCGGCGAAATGGTGCCGCACATCAAGGTGGAGGATGCGCTGCAGGAACTTGCTGGCGCGACGGAACAAATGTTTGTTGTCACTGCTGTGCCGGACGAGAAAAAGGGCGAGCGTCTCGTCGTTCTGCACACTTTGGAGGATGGACGGCTTGAGGAGTGCCTGGAAAAGCTGGGAAAGAGCGACTTGCCCGCACTGTGGCGGCCGCGGGCGGATCAATTCCTGCGCATCGAAAAGTTGCCGTATCTGGGAACGGGAAAACTCGATTTGCGCAAAGCCCGTGAATTGGCGCTGGAGATGACGCGGCGTGCGATTCCGCATTAGCTTCAAATGGATTTCGCGAGCGAAGCACCTCGCATGACGCCGGCTGGAAATCCGTTGCGCTGGCGCACGCCGCTTCTTCGCCTGGTCCTAACAGGGATTGTCCTCGCGATTTGGTTCTGGACGCAATCGATGCTCGGGGCGCGAACCACGCCGGTCAACGGCGGAATCGGCGATGCCCTGCACAACCTGACCGCTGGCCTGAATTCCTACTTCGCGCAAAGCCCTGCCGCCGCGAACGCGTTGCTCATCCTAAGCTCTGCGTGCATTGACGCGCTGGCCTTGTTTCTCCTGGGCAGCTGGCTCTTCGGGGGGAGCGTTCGGCCGTTTCTGGGTTTGGTTTTGCTCCTGCTCTTGCGGCAGCTCCTACAGGCTCTCTGCTCGCTCCCGGTACCGCCTGGAATGATCTGGCACTATCCGGGTTTCCCCTCGCTCTTGGTGACCTATCAGGTAGCCAACGACTTTTTCTTTTCCGGGCACACGGCCATTACCGTCTTCGGAGCGATAGAGCTCTCCCGCTTCCATCGCCAGTGGCTCACGACAATCGCCATCTTGGTAGCGCTTTTTGAAGTTGCCACCGTTCTCATCCTGCGCGCCCACTACACGATGGATGTCTTCACAGGCATCCTCGCCGCACTATGCATTGCGCGCGTCAGTGAACGCCTTTCCCCACCCCTGGACCAGCGCTTGGCCGGCAACCGCTAATCACCAAACAAACCTTTTGGTTTCTTGTGTTACGGAAAGAAAATTCCCTGGTCCACAGGTCACAGCAGAATGTGCCCCGCGTCGCAGGAGCCGTGGCACCTTCTCGCCTACAGTGTGATAGCGGTGTTTTCAAGTTTCGGAATTGGACGTTGCTAGGACGCCCATCCGGAATTCATTTGTTGAGACTGAGTCGTAAGCACCGCAAACATCGCCAATGAACCTCCGCGGAGGTCCCTATGCACCGAGCTCCCGTCATTCTGGACGGAAATGAAGCAGCCGCCTCTGTCGCCTACCGGCTGAATGAAGTCATCGCCATTTATCCCATCACGCCCTCCTCTCCCATGGTGGGCGGACCAGTGGCGCTCGGAAGGCAAGAAGAACATCTGGGGCATAGTGCCCGACGTGATTGAAATGCAGAGCAAAGGCGGCGCCGCAGGAGCGCTGCACGGGCCGCGCGCACGGTCGCCACGCACGCTCTTTCCATCTTTGGCGATCACAGTAACGTGATGGCCGCGCGTTCCACCGGCTTCGCCCTGCTGGCCGCCAATTCCGTTCAGGAAGCTCACGATTTTGCTTTAATTGCCCAAGCTGCCACGCTCGAATCCCGCGTTCCCTTCCTGCATTTCTTCGACGGCTTTCGGACCTCCCACGAAGTCAATAAAATCATTCCCTTGCTCGACGAGGATCTGCGCGCCGTTATCGACGAAAGATTCGTCCGGCAGCATCGCGAGCGCGCGCTCTCTCCGGATCGCCCCGTGCTACGCGGCACGGCGCAGAATCCCGACGTTTTCTTCCAGGCCGGCGAAGCTTGCAACCCGTTTTATCGCGCGTGCCCGCAAATCGTTCAGGACGTGATGGATCGCTTCGCGCGGCAGACCGGGCGCAGCTACCACCTATTCGATTATGTGGGCGCGCCGGATGCGGAGCGTGTCGTGATCCTGATGGGCTCGGGCGCCGGCGCGGCAGAGGAATGCGTCAAAGCGCTGCAAAAGTCCGGCGAGAGAGTCGGCTTCCTCAAAGTGCGCCTCTACAAGCCTTTCGCGCTGGATGCGTTTTTTCGCGGCTCTGCCCACGACGGTGTGCAGCATTGCCGTGCTCGACCGAACGAAGGAACCGGGCAGCGTCGGCGAGCCCCTCTATCAAGAGGTAGTGACCGCTTTTATGGTGCGTCACTCCGGGAACGGCTCGCGACCGCTGCCGCACATCATCGGCGGGCGCTATGGGCTCTCTTCGAAGGAATTTACTCCGGCGATGGTGAAGGCCGTCTTTGACGAATTGAAAAAGCCCCAACCGCAAAATCATTTCACCATCGGCATTCATGATGATGTGACGCACACCAGCTTGAATTACGATCCCGCGTTTTCGACAGAAGACCCGCGCACCGTTCGTGCGCTCTTTTACGGCTTGGGCTCCGACGGCACGGTAGGCGCCAACAAAAACTCCATCAAAATCATCGGCAAAGGAACGAACAACCACGCGCAGGGATATTTCGTCTACGATTCCAAAAAAACCGGAGCTATCACCGTCTCGCACGTGCGGTTCGGCCCCGAACCCATCGAGTCCACTTACTTGATCTCCAAAGGCAGCTTCGTTGCCTGCCACCAATTCCAATTCATCGATCGCATTGACGTGCTCGCCGCTGCCGAGCCGGGCGCGACATTCCTGCTGAACAACGCGACCGGTTGCTCTTCGATTTACGGCGGTAACCTGCCGACAACGCCCTACACCGTGAATCGCGACGGCCGCGGGCCGGGCCTGGTCGAACTCCCTCTTTGAAGACAATGCCGAATTCGGCCTAGGCATGCGGCTCGCAATTGACCAGCAAGCCCTGTTCGCACAGCACCTGGTCACGCAACTCGCGGGCCCATTGGGCGGCGCGCTGGTAACCGGTTTGCTCGAAGCCGATCAGTCCAAGGAAGCTGGAATCGAGGCCCAGCGGCACCGCGTGGCCGAACTCAAGCGCAAGCTCGCTTCCATCGATTCCTGGGAGGCTCGCGAGCTTCTCGCGGTCGCTGATGCGCTGGTGCGCAAGAGCGTCTGGATCGTCGGCGGCGACGGCTGGGCATACGACATCGGCGCGGGAGGCCTGGACCACGTGCTCGGCTCGGGGCGCAACGTCAACGCCCTGGTCTCGACACAGAGGTTTATTCCAATACCGGCGGGCAAATGTCCAAAGCCACTCCGCGCGCCGCGGTTGCGAAATTTGCGACCGGCGGAAAAGAAAGGGCCAAAAAAGACTTGGCCATGGAAGCCATCAGTTATGGCTACGTGTACGTCACGCGCGTGGCCATGGGTGGTAGCGATAGTCACACCATCAAGGCATTTCAGGAAGCGGAAGCACACAACGGCCCGGCCTTGATCATCGCCTACAGCCACTGCATCGCCCATGGCTATGACATGGGATTTGGCTTGAATCAGCAGAAGAACGCCGTGCTTTCCGGCTATTGGCCGCTGATGCGCTACAACCCGGCCTTGCGTCTCGAAGGCAAAAACTCGTTCCAACTCGACTCGAAAGCGCCCAGCATTCCGCTCAAGAAATATGCCTACGAAGAAGCACGCTACACCATGCTGACGCGGAGCAGTCCCGAGACCGCGCGGAAATTGCTTCACGATGCGCAAGACGACGTCGAGCGCCAGTGGCGCGTCTACTCCAACCGCGCCGCCATGCCGGGCAGAGGAACTTCTAACATTGCTCCTCACGAACCGGAAGAGGCCGCCGTCGAAACCGTCAAGAAAGGAGGCGACGAGGAATGAGCGACATCTCCACGCGGTATTTAGGACTCGCGCGGAAAGCACCTCTCGTGGCTTCCGCTTCTCCTCTTTGCGAATCCGTGCCGAATATTCGTGAACTCGAGGACGCCGGCGTGGGCGCCGTGGTCCTCCCTTCTCTCTTCGAAGAACAACTCGAACTGGAAAGCAGCGCCTGGGATGACGATCTTTGGCGCGGCGCGGAAAGTTATCCCGAATCCCAGCCCCTGCTTCCCGATTTGCGAAACTACAATCTCGGCCCCGACGGCTATCTCGATTTGATCGAGGGCGCCAAGGCCGCCGTCGACATCCCCGTAATCGCCAGCCTCAATGGAGTGTCACCGGGCGGCTGGGCGGAGTATGCCCGGCTCATGGCCGAAGCAGGCGCGGATGCCATGGAACTGAATATCTATTCCATTGTCACCGAGCCCGCAGAGAGCGCCGTGGAAGTTGAAAAAGGCTATGTGGACCTCGTCCGGCAAATCAAACGCACGGTGCGCGTGCCGGTAGCCGTCAAGCTGTCTCCTTTTTTCAGCGCCCCCGCGAATATCGCGATGCGATTGGATGACGCAGGTGCCGATGGCCTGGTTCTTTTCAACCGGTTCTATCAGCCGGACTTTGACGTGGAATCGCTCGAAGTTGTGCCGCGCCTTACGCTGAGCCACCCCGATGAATTGCTATTGCGTCTTCACTGGGCAGCTATTCTTTCCGATCACGTCGAGGCCGACCTGGCCATCACCGGAGGAGTTCACAGCGCCATCGACGTGGTCAAGTGCATCCTGGCTGGCGCCAGCGTCGCCATGATGGCTTCTGCGTTATTGCAGAAGGGAATTCACCACGCCTTCTCCGTCCTCACCGATCTTCACCGCTGGCTGGAAGAGCATGAATACGATTCCGTGCGCCAGATGTGCGGCAGCATGAGCCGGCGCTCGGTTCCGGATCCCACGGCCTTCGAACGCGGCAATTACATGCGCGGCCTCAGTTCCTACACTTCTCGCTCCGGCGCCCTCAATCATTAAACCAACAACTGGATTTTTCTGACTTCGGACACACGCTCATCCAGCGTGTTTATGGAGTTCAAGACCATTCGGAAGAGTCTCCTGAGAGGAAACAGGACGCTGGGGCTTCAGGCAAAGGGCTAGATAGAGCTGATTAGGTGGAATCCGACTTATTTTAAATTCCAAAAAGTGGCGTCGGGCTTCAGCAATTCGAAACCGGCATCCCAGGCTTCGTGGCTGCGCCACACCACTTCGGCTTCTGCCTTGCGCCCCGTTTCGGGATGAATCAATCGCACGCGGCGATGTAGTGGAAGGTCGGCTCCCACTACGGCCATGCATCCGGAATGGCTCACGTCCACGGTGACCGCGTTGGCTGTTTCCTTCGCACTCCCCTGATCCCACTCGACCAGCAGCTTGATGCGCGAAATGATTCGCTTATGACTGCGCAATCTCTCCCATCGCTCCTGGAGGGCGTTGACTGCTGCGCTTGAGACTACGTTCGTGGTCATGAGGACCTCACCGTGGGGGAGTCGCCGGGCCCAAAGGGAAGACTCCAATTTAATCCTGCGGAGCGCTCCGGTCAATAGTGCTTTTTCGAAGGCCCACTTTTGGTCAGCAGCCCCTCCACCCACCAATGCTCCCGCCAGTCCGTGGCCGTGACGCTTTCAGGGCTGCCACCTTTTTGTCTTTAGGTAGGTCCGAGATCCCAGCTGCGAGTGCAGAGTTTACGTCGACAGGGCCGATTTCGTCGGCACTCTCCCTCAACGGTAATGCTTACCACACATTTAGACAACGCGGTACAAATTCCAGCTTGTCTTTCCCAGAGGCGCGCTGAAAAAATAATATCCACGATTCGCTTCCGACCGGGCCGCTTTCTGCCGTCCGCGGATGATTAATGGGCCGATTCTGCATCCCAGCCTGGATAAAGGCGGCCGCGGACCGCTGCGACCCAAACACTGGCTGGCTTATTCGAACCTTCTAAAAGGAGATACACGTTGCGAAAGACCGAAAGACGTTGGCAGGCGTTGCTCCTCTGCAGCTTCCTGATTGTTTTTCCGGCGAGCTGTTTTGCTGCTGCCGATGAGGCGACTCCCGATGCGCCTGCACCCCGACACCCCGGGAAGGGAGATGCCAGTCACGTGGGCATTGCCGTGCGGCTTTCCACGTTGGGCGCGGGCGCAGAAGCCGCGGTCTCATTGACCAACCGGCTGAATGTGCGCGGCGGCTTCAACATCTTCCAGTACAGCCGCGGGTTCAACCACGATGGAATCACCTACAAAGGCCAGCTCAATCTCCGGTCCGCAGAGGCGCATCTGGACTGGTATCCCCTCGGTTACGCCTTCCATTTAAGTCCCGGTCTTCTAATTTATAACGGGAACGGCGCCACGGCCACAGCGAACGTTCCGGGCGGTAGTTCGTTCACGCTCGGCGGCGCAACCTATACGAGCGACCCCACGAATCCCATCATGGGTACTGGCAAGCTGGACTTCGTGAAAGCCGCGCCAACGGCCATGTTCGGGTTCGGCAACCTGGCTCCCCCAACCAGGCACTTCACTTTCAATTTCGAAATGGGCGTGGTCTTCCAGGGATCCGCACGCACGAAACTGAATCTGACCGGCAGCGCTTGCGATTTTACGGGATTGAACTGCGTCAATGCCGCCACCGACCCTAGGGTGCAAGCTAACGTCGTCGCGGAGCAGAACAAAATCAACAACAAGCTTTCGCCATTCAAATACTACCCGGTGATCGCTTTCGGATTTGGCTACCGCTTCTGAAGAGAAGCGAGGCGTCAGGGCAGACGTTTGTTGAGCAGACGAACGCAACCAAATAGGCTGGCCGGACTGGCGGTTAATGCTCCTCCTTTTAAGAAAGAAGAAAAGTTTCTGCAAAAAAAGCAAAAGCCCCAAGTATCAACCGCTACTTGGGGCTTTTCAGTTTAATCCCGGCAGCGACCTACGTTCCCACGCAGTTACCCGCGCAGTATCATCGGCCCAGCGAGGCTTAACTTCCGTGTTCGGGATGGGAACGGGTGTGACCCTCGCGGTATAACCACCGGAAAATTGCAGAGGTTCGAAGTTAGAGATCAGAAGTTAGAAACTTCCGCTCCAACTAGGTCCTCAATCCTTTGTCTGCGCGTCTTCCTTACCAAGGGGCGCATTGACAACAGTCTCAGAGGCAGCCGAAGGGGGAGGTTTTTCCCACATCTCACCTCCAACATCGAACCTCTGAATTCAGGCTGGCATTACAAGCTCGACTCGAATCGAGCAAACTGCAGAAGCAAAGCTTGCTTCTTTTTAGGCCCGGACCACTTATGAGTCACGAGCCTCTTCTTTCTCTCTCTTTCCTTGCGGCACCTTGTGGGAGCCAGACGGTTTGAGAAAGTTTTATGATTAAGCCGAACGGGCGATTAGTACGGGTCAGCTCAACACATTACTGTGCTTCCACCTCCCGCCTATCAAAGTCGTAGTCTTCGACTGCCCTTCTTAGGCCTTATGGCCTTGGGAGACCTTATCTTAGGGCGAGCTTCATGCTTAGATGCATTCAGCATTTATCTCTTCCAGACTTCGCTACCGAGCGATGCCGCTGGCGCGACAGCTCGTACACAAGGGGTCTGTTCATCCCGGTCCTCTCGTACTAGGGACAACTCCCTGCAAGTCTCCTGCGCCCACACCAGATAGGGACCGAACTGTCTCGCGACGTTCTGAACCCAGCTCACGTACCGCTTTAATAGGCGAACAGCCTAACCCTTGGGACCTTCTACAGCCCCAGGATGCGATGAGCCGACATCGAGGTGCCAAACCTAAGCGTCGATGTGAACTCTTGGCTTAGATCAGCCTGTTATCCCCGGCGTACCTTTTATCCGTTGAGCGATGGCCCTTCCACGCGGGACCACCGGATCACTAGACCCGACTTTCGTCCCTGCTCGACTTGTAAGTCTCACAGTCAAACCGGCTTCTGCTCTTGCACTCCACAGCGGGTTTCCAATCCGCCTGAGCCGATCTTTGGGCGCCTCCGTTACCGTTTAGGAGGCGACCGCCCCAGTCAAACTACCCGTCTGGCCGTGTCTCCCCGCCCGTCACGGGCGGTAGGTTAGAGCGACAGAACAATCAGGGCAGTATTTCACTGTTGCCTCCCCTCCAGCCGAAACCAGAGGTTCACAGGCTCCTGCCTATGCTACGCAGACTATTCCGTTACTCATGACCAGAGTGCAGTAAAGGTGCACGGGGTCTTTCCGTCTAGATGCGGGCATCCGGCGTCTTCACCGGAACCACAAATTCGCCGAGCCGTTCGCCAAGACAGTCGCTCTATCATTCCACCATTCGTGCAGGTCGGAACTTACCCGACAAGGAATTTCGCTACCTTAGGCTAATTGTTAATCTGCATGTCGCCATGCAGTACGGACTATATCTTCTCCGGCAACTTCCCGGAGTCCGGCGTGTAGTCTCTGAGGATTCTGCCAATCACTTCTTGCAAGGATCGCTTTCGGGCCTTGCCTTTCGCAACCGGGTTTAGCGCGTATGCTTTCTGAACGATGCGCACCATTCCCTGTGGTGTTTGGTGTTCCTTGCGCTCCATGGCTTCCACGATCTCGCAAAATCCTTGATACAAGGGTTTGCGAGGCGCGAAATTCATGTAGTCGCGAAGGTACGGAACCACTCTTTCCGCCAGCGTTCTCCGGCTTGCAATCGCATAAACCAAAACTGTCGGATTTCCCTGTTTTGGAAAAATGCGACCACTCCCGAACATCCTCTTGGTCAGTTCCAGCATTTGCGGGTAGGCCCGATGCTGATACAGAAAAAACTCGGGGTCCACGTAATACCCAAACCGCGCCGTGGGATGTTCCTTGATGGAGACGCAGACGGAACCCTCGCCTTCGATAAACCCGGCGAGGAACCACTTTTGTTGCTCAGTGATGGACAGGCTTTCCTGCTGATTGGTTGCAGTCATGGATTGTCACCTTCTCGGTACCACGACATACTCCAACTGTTCCAGCATATAGCCAGATTTTGCAACGGCCATCCTTGGTAGCAGGATCACCGTTATAGTTACGGCCGCCGTTCACCGGGGCTTCAGTTCAGGCCTTCGCCTTGCGGCTAAGCCCTTGCTTTAACCTTCCGGCACCGGGCAGGTGTCACCCCCTATACGTCGTATTCGACTTAGCAGAGAGCTGTGTTTTTGTTAAACAGTTGCAGAGCGCATTTCACTGCGACCGCTTCGGGCGATAAACCCTAGTGCGGTGCCCCTTCTCCCGAGGTTACGGGGCTAATGTGCCTAGTTCCTGAGCGAGCGTTCTCTCGAGCGCCTGTGGATATTCACCTTGTCTACCTGTGTCGGTTTGTGGTACGGGCACCTGGCGGACTCCTTAGAGGTTTTTCCCGGCAGCGTAGAATCAGAGACTTCTCGGCCATACAGCCACGTGTCGAGTCTCACCGTTGAATGACCCCGGGGATTTTCCTCCGGGATCCGGCTTACACTCGCCAACCACCATCCATCAGGTGGATCTCCTATCCTTCTGCGTCACCCCATCGTGTTAACGTCGCCAGGCGGGACAGGAATGTTGACCTGTTGTCCATCAGCTACGCCTTTCGGCCTCACCTTAGGACCCGCCTAACCCTGAGCGGATTAACCTTCCTCAGGAAACCTTAGACTTTCGGCGACACGAGTTCTCATCGTGTTTATCGCTACTTATGCCGGCAGGGTCTCTTGTGTGGAGTTCAGCAGTCCTCTCGGTCTGCCTTAAGACCACACACAATGCTCCCCTACCAAAGACATTTCCGAAGAAATGTCATTTCGCAGCTTCGGTCGTGTGCTTGAGCCCCGTTGGATTGTTGGTGCATATCCGCTTGACCAGTGAGCTGTTACGCTTTCTTTAAAGGATGGCTGCTTCTAAGCCAACCTCCTGGCTGTCCGAGCGAATACACTTCCTTTCCCACTTAGCACACAGTTAGGGACCTTAGCTGGCGATCTGGGCTGTTTCCCTTTTGACCACGAAGCTTATCCCTCGTAGTCTCACTCCCGTGCAGTTGTCCACGGCATTCGTAGTTTGATTGGATTCGGTAACCTGAGTTGGTCCCTAGTCCATTCAGTGCTCTACCACCGTGGCAATTCACACAAGGCTGTCCCTAAAGACATTTCGGGGAGAACGAGCTATCACGGAATTTGATTAGCCTTTCACCCCTACCCTCAGCTCATCCGAGCGATTTTCAACTCACACCGGTTCGGTCCTCCAGCCGCGGTTAAGCGGCCTTCAACCTGGCCAAGGGTAGATCATCCCGCTTCGCGTCTATTCCTACGTACT
>Ga0209808_1000124_pt1 | contig 39836 bp, 39 predicted proteins | sample GraSoiAngelo_157_FD_186171 | JGI IMG/M metagenome (GOLD analysis project Ga0209808, IMG submission 186171) | Grasslands soil microbial communities from the Angelo Coastal Reserve, California, USA - 14_1009_16_20cm (SPAdes) (version 2) | ecosystem: Environmental > Terrestrial > Soil > Grasslands ... | reverse complement strand
GATTGGACTTGCGCGACATGCGCAGTGGGGACGCTGGCTCGCGATTGCAGTTCTGGTAATCAATCTTGTTGGCGATTCGCTTAACGCTTTGCTCCGGCACGACCCGAAAACCCTGATCGGCTTGCCGATTGGGGGATTGATGATCTGGTATTTGTCACGACTCCGGCGTTGAGCGTTGGCTCAATTGGACCGCGACCTCAATCTCGGCAGTTTGCGGGAACATGTCGAGCGGCGTGACCGAATCGATGGTGAATTTCTCCTGCAACTCTCTCAAATCACGTGCGAGTGTTGGCGGATTGCATGAGACGTAAATGAGTATTTCGGGCGCAAGATCGATCACGGCTTTGCGAACATTTTCGCTGAGTCCTGTCGCCGGAGGATCGACAATGAGCGTCACCGACTTCAAAGAATCCCGACTTGTCGGGATGACCGCCGGGGCGAACTGGAGATCGCCTTTCCTTGTTTGTTGCGCCGCCCGGCCTAGCTCTGTTTCCACATCGCCGGCGATGTAGCTCTCCTTCGCAGTCGCGTTTTCTCTTGCGGCGTCGATTGCGAATTTGTCCCAATCAATCCCGATCACACGCTCAAATTTGTCCAGCAACGCCTTTGCGAAAAATCCAGCGCCGCAATAGGCATCGATCAACACTCCCTGATTCGATGGAACGAGATCGACAACCAAATCGCGCAACGCATTCGCGACCTCGTCGTTTGTTTGGGCGAACACGCGCACCTCCGAACCGGCACGCAAGGTGTAATGTCCATCGCTCACGTATGGTTGCGCACGTAATTCTGCAAGCGCGCGATTGACTTCATCGCTCGAAATCGAGCAACGCTCGATGTCGATCAATCGATGTGAATCGCGGCGGAAAAAACCGGTCACGCCGTCCTGTGCGTGAACAGTGATGCGATTTCGATAGGCGTACTGCTTGGGCGACGGGATGATCGGCCGGATTGGAGCATCCTTGAGCTTGCCGATTCGCTGGAGCGCGTCGCGCACCTGCCGCCATTTAATCGCAAGCTGATGTTCGTAATTGATGTGCTGATATGCACACCCGCCGCACCGGCCGAAATAAGGACACTCTGGTTCTACGCGATCCGGTGAAAGCTGCTTTACTTCGATAAGGTCCGCTTCGGCGAATTGCTTTTTCTCGCGCATGATTTCGGCCGAAACGAGCTCGCCCTCAATAGTGTACGGAACAAAGACGGCCTTGCCTTGTTCTCGCGCGACGCCTTTTCCGCCGAAAGCGACGTCTTCGATTCTTAAATCGACAAGGCGCATATTATTAACACCTTGCTTTAGCGGGTGGTGCCAGCTCCTACGAAACGCTACTAGTTTAAGCGGTTTTTACTCGCCAAAAAAGCTAGCCAACGCGCAAGAGCCGCTCAAATCACCGGAACAACAAACAAGATGGAGGGAAACCGGAATGCTAGTTGAAATCCTGGTGCGAATCGCGCACGTAGGGGTATTTCGACTCGTTACCGACCTCAGGCGGAAATTCCGGATAGCCGGCATGAATGTACGGGATATCCGGCGGCAGAATTGGATAATAGCTATGGTGCCAAATTGGAAACGGAAAGGTCAAAATCTCAATAAGGCCCGCTACGTGTCGTGCGCCTGCGCGCCCAAGTCCGCGCCAAACGCCATAACCGGCGCCGGCGGAATTGCCTTCCGTTTGGTTGACTTGGTTAACCGTCACAAAAAAGTCAGTCGGAGCGATGATAAAATTCGACAGACCGCGACCGAGCTTGCGCGTTGGTCCATAATCATTCCCAGGCGGGTCTTGAATATCGGCCAGGGCTGCGCTGGCAAGGCCAGCCACCGTTGCGAGGGCAAGGATTGTTTTCATAGGCGTTCCAAACCAGTTAAATGATTCCGAACAGCAAAGGCAATACTTATTTTCGATTGTCGGCGTCGCCGCGGTTCTTCGTTACCCGAACCGAAATCACGACCGTAATTGCAAGAATGAGCACGATTATGCCCAGAGAGATCAGAGTCGGCACGGAAAAATATTTGGCTACGATCATTTTGAGCCCAACGAAACCGAGCACGAAGGCGAGACCGATCCTCAGGTAAACGAAACGGTCCATCAAGCGTGCCACGACGAAATAGAGCGAGCGCAGGCCAAGAATGGCGCAAATATTGGACGTATAAACGATGAACGGATCCTGAGTGATCGCAAACACTGCCGGGATGGAATCGACCGCGAAAACCAAGTCCATCACATCGATGACGATCAACGCCACGCCGAGGGGTGTGAGCATCCAGCGCTTATTCACGCGCGCTCTGAAATCTTCGCCGTAAAATTCCGGGGTGATGGGAATCCAATTCCTGCAAAAACGCATCACCAGGCTCTTCCCGAAATCTGGTTCGCCGGCCTTTCCAAAAAGCATTCGAATGGCGGTCACCAGCAGGAAGATTCCAAAGATGTAAAGAATGAAATGAAACCGCGACACCAAAGTCACGCCGAGCAAGATCATGATGCCGCGCATGACAAGGGCACCCACGATTCCCCACACGAGGGCGCGGTGCTGCGCCATCGGCGGCACCTTGAAATAAGCGAAGATGATCACGAAAACGAAGATGTTATCGACGCTCAATGAGTATTCGATCACGTAGCCGGTGAAGAATTCGAGGGCTTTGTCCGGCCCGCGCAGTTTCCACACCAGCAAATTGAAAAGAAGCGAGAGCACGATCCAGATGGCAGTGCGTTTGGTCGCCGCGCGCATGCTCAGTTCGCGTCCGCGGTGCTTGAATTGGGCGAGATCGATCGTCAGCGCGACAAAAACGCCCGCGTTGAACGCGAGCCAAAACCAGATGCTGGTTGTCACAGCGCGAGATTTTCACGCCGCGCGGCGCACGGCAATCGCAAATTGCGCGCGTCTCATACGACTTATGGCGTATCTCCTATGAGGTGATATTGTCTCCCCTGCAAAAAATGGACGCGGAACTACAAAAGCTCGTCGAATCGGGAAAGCTCACCTCCAAAGCCGCCGAGCAACTGGAAAAACTAAAGCCGGGCACATTCTGTCTGCACAAAAGTTGGGGATTCGGTCGCGTACGCGAATGGAACCTGCTCTTGAATCAGATCGTAATCGATTTTGCCAACAAGAAGTCCCATCCCATGCAGGTGGAGTATGCGGCGGAAAATCTCACGCCGCTGGCGCCGGAGCATTTTCTGGCACGCAAGGCCAGCGATCTGGCGTCAGTCAAAAATTTGGCCAGGGAAAATCCGACCGCGCTGGTGCGGAACATACTGGAAAGTTTGGACGGAAAAGCTACCGCACAGCAGATCAATGAATGGCTGGTGGGCGATATCTTCACCGAGGCGGAATGGAAACGTTGGTGGGAATCAACGAAGAAAGCGCTCAAGGCAAGCGGCGCTTTTTCCATCCCCGCAAAAAAGACCGACCCAATTCAAATCCGCGGCGAAGGCATATCGCATGGTGACGAATTGATCGCCGCGTTTAATAAAGCGCGCCAACCGAAAGAGCAAATCGCAGCGCTCGAGCAAATCATTAAGTCTTATCAGCAACTTAAGGACCCTGAAAAACAGCTCCAACCGATCATCGTGACCATCGAGAACACGGCAGCGCGCAACCAGAAAATGCATCCTGAGCTCGCGTTCGAGCTCATCATGGCGCGGGACGATTTGCTGGGGCGCATCCCATCACTCCACACGACCCACGTCGGTTTGACTCTTTCGAAATTAATTCTTGACGAAGAAAAGCGCCTGAGATCGATCCTGCCGAAGTTGCCGGCGGCAAAAGAGAAACGGGTCTTAGAAGCGTTACCGTCGGCGCTCGGTCCGGGCTGGACGGAGCGCGCCTTACACTTAATGGAAGGAAGTCACGGACGGATGGTCGCGCAAGTTGCGCGCATCTTGGGCGAAGGCGGACAGCATGCCGACCTTCGGGCGATGCTGGAGCGAAGCATTCGCGAACATTCAGCTACGGGCGAGATGCTCACCTGGCTGTGCAGCGAACGGGAAGAGTGGCGTGAGTTCGTTACACCGGATTTGCTCGCAGCGATTCTTGCTGCGCTGGAGCGAGAACAACACAACGCTCCCAATCGCGCCAGCAAGTTGCACCGTGCTCTGGTCGAAGATCGGCAATTGCTTGGAGATATTTTTAAAAACGTCGATGTCGCTCTTGCGCGCGATGCGATGCGGCGGCTCCAACTCAGTCCGCTGTTCGATGAGTTGACGAAACGCTCGCTCTTGGCGCGGATCGTAAAAGTCTATCCACAACTGGAAAGCATGATTACAGGCGCCGAAGCACAGGAAAAGGCGGCGGCATTGATCGTTTCCTGGAGCAGCCTGGAAAAGCGCAAGGCCGAATACGAAGAACTCGTAAAAGTAAAAATCCCGGAGAACCGCAGGGAAATCGCGCTCGCCAGGTCGTATGGCGATCTAAGCGAGAATTTTGAATTTAAGGCAGCCAAGCAAATGCAGAGCGTCCTGATGCGACGCAAAGCCGAGCTCGAACAGATGCTACACAACGCGCGCGGGACGTCGTTTGAAAATGTCGATACGTCACGCGTTTCCATCGGCACGATCGTCACGCTGCGCGACGTGGACGCGAACAAGGAAGAAACCTATACCGTTTTGGGCGCGTGGGACGGCGACCCTGACCGGCACGTCATTTCGTATCAAACCGCCGTTGGGCAGGCGCTGCTTGGTCATGAAATCGGCGAGACTGTTTCCCTAGGCACTGAGCACGGCACCACCGCTCAATTTGCGATTGTTTCAATTCAACCCGCGCTGCCGGACCGGACTGCCCACGCAGCCGATTTTCCCAGCGAATCTGCCGTTGAGCCGGCGATCGCCCAGTAGCCTTCGCGGTTTCAACCGCGCGACCTAATCAGCAGTTCGTAGGAGAGAACGCTCAGGCAATAGATTGCCGCAGTTTCCACTCGCAGGATGATCGGGCCGAGCGTGATCGGATGACAGCCATGTCGCCGAGCAAGCGCAAGTTCCGCAGGCGTGAAATCGCCTTCCGGCCCAACGAGCATCAATACGCTCCGAGGACGATGTTGATGTTCGCTCGAATAATCTGCGAGGATCTTCTTGAAGTGCTGGGCATCGGGCTGGAGCGACCCGATTAGCCGAAGATCGAATGATTGTACCGCAGCCGCAGAAAATAATTCTGCCAATTTCTTCGGCGTATGCACGAGCGGCAGCCAGTTCTGACCTGATTGCTTGGCCGCTTCAATCGCGATTTGCTGCCACTTCGACTGTTTTTGCGCCGCGCTTTCGGAGTCGACTTGCACAACGGTGCGATCCGAAATGATCGGCGCAATTTCGGCTGCGCCGATTTCGACCGCCTTCTGCACGATCAGTTCCATATTTTTCCCTTTTGGAATGGCCTGTGCGAGAACAATCCGGCACCGCACCGGCGGCGTTTCCGCTTCATGCAATCTTCGCAGTCTGATTTCTTCGCCACTAAACTCGACAATTTCCGCAGTGATTTCGCGCCCTTGTCCATTGAAGAGGACAATCTTCTCGCCGCGTCTGACTCGCAGTACGTCGCGCGCGTGATGAGCCTCTGAACGAGTCAACGCCAGCGCGCCGCGATTCCAATTTTCCGGCAGAACGTAGAAACGATGCATGGGACCTACGAGACTAATACGATCTATGAATAGTTAGCTGCGATGAGAGAGTTCAACGCCAACACGTCTGTCAGCGATTTGCTTATCTGCAGTTCTATCCGGCGCTGTTGAAGCGCTGCGATTACGCTCTCCGTGGGAATGTTTCCTACCAGCGCATCCTGCGCGAATGGGCATCCACCAAGGCCACCGATGGCCGAATCAAATCGACGGCAATGGGCGTCGTACGCGGCCAGCACTTTTGCTGCGGCATTCCCGGGGGCGCTGTGAAGATGTACGCCAATGTCGTACCCGGAATGTTGATTCGTGACTGATTCAACCACGCGGCGAATCAGATCAGGATCGGCCACTGCAACCGTGTCAGCGAGCGAAATGGATCGAATACCAATGCCGACTAATTTCCTTACTGCCTGGCACACTTCATCCTCATTCCACGGATCGCCATACGGATTTCCGAACGCCATGGAAATGTAAGCGACGATGCCGAGCTCTGCCTTGTCAGCCGTTGTTTTAATCGATTGCAACACTTTGTAGCCGTCTTCGAGTGTCTGGTTTTGGTTTTTGCGCAGAAACGTCTCAGAGATGGAGTAAGGAAAACCCAAGATGGTAACTTTTTGGGTGGCGATCGCGCGCTCCGCGCCTTTTTCATTCACCACAATGCCGATGATTTCGACGTCATCGGGCACATCGGTTTGCTCCAGCACCTTCTCGCTATCGGCCATTTGTGGGACGGCTTTGGGAGAAACAAAGCTCACAGCATCGATGTGCTTAAAGCCCACCCTGATTAACGCGCGCAAGTAACGCGTCTTCAGTTCCGTGGGGATTTGGCGTTTCAGGCCCTGCCAGGCGTCACGCGGGCACTCAATCAATTTGACAGCATTGCGAACCACGGAAATTGCGCCGCCTATTTGAAGAATTCCTTGGCGCGCTCGAAGAAACTTTTGCGCATTGGAGTGTTTTCCTCGCCGCAAAGCGCTGCGAATTCCTCCAGCTTCTGCCGTTGCTCGTTATTCAAGCGCGATGGCACCTCGACAATAAGACGGGCGAACAAATCGCCGTGGCCATGGCCGTTGACGTTCACGATTCCTTTGTCGCGCAATTTGAACATTTGTCCGCTTTGCGTCCCGGCGGGCACTTTCAGATGCGCTTTGCCTTCCAGCGTCGGCACATCAATCTCGCCGCCCAAGGCGGCAATGGAGAATGGGATCGGCACCTCGCAATACAAATCGTCGCCTTCGCGCTGAAAGATTTTGTGTTCATTGATATGGATGACGACGTAAAGATCGCCCGGCGGACCACCGCCTATGCCGGCCTCGCCATTGCCTAACGAACGCAGCCGGGTGCGTTCCCTGATTCCAGCGGGAATTTTCAGCTTAACGCGGCTCAATTTTTCCACGCGCCCCTCGCCGCGGCACTTTGCGCATGGCTTTTCAATTATCTCCCCAGCACCGTGACAGCGAGGACATGTCTGCGAAATGTGAAAAAATCCACGTGAACTGACGACCTGGCCACGGCCGCCGCAGGTGGGACAGCTGATCTTGCGCGAACCCGGTTCAGCGCCGCTCCCCTGGCATTTATCGCAGGTGTCCAGCTTCTCGATTTCAATCTCTTTGTTCGCACCAAACGCTGCCTCTTCCAGTTTGATTTCCATGTCATAGCGCAGATCCGAACCACGCCGCCGATCTTCTGTGCGTTCCCCCCCGCCGCCGAAGAACGTGTCGAAAATTCCGCCGCCAAACCCACTGGCGCCGAAAACCTCACGGAAAATCTCGAATGGATCATGGAAAGCGCCGCGACCGAAACCGACGCCGCCCGGGGCAAATGCTGCGTGGCCGAAGCGATCGTAGGCAGCGCGTTTGTCGGGATCCATGAGGATATCGTACGCTTCGCCTAACTCCTTAAATTTTTCCTCCGCGTGTGGGTCGTCCGGATTTTTATCTGGATGAAACTTCACCGCGAGTTTGCGATAAGCGCGTTTGACCTCCTCTTCGGTAGCGCTACGTCCAACGCCCAGTACCTCGTAGTAATCGCGTTTATTTGTGGTGGCCATTCGGGCTACAAGTTATGTGACTAATGGAATTGATGGGACTCAGAGGCAAGACGCCTCCGTTATTTTCCCGATCCGCTGGAAACGATCACCTTTGCAGGCCGAAGCAATCGGTCCTTAAATCGATAACCGCGCCGGGTCTGACGCAGCACAATCCCTTCGAGAACTTGATCGCTCGGCTCATGTGCGATTGCTTCATGCAGGTTTGGATCAAACTTTTTGCCCTCGGCCTCGATCGGTTGCAGCCCATTTTCCGACAGCAAATCGTTAAGTTGTTTTTGGACGAGAACCATCCCTGAATAAATAGGAGACTGTTCGCCCTGCTCTTTTGCGGCTGCGAGACCAAGCTCAAAATTATCGATAATTGATACTAACCGCTCGAGTAACGCGCTGTTCGCGTATTTGATCGCCTCCTCCTTTTCGCGTGCTGAGCGTTTTTTATAATTTTCGAAATCGGCCTGACTGCGCAATGCCAGATCGCGGAACCGATCGAGATCGGCTTGCAAGCCGGCTACCGGATCTTTGGCATCGGTTTGCTCGGTGGCAGACGCGGCGAATGAAGGCGACGTCTTCAACGGTGCCGGTTCTGTCGTTCCTTTGTTTTGTTCAGAGACAGGAATTTTTTTCATCTCTTGCGGATGGCAATCAATGTTATGTCGTCATTTTGAGGTGCCGAGCCAGTAAAGTCGCGCACGTCCTGGATGATTTTTTTTACAACCGCCTGCGCGCCGTCGTTGACGCTGGCACGGACCGATTCCATCATCCGATCAAGACCGAACTCGTCTCCCTCAGTATTTAGCGTTTCGGTCACACCGTCGGTGTAGAGGACCAAGCAATCATCGCGCTCAAGTGGGATCGCGAAGTCAATTGTAAGCCTATCAAACACGCTTCCGCTGTCAATTCCCACGACCATTCCCGGGGATTTTACTGGCGTAACGGTTTGCGACTTCTGTTGATACAGTAACGGCGCATCATGTCCGGCGCGCGCGAGGGTAACACCATTGCGTTGGTGATCTAGAACAAGGTAGGCCATGCTAATGAACATGTCTTCTTTGATATCGGGATAAAGCTGGCGATTCACCTTTCGTAGCACATCCGCCGGAGACGGGTTGCGGGCCGCCTCAGCGCGCAACACACTGCGGCAAATTGCCATGATCAGCGATGCCGGCACACCTTTGCCCGAAACGTCTGCGATTGCCACGCCCAACCGTTCTTCATCGACGCGGATGTAATCGAAGTAATCGCCGCTTACCTGGCGGGCCGGCACATTCATACCGCTGATCTGAAACCCATTGATCACGGGCGCTTCTGATGGGAGCAAAATGCGCTGGATGTCCCGCGCAATCTCAAGATCGTGATCCAGCCGTTTCTTTTCGTTCGCCATCGAATAAATGATGGCGTTGTAGAGCGCAAAGGCAGATTGCTCAGCGAGGGATTTAAAAACGACGAAATCACCCTGCGAAAAGGCCGCACCCGTCGGGCCATTGGCGAGCGCCAGTACACCCAGATCTTGATTTCCATATCGGAGCGCCGCAGCCATGACCGACGAGCTACCAAAAGCGCTGCCGCGCAATTTTGTCAGCTCTGGCGCTTCCGAGAAATCATTCAACCAAACAGATTGCCCAGTTTGCCAGATGCGCCCAATCAATCCTTCCCCCGGGACAACCGTGTGCAGTCGCAGAAAGCTTTCAAGCGCAACGGAATTGGCGGCTGCTTGTTGCAAAATGTGCGGAGGAATATCGACCAGCGGCGGACAACCCTTGGAAATAAAAGCCGGCGTAAGTTTCGCGCCGGTGCGATCGGTCACATAAAGCGCGCCGCCGTGCGCGTCGAGAATGCGCGTAGCTCCCTCGACAATGAGCCGGTGCAGTTCCTGGGGTCGAATGGTCTCCCGGAAGGCTTCGCCGAGACCGTGCAGAAAATCGAAAACGAGCGTTTCCTCGATCTGGATCTCCTCGTGAGAACGTTCCAGCATTCGAATCCGCCGCGTCTGGAGGTAGGCGGTAAGAATCCATCCGCCAACAGACGCGACAAGCAGTCCGAGGAGAAGAGTCGGCCACATCGTGCAAGGGCCAGCTTACTTCAAAGGCGTCTCGCGATGAAGGTCCTGTCTTAAGAAATCGAGAACGTCCTTAAATCGAAACAGATTTTCCGGAGCTGCCTCGCAAAGCGCCTCGTGCGCCTCCAGCATCGTTTCTGCCTGCTCCTTTTTCTGGAACTCCGGCGACCGGCCTCCAGGAGTTTGCTCGAGCGTTTCGCATTCAGGCGCACGCGCTCCGTTGTCATGAATATCAAATATCTGATCCAGACCCAGGCCCGAGAGAAGCTCCTGGCTGCGATTTCTACAATGAACGATGTGAAGATGACCCTGGCCAAGCTCCTTCAATCGCAAGGCCACGCTGGCCATCGTTCCCATAAACGTGGAATCCATCATTGCGCAGTCCGCCAAGTCCACCACAAATTCTCGGTAGCCGCGGTCCAACATCTCGCGCGCGAACTCTTTCAGGTTGCCGCTATTGAGAAAACTACCTTTCCCTTCCACTTTGACCCATACGGTCGGGCCTCCTACACCTACTTGAATAGATGAATCCACAGTTACTCCGTAACGATACCAGTCCAAAAGGCATGCTGTCAAACCTCACAGGACTTCAACAGCTCCCGAAATTTGATTCAAAACGCAGGCCACCAAGGGCCACATTGATCAAGGAGCGACCCTGTAGCGCTCGAGCATGAACAAAAAACAGAGGGACGCGGATGCCCCCAACTATTCCCACATAAAGGAGCGGTTTTCTGACACGATCTGGCCGTTTGCGATCAACAGGCAACGCCAGGCAATCACGCGCCCGTCGTCGAAGTAATCGTCGCCAATGACCTTGAATTCGGTCTTATGGGTGCCATGCACGTTTCGATAGGCAATCTCCTGTGCCTGGACGTGTTCGTGTAATTTTTCCTGGCGATACTCCAGACGCACAGTAACGTCCGATGGGCGCTTCGCTCGCCAAAAGAAATCGAAGTAATTGCCGAAACGCTGGCGTTGATCCAGCGCCGTCACAGCGCCGAACATCCGGTATTGGCGCTCAAAGGTGATCGGGGCGTCCTGAAGCGTCGCCGTTTTCTGGCTCGGCGACGTCGATTTAGCACCAAGCGTGCTCGTCGTCTGCCGGGCACGCTGACCTGCCGTTGGCGCTTTCTCGCTTAACAAGAAAAGCTTCGTTTTTCGAAACTCGAAATCCTTGTCTAACGCCACCGGAAGCGGTGTCACTTTTTCGACGATTCTTGGTTCTTCGCGAGGAGCGGCTTTACCAGAAGCGCCGAGCGCAAGTAGAATCAGAGCGGCGGCAAACCTCATTTGCCTGTATCTCATGGGTCTTATAGCTCCTATGGAACTCGCTCGAATCCGAAAGTAAACTTCTTTTTAATGATTGAAGTTCGTTACGAACGCGGCGTTTATCTGCCGCGGCAGAATTTGTGGTTGGACCCATGGGACCCCAAGCACTTCGCTTTCATCTCGCACGCGCATAGCGACCACATAGCGCCTCACGAGGAGATTATCGTTTCCGAGCGAACATCGCGCTTGCTTCAACACCGGATGCCGGGTCGTCGTCTCGAACACGTTCTGGCATTTGGTGAAAAACGGGCCGTGCATGGGCTCGATCTGATGTTATTGCCCGCTGGGCATATCTTTGGTTCGGCGCAATGTTTCCTTTTCGCCGGCGACGAGACGCTCCTTTACACAGGAGATTTCAAGCTGCGCCCCGGAAAATCCGCCGAACAAGCGCAGTGGCGCCACGCCGATACACTTATAATGGAGACCACATTCGGCCTCCCGCGGTATCGATTTCCGCCAACGGAGCAAGTCATTGACCAAATAGTCGCTTTCTGCCGCGAAACAATCGAAGCCGCCCAGGTGCCGGTGCTACTGGGCTACTCGTTAGGCAAAGCTCAAGAGATACTGTGTTCGCTTGATGGAGCCGGCCTAATGCCGATGCTCCACGGCTCAGTTTATCGAATGACGCACGTCTACGAGCAGTCCGGCCAATCGTTTTGCAAGTACGTGCGCTACAATGCGAATGATGTTGCAGGAAAAGTTCTGATCTGTCCACCGAGCGCGAATCGCTCGCAAATACTGGAAAAAATTCCGCACAGACGCGTGGCAATAATCAGCGGTTGGGCGGTAGATCCAAATGCGGTCTATCGTTACGGCGTCGATGCCGCATTTCCTCTTTCGGATCACGCGGATTATGACGATTTGATTCGCTACATCGAGCTGGTACAGCCACGGCGAGTGTTTACGCTCCACGGGTTTGCCGCCGAGTTTGCGAGTGATCTCCGCGCGCGCGGCGTCGAAGCCTGGGCATTGAGTGAGGAAAATCAAATGGAGTTGGCCCTTGGAAGTAAGGACATCGTCGCGCTGCGATGTCCGGGCGGCGCAGCGCGCCGTCCCTACGATTCGGCGCGGAAATCGGAATTTCTCGCGTTTGCGAATGCTGGTGAAGCGATCGCTGCGACCCCCGCAAAGCTGGAGAAAATTCGGCTGCTCGCCGATTATCTGCGCGGTCTGACCAGCGAGCAGCTCCCCATCGCGACCCTCTACTTTACCGGGAGAGCATTTGCCCAAAGCGATTTGCGCACACTGCAGGTTGGCTGGGCAATAATCTTCCGCTCACTGCAAGCCGCCACCAACATCGCCGAGACGGAACTTCATCGCATCGCCAGCGTGCACGGCGATGCTGGCAAGAGTGCGTTCGAAATTCTCGATGGGCGAACGGCCCCGCAACCATTCAGTATCCGCGAATCCCGCGAGTTGTTCCAAAATCTGCATCGCGCGCGCGGCCCCAACGCCAAGGCGAGACTGCTGCAAAATCGCTTATCCATCCTGTCCGCGCGCGAAGGTCAGTACGTCGTCAAAATCTTGACTGGCGACCTGCGCATCGGCTTGCGCGAGGGTTTGGTAGAAGAAGCGATTGCGAAGGCGTTCGATGTTGCCTTCGAAGAAATAAGAGAGGCCAATATGTTGTCAGGCGACATCGGGCGGGCCGCCTTGCTCGCTTCACGAAAGGAACTGCATCGAGCGGAGCTGTCGCTCTTTCGTCCGATCAAGTGCATGCTTGCGACTCCTCAGCCGACTCCTGAAGCCGTGTGGGAACGTTTTCTTGTTGTCCCGCAGTCGCGGGATGACCCCGGCCTACCGGCGTCAGCGGCGCCAGCTACAGTGTATTTGGAAGACAAATTCGATGGCATCCGAGCGCAGCTTCATCGTAACTCACAGCGCGTTGAAATTTTCTCGCGTGATTTGCGACTCATCACCGGTCAATTCCCCGAGCTGGCGGATCACGCCAGGAACTTCCAGGAGGAGCTAATTATCGATGGTGAAATTATCGCTTCCCAGGAAGGTCGTAGACTCAATTTTTTCGATCTGCAAAGACGACTCGGCCGCACCAGCGACGGCACAGATCTATTCGCGCGCGCGGTAGCGGACGTGCCGGTTGCCTTTGTCATCTTTGATCTTCTTTGGCTGAACGGGCTATCGTTGTTAAGAACTCCGTTGCACGAGCGACGAAGATACCTCGATGACCTGCGTTTACCTTCACAATTCCAAATTACGAGAGTTATCCCCGCCCGTTCCACCGCCGAGATCGAACAAGCGTTTCAACAGGCTCGCCAGCGCTCGAATGAGGGTTTGATGATCAAAGATCCGGAAAGCTTGTACTTACCCGGCACCCGGGGGATGTTTTGGTTCAAGCTTAAGAAGGAGCTGGCGACACTCGATGTGGTGGTGGTCGCGGCGGAGCTTGGCCATGGCAAGCGCAATAATGTTCTGAGCGATTACACCTTCGCGGTGCGCGATGACATCACTGGCGAGCTCCTGCCGATTGGCAAAGCTTATAGCGGATTGACCGACGCGGAGATTGCGGAATTAACCGAGCATTTCAAAAAGAATACGATCGCGGATCACGGCCGGTATCGCAGAGTAAAACCGAATGTTGTGCTCGAGGTCGCCTTCAATTCAATCCAACCCAGCACGCGTCACGCCAGTGGACTGGCATTGCGTTTCCCGAGAATCAAAGCTATCCGGCGCGACAAAAATGTCGATTCTATCGACACGCTCCAGTACGCTCGCGAGCTTGCAGGATACCGCGCAAATTTAGTGGCCAGTTTTGGCCCAGGCGAATAAGTAACGGCTCGAATTTACTCGGGCGTAGGCGACGGGGACGGCGAAGTAGCCTCTATCGCAGGAGATGGAGTTGGCGACGTGGCCTTCGCTCCAAAAGGTTTTACTGCGTGAGCCATCCTCGCTCTTCGTAATTCTTCCATTCGACGCTGTCGTTGAGCGAGTCGCTCTTGCATCCTGGTGTCGTTTTCATCTCGCCCCTGTGAGGGGTCGGCGATGAGACCCTGCAAGTCGGGGGGCAGCTGTTGTAATCTCCTTTCTCTTTCAGCTTTCAACTGCGCGGCGTCGCGAACCTGGCTCCGCGACTGAGCGTCAGAGGGAATCGTGGGGACTTTCGCTCTGACTTTTTCTCTTTCGGCCAATGCTTTCTCTCTTTCATCCAATGCTTTCTCACGTGTGTCCAGCTCGGCTTTCCGTTGAGCAAGTTGCTGTTCAGCGGCCGAATCTTGTTTTTGGCAAGAGCAAATCATTGCAAGCGGGATGAGCATTGAAAGGATAAAAATTTTTTTCATATCAGGAGTAAACTGTATTTTGGGCTTCCCTAATTCGGATGAAGAAAATGGAAGGCCAGCGGCTAGTCAAACGAAAGTTACCGCGTCTGCGGCGCTCGTGTAGTCGCCGGTCTGACCACGACTGTCTCCTCTTGGCCATGCCTAAAACGCTGGACATTGGCGAAGACGGCCAACAAGGCCAGTGCCCCAATGATAATGAGCATCAGTACAACAGCACTCTTCGAGACTCGCTCGCGGGAATTCACGCCTAAGTATCGAAGTCCACCTTACAAGCGCAAGGGCCGCGTCAGTCCAGGCGCAATGCCGCAATTGCATCCATAACGCGCTCGCATAGCCGCCCGTAGAGATTTTTTCCCGGCGGGGAAAGATCGTCTGCGGAAAAGAAAATTGGCTCTCCGATCACGATTGTGATTGGCGCAAACCGCAAACCGCGACCGCCCCGGGGTAAGGCTTCGTGGGCGCCAAAGATCCGCATCGGCACGACTGGCGCGAGCGTTTTTGCAATCACGAGGCCCAACCCCGGCTCGGCCGGCTGCAACTTACCGTCAAGCGTGCGGGAGCCTTCCGGAAAAACCAGCACCCCGTTCCCTGCCTTCAGAAGACGAATCAAAGCCTTAATGGCACTACGATCCACGCCCTCTTGATTGACTGGGATTACATTTAGCTTTGGCAAAAGCCAGCCGAGCAGCGGCGCGGCCAAGAGGGTTCGCCGGGTCAGAAAGTATATCGCCCGATCGCAAGTAATCCCAGCAAGCGGCGGATCGAGGTAACTCTGATGGTTCATGGCGAGGATCGCCGGCCCACTCTGAATCATGCGCTCCCGATGAACTACGCGAAAATGAAAAAACAATCGGCCGACCAGACGGGAAAAGTGATAGCCAAGCCAGTAGTAGAAATTCATTTAACGACTGAGCGATTCAGTGATTTAGCGATTTCTCTTTGTTTCAATCTCTACATCTCCAAATCTGCAGACCCATTTGCTTAAGGCGTGCCATGATTTTGTTGACGACTGCCTCGATCGCAAGATGTGACGTATCGATCACATAAGCGTCTTCCGCGATCACGAGCGGTGAGACAGACCGCGAAAAATCGGCGTGGTCGCGCAGCACGATTTCGTCGCGTTCCCCCTGTGCGGCACGACGCCGGAGACGCACCTCAGGCGAAGCATCGACATAAAATTTGTAAGGGGTCTGAGGAAAAACCACGGAACCAATATCCCGTCCTTCTACGACCAAGTCGTCGCTCCGCGCACGCTCATGCAGCTTCTGGCCAACAATCTGGCGGACCAGAGGCAACCTGCTAATGCGGGAAACGCTTTCGTTCACACGATCATCGCGCAAATGGGCCGCGGGATCCACATTATCGACCAGGATTCGCGACTCGCTGGCCTGAATGCAGCAGGTAATGGCTGCTGACTCGAGAGCCTGGGCGATGCGGTCGGTATCTTCTGCATTGATGTCTTTTTCCAGGAGGTACCAGGTGATCGCTCGATAAATAGCTCCCGAGTTTACGTAGATAAAGCCGAGCCGCCCGGCAAGCTCTCGCGCCACACTGCTTTTTCCAGAGGCGGCCGGGCCATCAATGGCAACTACTCGATGGAATTCTCGCTGAGAAGAGCGCAATCCCATGGGTCACATGTATCCTACGTATCCTATGTGCACTCGCCTAGCCTTCCCCAGGCGCAGTGGGAGTGAGTGAACCGATCACAGGGGTGCTGACCTGCATCCGTTTCGGATTCGAGAACTCTTCCAGCATCGTTTCAAATCCCGGATAAGACTCACGGATGCATTCGGCGTCCTGAACAACGGTCTCGCCTTCAGCGAACAGGCCCGCTATGGCAAACGCCATCGCGATGCGGTGATCACCGAAGCTCGCCACCTGTGCACCGTGTAGGGGGGCTGGCCCAGAAATTTCGAGGCCATCATTCAGCTCTGCCACTTGCGTGCCCATGGTGCGCAAATTGTGCGCGATTGCCGCAATGCGATCAGTTTCTTTAACGCGTAATTCTCCTGCCTGGCGAATAACTGTCCTGCCGTTTGCCAAGGCACCTGCAACAGACAAAATCGGTAGTTCGTCAATAAGTCGTGGCACCTCCTTCCCTTGGATGACGGTTCCTTTAAGCGGAAAACCTGTGACTTCGACAATTCCGCGCGGCTCAACCTGATCGACACCTTCAACAGCCTCGCGCACCTGCGCACCCATGCGGAGCAAAACTCCCAGCAACGCGGTTCGTGTATCATTTAAACCAACGTCGCGGATAAGCAGATGTCCTCTTCGTTGCGCCGCGGCAGCAACCAACCAAAAGGCCGCGGAAGAAATGTCGCCGGGAATGGCAAAGTCTCGCGATTCTGGCACCTGGTCGCCGAATACAGTGACACTGCCAGCTTCTTCAGTTGCAGTCCGCACCAGGAAATAATTGAACATTTTTTCCATGTGGTTTCGCGTCGGTAACGGTTCTTCGACAGTGGTCTTACCCCTGGCAAAAAGGCCCGCCAGCAGCAAAGCACCTTTGACCTGTGCGCTTGCCACAGACGGGCAATAATGAATCCCACGCAATGAACCGCCGCTGACTCGCAACGGCGCTGTTTGGTCGGGCCCTTCGGCAACGATGCTCGCGCCCATCTCACAGAGCGGCGCGATCACGCGATCCATCGGGCGTCGCGACAGTCCCGCATCCGCGACGAGGCGACTTTCAAATGTTTGTCCTGCCAGCAAGCCGGCGAGAAGTCGCATGGTCGTACCTGAATTGCCGCAATTAATCTCGTTTTTCGGCGGAGTAAGGACCCGCTTTTTCCCGTGAACGATTAACGTGGTCGGTTCCGGCTGTTCGATCTTGACACCCAAAGCGCGCATTGCGTTTACCGTGTGCATGCAATCTTCACTGGGGAGAAATCCCTGCAGAGTGCACACTCCATTTGACAGAGCCGCGATGACTACCGCGCGATGCGAAATGCTCTTATCGCCCGGTACAGTAATTTCCAGATCAATCCGAGGCGCCCGTTTTACGCGTAACTCCATAGAAAATGAAAAAGCGATACTGGATACTTGATGCTAGATCGTCGATGAAAATCAGCGACGCTAATCCAGCATCCAGTATCTAGCATCCAGCATCAGAGAAACCCGTTAAACTATCAGGGGGCAGTCCCCCTGCTACGGTACGAGAAAGATCTTATCGGTATAAGGATCCTTCACTTCGGTTCCCGGAGGGAATCCTTCCACATCGATATATTTGCCTGGCGAATACGGGCTCTCCACTAAGTGCGGTTTGCCAGGGACAGGAATTCCGTACGGATAATCTCCCTTTGCAATTTTTGTCGGTGCAGCGGTGGGAGGAGGTGAAGCTGGTGCGGTTTCGGCTGCCGGGGTACCCGTGGGTTGAACTGGTCCATTCGGATTGAACGGCTGTTGCTGCGGCGGGTATTGCTCCGTCTGACTGGGAGGATAATTCGCCATTCTATGGCGGCTAGGTGGCGGCGGCGGCTCTTCAGCGCATGAGGCGAGCAGGAATGCCGCGAGGAGAGCAAGCAACAATGGAAATTTCATAAATGGAAATACTGTCGCAATCGTATCCGGAGTCCGACTCGTTGCCAATCATTAAATCACTTTTTCTTCGTTTGAGAAAGAACCGCGCAAATACAATGGCCTGGCGCATTTCATCCGAATCCAAAGGTGAGATGTCGGACGGTCCCCATGCAGAGATTTTAGTAGTGGACGATGATGCCATGAGTCGCAGGCTGCTGGCGCAATTGCTCATGGCTGCTGGTTTCAAATGTCTCGTTTGTAAAGACGGTTCCGAAGCGCTGGAGATAATTCATGCGAAGCCGCCTTCGCTGCTTCTGCTTGATTTTGATATGCCAGGGCTAAACGGCGCGGAAGTGTTAACACGCCTTCGTTCGGACCATAATCCGGCAGTCGCACAGATTCCCGTCATTATGTTGACCGCGCACGGAAGCGAAGAAAGCGAGGTATCTTGTCTGCAGGCTGGCGCGGATGATTTTGTGACCAAGCCAGTCTATACCGCGGTGTTACAAGCGCGAATCGAGACTCAGCTTCGACTCCGCTCGATGCGGCGGCAATTAGAACGGCAGAATGACGAACTGGAGAACTGGCGCCGTGATCTTGAGCGCGATTTGGAAGCCGCGCGCCTAACGCAGCAATCGTTGATCCCGCAAAAGCCGCCGGCGCTGTTTGGTTGGGAGGTTGCGACTTGTTATCGCCCGGTAATTCAGGTCGGCGGCGATATCTATGGATGGCTACGAATGAAGGATGGCAGAATCTTATTCTGGATCGTTGATGGCACTGGTCACGGCGCCGCTGCGGCGCTGCTCACGACTCTGGCAAAACTTCTTTTTCACTACGGCAGCGTGGAACACGACACACCAGCCCGCGTGATGGAAGCGGTGAACCATGATTTTCGCAGCATTTTTGGCGGGCGCTCCTTTATGACCGCGATGTGCGTCGCAGTCCATCCTTCGACCGGACGTGCGAGCATTGTCGGCGCCGGGCATCCGCCTCTCTTGATTGCACGTCGCACCGGCGCCACCGAGACGATCGCTTCTGTCGCGCCGCCATTAGGCTTGGTGGAATCTCCAGAACTTACAGAAACGATTGTCAATCTAAAACCGGGCGACACTTTCCTCCTCTACACGGATGGTTTGTTCGGCTCAAGGAAGGGCAAAGAGTCCCGTCTGAATTCACAATTCCTGGAGAAAATGCTCGATCACTCTGCGCCCAGCGCCGAGGCCCTCCTTGGGCGAATATTGGAGGAGACAGCGCCATCCAAAGCCGAAGAAGCGTTGCCGGATGATGTGGCGGCTTTGGCGGTGCGCCGAACTGCCTAAAAAAAATCTTCGTTTATTCAAAATTTAATGTTGCTCTCTTCCGAGCGAAACGCTAATCAGCGTCCATGCCGAAAACCAAAAAGAAAACTTCCAAACGCAAACCGAATCCCGCCTTTATGAGACCGGTCCAGCCCGACGACAAGCTTTCTGCCGTTGTTGGGTCAGCGCCGCTGCCACGTTCTGAGCTTACCAAAAAGCTGTGGAACTACATCAAGAGGCGCGGTCTGCAGGATAAAAAGAAACGAACCATGATCAACGCGGACGACTCACTGCGGCCAGTGTTTAATGGCAAGAGCCAAGTGAGCATGTTCGAGATGACCAAGCTCGTTTCGAAGCATCTGCGCTAGATCGACAATGCCGTTTATAGCCCGGCGTTTCCCCGCCGGGCTATCTGCGGACATGGATAATAGAATCGCTGCCGCGGCGGACGGTTGTTTGCCGTGCTTGCGCGCAGGCGTGGTCTAGTTAAAAGTGACCATGTGAAAAAGCGTCGTTTCATTCTCTTTGCTGTTGCAGCCTGCTTTTTGTTCCATGCGCCGGCTGGCAGCGCCGCCGCGTCCGGTTGGCTCGACGATTACCACAAAGCGCAGGAGGAGGCCAAAGCCAGCCACAAACTGTTGCTGCTTAACTTTACCGGTTCCGACTGGTGCGGCTGGTGCGTTCGATTGTACCAAGATGTTTTGTCCCAGGCTGATTTCAAAGATTATGCCAACAAGAATTTGGTGCTCCTGGAGCTCGACTTCCCGCGGCCTGGTGGTTCTCGGGCGCAGGCGCAAACCGCTGAATTGCAAAAGCAAAACCTGGAGCTCGCACGCCAATATAATGTGTATGGATTCCCCACGCTCATCGTCCTCGATGGCAATGGGCAAAAACTTTGGCGGTTCGAGGGGTACCTGCCGGGCGCGGACCTTATCGCCCAACTGGGAAAATTGCACAAAGATTGAACGCTTCCGCGTTTCGCGGAAGCGCGAAACGTCGTTGTAACTTCAATGGCGCCGCGTCTTGCGTCGGTGGCGACCTCTGCTAGGTACATGCGATTCATCTACCATTTTCGCGCAAATGTTTTTTCTCCGTTTGTACTTCCTTTGCGTTGCTCTGGTCGCGACGAGTACTCTTGGAGCCGACCCGAAAATTCCGTCGCAAACTCCAGAAAAGAGCGGGCGCAAAGCTCCGACAGAGCAGAATATCACGTTCAACTCAGTTCACACAGAGGGTCCTCACATCGCAATGACCTTTGACGATGGCCCAAGCCCTACGCTTACCCCAAAACTGCTCGATTTACTCGCCGCGCGCCACATCAAGGTGACCTTCTTCGTCGTCGGCGAAAATGTTGCGGAACATCCTGAAATCGTTGCGCGGGCCGCCCGGGAAGGCCATGAAATCGGCAACCACAGTTGGTCGCATCCTAACTTTGCGAAGATGTCGCAGGAAAGCGTTCGCAGCCAGTTACAGCGAACCGATGATGCAATCAAAAACGCAACCGGCAAGCGTCCCACATTAATGCGGCCGCCTTACGGATCTCTCACAGAGCGCGAAAAACACTGGATTCACGATGAATTCGGCTACCAGATCATTTTCTGGGAAGTCGATCCGTATGACTGGAAACGGCCTGGTCCGGCTGTGGTCCGCAATCGAATTCTCAAAGAGACGCGGCCCGGTTCGATCGTGTTATCTCACGACATTCACCCAGGGACAATCGAAGCAATGTCCTCCACTCTCGATGCGCTCGAGGCCAATGGTTTTAAGTTCGTCACCGTATCGGAACTAATTCGCATGGCCACGCCGCAAGCTTCTCATTCAAGTCCGCAGCCCGGCGGAAACACATCGACAAAAGCCACTCTTTCGCCCTCAATCGCCCCGTCTCCGACCTCTTCCCCAAGCGGCTAGACTGCCGCTAGAGCGTGGAGAGGTTTACTTCTTCGCGGTGCTCACGCTTCGGTCAGCCATCCGCTGCTCGCTCTTGCTACGCGCAAGAACAAAGTGATTATTTCCGCCGTAGCTTCGCCACGGTCCCGGAGCCACGTCACGTACTTCGACAAATTGCCAATCGGTCACGTCGGTGGGCGCCAGCCCCAGGTAATCTCGGACTGCCGGAGAAACATCCAGTCCGGCACCATGGTTTAGATTCGGCTTGGGTCGCTCATTTCCAAAGACGTATTGGAAATGGTCGGTGCGAAATGGGCCGCAATCTTCCCATTGCGCATAACAAGTGCGGTTGCCTTTGCGAATGGCAATCCAGTGATTCCGGCACACCGACTCTCCCTGACCTGAATACGCTTGTTTGAACCAGGGAATCACTAGCGGTGCTTCCGGCTTGAACTGGCCATGCGTCACATCGTTGTACGGCAGCGCACAGTAGAAAGGATTCAACTTAGGAATAAACGCCACGGGAATGTAATTGCGCCGCGCGCTTGAATCAGGAGTATCCGTTCCGCCGTAATTCGTCGTCCAATTAAAATCCCAGGCGCTTTTATAGTTGGGAACCGGATTATTGCCTCCAGCTTGTTCTCCAACCCAAAAGACGGTCGTCACGATGTTCGTTTTCCACGGGTAACGCTGGATCGCCGGGTGGGAGCTGGTAGGGATAAAGACTTGCGGTTCCACCTTAAGCAACGCCTGCTCCCGCAGTTTCATCGCGTACTTGGCGAAGTCTGCGGCAGTCGCGTATGGGGAAGTGGATTGTTCGTCGGCTTTAACCGAGCCAGCAACTGCCAGACTCAAACAAGCCGCAAGAAGTCTCTTCATGGTGCGGACGCCGGCATTCTCTATCCGATTCTATGCTCCTAGGCAAGCCGAATCTTCCGAAGTCTTTGTAGAAGACCGCGCTGCCCCGAAAGTTTTCGGGGGCATTATAGCGCGATATTCCTGCTCTAAATCTGGCTCAACCGCGCCTGAGTAGCGTATCACGCTTGAATTCTCGGTCATCCGTTTCTGGATGATCAAGCGTGTAATGGAGGCCGCGGCTCTCTTTCCGGCACAAGGCAGAATCAACAATCAACGCTGCTACCGCTGCGAGATTGCGCAGTTCCAGCAGATCGATTGATACTTTAAAATTCCAGTAGAACTCGCGGATTTCGCGCTGGAGATTTCGCAGCCGCGCACTCGCCCGTTGCAGTCGTTTGTGAGTACGCACGATTCCTACGTAATCCCACATCAGGCGTCTGATCTCGTCCCAGTTGTGATAAATGACCACCAGTTCATCTACATCTTGGACATTTCCCGATTGCCATTCCGGCAGTGGGATTTTTTGTTTTCGCGCCGGTCGTGTCTGCACAGCAGCCGCCGCGGCGCGATGCGCCACTACCAACCCTTCCAGCAGCGAGTTGCTCGCAAGTCGGTTGGCTCCGTGCATACCCGTGCAGCCGACCTCGCCGATCGCAAATAACCCAAGCAAACTGGTCGCGCCATTTACGTCAGTCTTAATTCCACCGCATTGGTAATGCGCTGCTGGCACAACCGGGATAGCCTGCTTCAACATGTCGATCCCGAATCGCAGGCATGTCCGGTAAATGTGCGGGAAACGCTCCCGAATAAATTCCGGCGGCTTATGCGTGATGTCCAAAAAGACACATCTAGCCCCTGAGCGCTTGATCTCCGCGTCTATGGCGCGCGCCACGATATCCCGCGGCGCCAGTGAACCACGCGAATCGTAGCGCCTCATGAAATCTTCGCCGCGATGATTACGCAAAATGCCGCCTTCACCACGCACAGCTTCGGAAATGAGAAACGATTTCGCCTCAGCATGAAAGAGACATGTGGGATGAAACTGGATGAACTCCATGTTCGAGATTTCCAGGCCTGCGCGCCATGCCATCGCCACACCGTCTCCGGTCGCGATGTCTGGATTCGTCGTATACAAATAAACTTTGCCGCAACCGCCGGTTGCAAGCACGGTCCGATCTGACCGGATCGTTTCTACCTCTTCGGTCTTTTCATCCAGAATATAGACCCCAAGGCAGCGGTCTTCTGTTGCGAATCCGAGCTTGGCGGCGGTGATCAAATCCACCGCCATATGATTCTCCCAAAGGTCAACATTTGGTCGCTTCGCAAGTTCGTGCAGCAATCTCTCCTCGATTTCCTGCCCAGTTGCGTCTCGCACATGCAACACGCGCCGCTTCGAGTGACCGCCCTCTTTGCCCAGATCAAGCTCACGATGATGACCAGAGACCTCCCGCTGATCGAACTGCACGCCGAGCTCTGTGAGCTCTCGGATGCGCTCTGGGCCTTCGGTCACAACCGTCCGCACCACCGCTTCGTCACAAAGACCGGCGCCAGCCTCAAGTGTATCGCGCACGTGTAGCTCGAACGAATCTTCATCGCTGGTCACGCATGCAATTCCGCCCTGCGCCCAAGCAGTATTTGTGTCGGCGCCCTTGCGTTTCGTAATGACGGCTACCGACCCGTGCCTGGTCGCTTTCAATGCAAAGCTGAGACCGGCAATGCCGCTGCCAATCACAACAAAATCGTATTCCTTCATCCCAAGCGGATATTGTCGATCAAACGAGTCTTGCCGAAGAACACAGCCAACACGAGCACCGAGCCCGGTCCAGCCATTTCAACGGGTTGCAAAGTTTCCGCATCGACAAGCTCGACATAATCGATCCGAGCCAGCGGCGCTTCGCCGATTACCTTCCGCGCACGAGCGACGAGGTCTCCGGCCAATTTTCCGCTGGCATTTGCCGCAGCACGTAGCGCTTTGTATAAAACTGCTGCCTGCTTTCGTTCTTTCAAATTCAAATATCGATTGCGTGAACTGCATGCCAGCCCGTCATCCTCCCGCATCGTAGGAACGGCAATGATCTCGATCTTGAAATTGAGATCGCGCACCATGCGGCGAACGACCGCCAACTGCTGAAAATCCTTCTCGCCAAATACCGCCGCGTCCGGCGCAAGAATATTGAACAATTTCGCGACCACGGTGCAAACCCCGCGAAAATGTCCCGGCCGCGACTTACCCTCAAGCGCCTTCGAAAGAGAGAATTCTTCAACGAACACCGAGCGGTCCTCGGCGTACATTTCCGCTGGACTGGGACAGAACAGGAAATCGACACCGGCCTTTCGACAAAATTCTTCGTCAGGTTTTTCCGGCCGCGGGTACCGCTCGTAGTCGCCTCCAGACTCAAACTGAAGCGGGTTCACAAAAATGCTGACGGCGACTTCGCCATCTTTGCCGGCCGCCGCGCGCGCTATCCGGATCAGTTCGCCATGCGCCTTATGCAACGCGCCCATGGTCGGCACCAGTACGCGCAGTTTTCCGCGCGGCTGCGCCTGCACGTCTGCGATCGTGGTGAAAATTTTCACGTCGCCAGCTTTATCCAACTACGTGCGGTGCGCGAGTCAAAGGAACAGGATAAATGCACCAGTGATCATTAGCGCGAGCATCCAGACAAAATCGACGTTGAACCAAGCACGGCGCAATATTGCCACGCCAAGTTTTTCGTAAACCACAATCGCGATCAGCGCAGTCATTAGAAGATATCCCAATGTGTGAACTGCGACCGAAGCCGCGAGCAAAGAAGGCGCACTAAAATTCGTGAAGGCAGTGCCGTGGTGATGCGCATCGCCCGCAGCCGGCGATCCCAGGAAAAATGGCACGAGCATCAGCCCCGCACCATGCGCCGACGCCATGATGAACGACCAAAACGTCAGATCACCAAAACCCACTCGCATTCCAACCCAGTTTGGATGACGCGAACGCAAAAGGCGATAGAAGCCAAACGCAAACAGGATCGCGGCGGCTGCAATTTTTAACGTGACGTGCGGAACGTTAACCCGGGCCACAAGCACTGCGGCGACGATGATCCCAATCGAAAGCGCATGCCCCAGCACCATCGGCGGCAGCGCACGGAATACGGCTGCGCGCTTTTGCTCCTGCAACCCCAGCGCCACAGCGAACAACCATCCCATGGCAGGATTGATGCCATGAAAGAGACCGAGCCCAAAGACCGCCAGCCACGGCCAGAGGCCACTCACGGAAAGCAAAAGGAATCGCTCGAGGAATCGCCTCCTTCGAGGCGAACTTGATGAACCCGGTAGTCGTTGCTCTCCAGGAAGAAGTTTTCGTCAAACGCGATGCCCCCGTTGCGGCCGGCGTCAAGCTTGACCATCCAGCTGCCCACACCGTCGGGATAGAATTGCTCATCCCACGCTGCATAGAGAGAGTTGGTGAAATAGATTCGTTTGCCGTCGCGGCTTACTTCCACCATTTGCGGGCCGCCAGCCAGCGGCTGGTCGGGCTGTTTCGGATGCGGCGTGCGATTGACAATGCCGCCGATGCGCACCGAGCCGGTCTTTTTCGGATTGAATGGATCGGAGACGTCGTACTGCAAGAACTCGCCCGTCCCCCAGCAGGAGACATATAAAAATCTGTCGTCGAGTGATAAATCGATGTCCGACACTAGTGGTGGAACCGCTTTAAAATCCTTGAGCATCGGTGGCAATTTTTCTGGGTCGGCGGGTTCCGCTGGAATTTCGATCACTTTCTTTACATCCCATGCGCCATTGTTCCTGTGCCAGAGCCAGACTGACGCCGATAAATCTTTGAGCGAAACCACGACCCCAACGAAGCCGTAAGCTTTGGTTGGATCATGCGCGGGACGCATCTCGAGGACCATTTGCTGCTCTTTGCCCAAATCGAGCGCCTGCAAATGGCGACGACGCCGCAAATCCCAGACGTGCATTTGGTGACCGTACTTGCTGCCGAGGAGCAGATCCGGCTGCAATCCGTTTTCAATCATGTTCGGCGTGCCCCATTCACTGCTGAGGAGTGTGTCGAATCCCAAGTGCCACCAAAAATCGTACTGCAAAAATTGTGGGCCACGGTTCACTTCCCACTGGCCGAGAACCTCGAACGTTTCGCAATCGAGCATGAAAATGCCGCCCGGGCCGTCGCCATTGGGCGCACCCAGCGCGCTCATGTAAATGCCTTCCGGGCCACAGTGAACGGTGTGTGGCCGCGAATAATTGGTGCGCGCAAAAATTTCCTCGGGCTCAATCACTTTGACAATCTTCGGTTTCCGCGGATTCGGCTTCGTATCGATGATGTGAATACGCGAAGACCGTAGCCCAGGGACAACGAGATAACGGCGTTCCACGTGCGGATGCGGTGCATAGGGGCAGAGCGCCGAGCTGCATGCATTCCAACCGAAGTGGTGCAGCTCATCGCCAAACGCGGGCATCTTGACTTCGCCGACGCGCTGGCCGTACGTGCGCGAGCTAGGATCGACATCCACAACCAGCAACGCGTCGTTGAGTTTGCTGCCGGGCGGATTAAGCGCTGCCACAAATGCATATTTTTCCGGAGGGGCCTGCATCGCCAGCCTTGGCGAGGGATAAAACGTGGGATCTGGTTTCAGGAGCGGCATAAATGCTTTCCGCGTGGACGTTAATCTTTAATACTGCTTCAAACACGAAATCGTCAAGGACGTTGTTTGGGCCATTCGTCCAACCAAATCGCCTGCCTCGCGAATCGAAATCTTTTGTGCCCAAAGTCCTTCCAGCCGGCGCGGACTGCGAGATCGCGCATCTCCGAAAATGAAAATGCGCGCACAGCAGAGAGTCGGGCGTCGTAACGCGTCATCGGTTCGCGAAAAATCAGCGCGGTCAAAAAATAAACGCCAACTCGGAGGAAAAATCCGCGACGCAAATCCGACACCAGAACAAATCTTCGGGATAACTCCCGACACCGCCGCAACACAGTTACAGCGTCTTCATCGCTGAAATGATGAAGCGCAAGCGTGCAAAGCACGACGTCGTACGCTTGGGCAGAATTCCATTCGAGAATATTGGTTTCGTGGTAGCAAATTTCTGGATAGCCTGCGCTCAACTTTGTGGCGACTTCCAGTGTTGCAGGCTGTCGATCTAAGGCGTCGATCTCGACGCGCGCGCCGATTTTTCGGCCATTATTGGCGATCAATCGCGGAATGTCGCCCGAGCCCGTCGCAAGATCCACAATGCGCATTCGCGCGCCCGGCTTAATCCAGCGCCGCAGAAAACCCAAAACCAGCCGATAGCTGCCGAACCAGCGATTAAGTTGCCGAATACGTTCCAAGTCGCGCTCCAACTCGGGAGAGATCGGTTGCGGCCGATCCATCATTTCCAGGACAGCCGGATCGAAGGTTCGCTTCATCGACGCTTGTGACGCAGGCAATCGTGCCTGCTAGCCATCCGCGCAGACAGGATTGTCTGCGTCACGGCTTCAAGAATTCCTTCCAGCCTTCGGGCAATTCCGCTATCTCGACTTCGCTCGCGATGCGTCCCTCGAATTCCGGATGAAAAACAGTGCTGGTTCCGTAAACCATGATCACATCTTCTGCACCTTCGGCACGAATGGCATGCGCTACGCCCGGTGGAATTACGATGCCGACGTTGCTCTTGCTACGGTGATTGTCACCATCGACAAAGAATCGCATCACCCGCCGGGCAAGCCCCGCTCGAATGTCGCACAAAATTATCTCAGCGCGCCCCTGCAAAAAAAACATCACGTCCCATTGCTCGTCGTTGTAGCGGCGCAACGAGTAATTTTCCGGCTGCCGAATGAACAATCGGCGGTGCCATTTTTCCGACGTTGTATCCGCCGGAATACTTGGCGGATGCACGTGAAAACCTTTCGCCGTGCCGGCGAACATGCGTGCGCCAGACCATTGTTTCGGCCAAAATCCGATCTTTGCCAGAGCGCCCTTATTCTGGCGAACAAATTCGCCAAAACTGCCACGGTGCAGCTGCGCAAAAATCTTTCGCGCAAAAATGTCTACGCCCGGGATCCACGTTCGCTTCACCTCGGGCTGGCGTCGGTTCACTGCCATCAGTTCGCCAGCCTCGACTCCCGGACTGCGGAGCCGTTGGGCGAACGAGCCTGTCTCATAATCGCGAACAACCAGCGCGTCTCGCGCACTGGCCTCTATGCCCTGCCACAGATTTTCTTCGTCCTTGCTCATTTTTTAGCAGCTCTAGTCCCTAACGAAAAATCGGCGCGTTCGCGAGAAAGATTTTCGGCAGCACGGGGTTTTGATTAATCTTGCGGTGGAGGAAACAAATAGCGCGTAGGTATTGGCTGACGGTGAGGACAGAGTACATCCAGTGGCGGCGACACAGGGCACATTATATTGGTTGAAGCAAACAGCAGGCAAATCTACCCTGCCGCGCCATCCTGCGATACTCCCAGTTCCGCAATGCTCGACGTTGTCGTTTATCTACTTTATCGCGCGGGGTTGGCCATTATCGCCGCGATGCCGTTGCGGTTTCTCTTTGCCTTTGGGCAATTCCTCGGCGTTTGCGCGTGGGTCGTTTCGGGGAAATATCGGCGGCTGGCAAAACGCAACGTTGCGATTGCATTTGGCAATGAAAAATCGCCGCCCGAATTGCGCCGTCTTGTGCGCCGGCATTTTCAACGGCTCGGGGCGAACCTGCTGTGTGGCGTCAAGCTGTGTACGATGCCGCCTGAGAAGATTCTGCGACACGTCAAAGTCGAAAATATAGAGTCAATGGGTTCGCAATTTCGCGCCGGGGTTCCCGTCGTTCTGATTTTAAGCCACCTCGGTATTTGGGAATTATTCGCGCAATTGATGCCGAAGTTCGTCGGTTTCGTGCGGAACGCGAGTGTCTATCAAGGACTCGGCAATCGTTTCATTGACGAACATGTGCGCCGCACACGGAGCCAGACTGGCTTGGAATTGTTCGATCGCCACGACGGATTTGAGCCGGTGATCGAGCTGCTTCGTTCCGGCGGCGGCGTGGGTGTTTTGTCCGATCAACACGCAGGCGATCATGGGCTCTGGACGCCGTTTTTCGGGAGACTGGCGTCCACTTCGCCTCTGCCTGGTTTACTCGCAAAGCGCACCCACGCGGCGGTTATCGCCGCCGCGGTGTACACGACAGGTCCCGCGCGCTGGCGCATGGTATTCACCGAGCGCTTTGACCAACCCGGTGCGTCTGTTGCGACGCTCACATCGAAAATAAATGAAGTGATCGAGCAACAAATTCGTCTCGCACCGGAAGATTGGTTTTGGGTGCACAACCGGTGGAAAACGCCCCAGCCGAATTTTCTTCTCGCGCGATACAAACGCGGTGTTCATCTGCCGCCGGGAGTTTCAGCTCACGATCTAAAGCCATTCCGAATTCTCATTCGTTCGAGCAACTGGCTGGGTGACGCCGTAATGAGCGTGCCGACAGTCCGCGCGATCAAGAATGGGCGTCCCGACGCGCAAGTAACGGTCGCTGCGCAAGCGAAGATTGCGCCGATGTGGAACCTCGTTCCTGAAGTGGACGCGATTATTCCTTTGCCAAACGGTTCGTTGCTTCCGGCTGTTTCGTTGCTTCGGCGACGATCGCATTTTGATGTCGCGATCCTTTTTCCAAATTCGTTGCGTGTTGCTCTTGAATCCTGGCTAGGCGGAATTCTGCGGAGGGTCGGTTATCGCGGTCACTGGAGAAGGTGGCTACTGAACCAACCTGTGCCCGAGGCACGAACACCGGGTCCGCCGGAACACCATTCCCTCCGATTCCTCCGGATCGCGCGCGAATGCGGAGCGGAGACGTCAAAATCCGAAGGTCCAACATCCAACATCCAAATTGCGGTCGCCGATCAACCGCTGAAAATCGGCCTTTGTCCCGGCGCGGATTACGGCCCGGCCAAACGATGGCTCCAGGGGCGATTCGCCGAGGTGGCCGCAAAGATTAGCGCACAATCATCCGCACAATGGATTTTGTTCGGAACCAAGAATGACGTTGCGATAGGGGACCAGATCGCGGCTGCGATCAGCGATCATTGCGTGAACCGAATCGGCCAGACAACGCTTGACGAACTTATCGACGAGCTGCGGAGATGCCGTTTGCTGCTGACCAACGATACCGGCACGATGCATCTTGCCGCATTGCTCGGGATACCGGTGGTCGCCATTTTCGGTTCCACTGAGCCGCGTCTGACCGGGCCGCTCGGCAACGGTCACATTATCCTGCGACATCACGTCGAATGTAGTCCCTGTTTCCTTCGCGAGTGCCCAATAGATTTTCGCTGTATGAAAGCGGTCAGTGCCGAGGAAGTTGTGGACGCTGTACTCTCGATTGTGCGCAAGAAGATCTGAAATTTGAGAACCTACTATGGCCGCGCCACCGCAAATTCGCACAGAGGTGCAAGTGATGTTCTTCGACACCGATTGCGGAGGCGTCGTCTCAAATATCGCTTATCTGCGTTTCATTGAGATCGCACGCACACATCTTGCCGAGCAACTCGGTCTCGCCTTGCGAGAAATGGCCGAAAAACAAACGTATCCAGTAGTGGTGCGCACCGAGATTGATTATCGCCGCGCAGCCAAACTCGGGGACCGGCTTGTGATTGAGGGCTGGCTCGATCAGGTGGAACGCGCGCGGTTCTGGGGCGCGTTTCGGATCACACGACCGGAGGACAACACGTTGATTGCCCAATGCCGTCAGATGCTTGCGCTGATCGAGATGCCCACGGGAAAATTACTGCGTGTGCCTGAACATTGGCAAGAATATCGGAAAGCTATGATTTATCCCGAAGGCGGGCGCCAAATCGGGAGGAGTCTTTCCGGCGAAGGATAATTTCAATGACCGCAGGTACCCAGACTTTAAGCTTGGAAGAAACTCTGCTCGAGCCGCCGGCGCTACCTCCACCGCCCACGCGTCACGCGCTGTTTGCGATTCTAATTGCGTTGGCGGCGCTGTTACACGTGGCGACGATCGGCACAGGCGATCTTTACAGCCAGACCGAGGGACAGTATGCCGGCGCGGCACGCGAGATGGTCGAGACCAATCAATGGCTCATGCCCACGAACGACGGAATCCCGCGCCTGCAAAAACCGCCGTTGCTCTACTGGCTCATTATTGTCTCGTTCAAGCTTTTCGGCATAAACGCTGCAGCGGCGCGGCTTCCGGGTGCGCTGGCGGCGGTCGCTTTGGTTGCCTTGATTTTTTTGATTGGGGAAAAGCTCACGGACTACTGGCGCGGTTTCATTGCCGGTCTGATATACCTCAGCTGCTGCGGCACATTTTTGCTCGCCCGCATCGTCATGCCCGAACCGCTCGTCGGCGCGTTTATCGCGGGCGCGATTTTCTGCGGATTGTGCGGCTATCAGCGCCGTCGTCATCGGCGGGTGTGGTTCGCTGGCTTCTGGGTTTGCTCGGCCTTCGCTTGCCTAAGCAAAGGTTTACTCGGCCTTGCTTATCCGGCGGCGATTTTTCTTCTGCTGTCGATGTTTTATCGCGAAGCGCGGCTGCGATATCTCGCGCTTTTGCGTTGGGAATATTTGGCGATCTTTCTTTTGATCGCTGCCCCTTGGCACATCTGGGCGCAATGGAAGTTCCCGGGGTACTTTCATTACCTTATCGCCCGGGAATGGGAGGGTCATCTATGGGGACTTTCTGACGAGCTGCGTGATTACCTGGGCGTGCCTGCCTATCAATTTGTGCTCATGCATTTGGCTTGGTTGTTTCCGTGGTCGATCGCGCTGCTACCCGGAGTGATGTTCGCCTGGCGTCGCGTGATGCGGCCGCATGAGTTCAATTTTCCCGATGCACTGCTGCTTTGCTGGATGGGCGTCGTTTTTGTCCCGCTGCTCTTTCTGGGACAACGGCAGGATTATTATTCGATGAGCATGTGGAGCGCGTTTGCGCTGTGGGCAGCGGCGGTATGGGGTCGGATGCCACAGAGGTGGCGCATTGCAGGCGCAATCGCCGTCGGCCTCAGCGGCATGATGAGCGCTGCTGCGGCATTCTTCCTTGCCCACGCCGCGCGCGCTTTGAACGGAAACTGGGGAACAATGGACACGCGCTGGACAGCTTGGAAGGCATTACACGACATGCCCGTGTCAGCCTGGCTGGCCTTACGGCCATTGGTGGCGATAACGGGTAGCTCGCTCGTGTTTTTCTCGCTGGTGGCGCTTTATTTTATTTTCAAACGACGCGAGAAACTCGCTGCCGTCGCCCTGGCTGCGTCGATGGTTCCAATTGGGCTCAGCATGATGGACGGTGTCGCTCGAGCCTCGCCTTATTTCTCACTCGCGAACGTAGCGCGATTCCTAAATCCGCGCCTCGACGCAGGCGGCGACGCGATTTTTGAAGGACCGCTGGACGAAAGCAGTAGCCTTATTTTTTACCTGAACCGGAAGTTCTTTCTTGTTAATCAAAACCGCCAGAGAGCGGCGCCCCTCGGCACGCCCCCGGTCGATATTTTCCTGAATGAAGATGCGGTCTTAAAGAAGTGGGCTCAACCCGAAGCGGTTTATCTCATAGTGGAGCAAAGCCGGGCGGATTACTGGAAACAGCTTTTGACCAGTCGCTTTCACATTTATCACCAGGTCATCACGTCGGGGACGTGCGTGGTGCTTGGTAACCAGCTTTAGGGCGCATTTGGACGCAGAGAGACAGGCGATCTACATTTGAAAAATCCGGAGGCGGGTTTAATGTGCCGGCTCATTTCGCGAGGGAAAAGGTTTATGTCGCAACATCGCAGTTTAAAAGGAGCGAGCACGATCGCTGCCAGGCGCAATGTGCTGAAACGCTTCGAGCGCGTCGAGCTTCTGAAGAAGCGCGGTCAATGGAAGGAAGGCAGCAAAGTCATCGGCCTGCCGAAAACCAAGCCGGACGTCTAATTGGAAGCGTGAGAGGTGATTCGTGAGAAGTGATTGGTGAGCGGATTCGTATCTTACGTCTCACTTTTCACTAATCACACCTCACCAGCCAGTGCGCCTTAATCGCTTTCTTGCCGCCGCCGGCATCGGATCGCGTCGACATTGTGATGAATTGATCGCGGCGGGTCGGGTCGCCATCAATGGCAAGGTCTGCACAAACTTCAGTGTACAGCCCGACCTGGATGATCATGTCAAAGTCGATGGCAAACTTGTGCATACCGCTCCAGCGCTTACCATCATGCTGCATAAACCCGCGGGATTCGTTTCGACCCGAAAAGATGACCACGCGCGCGACACCGTGTTTGATCTGCTTCCACAAAAATTTTCGCGGCTCTTCAACATCGGGCGGCTGGACGCCCAAACTGAGGGATTGCTTCTTCTCACAAATGATGGCGACCTCGCGCTGGCGCTTACTCACCCGCGCTATGAAACCGACAAAGAATATGAGGTGACGCTGGATCGGCCGTGGGACCCAGCACTCGCTCCGAAATTGCTGCGGGGAATTTTTCTGAATGGCCAGCGAGCCAGAATCGCGCGACTTCATTCAGTCTCGCCCACGCGTTTGCGGGTTGTGTTGCAGCAGGGAATCAATCGGCAAATTCGCCGCATGTTTGAAGCCGTTGGCTACCGCGTCAAACATCTTCTCCGCGTTCGCGTCGGAAATCTTCGGCTTGCCGATCTGTCGCGTGGGCATTGGCGGGTGCTCACAAAACGCGAGCTCGAATCAATAGCCAAGGTTACCAGGAACAAATGAAACTCGACGGTTGCAGCGCGCTGATCACGGGCGCTTCCTCGGGGATCGGCCGCGAATTTGCGCGACAACTTGCAAACCGTGCGCGCACAATTGTTCTCGTCGCACGGCGAAGCGAACGTTTAGCTGATTTACGCGACGAATTGCTGAACCGAAATCCAAACCTGGATGTTAACGTTCGCGTTGTCGATCTTGCCGACAAAACGCAGATCGAATTGCTGATCGATTCGCTCGCGCACGATAAGATCGATGTCGATCTTTTAATCAATAATGCGGGGCTCGGCGATAGTGGCGCGTTTGCGACCGGCGATGCCATTCGCAATGAGCAGATGCTGCTGGTAAACGTCGTGGCGCTTACTTCACTCACTCGTCGTTTGCTTCCCCAAATGATTGCGAAACGGCGCGGCGGCATCCTGAACGTCAGCTCGTCGGCCGGCTTTCTTCCGATCCCTGGCGACGCCGTTTACGCCGCCACCAAAGCATATGTAACAAGTTTTTCTGAAGCGATCCGGGCCGAAGTTCGGGGGAAAGGGGTGAGCGTATGCGCTGTATGCCCCGGTCCTGTGCGCACTGAGTTTCAACAAGTCGCCAAGCGGCCGGGCGGTCAGCCTGAAACCGGTTCGAAAATCTTTTTTGTTTCGACCGCACGAGTCGTGCGCGCGGCGCTGGCAGCACTGGAAGCCGACCGGCCGCTCGTGATTCCTGGATTTGCAATGAAGTTTGCTATGATTCTGACTCGGCTGATGCCGATGCCAGTCGTGCGCTTGATACTACGGCTCTCCCCGGGGCGAGGCTGAACTGCATGCCGATCCGCAAACAAAAGCGGCGGCCACTTTGACCGCCGCTTCGAAATACTGGAGCCGGCGTTGTTGACGCCGATCGGCCGCGGTCATCGCCCGCGGCTACAGCTCTAAGACGATTTGTATGTGACGTGGCAACCGTACGGCTTTGTCTGTGGCTTAGTGACGGGTTTGCCTGCCAGGGACTCATCCAACGCCGCCTTAACATAGTTCGTTGAGCTGGGAATATCCGCAGGATTCGGCGTGGCTTTGCTGTCGATCGCTCCTTCGTAGGCGATTTTTCCCTCTGGATTGATGATCACCATATCAGGCGTGTTCTTGGCGCCGTAAGCAAGCCCCGCTTTGCCTTCGGGATCGAGTAGCAACGCTGTCTGATGCGTCTTCCACGCAGTCGTAATCTTTTCCGCCTCCTCCGGCGTCAGACTACCCTGGGTGCTGGGCGCATTGGAATTGATCGTGAGCCAGACAACGCCTTTGCCCGTATATTCGCCCTGCAACTTTTGCATGTTGCCGCCGCCGTAATGCTTCTTCACGAACGGACATTCCGGATTAAACCATTCGAGCACGACATACTTACCCTTGTATTGCGAAAGCGAGTGCGTCGTGCCTTTCGCGTCGCTCAGCGAAAAATCTGGCGCAGCGCTGCCCAACGGAGGCGGATCCGAGGCAAAGACTGCAGTGGCGATCAATGATGCGATAACGGTCAAGGTTATTTTCGTGTTCATAGGTTGATTAGAAAACGTAGTTGCTAAAATGGTTCAAAGTTTCTCGTGACTAACACAATGGCAATGAACTGCAGAAATTTCAAGGAGACGCCGCTCGACCCTGGCCGAACTTCTCAGCCAGATTGCGAAGACCAGCGAGAAAATTTTGATTCATCAAATCGACGAGCTGCGCTTCGTAAACCGCGGGATCACCGCCCAGACATTTTCAGCCGGTGTGTTCACAACGCTGCTTACAAAAATCCGAGGCATTCCCCTAACTCATTGCGAAGCGACCTGGCGCGCGCTCTTTTCGAGCTTCTCTAAGAGCATGCTCTTGGTGAGGAGTTCTGGAAAAACGATTGGCTCTTCTTTTATTCCGGGATAGAGCACATAGAGAGGCACACCTGGCCGGCCAAAGTGCTGCAACAATTTCGTGATCACCGGATCGCCGTTGGTCCAATCGGCTTTTAATTTCACGATGCCATGACGCTGAAATGCCTGTCGCACCTCGGTGCTCTCAAGCACACTGGCTTCGTTGAATTTGCAGGTGAGACACCACGCCGCCGTGAAATCGACAAATACAACGCGGCTTTGCTCCAGTTCCCCTTGCAACCGTTCGGGCGTGAACGCCTGCCAATCGCCTCGGAGTCGTGAGTCAGCGGAAGCAATATTCGCGGAGTGAAATTTGTTCCCGATAAAATAAATGCCGCTCGCGAACACGAGCACGAGCATGAGCACGAGTGTGATACTTCGCTTCGCCGCTGAAGATGTCGGCAAGACGAAAGCGCCTTTCATCCAGCACGCGACACTGATTACCAACAGGAAACAGCTCGCCCAGATCGCCCCTTCCAAACCGCGCTGCGCTCCAAGCACGTAAAGAAGGAACAGCAGCGTCGCCAGCAGCAGAAAGCCCATGAACTGCTTCACATGCAGCATCCACGGCCCGGGTCTTGGCAAAAAGCGCAGCCAGGCAGGTTGAGCGCTCAGGAGCAAATACGGCGCGCTCATGCCGGCGGCGACGGCCACGAACATCGACAGTATGATCGCTGACGACTGCGAAAACGCGAAGCCGAGCGCCGTGCCGAGAAACGGCGCGGTGCACGGCGTGGCCAGCACAGTGGCGAACACTCCCTGGAAAAATGAGCCGAGATGATCTTTCCGCTCGGTCGTCGAAAGCAGACCGCGCGTCATGCTTTGCGGCAATGAAATTTCGAACACACCAAAGAGATTCAGAGCGAACACGAGAACGATCACGCTCAACACCAGAACGAAATACGCGTTGGTAAATTGAAATCCACCCCAAGTGACGTCGCGCCCGGCGGCCTTGAGCGCAATCAGAAGCAGCGCAAGCGCGATGAACCAGACGAAAATTCCAATTGCGAACGCGATGCCACTCCGCAAAATTTTTTGCCGGCTCTGGCCAGCCTGTTGAATGAATCCAAAAATCTTTAGCGAGATCACCGGCAACACGCACGGCATCAAATTCAAAATGATGCCGCCAATAAAACCGAAGAGCAAAAAAGTGAAAATTCCCCGCACGGGCGCTGGTCCCGGTCGAGCGGCCGAAACAGCCGGCGGAGTTGCGATTTGCCACGCCGCCCGGTCCTCGCCGTTTGGCTGATGCGATAAAACGACAAGGCCCGCCATGGACGACAAATTCTTCTCCGACGACTCAATGGGAATGCGAAAGAGAATTTTATTTTTGTTTCGCGATTCGATTCTTGGATGGCCGACAACGGTGTTCTGCTCCGGCAATGGGAAAAAATCGACTGCCGGATAACTTGCCAAGCTTTCGCTCGTGACTTTCAACCGAAGATCGGATCCAACCCGACTCCAATCGGCTTTCGCAACGTTCGCTCCCGGCCAGTTTTGCGGCAGCAAACGCCGATAACGCGTGAAGAGTTCAGTGTTCGCTGGCTGGCTGGTTGTCGATACCGGCAACTCCAACTGTAATGTTGCGCCGCCAGGGATGCAGATTCTCTCGCAGACCAGCCAGCTTGCATCGGCGGAAAGTTTTACCGAGGAACTGTCAAGTTTTGTAGGCGGCGCGATTTCCTGCATGAGCATGACCTCATTTTCATAGCCATACGTTTGAATGTCGCCCGGATCGATCGTCTTCAGGGGAATCGGCCACTGAATCTCACCGATTTTCCACCCTGCTGGCAGCTTCCATTTTAATTCGCTGGGAAGACCAGCGTCGCCAGAAAATTTCCAGTAAGTATGCCAGGCTGGAGCCATTCGCAGCAGCAAACCGACAGTAAACGATTTGCCGGGAACAACTGCGTTTGTGTCGGCGAGGAGCTCCGCCCTAACGAGTTGTTTTCCTTTATACTCCTGGCCGAGGCCGTGAGGCGCAAAAGCGACGATTGACCAGCAAAGCAGCGCGCCGATCGCAACTCTCAATGCCAGTCTCATGTAGTTAGGTAGCACTCGCGCCAATTTACGGCAATCAGGGCGCGACCGCCGGGCGCGCCGCGACCTATGGAACAAGAAAAATCTTGTCGGTCCACGGATCTTTTACCTTGGTGCCCGGCGCAAAGCCGCTGATATCGACGTATCTGCCTTCGGTGTCGAACGGGCTGAATACGTAGCCAGCTTTACCGGGCACCGATTTCGCGGTGGGAAAATTTTCCTGCGACGCGGAAGGGCGGGACGACCCGGCCTTCGTGGAGTAATGCGCTGTCTCCTTGCGCGTCGTGCGCGGTACCTCGCTCGAAGTCTGGCTCTGGCGGCGTTCGGCTGCGGTCTGCGGTGCTGAAGCCATCTCCGGCCGCATTGGTTGCCCTGGCTGCCTGACATCCGATGAAGTTGCCTCTGTCGTTCCAACCATTGTTGGTTCGCCGCTAACCTTGCGCGTGGCATAATGCACTGGCGCGGTGGCAACACGATAGGAACCGACTGCAACCGCCCGAGCCACTTTGTAAGAGCCTACCGCGGCGCCACGGGTGACATGGTAAGACGTAACAGCGACATCCTGGGTCGCCCGGCATCCGGCAACCAAGATCGGCACAAACATCAGCAGTCGCGCAATAGCTTTCATTCTCGTTTTCATACAGATGTCTTCTGTTCGCTATTTGTTCAATGATATTGAGCTAACGTCACCAACAAAATCGGAGATGGCCCTATCGGTGGTGGCCCACGAACACATCAGCCGATAAACGTCGGGCTCGATAAATTTATAAAAACGCCAGCCGCGCGCGTGGAGACCGCTGGCCAGTCGCTCTTCCATCGAGACAAACACCGCGTTTGCTTCGACTGAAAATACGTTCTTGATCCCTGCCTCCTTTCGCAGCCCGTCCGCAAGCCGTCGCGCCGCATCGTTGGCGTGCTGCGCATTTCGCAGCCACGCGTCCCCCGTCAAGAGACCCAGCCACGACGCAGCGAGAAAACGCATCTTCGATCCGAGGTGTCCGGCTTGTTTCGCTCTGTAATCAAATTCGCGCGAGATCTTCTTATCGAAAAAAATCACAAACTCGCCGACAGCCGCTCCGTTTTTTGTCCCTCCAAAACAGAGAACGTCCACTCCGGCCTCCCATGTGATCGCTTTGGGCGCGCAATTGAGCGATGCGATTGCATTGGCGAAACGCGCGCCGTCCATGTGAAGAAACAGTTGGTGCGTGCGCGCCAGGTCGGCGACCTCCGCAATTACGTCGCGGCTGTAAACCGTCCCAAACTCGGTTGCTTGTGAAATGCTGATCGCGCCCGGCTTATGCGAATGCGGCTCGTTCTGTCGGTTCAGCAGCGCTTCCACCTGGCCGGTGTCAATCTTTCCATCCTCGCCGCCGACCAAAAGCAGTTTTGAACCTCCTGTGAAAAATTCAGGCGCGCCGCATTCGTCGGTCTGAATGTGAGAATGCCGGTGACAGATGACGCTCTGGAACGATTTGCACAACTGCGCGAGCGCCAGCGCGTTCGCCACCGTGCCGGTAAAAACAAAATAAACATCGCAGTCGATTTCGAAGATTTCACGGACGCGATCGCAGGCGCGCGCAGTCCACCTGTCCTCGCCGTAGGATGGCGCGTAATGCGTGTTTGCTTCCTGCAATGCGGCCCAGGCCTCGGGGCAAATCGGTGCGACGTTATCGCTCGAAAATTCGTGGCGCTCTACGATCATCTCGTCTGTTTGCTACGCGAGTTTTTGCGCCGGATCAATCAGCACACAAGAGATTGCCTGACAGCTCGAGCCCTGGGCCTCCGATGTCTGCCAGGCAAATCTCTCTCTATTTGCTCCCCAAAATTGCGTGCAGCAGTTTCACTTTTATTTCGGATAAAGGCCGTCAAGTGAGCGTGTCCGTCAGCAAAATTATTTCATTCCCGGAAACGTGGTCTGCTTCCGTTTTGCCTAACGCACACGGGCAGAGTAATTTCGTAAATGACGGCGCTCCAGAGCGAAATCGAGCGGCGCGGCAAACGCATCTTCGAGCTGGTCGATCAACATCCGGAGCGGCTTTTCAGCAAAGCTGGATTTTATCAGCGTTTGATGGCGCTCTCGATGCGTGACGAGCGGTTCAAGGCGCAATTGTTTCGCTTCGTGGATGTCCTGCCCTCGCTACGCCGCTCAAGTGAGATTGTTGAGCATCTTGACGAATATTTCTGCAGTGACGGCTTCGGGCCGTTCGTGAATGCCGGCGTTCGTCTGGCGCGCATCGCTCCGTGGGCAAGTGGGCGGATCCTGCGCTGGAATGTTTCTGGAATGGCGCGCCAGTTCATCGCCGGAAGAAATCCGGACGACGTGATGGCGACATTGCGCAAGCA
>Ga0209808_1000123_pt1 | contig 40013 bp, 42 predicted proteins | sample GraSoiAngelo_157_FD_186171 | JGI IMG/M metagenome (GOLD analysis project Ga0209808, IMG submission 186171) | Grasslands soil microbial communities from the Angelo Coastal Reserve, California, USA - 14_1009_16_20cm (SPAdes) (version 2) | ecosystem: Environmental > Terrestrial > Soil > Grasslands ... | reverse complement strand
CGCATCGCGCACCTGCGCGACGCGCACCTTCGCGGGCGACGCGAGCAACGGCCCGAGCAGGCCGAAGTGCTCGATGTCGGTGGTGACCACCTCGTCCTCGCTCGTCAGGTCGAGACCCGCGAGGACGACGTTGCACGCGTTCGTGGTCGAGCTGACGAGAGCGACGTTCTGCGGCGGGACCTCGAGCACGCCCGCCAACGCCTCGCGGGCGCGCTCGCGCAACGCGAGCACGTTCTCGAAGTACGGCTTGCCGCCCCGGCCCTGCTCGAGATCGCGCCGGTTCCACTCCACGATCGCCTCTACCGTTGCTCGCGCAAGCGGGCCATTCGTGCCGGCATTCAGGTACGCGAACCGCTCGAAGACGGGGAACTGCGCGCGTGCCTCCTCGAAGGTCAAAGGAGCCGCGCCTCCACCGGCGTGTGGTCCGAGAGAACACGGCCGGCGAGGCGCCGCCGCTCTCGCGGCCAGCGCTCCAGGGCCTCCAAGGCGACGCCGCGGACGAGGATCTGGTCGATTCCGTCCCCCAGCGGCGGTGAAAAACCCCATTCCTCGCCGGTCAACTCGGTCTGGGTCGCCGAGCGGGCGGCCGGGACGTTGAAATCGCCGGCGAGGACGACGATGTCCTCTGGTTGCGCGAGCCCGTCGGCGAAGACGGCGGCGCGAAGCAGCTCGGCATCGGCGAGCCGCTGGTCGGCCGGGTAGCTCGTTGCGTGGAGGTTCGCGACGAGGACTGTCCCCTCGCCGGGGCGCCGAGCGCGGACCGCCTGGACGATCCGCCTCTCCTTGGCCCACGCCAGTCGCGCCACGAGCGGGAGCCCGAGCCACCGCGACTGGGCCTTCCTGAAGTCGCGGTTGTTCAGGACGAGTCTGTCCCGGCCGAGAATCTCCGCTTCAGGGCTGAATAGGATCGCGTTCGCCTGGCCGGCGACCGCCGAGCGAAGTAGACCGTGGTGAACCGAGGTGACCACGCGGCCGAGCTCGGCGGGAATCGGCAGTGGACCGAGCCGTGGCCGCTGCGCTATGTCGCCGAAAGCCTGCATCCCGCTCCAGCCGGCAAGGTGGGAGAGCGCCCAGGCCGGCACCTCCTGGAGGCAGACGACATCCGGGCGATCGCCGGTCCCCAGACGCACGATCTGCTCGAGATAAGCCTCGCGCTCCGGCGGGTCCGCGTTGCCGTGAAACACGTTCCAGGTGCGGATGAGCAGCGCCAGAGCGCGGCTAGTGTAGGCGCGTGTTCCGCCGCCACCGGTTCGCCGACGTCATCTCGAGGCAGCTCGATCTTTTCGTCCGCGAGCACGCCGATCTGCTCCACGAGTGTGAGGAAGCCGAGCGGGCCTACAACACAGCGCCGCGCGACGAGGCGGAGGAGCGCTACGGCGACTACGTCGACGTGGTCGAGACCGGCACCGAGCTCCTGGCCGACATCCGCGACCACTTCAAGTGGACGCTCGACGAGGACACCGCGGAAGCCTACGAGGACGAGTTCAATCGCGCTGTCCTGAAGCATCTGCCGCGCTTCGCGCTCGAGATCGAGAACCGCTAGCAGACGGCCCTATTGAGGCAGCGGATTTGCCCGCGCGCGATCAGCCTGTGTAAATAACGCCCACACGGCAAAGCCGAGCTGGCACGCCAACTAGCCAGACCATGACGAGAGGAGCATCGCCATGTTCCGACGAAGCAGGAAACAAGCGATCAAGAAGAGTGCAGTCAGCGCTTACGAGCTCGTGCTGCAACTCGCGCAGGACAGGAAATTCCGCAAGCGCCTGCTTTCAGGGCTCAAGCACAGCTCCGAGGCAAGCACTCGTACCGGTCGCGGACTCGGCGTCACCGGCGCGATCGCACAACTCACAAGCGATCGGTCTCTCCAGAGGGAGCTGCGGAGTGCCCGCAAGGATCTTCGGGGGGCTTACCGACGGCTGGAGACGAAGAGGCGCAACCGCAGGCTGCTCAGGTTCACGGCGCTCGCGGGCCTCGCATCGGTCGCCGCAGTTCCACAACTAAGAGAACGCGTCACCACCTTGATCGCAAAAGTGCCTAAAGGGCGAGAGGAGTTGACGGACATCGCAAGCCGCCTACGCCCAACCAACCCGCTCGAGGACCTGACCCGAGAGGAGCTCTACGAACGTGCTCAAGCGGCGGATATTCCCGGACGCTCTGAGATGTCGAAACAGCAGCTCGTCGACGCGTTGCGCGTAAAGAGCTGAGCTGGCCTACTAGGCCTCTTCCGCGGCTCGAATCGCCGCCGCCGCGTTGATCAGCGCCAAGTGGCTGAGTCCTTGCGGGAAATTTCCCAGGAAAGCGCCCGTCTTTGGGTCGATCTCCTCGGCGAAGAGGCCGACGTCGTTGGCGTGCCCGACCGCCTGCGTCATCGTTTTCCGCGCCTCCTGCAGGCGCCCCGCCCGTGCGAGCGCCTCGACGAGCCAGAAGGAGCAGGCGACGAACGCGCCCTCGACCTGCTGCTGACCGCTGTAGCGGTAGAGCAGCCCTTCGCCCGCGCCCAGCTCGTCCCGGATCGCGTCGACGAGCGACGAGAAGCGCTCTCCGGCCAGGTCGAGGAAGTGCATCCGTGAGACGCGGAGGACGCTCGCGTCGAGCTTGGCGCTGCCCGGGAACATCACGAAGCAACCGCGGGACTCCGACCAGCATTCGCCCTCCACGAATTCGCGGACCTCCTTCGCGCACTCGCGCCACGCTTCCGCCCGGTCACGCGGAAGCTGCCCCTCCTCGACGAGGCGCAGGGCACGATCGAACGCAGTCCAGACGCTCAGCTTCGAGACCGTGTAGTGCTCGGCGTCCGGCAGCTCCCAGATTCCGGCGTCCTTCTTCTTCCAGATCGTCGTCAGGTGGTCGAGGATGTCGGCCAGCCTGTCGGCGGTCGCGTCGTCCAGAGCGTTGCCCTCGCGAACGTAGAGCTCCGCCGTCTCGAGCAGATCGCCGTAGCAGCCGAGCTGGAGTTGGCCGGCCGCTGCGTTCCCGCGCCTGACCGGGCGCGAGCCGCGATAGCCGTCGAGCGCGAGCTCTTCGCGCGCGGAGACCCTCTCGCCGTCGAGGTCGTAGAAGACGTGGAGGTCGGGCTCCGTCGTCGCGACCGCGTCGAGCAGCCACGCGAAGGACGCATGCACCTGGACGAGCAGATCGAGGTTGATCAACGCGTCGAGCGTGAACGCGGTGTCGCGAACCCAGCAGTATCGGTAGTCGTAGTTGCGATCGCCGCCGATCCGCTCGGGGAGGGAGGTCGTCGGCGCCGCGAGGATCGCGCCCGTCGGGACATACGTGAGCAGGCGGAGGGCGAGCGCGCTGCGCCGGACGACGGCGTCCCAATCGCCCTCGACGCCTGCGCCGGCGAGCCAGCGCTTCCAATCGCCGACCGTGTCGTCGAGCCGCCTCTCCGCCCATTCGCGGCGGGCAAAGGGGATCGGCTCATCGTGAGTCGCGCGCAGGACGAGCGAGGCCTTCGAGCCCTTGTCGGTCTCGAACAAGCCCCCGATCTCGTCGTCGGTGTGGTGCGGATCGCCGGCGTCGAACGGGTAGACAACGAGGCTCGAGCCACGCGACGTCGCGCGGACCGCAGCGCCGATCCGGTCGATCGACAGCTCCTCCGCCGACTCGCCGGCGCCGAACCGCGGCGCGATCCGCCAGCGCATCGGCACCTCGCCGCTAACGCCCTCGATTCCACGGACGAGCTCGAACCAGGGCAGGAGGCCGCCGTGGTCGAGCGTGATCGCGTCGGTCACGCGGACGGTGCCGCGGGCCGTTACGAAGGTGGTCTGCAGCACGTTCGTGTCCTCGACGTACTCGCGCTCCACGCGGAAGTCAATCTCCGGCGCGAGCTCGAAGGCGCCGCCGCGCTCCGCGTCGAGAAGGCGCGCGAAGACCGTCTCGGAGTCGAGGCGCGGGAGAGGCAGCCAGTCGATCGAGCCGTCGCGGGCGACGAGCGCGGCCGTCCGTCCGTCTCCGATCAGGGCGTAGTCGCGAATCGGCGCGTACCCGTCGACCCGCTCCATCCCGTCATTATCGGTGTCCGAAGTGATGGGCGGCGGGGAGCGAGCCGAACACGTCGGCCCCGTTGGCCACCTCCTTCGCGAGTGGGACGAGCGACTCGAACTCGTGCACGAGCACGTTCTGGTTCCGGCCTCTGCTCTCGAACCGGCCCCGCGCGAGCACGAGCGGCTCAGCGCGAACGAGCGGGCGGAAGCGCTGATAGACCGGCGGCGGCACGATCAGGTTCACCTGCCCGAACTCATCCTCGAGCAGCATGAAGACGACGCCGTTCGCGGTTGCGGGCCGCTGGCGCGCGACCGCGAGACCTGCCACGGCGATCCGTCCGCCGTGCCGCTGGCGACCGAGGTCTCGGCTCGCGACCACTTCTGCCGGCAGCCGGGGGCGCAGGAGCGCCATCGGATGCGTGCCGACGGAGAGGCTCGTCAGCCGGTAATCGGCGAGCATTCGCTCCCACGGCGTCTGCTCGGGGAGCTCCGGCGTCGCCGCGGCCGCGTCGAGCGACAGCGTCAGCTGGCGCGCCTCACCGCCCGAGCCGGGAACGGCCGCGGGGCGAAAGGCGAGGCCAAGCTCCCAGAGCAGCTGCCGCCGCTCGCCGAACGCGTCACACGCCCCCGAGGCGACGAGCGCCTCCAGCCGGCTACGGTCGAGCTCGACCCGCTGCGCCAGCTCGCGTACCCCCGCGAACGACCCTCGCCGTTCGCGCTCCTCGACTACCGCCTTCGCTCCGGGCTCGCCGAGCGACTGCACGTAGTCGAGTCCGATTCGCACCGCGTCGTCCTCGAGCGTGCATTTCACCGCGCTGCGGTTGACATCGACCGGCCGTACCTCCACCCCACGCCGCTGCGCGTCCCGCACGAGAGACGCAGGCGGATAGAAGCCCATCGGCTGCGCGTTCAAGAGCGCCGCGAGGAACTCGCTCGGGTAGTGGTGCCGCAGCCACGTCGACTGGTAGGCGAGCAGGCCGAATGCCGCCGCATGGGATTTCGGGAAGCCGAAGCCCGAGAAACCGGCGAGCTTGTCGTAGACGAGGTCGGCAAGCTCCGCTTCGACTCCGTTCTCTATCGCACCCGCGATAAAGCGGGTGCGATAGGCCTCGATCGCTTCCTCGCTCCGCTTGCGGCTCATCGCGCGCCGCAGACCCTCGGCCTCGCCGACCGAGAAACCCGCCAGCGCCATCGCGACCTCCAGCACCTGGTCCTGGAAGACGACGACGCCGAGGGTGTCCTGCAGCGGCTCCGCGAGCAATGGATGATCCACCGGCGGCACGAAGCCCGGGTCCTGCCGCAGCCGCTCGCGGTGCTCGATGTAGGGATGGACGGCCTTGCCCTGAATCGGCCCCGGCCGGACGAGCGCGACCTGCACGGTCAGGTCGTCGAGGGTCTCCGGCCGCGTGCGTAGCAGCGACTGCATCTGCGCACGGCTCTCGATCTGGAAGACGCCGACCGTGTCCGCGCGCTGGATGTCGGCGTAGACGTCCGGGTCGTGGAGCGGGATCCGTGAGAGATCCAAAGGCTCCGCCAGGCGCTCCGCGATCAGCTCCACGCACTCCTCGACCGCCGAGAGCATCCCGAGCCCGAGCAGGTCGATCTTGAGGAAGCCGGCGTCCGCGCAGGAGTCCTTGTCCCACTGCACGAGCTGGCGTCCCGCCATCGCCGCAGGCATCACCGGCACGAGCTCGACGAGCGGCCTGCTGGAGATGACCATTCCGCCGGGATGCTGGGACGCGTGGCGAGGGAGCCCGCCGATCTCGCGGCAGAGCTCGCAGAACGCCCGCCAGCGCGGCGAGCGGAGCTTCGTCTGGGCGTCCGGCAGGGACGCCACCTCCTCGGCGACCCGTCGCGGATTGCCTTCCGTGATCCGCGCCAGCCGCTCGAGCTCCGCGTGCGGCAGGCCGAGCGCCATGCCCACGTCGCGGATCGCGCCCCGCGCGTTGTAGGTCGGAAAGGCCGCGACGAGCGCGGCGTGCTCGCGCCCGTACTTGTCGCTGACCGCCGGGAGCAGCTTCTCGCGGATGTCGCGCGGGAAATCGAGGTCGATGTCGGGCACCGCGGCCATGTCGCGGCCGAGCGAGAGCCCCGCAGCGACCGGATCGACGTGCGAGAGCCCGGTCAGGTAGCAGACGATCGAGCCGACAGAGCTGCCGCGCCCGCGTCCCGGCGGCAGCGTCGAGCGCGGCGAGTCGCGGCCGCGCACCTCCACCGCCAGCTCCCGCGCCAGCTCGAGCACCTCCCAATGCAGGAGGAAGAAGCCGGCCAGGCCGAGCTCGTCGATCAGCTTCAGCTCTTCGTCGAGGCGAGCTCTCGCTTTCCGTCTATGTCCATTGCGGCCCGAGTAGCGTTCCGCGAAGGCGCGGTCACACACTCGAGCGAGCTGCGCGATCGCGGGCTCGCCGTTCTCTGAGAAGTCGGGATAGCGGTAGCCGAGATCCTCGTTCAGATCGAACCGGAGCCGCTCGGCGAGCTCCCCGCTTCGTTCGACCGCGTCGCGGTCCTGCGGAAAGAGCTCCGCGATCTCGGCCGGCGGCCGCAGGAAGCTCTCGCGGTTGCCCCGCCGCTCGGCCTCGCAACCGTCGAGCGAAGTGCGTTTCTTGACGGCGACGAGCGCGTCCTGCAACGCCGTGAGCCGTCGGTCGTGCGCGTGGACGTCGCCCGTCGCAACGGTCGCAACGCCGACCGCCGCGGCCAGCTCCCGCAGCACCGAGTTGCGACGAGCGTCGCCGCGCTCGAACGGACGCTGAAGCTCGACGAAGAACCGATCGCGCCCAAAGGCCTCCGCCAGACGCGCCGCGGCGTTCGGATTCCGCACCGCGAGCCCATGCCGTGCGCAGCCCGACAAGCAGACGAGACCCTCGTTGCGTTCCTCCAACAGTTCCTGCGGGAGCGCCGGGTCCAGCAGCTCGCGCTCTCTCCCGGGCACCCGCGTGTCGGAATGCGCCGCGGTCAGCAGCCGGCAGAGGTTCGCGTAGCCGGCGGCCGACTCGACGAGCAGCGTCACGTGCGACCCCTCCGCGAGCGTCACCTCTGCGCCGGTGATCGGCCGAACGCCGAACGCCTTAGCCGTCTGCGCGAACTCGAGCGAGCCGTAGACCCCGTCGTGGTCGGTCAGCGCGAGCGCGCCGTAGCCGAGCTCGGCCGCCCGGAGCGCGAGCTCTTCGGGCAGCGAGGCGCCGTCCAGGAACGAATAGGCTGAATGGGCATGGAGCTCGACGTAGCCCAACCGCTGCTCCTAGCCCCAGGCGAGGGCGAAACGACCACCGACCGCCCCGAGCGGACGCTGCGGATCCTCTGCGAGCTCGAGCAGCTGATCGTGACTTGGTTTCGTTACGAGCCCGGTGAGAAAGGCCCGGATCCGCACATCCACCGGCAGCACACCGACGCCTTCTATGTCCTCGAGGGCGAGGTCGACTTCGGGCTCGGTCCCGAGATCACGCGGATCACAGGCGGGCCGGAGACATTCGCGGGCGCGCCGCCGAACGTCGTGCATACCTTCAAGAACTCGAGCGACGCGACCGCGATCTTCCTCAACATCCACGCGCCGAGCATGGGCTTCGGCGACGTCCTCCGCGGCGGTGACCACGAGCATTTCGATCAGTTCGATCCGCCGGAGGGCGGAGGCAGACCGTTCGAAGAGGCGATCGTTCAGCCCGCGGGCGCAGGCGAACCGATCGAGCACGAGAACACTTTCCACCGCATCCAGGCCGAGCTGCCCGAGCTCTCTGTGATCGAGATGACCTTCCGCCCCGATTTCGAGGGCGTCGACCCGCATACGCACGCCGATCACGTCGACGCGTTCTACGTCCTCGCCGGTGAGGTCGACTTCGTGGTCGGGGCCGAGGTGCGGCGAGCCGGTCCGGGCTCGTTCTTGGCCGCGCCGCCCGGGGCTCGCCACGGCTTCTCCAACCCTGGACCGGCGGACTTGCGTGTCCTCAACTTCCATGCGCCCGACGCCAGGTTCGTAGGCAGGCTGCGGAGCTAGATCGAAGTGGACCCCGAGGCCCGCTTCAACGAGATCGCCGACGACCTCTCCGCGCAAAACTCCGATGTCGAGTTGGGGAAGATGTTCGGCATGCCGACGATCAAGCGCAACGGCAAGGCGACTTCCGGCTTCTGGAAGGGATCGATGGTCTTCAAGTTGACCGACGAGGGGAACCGGGAGCAGGCGCTCGCCCTCGACGGGGCCGAGCGCTTCGATCCAATGGGCGGCCGGCCGATGCGTGAGTGGGTCGTCGTGCCCGCGAGTCACTCGGACGAGTGGCCTCGGCTCGCCGAGGACGCGCTCACGCTCTAGCCACTCTCCAGGCGAGCGCTGCTCGCGCCGATAGCGGAGGGAATGCGCGCCAAGCTCACGTTTCCGCTCAGCGTCGCGTTCGCCGCCGCTTTCGCAGCACAGCTCGAAGGGATGCTGGTGACCCGCTGGGCCGCCGATCGCAGGACTCCCTGCTTGTCCTCGACTTCCACCGAAGCGTGCTCGCTGAACGCCACCGTCTCCTTCCTCGTCGGCACCTTCTTCGCCGTCGAGACGCTCGCGGCGACGCTCACCGCGCTCGTTCTCTACCGGAACAGGAAGCGCTTCAGCGCAGCCGTCACAGCCACAGCGCTCGTGGCCGCACTCGCGGTCGAGCACGCCTGGCTTCTGACCTACGCGCGCTGATCGATCCAACATTTACGGCCTTGCCATCCGGGTGTAGACGGACGCCCGGGCGAAGCCCGGACGTCCTCCAGTCGGCGTCGCAAGCGAACGCCTTCGGTTATGCCCGCTGACTGAACCAACTCTGCGCCTCTCGGTCGAGAAAGACGACTGCGTTCTCGCCACTCGCAAGCACGACGTCGAAGTAGCGCCGGTCGACCGGCTCCTCGGTCCACCAGCGGTCGACGACGCGCCACTCCTCGCGCACGAGCGCGACTTGCTGCCGGTTCACGCTCCGCGGCGACCCGTCGACATGTGTCTCGACGAGCGCCGGATTCGGCGCATTGAGACGGCGAGTCATTGCCGAGGCGCTCACCAGCCTTGCCACCCGGGTTTAGACGGTCGCCCGGGCACAGCCCGGACGACCTCCATGCCGGCGTCGCAAGCGACCGCCTCAGTCAGTCGTCGCGCGGAACCAGCAGTGCTCGCTGTTCGGGGATTCGCGACCACGGAGCGACCTCCAGGACCGAACACACCGCACCGGAGCCGGCGCCGGCGCGAACCTGCTTCAGGCCTTCGCTGAGATGAGCGCGCAGCTCGAGGCCTTCCGGCTGGACCAGCTCGAGCTGCCTCCCGACCGTCTGCGCGAGCTCGACGAGCTCGAGGCCGAGGCGTGTCACCGGCGCGGGAAGCTCTGCGAGCTTCACACCGACCGCGACGCGGAGCCGGTCGCGGTCGGCCGTCGCGTCACGCAACGTCACCGTGCGCCGCCACGATCCCCCGCCCACCAGCTTTGCAGACAGTGCGAGCTTGCGCACCGCTCTGTCGCGGCGCTCCGGCTGGGCGAGGAGCCGATCGAGCAGGGACCCCAGCGCCCGCCGGAGCGTCAGCTCGTTCGCGACCGCCTCGGGAAATTCGAGCGTCTCCGCGAGGTCGTTCGCAACCTTCCGCGCGCGGACCTTGCCGCGTTTTTCGCCTCTCGCCAGGCTCCAGGCCCGCCGACCGTCCGGCCCCAAACGTTCGGCAACGGCGGCGCCCGGTAGCCCAGCAAGCTGTCCAAGCCTTCGCACCCCAAGCTCCTCCAGCTCCTCCCGGCGCTGAGGATCAATCGGGAGCAGGGTCAGCGGCAACGGCGCTATGAAATCGCGCGGGCGGTCGGAGACGATCAGGGCCTGGCCGGAACGCGCAACGTGCGCGGCCGCGAGCGCCGCGAACCTGCGCTCGGCGGCGCCGATGCGCGCTTCCCACGCCGGCCCGACCGCGGCGAGCGCCCGCTTCAGCGCCGGCTCCAGGCCGCCGTAGAGACGCTCGATTCCGCGGGTCTCGAAGTAGACGCAGCCGACGGCGGCGGCTTCGACCGCGAAGCCGGAGTCCTCGAGCCGCTTCAGGAGCTCCTCCCACTCGTGTTCCGCAGTGGCGGGGTCCTGCTCGACGAGCGCCAGATCCGGGCAAAGCGAGAGCGCCTCCCCCAGCCGCATTCCCGGCTGCACCCCGGCGGCCTCGGCGGCCGCCGTCACAGGCCCGAGCAGAGGCTCTTCTCCTGCCGCCGGCCCGAGCGCGGCAGGCCGCAGCGCGAGCGCAGGCCGCTCCCTCAGCGCTGCACGCAACTCGAACCCTGGAATGAGAAGACACGCGATCATTTACGAACGTATGTTCTACACGAACACCTGTTCGCTTGTCAAGAGAAAATTTTGCTTGTTCTCCCCAGTACGGTCCAAAAGAGCCCTGAAACCGGGAATCCGAGGCGTCGCTCGCGACGCCGGAGCGAAGAGGCCACGCCGACCTGGCGGCGCGGCCGCTAAACCCGGTTCCAGTTGCCAGGAAGGGACCGCTCCAAAACAAACAAACCAAGGAGGCGGCCCCTGCGGCGAGACCGCCTCCCCTCATTGTCAGCGTGGGTTAGCTTGGCGAGCCCCCATGCGGAAAGGATCCCTTCCCTCTGCTGACTAGAGTAAATATCGGTTACAGCCTGGGAATCTTTAGCCTGTAATTTCGGCAGCGCCGTCCACCATGCGCGTGAATCGCGGCACGACCGCGAGAGTGTTCTCCTGAGTGCACCAATGCAGGTCGTCCTCGAGCCCGGGCGGACCGTAGGTGCGCGCATTGACGCCATCCCAGGCAGTCGGATACGCACGCGCGAGTGCCGCCGAGGCAACTGCGGCATCGGCCCGCTCGCCGTCGAGCAGCTCGACGATCCGGCCGGCACAGTACGCGTCGTCGATCGCGAAGGCGCCCTGGTAGCCCGCGCAGACGACCGTGATGTCGTCGCCAGGCGCGCGGGCCGCCGCCGCGACGGCGTCGAGGTTGAGCAGGCTTCCGAGCAGAACGACCTCGGCCCTCGCGGCCGCGGCCACGACGCTTCGCGTCCCGTTCGTCGTCGTCAAGATCGCGGTCTCGGCCCGGGGCTCTAGATACTCGCGTGGCGACGCGCCGAGCTCGAAGCCCTCGATCACAACCGCGTTTCGCTCGCCACCGACGACGGCCTCGTCGCCGAGCTCCTGACGCAAAGCGCGCGCGTCCTCGATCTCGCTGCAGCAGAGCACCCGGCGATACCCCGACGCCAGCGCCTGGGCGACCGTCGAAGTGGCGCGCATCACGTCGACGACAATCGCCACGTGGGCCGGTCTGGCCTCGGCAGGAGTGAAGGCGACGTCTATCCGCACGGCGCATCTACGCTAACGAGCCATGGCCGCCGCGATGAGGTGCTACCGGCACCCGAACCGAGAGACCTACATCTCGTGCTCGGAATGCGGCCGGCCGATCTGCACGGAGTGCATGACCCCGGCGCCGGTCGGACAGCGATGTCCCGAGCATTCCGGGAAGCCGCAGGGCATCGCCCGGATGAAGACCGGCGTCACGCGGGCGACCGGTCGCGGCGAGACGGGGATCGTCACCAGGGTGCTGATTGCGATCAACGTGCTCATCTACCTGGCCGAGCTGCTCCAGGGCTCCGGGGTGAACGCCGCCTCGGGATCGATTTACGTCAACGGCGTCCTCGTCGCCTCGGCGCGAGAGTTCGGCGGCCACATCCTGCCGGCCGGCCTCGACATCGGCCAGCCGATCGGGGTTGCACACGGCGACTGGTGGCGGCTGATGACAGCCGCGTTCCTGCACTACGGGCCGATCCACCTCGGCTTCAACATGTTCTTCCTCTACTGGATCGGGACGCCCGTGGAGCAATACCTGGGCCGAGCGCGCTTTCTGCTCGTCTACTTGGTGTCTGGCCTTGCCGGCTCGGCCGGCGCGCTCGTCCTCAGTCCCGGAGCTGTCACTGTCGGCGCTTCAGGTGCGATCTTCGGGATCCTCGGCGCAGCTCTCGTGCTCGAGCGCCAGCGTTCTTACGTGCTCGGCGGCAGCGCGATGGGGTTGATCGTCATCAATCTGGCTCTCGGCTTCACGCTCTCGAACATCTCGATCGGCAGCCATATCGGCGGGCTGCTCGGGGGTGCGGCCTGCATGCTCGCCCTGTCGCGGTTCGGGCGCGGACACGGCGCCTACGGACGGGTCGGTGGGATCGGAATCGCCGGTGTCGTCGCTGTCGCGGCGCTCAGCGTCGCGATCGCCTACTGGAAAGTTCGCGGCTACGCGTAGAGCAAGCGCACCTGAGGGCTGCTTGCGCCTGCGCCCTCCGTGTCTACCCTAAGCGGCGGGCTGCACTGCGGTCAACGGCTCCTAGCCAGAGCGCTCGACGTCGCGTCGGGCCTGCTGGTGGCGGTGATCGTGCAGCCGTGCGACTGGAACGTCCCGGCGTGCGCCTTGCTCGCGGCGAACATCGCCAGCGAGGCGAACATCGCAGCCAGTGTCCTGATTCGATTCGCGTCGCGCGGAGCCACGGTCAAACCTCCTGATCCATCCGGCGTGGCCGCGCCGCCAAGTTAGTTCTACGAGGTCTTGATCGGCAGCCATCTCACCGAGCGGGATCCCTCGGCGTAGTGAAACTTGTGCTTAGGCCGCGGCGCGAATTGCCGCGAGCGCCTGCTCGGCGGCTGCGGTTCGGGTCGGAGCAAATGCCGGGGGAGTCGCCACGGCGCTGCCGGCATCTGCCGGACGCCACGCCGCCTCCCACCCTCCGGCCCGCTGCCTGAAGGCGAGCGTGTAGCCGCGCTCGAGCGCCGCGTCGACGATCTCCGTCACCCGGTCGTCGTAGCGATCGCCGTCACACATGCCTTCAAGGTACGACAGGGATCAGACGACATTCTCAGCCGTCGCGGCGGAGCACGTGAACTGCGCTCTTTAGATGCTCGCGAGCCCGCGTCTTGCCGCTTTGGCGACCAGTTCGCCCGGGTCGATGCCGAGCTTCTCGAGCCGTTGCGCGTGCTGCTCGTGATCGATCTTCTCGGGCAGCGTGTCGAGCGCGTCCTGAACCTTCTCGCTCTGTCCTGCCTCCTGAAGATGCTCGATGACGAAGCTCTTGTCGATGTGCACGGGCCCCGGCTACCCGCGTGCGACGATCGCAAACAGCCGCCCGCGGCGACATAAGCCGCGCCTGCTCGGCGAGCGCTCGGCCGCTAGGGACAAGCCCTAACTGCGGTGTCCGACACCGGTTTTTGTCAAGCGGAAAACGTGACGAATATGCGACTTTCAGCCGCCGGCGGCGACGTACCCGGCGCCTTGCTCGGCCAGCGCGGCCTGCGCCGCGGCGAGCCGCGCCAGCGGCACTCGATAAGGCGAGCAGCTGACGTAGTTCAGCCCGAGGCCGTGACAGAACGCGACGCTTGCGGGCTCGCCGCCGTGCTCGCCGCAGATGCCGAGCTTGATCTCTTCCTTCGTCGATCGGCCGCGCTCGACCGCGATTCGCATCAGGTCCCCAACGCCGCTCTGGTCGAGCGTCTCGAACGGGTTGCGCTCGAGCACGCCGTCCTCGAGGTAGCGGGCCAGGAACTTGCCCTCGGCATCGTCTCGCGACAACCCGAGCGTCGTCTGTGTCAGGTCGTTGGTGCCGAAGGAGAAGAAGTCGGCGTGCGCGGCGATCTCGTCGGCGCGGATGCACGCCCGTGGGAGCTCGATCATCGTTCCCACGAGATATTCGACCTGCTCGCTCTCCTCGTTCGCCGTCGCGATGGTGATCGCACGGAGCCGGCGCAGCTCCTCGGCGAAGCCGACGAGTGGATGCATGATCTCGACGAGCGGTGCCTCCCCGGTCCGCCCCTCCACGGCAACCGCCGCGCGGATGATCGCGCGCACCTGCATCTCGTAGATCTCGGGCCAGAGCAACCCGAGCCGGCAGCCGCGCGTACCGAGCATCGGATTCGACTCCTGGAGTGCCTTGATCCGCTCGCGCATCGGCTCGTCGGTCGCGTCCTCCAGCGGGGGCAGGAACTCGTGCAGCGGCGGGTCGAGCAGCCGGATCGTCACGGGCAGCCCGGCCATGGCTTCGAAGATCCCTTCGAAGTCGGACTGCTGCATCGGCAGCAGCTTGTCGAGGGCCTCGCGCCGCTCGTCCTCGCCTGAGGCCATGATCATCTCGCGCACGATCGGCAGCCGTTCGTCGGCCATGAACATGTGCTCCGTGCGACAGAGGCCGATCCCCTGGGCCCCGAACTCACGGCCCTTCGCCGCGTCCTCGGGCGTGTCGGCATTGGCGCGCACGCTCAGCCGGCGGTGCTCGTCGGCCCAGCCGAGGATGGTTTCGAAGTCCTCGTTGATCCGCGGCGGCACGAGCTCGACCGCGCCGGCGATCACGATGCCGCTGCCACCATCGATCGTGATTACGTCGCCTTCGGCGAGGTCCTGCTCGGCGAGTCGAATCCGCCGGTTCTCGGCGTCGATGCTCAGCTCCTCGCAGCCTGCGACGCACGGCTTGCCCATGCCGCGAGCGACCACGGCCGCGTGCGAGGTCATGCCCCCGTGCGCGGTCAGGATCCCTTGCGCAGCGATCATCCCGTGAATGTCGTCGGGGGAGGTCTCCCAGCCGACGAGGATCACGGGCTCGGTCGTCCCTCGCTCTGCCGCTGCGTCCGCGTCCAGGACGATCTTTCCAGACGCGGCTCCGGGAGATGCGTTCAGGCCCTTCGCCGCGATCTCGTAGTCGGCGCTCGGGTCGAGCATCGGGTGCAGCAGCTGGTCGAGTTGCGCCGGATCGATCCTCGCGACCGCCTCCTCTTTCGAGATCAGGCCCTCGTCGACCATCTCGACGGCCGCCTTCAGGGCAGCGGCCGCGGTGCGTTTCGCAGAGCGGGTCTGCAGCAGGTAGAGCCGGTCGTCCTCGACAGTGAACTCGATGTCCTGCATGTCGCGGTAGTGCTCTTCCAGTCTGTGCATCGTCTCAACGAGCTGCTCGAACGCATCCGGTAACTGCTTCTTCATCTCCTCGAGCGGTTGCGGCGTCCTGATCCCGGCGACGACGTCCTCGCCCTGCGCGTTCGCGAGGAACTCGCCGTAGAGGCCCGCCTCGCCGGTGGACGGATCCCGCGTGAACGCGACGCCCGTGCCAGAGCGGTCGCCGTTGTTGCCGAAGACCATCTCGACGACGTTGACGGCGGTGCCAAGATCGTCCGGAATGTGATGCGCGCGGCGGTAGACCTGCGCGCGCGGGTTGTCCCAGGAGTCGAAGACCGCGCGCACCGCACGGCGGAGCTGCTCGCGGGCGTCCTGCGGGAATGTGCTGCCCGCCTCCTGCTCGTAGAGCTGCTTGAACGTCCCCACGAGCTCTCTCAAGTCGTCTGCGGTGAGATCGACGTCCTGCTGCGCCCCGCGCTCCTGCTTGAGCTCGGCCAGCGCCCCCTCGAAGCGATCGGCGTCGATACCGTCGACGACCTCGCCGTACATCTGGATCAGGCGCCTGTAGGAGTCCTGGGCGAAGCGCTCGTTTCCGGTCGTGGCCGCGAGCCCCTCGACCGCCTCGTCGTTCAGCCCGAGGTTGAGGATCGTGTCCATCATCCCGGGCATCGAGACAGCTGCACCCGAGCGCACGGAGACGAGCAGCGGGTCGCGGGGGTCGCCGAAACGCTTGCCGGTCCTCTCCTCGAGGGCCGCGATGTGCTCGTCGATCTCGGCCTCGAGGCCTTCCGGCAGCTCCTGCGCGCGGGAGTAGTCGCGGCAGGCGTCCGTCGTGATCGTGAAGCCCGCCGGTACGGGGATCTCGAGACCGGTCATCTCCGCGAGACCGGCGCCCTTGCCGCCCAGGAGCTCCTTGCCTCCCTCGGCCGGCTCGTCGAAGTCGAAGACGTAGTGCCCGCTCACAGTGCGAAGGATCTTCGCATGAGCAGCGGGATTACGCTTCGACCGTGTCTCTGAGCGAGCACTGGGAACGCCACGCCGCCGACTGGACGCGTTGGGCGCGCGAGCCGGACCACGACTCCTACTGGCGCTTTCATCGGGAGCGCTTCTTCGAACTGCTGCCGCCGCCCGGCCGGCTGACCCTCGATGTCGGCTGCGGCGAAGGTCGGCTCGCCCGCGACCTGAAGGAGTGCGGCCACCACGTGCGCGCGTTCGACGCGTCGCCCTCGCTCGTCGAGGCCGCGCGGACCGCCGATCCGTCGCTTGACGTCCGCCAAGCGGACGCCGCCGCTCTGCCGGTCGAGGACGGCGCGAGCGATCTCGTCGTCTCGTTCATGGTGCTGATGGACTTGGACGACCTGGCTGGCGTCGTGCGCGAGTCCGCTCGTGTGCTCGAGGCCGGCGGCCGCTTCTGCATCGCGATCACCCATCCGATCAACTCGGCGGGCGACTTCGAGGCGAAGGAGCCGGACAGCGCCTTCGTGATCAAGGAGTCGTACTTCGAGCAGCGCCGGAGGGACCTCCGCGCCGAACGCGACGGGCTGACTATGCCGTTCGTCGACCTGCATCGTCCGCTGCAGGACTACGGAACGGCGCTCGAGCGGGCGGGCCTCCTGATCGAGCGGATCCGCGAGATCCCCACGACGAGGACCCGCCGCAGCGCGAGTCGCAGCTGCGCTGGCAGCGGCTCCCGCTCTTCCTGCACTTACGCGCCGTGAAGCTCTAGCGTCGAGTAGCCGCCCACGTTGTAAAGCCGATTTCGAATTGCCGCTGAAGAGGTTTCTTACTCTTGCGGTCGGAAAAGCCGCAGAACGTCGGTTAACTCACGAAAAGGGGGGTCAGATGAAGCGACTGGTGTTACTGACAGTCCTAGGGACCGCACTTCTCGCGGCCGGCGCAGCGACTGCGATCGCGACACCGGAAGCCATCGTCGGGCACAGCAGCGCGAAGCAAAGCGCTGGTCCCGCGGTGGGGACGGTGAGCGTCAAGTTCCAGATCAACAAGTTCGTCAAGAGCGGACGCAGCCTGGTCGCGAAGGGCTACGCGATCGCGACCTTTACGCCGGTGTCCGGGACGCCCACGGTCGTGAAGCAGCCGTTCTCGGCACGCGCATCAGTCGCGCGGCGGCTGTTCGCCGCGGGAGGCCAGCAGAGAATCTGCCAGATTCTCACCCTGCAGCTCGACACGTTGTCCCTGAACCTGCTTGGGCTGCATGTCGACTTGAGCAAGGTCGTGCTGACGATTACGGCCAATTCGCAAGGCGGCATCCTCGGTCGACTGTTCTGCTCCCTCGCGAGCGGCAGGGTCAAGCTCGCGACCATGGCGAACGCCCGCACGCTGACGCACGTAGCCCATGCGAGCGGACTCGCCACGAAGGGCATCGGCTTCGCGGTTCCGACAAGCCACGCCCAGGCCATGGCGCCTGGGCCGTGCCAGGTCCTCGACCTCGTCCTGGGGCCGCTCCATCTCGACCTGCTGGGGCTGATCGTCGACCTGAATCAGATTCATCTTCAGATCACGGCCGATCCGGCCGGCGGCATTCTCGGCAGCCTCCTGTGCTCGCTGACGAACACGACATTACCGACGCCCTAACCGATCGAAAGCCCGGGAGGGAGCAGCGTTTCGCTGCTCCCTCCCCCGCCTACGTCCTCACCGGCGGCCGATAGCCCGGCCGGCGGCGGGCGCGGAAATCCGCGAGCCACGCGAGCGCGCGCGTCGCCATCCAGAACGGAGTGAAGACGACGTAGAAGACGAACAGTGCCGCGACGAGGATCGTGCACCAGATCAGCCACCTCCAGAGTGGCACAGGCGGTTTGGGCTTCACGCGGTCGGGGCAGCGATCCCGGCCTCGGCGCGCCGCTGCTCGATCAGCCGGATCACCCGCGCGGCGGTCTCTTCGATCGAGAGCTCCGAGATCTCGATCACCGGACAGCCGAGTCGCCGGTGAACCGCCTCCGCCGCCTCGAGCTCGTCGTAGATCTCGACAAGCTTCGCGTACTGGCGGTTGTTGCCCCCGAGTCGCCGGGCCCGCTGCTCGCGGATCTCCGCGAGCCGGCCGGCCTCGATCGTCAGGCCGACCACCTTGAGCGGGTCGATCTCATAGAGCTCGGCCGGCGGCTCGATCCCCTTCACGATCGGGACATTTGCCGTCTTGTAGCCGAGGTAGCCGAGGTACATCGAGAGCGGCGTCTTCGACGTCCGCGAGACGCCGACTAGGACGATGTCGGCTTCGCGAAGCCCGCTGCCCATGCCGTCGTCGTACTTGACCGCGAACTCGATCGCGGCCATCCGCTTGAAGTAGCCCGAGTCGAGCGGCGGCCGGGCGCCGGGAGTCATCTGTGCCGCCTGGCCGGAGACGCGCGCGACGGCGTCGATCGGATGGCCGAGCAGGTCGCAGTAGTGCAGCCGCGCACGCCTGCAGAGCACGCGCATCTGCTCGCGGAGCTCGGGTTCGACAAGTGTGTAAACAACGACGGCGGGGCGTCCCTTCGCCCGCTCGACGGCCAGCCTCAGGTGGTCGACCGTCTCGACCCGCGGATGGCGGATCTCCTCGAACTCCTGGTCCGGGAACTGGGCCTCGAGCGCGTGCACGAGGCGGGTCGCGGTCTCGCCGGTGGAATCGGAGACGACGTGCAGCTCGACGGTTCGGACGCGCGGTGCTACATCTGAACCGTGCGGGGCGGCGCGTTTCCAGCGATTTCGCTTGCCGCGCTGATAATTGCCGGCGGCTCGTCTGCGCGGCCGGTACTCGTCGGGCCAAGCGTGTTGGTCGGCAGCGCACCAACGTCGAGGGCGCATCCGGGGCTGCCGACCGGGCTCTTCCGCGTCACGCCGCGGGGGAAAGTCCAGACCCTGCTCGCGGGGGACGTCTCGCCAGTCTCCGTCGCCGCCACAGGAGCGGCCGTCGGCTACCCGCCCGATCCGCACTCGCGTCATCTCGTCCTGGCCGCGAGCGCGAGCCGGACCGTGCTCCCCCACGCAGAGGCCGGCGGCGGTTGCGCCGCGCTTTCTCCCGACGGCTCGTTGGTCGCCTACGTGACCGGCACGAGCAGCTACGTGAAGTCGAGCCGGCACCTCCTCTATACCCGCATTCAAGGGACGCTCTGGGTCGCCGAGACCGCGAACCTCGACCGGCTCCGCGCAGTCCAGGCCGGCAGCTTCGCAACTTCAGAGTGCCCGCAGTGGTCGCCGACAGGCAACCGGCTGGCCTATTTCGCTCAGCAGGCCGCGCCGGTGTGGGCGCTGACCGTCTACGACCACGGCGCTGTGCACGTGGTCGCGAACGTGCGGACGCCGGTGCCGAGCGCGCACGACCGTTCCTTCGCGTGGTCGCGCGAGGGGCGGCTTGCGTACATGCGCGGTCGGGATCTCTTCGTCGGCACGCGCCGCCTCGGACGTCAGATCCTGAACCGGCTGTCCCCACGCGCCACGACGGAGTACAACCGCGCGCTCGCTGTCAGTCCGAACGGTCGGCTGGTCGCCGCGAGCTTCGGCTTTCGAACGGGGATCTTCCGGCTTGACGGCACTGTCGCCAGAATCACGTCCGGCCACCTGCGCGACTGGAGCGGCAACGCCGGGGTGCTCACAAACGGCCTCGACGGCTTGATACCAACCCTGTTTCGCGTCCCTGTGCGCGGTCGCGTGGTCGCGCTCGCGCGACACTTCAAGACACCCGTCGTCGCCGACCCGGGCGGGGCGTGGTTCGCGTATGCGCCGGTCGCGAAGAAACAACTCGTCTTCCGACGCCCCGACGGGTCCCTGCTACGGACCGTGCGCCTCGCATTCGTCCCGGAGGTTGTCGCCGCCGCGGGCAAGGGCGGACGCATCAACTACCCGCACGGCTCCTATTAGCTAGTTGGCGCGCGGCTTAGAACTCATTTCAGATGGGTTCCGTCAGCGCGACCAGAAGGCCGCCAAAGCAGCCGGATCGTGGAGGTAATGGAAGAGCCGCGTGATACGACCCTCTTCGACGGCCACGATCACGACCTCGTGAGAGTCGAGGCGGCGCTCTCCGCGCTCCGCGAGGAAGCGGTCCATGATCACGGCGTGCCATGGGCTCTCCGCGATGTCGAAGCTGTCCTCGCGGAACGGACGCCACGTTCCGGCGGTGAGTTCGTCTATTTGCCGTCGCAGCGCCGCGATGCCCTCTGGGCCACGGTGTGCTCCAGAAAGGGCCGTGTCGAGCCGCACGATCCACGCCGCCTCCGGCGCGACGAACTTGCCACGCGCTCGCCGATCCGCCGTGAGGAACGCGCGAATTCTTAGCGCGGTATCTGCGAAAAATCACCGAGCGCGCCGAGCGTGTCCCGGACGTCGAGCAGGAGGCGCAGACGGTTCGCGCGGACGGCCTCGTCCTCGGCCATCACCAGCACCTCGTCGAAGAAGCGTTCCATCACCGGCGCAAGCTCGGCGCCCGATTGCAGCGCCGCCTTCAGGTCGCCGTTGCCGTCGATCGCGACCTTCGCAAGTGCCTCGGCCAGCGCTTTCTCGGCGTCCTCGACGAGCAAACCGCGGTCGAGCTCCGCGGCCGCCGCCTCCTGCGCCTTGCCGGCCAGGCGGTGCGCGCGGTCGAAGGCGGTGTAGACGCCCTCGAACTCGGGCGACTCGCGCTCGCCGTAGAGCTCCTCGGCTCGGCGGGCGACGGCGCCCAGGTCGGAGGCGGTCGACGCGCGCGCGGCCCTGACGTACTCGACCGGAACGTTGAGCAAGGACTCCAGGCGTTCCTCCACGAACTCCCGCACGTCCTCGGGGAGAAGCTCGCGGTCGATGGTTAGTCCGCCCTCGAGCGCGAGCCGGACGAGGCCGATCGCCGCGCGCCGGAGCCCGTACGGGTCACGCGAGCCGGACGGCCTGTGGCCGAGCTCGAACGCAACGCGCAGCGTGTCCAGCTTGTCCGCTGCCGCAAGTACCTTCCCCGGCTCGGTTTGCGGCAGCGGGCCGCCCGCCGAGTCCGGTAGGTACTGCTCCTCGACTGCCTTCGTCACCGCGTCGGGATAGCCCGCGAGCCGCGCGTACTCGGCGCCGATGTAGCCCTCGAGCTCGGGGAACTCGCGCACGAGCTCCGAGGCCTGGTCTGCCTTCGCCAGCCGCGCCGCCTCGAGCGAGGCCTCGCCTCCACCGAGGCGGCGGGCGAGCTTCGCGACGCGGTCGGCCTTCTCGGCGAAGGAGCCTGCGGCCGCGAAGAAAGTGATCGACCCGAGCCGCTCCGCCAGCGCATCGATGCCGGTCGCGACGTCGCGCTCGAAGGTGAACGTCGCGTCCTCGAGCCGGGCTTCGAGCACCTGCGTGTGGCCGGCCGCGACCACGTCGGCTTCCCCGCCGTTCGCGACGAGCGCAAACCGGTTCCCCTCAATCGGAAAGTAGCGCTGGTGGGACTGCATCGTCGTCACGACCACCCGCTCAGGGAGCTGCAGGAACCGCTCGTCGAAGCGGCTCTCGAGCACGATCGGCTTCTCGACGAGGTGGACGACCTCGGCGAGCTTGCCGCCGGGATCGCTCCAGCCCCCCACCACGTCGAGCCCTTCGACGATCTGGCGGCGCCGCTCGTCGGCTACCGGCTCGACGTCCGCAGCGCGCAGCTGATCGGCGTAGGCGGCAGCGCTCGGGATCTCGACCGGACCGTGCGTGAAGCGGTGCCCGAACGAGGTCTCCCCCAGGATCGTCTCGGCGTCGAGCATCGCCAGCACCCAGCGCACCGGGCGCGCGAAGCGCATGCCGCTTGCGTCCCAGCGCATCGACTTCGTGAAGGAGAATCCGCGGACGATCCGGTCGATCTGCTCGGGCAGGACCTCGCGCAGCTCGCGACCGGGCACAGTGACGCCGAGAAAGCCGTCGCGCACGTCCAGCTCCTCCACCGAGACACCGTGCTTCTTTGCGAAGCCGGCGGCAGCTCGCTCGCGCAGGTTCTCCGGCGGACCCTTGACCCACTCGTCCGCCGTTCGCTCCGGCAAGTCGTCGACCAGGAAGCCGATCCGCCGGGGCCCGACGAAGAGCTGCGACGCCGCAGCGCCGACGTGTGCGCGCGCCAGCTCGGGCAGCTGAGCCTCGGCCTCGCGGCAGGCCGCGGCCGGAAGCTCCTCACAGCCAATCTCAAGCAGCAGCGACGGCATCTTCCTCGTCCGCTCCGAGATACGCCTCGGCAACGCCACGGGCGAGCCTGCGGACGCGCCCGATGTAGGCCGCCCGCTCGGTGACCGAGATCGCGCCGCGCGCGTCCAGCAGGTTGAACGTGTGCGAACACTTCAAGACCTGGTCGTAGGCCGGGAGCGACAAGCCGCGCTCGAGCAAGTGCCGGCACTCGGCTTCGTACTCGTCAAACCGCCGTGTCAGCACCTCGACCGGCGCCTCTTCGAAGTTGTACCGCGACCACTCGCGCTCGGCCTCGCGGTAGACGTCGCCCCACGTCACCCCGCGCGCCCATTCGAGCTCGAACGCTGTCCGCTTGCCCTGCAGGAACATCGCCAGCCGCTCGAGGCCGTAGGTCATCTCGGCGGGCACGAGTTCGACGTCGAAGCCGCCGAGCTGCTGGAAGTACGTCCACTGAGTGATCTCCATTCCGTCGCACCAGACCTCCCACCCGAGACCCCAGGCACCGAGCGTCGGCTGCTCCCAGTCGTCCTCGACCAAGCGCATGTCGTGCCTCCGCAGGTCGATCCCCAGCGCCTCCAACGACGCCCAGTAGAGGTCGAGGACGTTCTCCGGCGCCGGCTTCAGCACGACCTGGTACTGGAAGTAGTGCTGGAAGCGGAACGGATTCTCCCCATACCGGCCGTCGAGCGGACGGATCACCGGCTCGACGTAGGCGACGTTCCACGGTTTTGGACCGAGACAGCGAAGGAACGTGTTCGGATTCATCGTGCCGGCCGCGAGCTCGGTGTGGTACGGCTGCATCAGGACGCAGCCGTAGTCGGCCCAGTAACGCTCGAGCGCGATGATCATCTCCTGGTAGTTCACGCGCTCGAGGAGTGTCGCATTTGGCGGGACGGGTATCCGGGGCCAGGATGGAAAAGGAAGTTCACGTCGCCGAGGTCAAGGCCTTCAAGACCAAGTCCGGCAACACGCGCTTCGTGCTCCGCGACGACGAAGGCAAGGAATACACGACGTTCCGCGAAGGTATCGCGCGCCAGGCGCTCGCAGCCGAGGGCGGTCGCGCGCGGATCGAATGCCACGAGGAGCAGCGGAACGGCTTCACCAACGTCTATCTCGACAAGGTCGACCCGCTCGAAGACCACGAGGAGAGCTCGGAGGCCGCCGACAGAGACGCGGAGGAGGTGGCCTGGCGGACGGCGGTCGACGCGGCGCCGTGGCTGCTGGGGGACAAACCGAAGCAGAGCGTGCCGCCGAAGAGGTTCTTCGAGAAGCTGAAGCCGTTCAAGGAGCTCGTCGCCGAGGACATCAGGGACGGCGACGACGCCGGCTAGCCGCGCCGCGGGCGTTCCATCAATCGCTCGTTCGGCGCCCGAAAACCGAATTTTGTGTAGAGCCCGTGCGCGTCGGTCGTGTCCAGCAGCCAACGGTAGTCGGCGTACGGTCCACGGTCGACCGTCTCGCGTACGAGCTCCTCGCCGAGCCCGCGCCCGCGGTGCTCCTCGAGCACGTACACGTCGTACAGGTAGGCCACGCGCATGCCGCCGACGAGCGCCGTGCGTGTGAAGCCCACCTGCTCCCCGTCCCGGTAGAGGCCGACGAGGCGCGCTGCGGCCCGATTCATCTCCGCCTGCATCGCCAAGGGTCTCCCTTTCGCCCAATAGGACTGGAGCGAGATGTATGCGTGGACGGCCGCCAGATCGATCCGGTCACGATCGTCGTCGAGCTCGTAGCCGTCACCCAGGCTGCGCTTCATCCGCGCGGAGTGTCGCACCGGCGCGGCGGTCGACGCCTGTGCGCGATCGCTGTCGAGGCGGACGGCTGCGTTCGCGTGAGGTCCGTGCACGAAGTCACGATTTCGGCACATTCGCGTCACCCACGCGTGCGCATTTCCTGTTTAGGCTCGCCGCGGGGAGGAGGCCGGGCGTACCTGTTCGAACGCCGGGCTCCGCTCTTCGCCGGGCGGGCGCTGACCGCGCTCAGGCAGACAGTGTCCGGAGTCGAAAACCGCCGTGGAACTCGTGGGACGAGGTGATCACGGCAAGCGCGTCCCTGGCCGCGCGCGCGTTCAGCCCGGCGTCCCCCGCTTCGGCAAGCGGTCGCCGGAGCAACGCCTCGATTCCCGCGAGCCCGCCGGCTCCGAGCGAAAGCGTCGTCCCGTCCCGGCAACTCGCGCAGACTGCACCGCCGGCGCGCGGCGAGTACCCAATGAGGTCGGTCTCGGCGCCGCACTCCGCGCAGCTCGTCACGTGCGGCAGGTAGCCGGAGAGCCAGAGGAGCTTCAGCTGGAACGAGAGCGCGAGCGGGTCGAGCGCCGCCCGCGCTCGCTCGCGCACCGGAGCCTGCTCGTCGAGAAGCTCGAGGAAGCGAGTCAGTGCGCGGAACGCCCGCGGATTCGCCTCTTGCTCGGTGAAGAGTCGGAGCATCGCTTCGAGCCCGACGAGCCCGACGTTGAGGCGATACGGATCCTCGCGCGCGGCATGATGCGACTCGATCAGATCGACGCCCGTGACCGTCTGCAACTCCCCGGAACCCTGATGGAGGAGCAGCTCGACATGGCTGAGCGGTTCCAGCCGCGCGCCAAAGCGAGATTTCGTCCGACGGATGCCCTTCGCGACCGCCCCGACGCGACCCCGGGCGAGCGTGTAGAGGTGGAGTACGCGATCCGCTTCGCCGAGCCGGAACGATCGCAGGACGACGGCCTCTGTCGTGTAGGTTCGCCCGGCCACCGTGCCGTCAAGTGTAGGGACAGGGTGGGCCGGGAATCCCCAGTCGGCTTGCTCGTTTAGTGGCTGAATGGCACGCGTTCAGATGTATACGACGGCCTGGTGCGGCTATTGCGTCCGCGCGAAAGCGCTGCTCGATGGCAAGGGAATCGAATACGACGAGATCAATCTCGACGACGACCCGCACTTTCGGCAGAAGCTCCTCGAGCTGACGGGCGGCTGGACCGTCCCTCAGATCCTCGTCGACAGGAGCCGATCGGCGGGTACACCGAGCTGTGGCGGCTCGACAAGAGCGGCGCGCTCGACGAGCACCTGGCCGCCTGAGAACGTCGTTTCAGAAGGACGCACCGGCATCGGCTTTGCCGCCCTGGATTAGACAGCCGCCCAGGCAAAGCCGGATGGCCTCTGGGTCGGCGTCGCGAGCGAGCGCCTTGAGCCGAGAACCCGTGAGCGCGCTCAGCGCTGGCAGCCGGGGCAGAACCAGGTGCCGCGGCCTGCGATCCTCGTCTTCGCGATCGGCGTCCCGCAACGTAGACATGGCTCGCTGCCGCGCCCGTAGACCTTGAACTCGTTCTGCATCGTGCCCGCCGCACCTTCAGGCGTGCGGTAGTCGCGCAGCGTCGCTCCCTGTCGTGCGATGCCCGCTTCCAGCGCGCGACGGATGCCGCGATGGAGTTTGCCGAGCTCGCCGCGGTCGAGTTCCCCCGCCGGCCGTCGGGGATCGATTCGTGCTCGCCACAGCGCCTCGTCGGCGTAAATGTTCCCTACGCCCGCCAGAATGCGCTGGTCGAGGAGGGCCGCCTTGATCGAAACTCGTCGCCCAACGAGCCGCTCCCCCAGGTTGCGTGCCGAAAACGTGCGCTCGAGAGGCTCCAGGCCGAGGCGGGCAGCAAGATAGGTGTCGACCTCGTCGGCTGCGAGCACTAGCCAGGTTCCGAAGCGCCGGACGTCCCGGTAGATGACGTCCGACCCGTCGTCTAGTTTGACAACGGCTCGCAGATGGGCCTGGGCCTGGGCTCCGTTCCGCGAGTGCACGAGGTTTCCCGTCATCCGGAGGTGAATCAGGAGAACCAGACCGCTCTCGAACCGAACCATCAAATACTTGCCGCGCCGGTCGACCGCGGACACGCGTTCGCCTTCGAGCTCTGCAGCCACCTCTGCAGGATCGACTGGGCGTGTCAGCCGTGAATCGTGGATCTCGACTTCTTCGAAGCGACGGCCGACCAGCTTGGGCTCGAGACTTGCCCGCACGGTCTCGACTTCGGGGAGCTCGGGCATCTCGTCCGCACCCTAGCGCCGCGAATCGGGCGCGCCGCCTGTGGCTCGTTCGCCCTCGCTCACGGTGCTCAGTCGCTCAAGACGTCGAGGACGACGTTGCGCTCTTGCGGCTCTTCGTCCGAGATCTCGTACGCCGCGAGCACTTCGTCGGCCGCAGCGGCCGCGCTCGGCTCATCGCGAGCGTGGACCTCGGCAAGCGCCTCTGCGGGCGCGACGGCGTCGCCACGCTTCTTGAGGCTGACGACGCCGACTGCGTGATCGATCCGGTCGGCCTTGTCGAGACGCCCCGCCCCGAGGCGCAGGGCTGCATTGCCGACCCGAACCGCTCCCAGCGAGCGGACGTAGCCTGCCTGCGGGGCCCGCACTTCGCGGATGACGGGGGCGGTCGGCAGTGCCGCCTCGTCGGGATTGCCGCCCTGCGCTGCGATCCACCGCTCGTAGGCGGCCAGAGCCGATCCATCCGCCAGCGCCTGTTCTATTCGGGCGCGTGCTTCGTCGCGCGCGACGCCGAGGTCCGAGAGCGCGAGGAGCTGCGTGGACGCCTCGAGCACGAGCTGGACGAAGTCCGGCGGCCCCTCCCCGCGGAGGGTCGCGATCGCCTCACGGATCTCGAGCGCGTTGCCGACCGCGTGGCCGAGCGGTTCGTCCATTGCGCTGATCACGGCCACGACCTCCCGGCCGGCGCGCCGTCCGAGGTCGATCATCACCTCGGCGAGCCGTTCCGCGTCCGCTCGCGACTTCATGAACGCTCCGTCGCCGACCTTGACGTCCAGAACGATCGCGTCCGCCCCGCCGGCGATCTTCTTGGACATGATGCTCGCGGCGATCAGCGAGTAGTTGTCGACGGTCGCCGTCACGTCGCGGAGCGCGTAGAGCTGCTTGTCGGCCGGGACGAGATTTGCGGTCGCCCCGACGATCGCGAGGCCGACAGAGCGCACCTGGTCGATGAACTCGTCGGTTGACAGCTCGACCCGAAAGCCGGGGATCGACTCGAGCTTGTCGAGCGTCCCGCCGGTATGTCCGAGACCTCGACCGCTCATCTTCCCGAACGGAACGCCGCAGGCGGCGACGATCGGCCCGACAGCGATCGATGTCTTGTCCCCCACGCCGCCGGTCGAGTGCTTGTCGACGACCTTGCGCCCGAGCGCACCGTGGAGATCGACCGTCTCTCCGGTTCGGATCAGCGCGTCAGTGAGCGCGTACGTCTCGGCGCTGCTCAGGCCCCTGAAGTACACCGCCATGCAGAACGCCGAGAGCTGATAGTCGGGAATCTCACCTTTCGCGTAGCCGAGCATCAGCTCGGCGAGCTCGTCCGGAGACAGCTCGCCGCCGTCGCGCTTGCGCTCGATCAGCTCGGGGACACGGATCACGCGGACTACGGCCTGCGGCTCAGGGCTCGAGGATCGACTCGCCCGGAATTCCGCGGCCCGGCGCCTTGCCGCCCAGCCAGCCGTTCACCGTCGCGCCGACGTCAGCGAACTCCCCCTCGTGGATGCGGCCGGCGGCGTTCTTGCCTGCGACGTACGCGAGCAGCAACGCGTGCTCCCGCGAATGATCGGTCGAGGGCGTCGTCGGATCGCAGCCGTGATCGGAGGTCAGGATCAGCAGGTCGCCCGGCCGCATCGCCTCCAGCAGGTCGGGCAGGCGCCGATCGAAATCCTGAAGACAGCGGTGGAAGTTGACCGGATCGTTGCGGTGTCCCCAGAGCATGTCCGTCTCGACCAGATTGACGAAGATCAGGCCGGCGTCGAGCTCCTGGAGCAGCGCTTCGGTCTGCTGGATTCCCTCGACATTCGACTTCGTCGGCCGAGATTCGTCGATGTCCTGGCCCGCGAAGATGTCGGAGATCTTTCCGACCCCGTGCACCGTGTTCCCCGCCTCGCGGACGAGCGTCAGGTAGTTGGGACGCTTGGGCTCGAGGGAGAAGTCGTGGCGGTTCGGCGTGCGCTCGTAGTTTCCAGGCTGGCCGAGGAACGGCCTCGCGATCACCCGGCCGACGGCGTGCTTGCCGGTGAGGATCTCCCGCGCCGTCCGACAGGCCTCGTACAGCTCCTCCAGCGCAATCGTCTCCTCGTGCGCGGCGACCTGGAAGACGGAATCCGCGGACGTGTAGACGATCCACTTGCCGGTGCGCTGATGCTCCTCGCCTAGCTCCTGGATGATCTCCGTTCCCGACGCCGCCTTGTTGCCGAGCACGCCGCGCCCGGTCCGGTGCATGAACGGATCGATGACGTCGTCGGGGAACCCGTGCGGATAGGTCGGCATCGGTTGCGGCGTGACGACTCCCATCAGCTCCCAGTGCCCGGTGGTGGTGTCCTTGCCCTTGGACCGCTCGACGAGCCGGCCGGCCACCGCGGGTGCGCCCGGTTGGGGCGAGCAGCCTGCGAGCGGCTCGACGTTGCCGAGGCCAAGCGCCTCGAGATTCGGCAGGTCGAGGCCGCCGACCGCCTTCGCAACGTTTCCGAGCGTGTCGGAGCCTTGGTCTCCATAGTCGTTCGCGTCGGGCAGGGCTCCTGCGCCGACGGCGTCGAGCACGATCACGCAGGCACGCGACACGCGGCTATTCTAGGTTGGTCATGGCGACCGTCCTCGGAGTGCTTGGCCTGGTGCTGTTCATCGTTTGTGTGATCGCGCTCGCCGCCGGGGTGACGTGGCTGGTCGTCAAGATCAGCCCGCAGCGGAAGGACGCCGAGCAGGGCAGCTCGTAAGCGCCGCGTCGTTTCCCCGACCGCTCACCGAGAGTCACGAAGACGGCACATCGCAGGCACCCACCCGTGCGGTTTTCCTCGATATCGTCGTTTTCGTGGGCGGAGGGTGACACCCCACCCAACTAAGGGTGGGGGTGGGGTCCCGGTCAAACGGGTGCGAGCGGCAGGACGTCGTCGAGCGGCGAGTACTCGAACCCGTGCGCTTCGGCGACCGCCTCGTAGGTGACCTTTCCCTCGAGGACGTTGACTCCTCGCGCCAGAGCCCGGTCGCGGGCCACCGCCTCGCGTAGCCCGTGGTCCGCGATCGCCTCGACGTAGGGCAGCGTCACATTCGTCAGCGCCTTCGTCGACGTGATCGGCACGGCCCCCGGCATGTTCGCGACGCAATAGTGGGTGACGCCGTCGACGACGTAGACGGGGTCGCTGTGCGTCGTCGGCCGCGACGTCTCGGCGCAGCCGCCCTGGTCGATGGCGACGTCGCAGAGCACCGAGCCGTCCTTCATCTCGCCGACCATCTCCCGCGTGATCAGCTTCGGCGCCAGTGCGCCGGGGATCAACACGGCGCCGATGACCACGTCCGCCTCGGCGACCGATTCTTCGATCTGCAGGCTGGACGACATCAACAGGCTGACCCGCCCGGAGAGGATCTCCTCGAGGTGACGCATTCGATCGACGGAGCGTTCGAGGATGGTCACGTTCGCGCCGAGGCCGAGGGCGATCACGGCGGCGTTGTATCCGACCATCCCGCCGCCGATCACGACCACCTTCCCGGGCGCGACGCCGGCGATGCCGCCGAGCAGCAGCCCCCGACCGCCAAGCGGTCTCTCGAGGAAGTACGCGCCCGCCTGGGCCGCTAGACGGCCGGCGATCTCGCTCATCGGAGCCAGGAGCGGCAGCCCGCCGTTGTCGGTCTCGACCGTCTCGTACGCGACGGCCGCGATTCCGCTGTCCACGAGCGCCCGCGCGAGCGGCTCGTCGGCGGCGATGTGGAGATACGTGAAGAGCACGAGCCCATCCCGCAGGCGGCGGTACTCCGACTCGATTGGCTCCTTCACCTTGAGCAGGAGCTCGCTCGTCTCCCAGACCTCGTCGACCGTGACGACGCGGGCTCCCACGGCCTCATAGACATCGTCGGAGAACGAGCTCCCCTCCCCCGCGCCGGTCTCGACGAGCACGTCGTGACCACGCTGGACGAGCTCACGTCCGCCGGCAGGCGTCAGTGCCACGCGGTACTCGTCGGGCTTGATTTCCCTGGCCACGCCGATTTTCATGCCGGCGAACCCTACCTCTCGCGCAAGTAGAGGAGCAGCCCCGCGAGGGTCTTGGCGTCCTCGATCCCTACGAGGCACGACTCGAGCTCCGCGACCGGAACGCGGACGAGCTCGATCTCCTCGTCGTCCTCAGGAGCGCGTTGCGTCCTCTCGACGCCTTCCGCGATGTAGACGTGCACGAGCTCGTCGCAGAACCCGGGTGTGGAGAAGAATGTCGCGGCCAGGCGCCAGTCGCCGCCGACCAGACCGGCCTCTTCTTCGAGCTCACGCTTTGCCGTTTCGAACGCCTCTTCGTCAGGCTCGCGCGTGCCTGCGGGGAGTTCGAGCAGGCGTTTCCTCGCCGGCTCTCGCGGCTGGCGGACGAGCGCCAAGTAGCCGTCCGTGTCGACGGCGACGATCGCGACCGCACCGCGATGCCGCACGATCTCGCGCTCGTTATCGCCCCAGCGCTCGACGTCGACACTGATCTGCTTTCCGTCGAAGACGCGTCGGGATTCGTCGGGCTTCACGCCGCCAATCGTTCCACGAGCGTGCGCTCCTCCACGCCGAACCAGGGCGGCGAGCCCGCCGCGGCGTTGGTCCGTGCGTGCTCCCACCTCCGCGTCGCCGGAATGACGACGTCGATCCGCTCGTCGGAGAGCGCCCACTTCAGCAGCGCCTGCTCCCAGGTCTCGATTCCGAACTCGCGCAGCGGAGCGAGCTCCTCCTCCGGCGGTGGAGGGATCAGCGAGCCCGCGCCGCCGAGCGGCCGCATCACGATCACCGCGACGCCGAGCTCAGCCGCGCGCGGCAGCAGCCGCCGCTCCGCTTGGCGCTGGCGCGGGTTGAGCGGGAGCTGGACAGTGTCGAATCGTTGCGTCTCGAGGGCCTCGGCGAGCTCGTCGAAGGCGGCCTCGCCGTAATGCGTGACCCCGAGCCGGTCGATCCGTCCGGCGTCGCGCTCCTGCTCGAGCCACGGTAGATGCTCGCGCCACAGTGCAAGGTTGTGAACCTGCTCGACCTCGACGCGGCCGAACCACGCGCGCTGCTTCCGGTACTGCTCGCGCCCTTCCTCAACCGAGCGCGCCCAGATCTTGGTCGCCACCGTCACCTCACCGCGCCGCTCGCGGACGATCTCGCTCATCGCCGACTCCGCGCCGCCGTACATCGGCGAGCTGTCGACGAGGCGGTAGCCCGCGTCGAGAGCCGCTCCGATCACCTCCCTCGCCAAGCCGGCGTCGGCCTCGAACGTCCCCCAGGTTCCGAGCCCGACGGCCGGGCCGAGCCGGCGCTCCTCCACTAACGAACGAACTCGCGGGCGAGCTTCCCCGCTGCGAAGGCAGATTCGAAAAACCACGGATCGTCGGCCGGGCCGCGCCCCATGTGCTCGAGGGGCAGACCTGCGCACGCTTCCAACCAGCCCTCGGTATCGACGTCCGTCCGTGCCTCGAGCCACCCGGGCGCCTCTATGTCCGCCGGCCAGGCGACGGCCACCTCCCCCAGACAAAGCTCGACGACGGCGCGGGTGTGATGAGAGACGCCTCGGTGCCGCTCCCGCTCGTCGCCGCTGGAGACCCGCACGGCCAGCACGGGCGAACCGCGCAGCGCCGCTGCGGCGTTGGCCGCCTCGGCCGCCGCGAGGCCGCCGTGGCCGAGGCGCGAGGCCGTGCCGACAATGCCGGGCCCAATCGCGCACACGACGACATCGAAGCCGTCGGCCGCCGCCCACGCGAGGGCCGACGCAGATGTCACGGACTCGACTTCGCCGCCGAAGCAGGCGCCGACCGACACCGTCGCGGCAAGCAGATCCCGCGCGCGCAGCGCGCGCACCGTGTCCGAGAGACCGACCGGAAGCGCACCACCGGGGACCTGGACGTAGGCAACGCGCAGGCCGGCCAGGGCCGCGCAGGCCGGCGCGACCTGGCTGTGCAACGAGCAGCAGACGACCGGCATGCCGCCGAGCTCGGTCGGAAGCGGCGCGTCCTCCTCGACGTGGCGGGCGGCGTGCTGCACCGGCGTGTAGGGCAGCTTCATCACGTGCGCCCGTTGGGGCGCCGACAGACCGAGCCCCCGCGTCAGATTCGCGTGCAGGACGTCGAAGCCCCCCGAGCCGAGCGCGAGCTCGCGCGCCTGGACGTTGACGACCACGTCGTCGCCGAGCGCGACCGGGCCGGTCAGCTCCGGATAGGCGACGCAGAGCTGGCCCTCGACTTCGCAACGGACGAGGCCCGGGTGGCGCTCCGCGATCGCGGTCACCGCCCCTCGCCGCAGGCTAAGAGGCATCGCGAGCCACCTCCACGAGCGCGAGCGTGACGTCCACCATCCGCTCGAGATCGGCGACCGCGATCCGCTCGTCGGGCGTGTGGATGTCCGTCATCCCGTTCGCGAGGTTGAGGCACTGCAGGCCTCGCTCGTTGAAGACGTTCGCGTCGGCCCCGCCCCCGCTCAATCCGTAGCTCGGCCGAATGCCGCTCCGCTCGAGCGCCGCCGCGGCGAGACGTACCGGCGGATCGTCGCGCTTGAAGCGGTAGCCGCGCGCGCTCGGATCGACCTGGGTCTCGACGTCGCAGTCGCCGAGCTGCGCGGCGAAGGTGATCGTCTCCAGCATCTCCTGCACGAGCTCGCCGAGCTTGCCCTCGTCGTGGCTGCGCGCCTCGGCGGTGAAGAAGCAGCGCTCGGGAACGATGTTGCGGGCCCTGCCGCCGTGGATCTCGCCGACGTTCGCGGTCGTCTCGTCGTCCAGGCGCCCGAGCCGCAGATCGGCGATCGCCCGCGCGGCCGCGGCAATGGCGGAACGCCCTTCCTCCGGGAACATCCCCGAATGCGCCGCCCGGCCGTGGAAGGAGGCGTCGAGCTTGCACTGGTAAGGCGCGCCGAGGATCACCTCGCCGATCGGGCCGGCGTGGTCGTAGACGTAGCCCAGCTTCGCGCGCAGTCGCCCCTGGTCGAACGCGGCCGCGCCGCGCAGGCCCACCTCCTCCTTGGGCGTGAACAAGAGCTCGATACCGCCGTGCGACCGGTTCTCGGCGACTATGCGCCGCGTCGCCTCGAGCATCGATGCCACCGCCGCCTTGTTGTCGGCGCCGAGAATCGTCCCGCCCGAGTTCCGGACGATCCCGTCGTCGACCACCGGCTCGATCGGCCCCTCCGGCGGAACGGTGTCGAGATGGGCGCAGAAGAAGAGCGGCGTCCCCTCGCCGGTCGACTCGATTCGGCAGAGCAGGTTGCCGATCGTGGAGTCGATCCGGGCGCCGGCGTCGTCCTCGTCGACGGACAGCGCGAGGCTGCGCAGGTACTCGACCACCTGGTCGGCAACGGCGCGTTCCTGCCCCGGCGGGCTCGGCACGCGCGCGAGCTCGACGAACAGCTCCGCAACCTCGGGCAGCCCGCTGTCCACGGGTGCGATCTTATTTGCCGGCTAGCGACCGCCCCGAGTAGGCGGCAACGCGCTCGCGCGAGCGGGCGAGCGCCGCGCCGACGAACTCGCGGAAGAGCGGCGCCGGGCGCGTGGGGCGCGACTTGAACTCGGGATGGAACTGGCTGGCTACGAACCAGGGATGCTCGGGCAGCTCCACGATCTCTACCAGCCGCCCCTCCTGGAAGGTGCCGCTGACCACGAGGCCCGCCTCGACGAGCCGGGGCCGAAAGTGGTTGTTGACCTCGTAGCGGTGCCGGTGCCGCTCGTGGACCACAGCCTCACCGTAGGTCTCCTGCGCCCGCGTCCCGGACGAGAGCTCCACGGCCTGCGCGCCGAGTCGCATCGTGCCGCCGAGATCCTCGATCTCCTTCTGCTCGGGCAGTAGGTCGATCACCGGGTAGGGCGTCTCGGGATCCATCTCGGTCGAGTTCGCGCCGTCGAGCCCTACCACCTGGCGCGCGTACTCGGAGACGGCCACATGCATCCCGAGGCAGATGCCGAGGTACGGAATCCGCTGCTCGCGCGCGACCCGGCAGGCGAGGATCTTGCCCTCCCAGCCGCGCGAACCGAAGCCGCCGGGAACGAGCACGCCGTCCACCTGCTCGAGCTCGCCCTGCGCCTCCTCGAGCGACATTCCCTCCGCGTCGACCCAGCGCACGTTCACGGAGCAGCCGTGGTGGACACCGGCGTGGTTGAGCGCCTCGTGCACCGACAGGTAGGCGTCTTGGAGCTTCACGTACTTGCCGACGAGCGCGATCTGCACCTCGCCCTCACGCTCGCGGATCCGATCCGTCAACTGCAGCCACTCGCCGAGATCCGCCTCCTGCGCGGGCAGCCCGAGCTTCTCGCAGACGAGCGCGTCGAGCCCTTCCTCCTGGAGCGCGGACGGGACGAGGTAGAGGTCGGGAACGTCCTGGTTCGAGACGACCGCGCGAGCGTCGATGTCGGCGAAGAGGGCAATCTTCTCGCGGATGTCCACCGAGAGCGGCCCACTCGAGCGGGCGACGACGATGTCGGGGTGGATACCGATTCGCCGCAGCTCGTTGACCGAGTGTTGCGTCGGCTTGGTCTTCAGCTCCCCCGCCGAGTCGACGAACGGAACCAGCGTCACGTGCAGGTAGCAGATGTTCTCGGCGCCGGCCTCGCGCCGGAACTGCCGCATCGCCTCCAGGAACGGCAACGACTCGATGTCGCCGACAGTGCCACCGATCTCGGTGACGACGACGTCGCAGTCGCTCGCCTCCGAGGCGCTGCGGATCCGCTCCTTGATCTCGTTCGTAATGTGCGGGATCACCTGCACGGTCGAGCCGAGGTACTCGCCGCGGCGCTCCTTGCGGATCACGCGTTCCCAGATCGAGCCGGCCGTGTGGTTCGAGTTCCGCGACAGGTTCTCGTCGATGAAGCGTTCGTAGTGGCCGATGTCGAGGTCGGTCTCGGCACCGTCCTCGGTCACGAACACCTCGCCGTGCTGGAACGGGCTCATCGTGCCCGGATCGACGTTGATGTACGGGTCGAACTTCTGCACCTGCACCTTGAGGCCGCGCGCCTTGAGGAGCCGGCCTAGCGAGGCGGCGGTGATCCCCTTCCCGAGGGACGAGACGACGCCGCCGGTGACGAAGACGTACTTCGGCGGCCGGGAGGCTACGGTTGCCTCCCGAGCGCGTCGAGCTCGCGCAGAACCGGCGTCCGCTCGATCAAGTCGCCCAGCGAACGAGTCTCTCCGAGGAGGGTGAGGCCGGCAAGGGCGCCGATCGCAGCCCAGCGGCTTCGTCCCGTGAGTTTGCTCACGGAACTCAAGCCTAGCATCGCGCCCAGCGCGTTCGCCCCGGCGTCTCCGAGCATCGCCATCTCCTGGAGATCGTAGGGCGCGAGGATGACGGCGGTCCCGAGCGGCGCGCCGGCGAGCGGGGCCGCCACCAGATAGGCCTTGAGGGCGCGGCCGGGCCGCGTGTCGAGCTGGTTGAGGAAGTTGGCGGCGAGGCCGACCAGCAGGGCGCCCGAGAGCTTGCGGGTCGCGAGGAGACCGGCAAGCGGGATGCCGAGCAGCTTCAGCACTCCGGTGGTCCGGCGGCGGCCGAGGTGGGCGCGAAAGCCGCGCTCCGCTCCGCTCCAGAGGTCGTCCGCGAGGCCGATCGCCGCGACGGCCGTAATCGCCGGGTCGCGCCGGAGGCCGACAAGCCAGCCGACGAGCGGCAGCCTCAGGCCGCGGTGATTGACGGCCGTCGGGCCGCTGGCGAGCAGCGCGTCGAGCAGCTGCCGGCCCCGATGGGCAAAGCCCGTGGGGTCGCGGCCGGTGGCGCGGTGACGGAGCGGCAGGTCGAGCTCCGAGACCCGGAGGCCCGCGCGGACCGCGTCGACCGTCATCCGGACCTCGCAGCCGAAGCCGGCTGCGAGCGGAAAGCACACCTCGCGCGCCGCCGGCGAGAGCACTCGTTGCCCCGAGAGTGGTTCCCTCGGCGTGAAGCCGGACAGCGCTCGAACGAGCACCCGCCCCGCCTGCTTCGCGATCCCGAACCCACCGCCGCGGCGCTCGGCGAAGGCCGCGATCGCGAGGTCGCCGTCGGCCGCGGCGAGCCTAGCGAGATCTCCCTCGAGATCGGCATCGACGAGCATGAGGCGGCCGGCCGGCGCCGCGCGCTCGGCGAGCGTCAGAGCCTGGCCCTTGCCGCGGGCCGGCAGCCGGAGCACGCGCGCACCGGCACGCCGCGCGGCTGCCGCTGTTCGGTCGCGGGAGCCGTCGTCGGCGACGATCACCTCGGCGGTTTCGAACGCAGCGCGAAGGGCCTCGACCGTGCGCGCGATCGTCGCCTCCTCGTCGCGTGCCGCGACGAGAACCGCTGCGATCTCAGCCACGCGCGGCTGTCTCGAGCGGCGGCAGCACGCCGTCCCTGGCGCTCGCCTTGACCCCGTAGTGGCCGGCCTTGGCTCCGTCCAGGAGCAGGGTGAGGGCGAACCGGCCGATCTGCTGGTCGACGTCGTCGACGCTGGAGATCCCGTTTCGCTGGAACGACGCGACAGCGGATTCGTTCGCGTTCGTCGTCTCGACCCCGACGACCGGCACAGGCGCCGCGATCAGGCCCGTATAGAAGCCGGAGAGGAAGCTGGCGGTCCCGTCGTACTGCTTGCCGGCTGTCCGGACGACGATGACCCCGTCGGCCGCGCGCTTCTCGCTGCCCGTTCGCTCGGCGACGATCTGCTCGGCGAGCGTCGTCCACAGTGGGGCCCTGCCGCCTTTTGCGAACTCTTCCGCAAGGCCCTTGCCGAGCGCGGGCAGGCGCGCCCCGCCGACGTACCGCGCCAGCGCGGGGTCGCCCGCGAGCGTGTTGTCGATCTGGTGGACGTCGAGCGGCAGCTTCAGCGCGCGCACGCGCACCCACCCGGAGGCGCCAGCGTCGGCGAGCATCTGCTCGAGGCTTACCCGGACGTGCGCGTCGGCGGGTCCGAGGAAGACGAGCGCGACGCTTTTGCCCCGTAGACGGTTCGCCATCAGCTCCGGATAGGTGTCGGTCACGAACGCCTGCGTCGCGCGCTGCTGCGCCGAGAGATCGTCGGCCTGGCGGCGAGCGTCGCCGAGGTCGCCCTGCAGCTTGGCGATGCGCTGCTCGAGCAGGCCTCGGTAGCCCTTGTCGACGTAGCCGCTGTCGGAGATGCCGACCCCGACCAGAATCCCGATCACGAGCGCGAGGAAGACCGCCGCGAGCGAGGCGACGTGGTAGCGGAGGTCGAACATCAGCGCGGATCTCCAGTCTGGCACAGGGCCTGCAGGCGCGTCAGCGCCTTGTGGGGAAGCGATCTGCGCAGCCCGCCGAGGAGCGGCGCGCCGACCGTCAGCTCGGCCCGCGTGCGTTTTGCTCCCGCCTCGGCCAGTCGCAGCTCGACGTCGATCCGACCGTCGACGAACTGCCAGGCGGCGAATTCAGGCGGCTTGACCTCCAGGAAGACGAGCGTGCCCGCGAGATCCGGCCTCCTGCCGATGACGGACGCCGGCCGGGCGGAAGCGTGGACGCGCCAGCGCGCACCTGGAGCAAGCCCGCGACGGTCGGGGTCGATCCCGCGGATGCCCGGCCACCAGTCGCTTAGACGGGTCGGCTCGGCGAGAAGCGCCCAGACGTCCTCGCGTGGCGCGTCCAGGTGACGCGCTGCGGCGTAAGTCGGCATGTGGAGAAATCGTTGCTGTTTTCGCGCGATGCCGTCACACACGCGCGCGCTTTCGGCGGCTAGGCTCGCAGCGAGGGTGGTGGATTGGAGCCCCACCCTTGTTGGGTGGGGAAGAACGCGCGCGCGCCACCATGAAAGCTGGCCGAGGGTTTTCGGTGCCGGAGCAACCGCACCGTTTCTTCGTTCCGCCGGCGCTGTCGTGTGGTCTAGCCGAGGCCGAGCAGGTCGCGGACGCGCTCGCCCAGCAGGCCGATCAGCCGCCTCAACGTCGGCGAGGCGGCGATCGCGACCACGACCGCCGCCAGGCCCGTCAGGGCAAACATGACGAGGGGCATCAAGCCGACGCGGCGCGAAACGAGCCGCGAGACGCCCTTGGCGTCGATCAGGATCTCGCCGACCTTCAGGCGCGTGACGAAGGTCGACGACATGCCGGCGCGATTCCGCTCCAGGAACTCGATCAGGTTGAAGTGGGTGCCCACGGCGACGATCAACTCGGCGCCCTTTTCGTAGGCAAGCAGCAGCGCGACGTCCTCGCTGATGCCCGGCGCGCGGACCAGGTGGTGCGCGACACCGAGCGACTCGATCCGCTCCTGCCCGGGAGCGCCGCCGTCCGTGTAGGCGTGGACGACTTTCTCGGCCGAGGACGTGAGCGCGCGGTCCGAGACGGAATCCATGTCTCCGACGATCACGTCCGGCTTGTAACCGGCCTCGAGCAAAGCGTCCGCACCGCCGTCGACGCCGACGAGGACGGGGTTGAAGTCACGGATGTAGGGCCGCACGATCCGTAGATCGCGTTTGTGACCCGGCCCGCGTGCGACAACGAGCGCGTGGCGGTCCCTGAAACGGGTCTGCAGGGTCGGGAAGTCGATTCCCTCGGAGAGCAGCCGGCCCTCCTCGCGCAGGTAGCGAAGCGTGTTGTCGGCGAAGGACTCGAGCGCCTCGGTGACCCGCCCGCGCTGCTCCGCGATCGCGCCCGCGAGCTCGTCGGCCGACAGCGTCCGCCCCACGGCGACGCAGTCGCCGTTCCGAAAGACGCTGGCGCCGCGGACGGTGAGGAGGTCGCCCTCGGACACCTCGTCGAAGATCGGCGCGCCCGGCGCGTCGATCAGCCGGACTCCACCCCGCACGAGCAGGAGCGGGCCGGGATTCGGGAAGCGCCCGCTCTGAGAGCTCGCGACGTTGACGACGACTCGGACCCCGGACTCGAGCAGCTCCTCGGCCGAGACGCGGTCGAGATCGGTGTGGTCGATGACGGCGACGTCCTCGGGTCCGAGTCGCCGGACCAGGTTCTTGGTGCGCCGGTCGAGCTTGGCGGCGCCGGTGAACTCGACGAAGCGTCCGTTAGTCACGCTGCACGGCGGTCAGGAACTCCCGGCCGCCGAGCATACGTTGGATCTCCTCGCGCCGCTCCGCCTCCACGAGCGGTTCGATCCGCGTGTGAGTGGGATCGCCGGGCAGCTTCTCTACGCGGAAGTGGCGGTCGGCGCGGCTGGCGATCTGCGGCAGGTGGGTGATCGTCAGCACCTGGGCCCGCGTCGCGAGGCGCTCCAGCGTTTCACCGACCGCATGGGCCGTCTGGCCGCCGATGCCGGCGTCGATCTCATCGAAGACGATCGTCTCGCCGCCGCCCACCGCGGCGATCGCGAGCGCGATGCGCGAGAGCTCTCCCCCCGAGGCGGTCTCGGCGACGGGCGCGAAGGGCATGCCCGCGTTTGGGCGGATCAGGAACGCAACCGTGTCGGCGCCCGCGGCGGAGAGCTCTCGCTCCGCCAGGTCCACCCTGAACTCGCCGGCGCCCAGGCCGATGCCCTCGAGCTCGGCCGCGACCGCAGTCGAGAACGGTTCGGCGGCGGTCTGGCGTGCCTCGCGCAGGGCGGCGGTCGGTTCCTCGACGCGCCGCTCTGCCGCCTCGACTGCCTGCGCGGCCGCCGCGACCGGATCGGCGCCATCCTCGAGCGCATCGAGCTCCGCCTGCGCCTCCGCGGCGCGCGCCAGCAGCTCGTCGTACGACGAGCAGCGGAACCGCCGCTTCGCCTCGGCGATCCGGTCGAGCTCGGCCTCGATCTGCTCGAGTCGGTCCGGCTCCGCGTCGAGCGATGCGAGGAAGCTCCGCAGCTCGGTCGCCGTCTCCCGCAGCCGCAGCTCGACGTCGCGCAGCTCGTCGCCTGCGCGCCGAAGCTCGGGAGCCAGCGACTCGAGCGGCGAGATCGCGCGCTCGGCGACTGCGACGAGCGAGGCGGCGCCCTCGCCGTCGTCCGGAGCCAGCGCCTCGCCGGCGGCTCCCGCGCCGGCGGCCAGCTCGGTGACGTGCCGAAGGCGCTCACGCTCAGCCCGGAGCGAGTCCTCGTCCTCCGCCTCCATCCCGAGGGTGTCCTCGACGAGCGCGCGCAGCTCGGCCAGCCGGGCCTCTGCCGCTTCGGCGCCCCCGCGCAACTCCTGGTGCCTGCGGCGGGCGGCCTGGAGCTCGCGCCAGGCGCGCCGCGTTTCGGCGCGGCAGCGCAGCTGTTCCTCGCCGCAGAACGCGTCGAGCACGTCGAGCTGG
>Ga0209808_1000122_pt1 | contig 40177 bp, 37 predicted proteins | sample GraSoiAngelo_157_FD_186171 | JGI IMG/M metagenome (GOLD analysis project Ga0209808, IMG submission 186171) | Grasslands soil microbial communities from the Angelo Coastal Reserve, California, USA - 14_1009_16_20cm (SPAdes) (version 2) | ecosystem: Environmental > Terrestrial > Soil > Grasslands ... | reverse complement strand
GCGCTCGGCGGCGCGCGCCGTCTCCGCCACCGCCGGGGCGCTCACGAACTCGGCGCCCAGGTCGACGCGCTGGGTATGGAGGAGGAGCGCGCACCTCATGCGGCGGGGTCCAGGATCGAGGTGAAGCCCGAGGGCAGGTGCGGGCCGAGCACGAGCTGCTCGAGGACGCCGATCCCCTCGCGCGTCCCCAGGCGCGCGCGGCAGACCTGCTGCACGTGGAGGTGGCGCGGCTCCATCGGGTCCAGGTCGGCGAGCGTCCAGCTCTCGCCGCCCACCGCCAGCTCGCCCTTCCACCTGCCGTGGCCCCACTCGGGGTGGAGGTAGCCGAGGCCGCACATCTGCGCGCTCAAAAGCGGCTCGAGCGAGATCTCGAGGCGCTCGCCGCCGTGGGGCGTCAAGATGATCTCCGCCGCGGCCGCCCGGCGCGTGCCCGGCTGCCAGCGCACGCGGTGCGCGACGGTGGCCACCGGCTCTACGGCGCCGTCGGCGAGGCGGAGCACGCTGCCGGCGGCGTGCCACGGCCGCCCCTCCGCGTCCTCGTTGACGCCGCAGTGCGTGCACAGGTCGTCGAAGTGGAGCGGGGCCCAGAGCCAGAAGAACTGCGGCGGGAGCCCGGGCGCGCCGCCCTCGGGCTCGCCCACCGGGCGCACGCCCCACGAGCGGTCGCGCACCCCGAGGGCGCGCAGGGGGGCGAGCGTCAGGCGCGCGCCGCCGGCGGTGATCGTTCCCTCCCAGAGGCCGAACTGCGTCAAGCGCGTCGTGTCCATGAAGAGCCGGTTCTCGACCCGCGCGGTGAAGCGCGGCTCCTCGAGCGCCGGGCCGCGCGCGCGGAAGAGCAGGTCCGCCTCGAGCCCGAAGTCGTTCGGCGCGACCCGCACGCGGAGCGTCCGGAGCGCCTCGACCACCTCGATCGCGATCGGCCCGACGCACGTCTCGCCGCGCTCGGCGGGCGCGAGACGCGAGGCGTGCACCGACTGCTGGCGGCCGTCGTGGATCACGGTGAAAGCCGCGTCCATCACGCGCCGGTTCGGGTAGAGGCCGAGGGCGGCGCCGAAGAAGAGGTCGCCCTCGCGCGAGAAGCCGTTGAAGAAGTGGCGGTCGTAGAAGTTCCGGTCGCCGGTCCCGGGGTGGGCGACCGGCTCGGGCGTCTGGTGGATGAGATAGTCGTCGAAGGCGGTCAGCATGGGCGTCAGCCTTTCGAGATCTCGCCGAGCAGCGAGGGCTTCAGCAGCGCGAGGTCGCGCATCGTCTGCGCGGCCAGGTGCTCGGTGATGGCGGCGCGCGCGGGATCTCCCACCTCGGGCGGCAGGACGTCGATCGTCTCGAGCGCGGCGACCAGCGCGGCGCGCAGCGCGGCGGCGCGCTCGGCGGGCGGGCCGGCGGGCGCGGCGGCGAGCGCCCCGGCGATGCGGGCCGCCGCGGCCTCCCGTCCGAGCGCGGCCGCGGCCCGCTCGAGCGCCGCCGCAGCCGAGGCCGCCTCGGCCTCGTGCAGCGCCGCCTTCACCTCGAGGCGGTCGCGCAGGTTGCGCAGCACGTCGACGACGGCGAAGAGCTGGCCGCGCGCGAAGCGACTGGTCACGTCGGGCAGGACGGCCTCGGTGAGCGTCCTCACCGCGCCGTCGATCAGCGCCTCGAGCGGGATGGTCATGCCGGCGCTCCCGCGAGCCAGCCGCGCGTCATGCCGAGGAGGAGGTGCAGGAAGGGAAACTGGTGGTCGAAGATCGCCATGCGGAGGTCGGTGGTGCGGCCGCTCCGGAAGGCGGCGAGGCCGCTCAGCATGATGGCGATCATCTTGACGAAGGCGAGCACCGCGTAGAAGCAAAGCCGCTCGGGGTCGGCCGTGCGGCCCGAGGCCTCCGCCCAGCGCGCGGCGAACTCCTCGGGCGGGAGGAGCGCCGAGGCGTACGGCGTCCCCGCGCGCCAGAGCGGCGACGCGCACCAGGCCACGTCCTCGAGCGGATCGCCCAGGTGGACGAGCTCCCAGTCGAGGATGCCGGTGAGACGCGGGCCGCCTGCCTCGTGCACGACCAGGAAGTTGCCGAGCCGGTAGTCGCCGTGCACGAGCGTGATCGCATCGGTCGCGGGCGCGTGGCGGCGGCACCAGAGGAGCGCCTCGGCGAGCGGCGGAGAGACGGGGAGCCCGCTTCGGCGGATGCGCTCCTCCCAGCGCGCGAGCTCGTGCTCGGCGGCCTCGCGGCCGGGGCGGGGCGCGCCCAGGAACTGGAAGCCGCGCGCGCGCCAGTCGATGGCGTGCAGGCGCGCGAGCGCACGGGCCACCTGGGGGCCGAGCGCCGCGCGCTCCGCGTCGTCGAACGGTCCCGAGCCGTCGGCGCGTGCTGCCGGGATCGGCACCTCGCCGGGGAGGCGCTCCATCACGTAGAAGGGACGCTCGAGCACGGCCGGGTCGCGCGTGAACCACGGCGTGGGCGGGGAGGGCAGCGGGTCGTCGGAGAGCGCGTGCAGCACGCGGAACTCGGGCTCGAGGTCGTAGGGCTCGAGGAGCCCGGCCACGGGCTCGCGCTTGGCCACGTAGCCGCGCCGCTCGCGTCCCACCTCGACCTCGAAGACGAACGTCTCCTGCGAGAAGCCCTCGGTCGAGCGCTCGAGGTGGATCACGCGCACGGGTGCGCCGAGCCGCTCGCCGACGAAGCGCTCGAGCCGCGCGCCGAGGTCGTCGTCCACGATGCTCAGACCGGCAGCCGGTAGAACGCGGCTGCGTTCGCGCCCATGATGCGCGCCTTCACCTCGGGTGCCAGGTCGGTGCGCTCGCCGAGCCCCCGGGTCGAGTTCGGGAAGTCGCTGTCCCAGTGGGGGTAGTCGCTCGCATACATGATGAAGCGATCGCCGAGCGTGGCCGCCACGAAGGGCAGCGCGCTCTCCTCGGGCTCGCAGCTCACGTAGAGCTGGCCGCGTGCGAGGTACTCGCGCGGCTCGCGCTTGCACTCGGGCGTCAGGCGGCCGCGCTTCTCCACGTGCTCGTCGAGCCGGTCGAAGAAGTAGGGCACCCAGCCCACCCCCGACTCGAGGAGCGCGACGCGCAGCCGCGGGTGCCGCTCGAGGACGCCCCCCAGGACGAGGGCCGTGGTCGCGACCATCATGTCGAAGGGGAAGCTCAGCACGTGCACCTGGAGGTAGTTGTCGAAGCGCTCGGCGCCGAGCGGCGGGAGATGGATGCCGGGCGCGCCGTGGATGCCGAGCGGCATCTCCAGCTCCTCGGCGGCGGCGTAGAAGGGCTCCAGGTCGCGATGGTCCAGGTTGCGCGTGCGGAGGACGGCCGGGACCATGATGGCGACCAGGCCGAGCTCCCGGGCCTCGCGCATGATGCGGATGGAGGTCGCCACGTCCTCGATCGGCACGAGACCGACGCCGAACATGCGCCGCGGGAACTGCCCGCAGTAGCCGGCGAGCCAGCGGTTGTAGAGGCGCGCGCACTCGGCCGCGAAGGCGAGGTCGGTGAAGGCGGGGAGGCCGAGCGCCGCGCTCGGGAAGAAGACCATGGCGTCGATCCCTTCGCGGTCGGCGTCGCGCATCACGCCCTCGGCGGTGAAGGGGCTCGCGCCCCGGTCGAGGCACAAGCCGTGCTTCGCGTGGCAGCCCGCCCCGGGGCCGGAGGCGTTGGGGTAGCGCCGGCCCTCGATCACGAGCGCCGCGCCCTCCTCGTCCGGCCGCGCCATGCGGATCTGGTCGGGGAAGCGGGCGAGGAGCTCGGCCATCAGCTCCTGGCCCTCGATCACGTGCGCGTCGCTGTCGACGACTCGCGTTGCCATGGAACGCCTCCTTCAGCCGGCGCGCGGCAGGCCGAGGGCCTGCTGCGCGAGCAGGTTGCGCAGCACCTCCGAGGTGCCCGACGAGATGGTGACCGAGCGCGAGTAGAGGTATGCCTCCGCCCACGCCCCGGCGTCGAGGGCGCGCGGGTCGCGCCCGAGCTGCGCGTAGGGGCCCGCGATCGCCATCGCCAGCTCGAGCGTGCGCTGCTGGATCTCGCTCCCGAAGAGCTTCTGGAGCGCGGCCTCGGGCGGCGCGTCCGCCGCGGCGTGGAGCCGCGGCAGGATGCGCAGGGTGTGCGCGCCGAACACCTCCGCCTCGATCCAGGCCTGCGCCACCCGCGGGCGGAAGGCGGCCAGGTCGGCCCGCCCCCGCTCGCGGCAGCGCCGGTAGAGGTCGGCGAGCGCGCGCGAGCCGCTCTGCAGCCGCACCTTGAAGTCGAAGGCCCAGAGCGTGCCCCGCTCGTGCGCGAGCGCGGCGCGGATGATGGGCCAGCCGCCGTTCACCGCGCCGACCACGTTCTCGGCGGGCACGCGCACGTCCTCGAAGAAGAGCTGGTTGAACTCCGAGCGGCCGCTCAGCTGCACGAGCGGCCGCCAGGTGATGCCCGGCGTGCGCATGTCGACGACCAGGCAGCTGATGCCCTCGTGCTTCGGCGCCTCGGGGCCGGTGCGCACGAGCAGCAGGCACCAGTCCGCGAAGTGCGCCTTGCTCGACCACACCTTCTGCCCGCTGATCACCCAGTGGTCGCCGTCGCGCCGCGCCCGGCAGCGGAGCGAGGCCAGGTCGGAGCCCGCGTTCGGCTCCGAGAAGCCGAGGCACCAGACCTGGTCGGCGGGACGGATGGGCGGCAGCCAGCGCGCCTGCTGCGCCGGCGTGCCGAAGCGGATGAGCGTCGGGCCGACGATGTTGACGCTCACCGGGTCCAGGATCTCGGGTGCCCGCGCGCGCGCCATCTCCTCGGTGAAGATGATCTGCTCGCGGAGGCTCGCACCCCGCCCGCCGTGCGCGCGCGGCCACTGGATGCCGACCCAGCCGCCCTCGGCCAGCGCGCGCTGCCAGGCGTGCCGGAAGCGGCGCTGCTCGGCCTCGTCCTCGGGGGCCGATGCGCGCGGCAGGTTGGCCTCGAGCCAGGCGCGCAGCTCGGCGCGGAAGCCCTCCTCCGCCGGGGTGTAGGTGACGCCGAACATTCGTTCGCCCCGAGCGGAGTTACTCCAAACCCGGCGCGGACGGCAAGGAACGCCGCCGGCCCGCGGGCAGCCGATTCAGGCCGGGTGGGGAGCGGGCGCCGCGGCCGGCGAAGGCGCGGCGAGCAGATCGACCGCCTCGCAGAGGAGCCAGATCGCGATCAGCGGGCCGGCCCAGCTGATGCCCTCCTGCGTGACGAAGATGCCGAGGTACCCGACGGCGAAGATCCCGAGCAGGCAGGCTCCGATGAGCCCGTGGCACCAGAGCGAGCGGTATTCGTCGCGCATGACCCACCAGACGACGCCGGGCACGAGGAGGAGCAGGCCGTCGTAGAAGTAGACGTACAGGTTGGCGCTGATGGCGAGCAGCACCGTCAGTCCGAAGAGGCGCGGAAGGGCCGTCTCCGAGTCGCTCCGCCGCCACCACGCCGCCATGGTCACCACCCCGAGCAGGGCGACGCTCGCGAGCCAGGGGGCGGTGACCCACACGCCCTGCGAGGCCAGGGCACCGCTGACCGTGTACCAGAAGGCGTACAGGGTGAGCTGCTTCCACATCGGCACCGCATTCTGAAGCAGGTTCACGTAGCTGTGCGTGGCAAACGCATACTCGTGCCAGCGCTCGAGACCGAGCGGCAACGAGGCGAGCAGCAGGAGCGCACTCCCGACGCCGATCCCCGCGAGCACCCGCCACTGTCGTGCCAGCAGGCACACTGGCGGGAAGAAGATGGCGAGGTTCGGCTTGATGAACAGGAGCGAGAGGAGCAGGCCGGTCGTGACCGGCCGGCGGCGACGCCAGGCCCACAGGCTCGCCGCAAGGATGAGGGACAGCACGCCGCTGATCTGGCCGATGACGATGGCCGTGTTGAACGGCATGCTGGCGAGGACGGCGATCGCTGCGTTCGTGTGGTCCGCCCCGCGGCCGGGGACTGCGGCGCGGAGCACCGCCAGGGCGCCGCCAACGGCCGCCACCTCGACGAGGACGCAAAGGGCATAGGCGTACCACTCCGGGAGGACACCCAGCGGCGCGGCGAGGTAGATGCAGTACGGCCGGTAGATCGCAGTCAGGTCCCCGGCCAGGAGCTGCCGTCCGGTTTGATAGAACCGGTACCAGTCGCGCCGCGCGTTGGCGTGCGGGTCGGTGGCCAGGGCGAGGTTCCCGAACCAGCTGATCTGCATGAACCCGGTCACGGTGAGCGGCGCGAGACGCAGCAAGGCCCGCGCGATCCCGCGCCTTCTATCCATCAGCCGGCCGTTCCTCGGCTCCACAGCCGCGCTGATATCGCAAGGCCCAGGCGTCGTTCCAGGGCGCCCTGACGGACGCGCCAGGTCTGGAAGCCGAGCGCGCTGCCCGCCGGGCGCGACGTCGTGACCGGCGGTGCTGCGGACAGGAGGTCATACGCCTCGCCCAGGAGCCAGAGCGCGACGAGGGGGCCGATCCAGGCCACGCCGCCGTAGGTGAGCGCGACGTAGCCGAAGACGAAGACCAGCAACACGCAGCCGCCGATGAGTCGACGGCTGCGTGAGCGGTACTGGTCTCCCTGAACGTGCCAGACGATGGCGGGTAGCAGGAGGAGCAGACCATCATAGGAGTAGACGTAGAGGTTCCCGGCGATCGTCAGCAGCACCGTCAGCCCGAAGAGCCGTGGAAGCGGAGGGGTCGGCTCCGACCACCGCCGTCGCCAGGCAGCCACCGTCACGGCGAGCAGCGGCAGCACGCTGGCGAGCCAGAGCGCGGTGATGGCCCCGCCGTGCGAGTGCGGCAGTCCGGGAAGGGTGCGCCAGAAGGCGTACATGGTGAGCTGTTTCGACATCGGGGTCAGCTGCTCGACGAAGTCGACGTAGGCGTGGGTGGTGCGGGCGAAATCGTGCCAGCGTTCGAGGCCGAGCGGCAGCGAGCTGAGCAGCATGACGCCGAACCCGACGGCGATCCCGCCCAGGACGCGCCATTGACGCGTGAGCAGGCACATCGCGGGGAAGACGACGCCCCAGTTCGGCTTGGCGAGCATCAAGGCGAGCAGCAGGCCGGTGACGAAGGCGCGCCGACCGTGCCAGCTCCAGAGGCTCGCCGCCAGGATGAGCGCCCAGAAGCCACTCGCCTGGCCGATGATGACCGCGCTGTTGAAGAACGAGCTGGCGATGACGGCGCTCACGTCGAGGACGTATCGTTCCGCGGACAGGGCGGCTCGCAGGAAGGTCAGCGCGCCGGCGACCGAGGCCACCTGCACCGCGCAGCAGACGATGTACGCCCATGGCTCCGAAAGGAGGCCGAGCGGCGCCGTGACGTAGGCGCAGTAGGGCGGATACAGCCAGAGAAACTCCTCCCGCAACTCGCGCGGGTACAGCGCCTGGAGATCGCCCGCCAGCAGGCGGTGTCCGGCCTGGAAGAATGCATACCAGTCGAGGTGCCTGAGTCTGCCGAGCGGGTCGGAGGAGTGCAGGAGGAGCCCGACCCAGCTGGCCTGCCAGACCACCGACACGAGGATGGGCGCGAGCTGCAGCGCGGCGAGGCCCGTACGGGCAGCAGTCCGACGCTCGGGGAGCATCCGTTCGCGCCGGGCGCTACTCGGGAGCCTTCTGGCTCGCCGGCCGCTCGGCAACCAGCATGATCGAGAGGCCGAACGGCAGGCGCACCATGCGGATGACCCCTCGCTCCGCCCGGCTCACCAGGTGGAGCAGGCGGTTCACTCCGGGACTGACGAAGCTCGCCTCCTCGGCGGAACCGCGCATGAGACGCGCGAGTGGCGTCTTGCGCACGAGGAACGCGAGCGGCACCAGCCAGGAATGAAAGTAGGTGCAGCGCCGGACGATGAATCCCGCCGCCCGAACGCGCCGGCGCAGCGTGCGCGCCGTGTAGCGCCGGTGATGGCCGAGCGTCACGTCGTGATCGCTCCAGGCCCAGCCGTAGGCGGGCACGGTCAAGAGCAGCGTGGAGCCCGGCCGCACCACGCGCCCGAGCTCGCCGAGCGCGGCGACGTCGTCCGCCATGTGCTCGAGGACGTCCATGCACAGGACGCAGCCGGAGGAGCCGGTCTTGAGCGGCAACGCCTCTGCCCGCGCGACCACGAAGGGCGTGTCGCCGTCGCCCTTGCGGGCCAGGCCGATCGCGTAGGAGCTGGGGTCGATCCCGATCAGGGGATGGAAGCCGAGCGCCCGCAGCGCGGCGGCGCTGGCCCCCGTGCCGCAGCCGACGTCCGCGGCGGCGCCGTCCCGGGTCCCGGCCCGCCGGAGCTCCTGGACCGCCAGCTCGCGCTTGGCGCGGAACCACCAGTGCTCGCGCTCGAGCTTCGCCATGACGGCGAAGGTCTCGTCGCGCATGCTGGTGGGACGCGGGCCGCGGCGGCGCACGCGCGGAGCGAGGCGCAGGCGGAGCGCATCGCGCAGCATGGCGACGCCGTCGCGCAGGGGGCGCACGCGGCTCTCCTCCACGTGCCGCCACTCGACGGGCACCTCCTCGACGCGCAGGCCGAGACGGTCGGCGAAGAGGAGCAGCTCGACATCGAAGGCGAAGCCGGTGACCGAAAGCTGCTCGAAGAGGAGGAGCGCCGCCTCGCGCGCGAACACCTTGAGGCCGCACTGCGTGTCGTGCAGGCGCGTGAGACCGAGCAGCCGCAGCGCCAGGTTGAACGTCCGCCCCGAGAGCTCGCGCAGCCTGGGCTGGCGCACGGGAATGACACTCCCCGCGGCGGCCCGCGACGAGCACACCACGTCGGCGTTCCCGCTCTCGACGGGCGCGAAGCAGCGCTCGATGTCGGCGACTCCGACCGAGAGGTCGGCATCCGAGAACGCGACCGCTCGGCCGCTGGAAGCCAGGACCCCAGCGCGGACCGCTCCGCCCTTGCCCAGGTTGCGCTCCAGGCGAACGATCGAGGCGGTGAGCGACGTAGCTCCGAGTGCGGCCCGTGCGACCGCGACCGTGTCGTCGTCGCTGCCGTCGTCGACGAGGATGATCTCCGTCCGGGGATCGTTGAGCGAGGAAGTGGCGAGGGTGTGGATGGTTCGGGCGATCCGTGGCGCCTCGCGGTACATCGGGACGACCAACGTCCGCGCGTACGATGCGCGCTCCCTCTCCGCCACGGGTGACGACACCTCCCGCCAGTGTTTGGCAGGTTCGCCTCCGGAAGAGAAGCAGCGCCCGCGCACGGCGCCTTGGCCGTTGACTCCTGCCGGCCTCCGGTAGAGCTTCCAGCCATGGCCGTGGGCGCGCTCGCGGGGCTCCGGCTGGTGAGCTTCGAGGCGCGCCGCGCCGAGGAGCTCGCCACCATGCTCGTCCGGCACGGGGCCGAAGTGGTGCGTGCGCCCGCGTTACGCGAGGAGCCGCTCGGCCCGAGCGCCGCGACGCTCGAGCTCGCGCGCCGGCTCGAGGCGGGCGAGGTCGACCTCGTCGTCCTGCTGACCGGTGTCGGCACCCGGGCACTCGCAGCGGCGCTGGCGGACGCCTGCCCGTACCTGGGCGCGCTGCTCGCCCGCACCCGGATCGTGGCGCGGGGCCCGAAGCCGCTCGCCGCGCTGCGCGAGCTGGGCGTGGCGGGCGCGCACCCGGTGCCCGAGCCCTTCACGTGGCGGCAGGTCCTGGAGGTGGTGGACGGCCTCGGCGTGCCGCGGGGCGGGCTCGCCGCGGTGCAGGAGTACGGCGCGCCCGTGCCCGGGCTGGTGGACGGCCTCGTCCGGCGCGGCCTGCGCGTCCTCAGCGTGCCGGTCTACCGCTGGGCGCTCCCCGAGGACGTGCGCCCGCTCGCGACCGCGGCGGCCGCGCTCGCGCGCGGCGAGGCGGAGGTTGCGGTGTTCACGAACGCGGCGCAGGTGGAGCACCTCTTCCGCGCCGCCGCCGACCCCGAAGCCCTGCGCCGCGGTCTGGCGCACGCGGTGGTCGCGTCGGTCGGACCGGTCTGCACGGAGGCGCTCGAGGCGCACGGCATCGCCCCGGACCTGGAGGCGTCGCCGCCCAAAATGGGGCCGCTGGTGGCGCTCGTCGCGGCCCGCACGCGTGCTCTCCTCGCCGCCAAGCGGGGCGCCCGGGCGCGCTGAAGCGGCGGCTGCCGGTCCCCGACTGCGCGAGCGCGAAGGGGAGGGTACGCAGGCTCCATGGAGTCGTGCGGCGGAGAGCCTTCGCGAGCGTCGTGCCTGCGACGGTCGCGCACCGCTTTGTGCCGCTCCGCATGGGGAATACGTGGGCGGAGGCGATGCGTTCGAGGGAGGAGCCGCACGGCCGGGCTTGGGGCGGTCCTGCCAGGTGCGGCCCATGCGGGGCGGTGTCGCGCGAGAGTGTGCCAGGGCGGCACAGTCCTGACGCGCCCCCGCCCGTGGCCGTGCTCGGTTGGCCCGGCGGAGAGCGCGTCGGAACTCCCGTGCAGGCCGCACCTGCCGCGGCATCGTTTGCAGCGTTAGTCGTACAACGACCGGCTGCGCACGCCGTTCGCCATCGCCGATGACGCGGCGGGTTCCTTGCGGGTCTGAGGGCCGGAGGGCGGTCTCCGCCGAGGGATGGCGGGGTCAGAAAAAGAGGATACCCCCCGAAAAGGGCCTCGAATCGACCCCGCATGGCAGACATAACCCGTTGTCATTCAAGGTAAATTGCTGAAAGTAATCCCGAGATGGAGGGGGTTGCCGCACGACCCTTGCGGTGACCCTTGAAATTCCTTCAAACGGATGGCTTCCATGCGAGGATGCAACTAAAGAAGGAGATACGACGCTTTTGCAACGAACGTCGGGGAGAGAACTCCACCTTTTGAAGGGTGAGCCCAGGCATCGAAGTTGCTGTTACGTGCGCTCACATCAAGTGGTGCCGATGGAGTTCCGCATGTGGAAATTTGAGCGGTCAGCTCGATTTGGAGGGGTTGAACCCGTCCGGTCGGCCCAAGGCGCGGTAAGAGGGGGAAACATGTGGGAGCTTCTCGAGACGCTGCTTCACCAGGAAACCGCCCAGGATCTCGCGGAGTACGGGATTGCCTTGGCGACCATCAGCATCGTCGCGGTCGTCGTAGCCGTCATCATCGCCAAGGATGTCGGCACGCTCTGGAGTAGGGCGCAGAACGTGATCGATTCCGCGGCATCGTAGCGACAACGGCACTGGTTGGGTTTGGTCGTGATTTACACCCTCGTGTGTGCTCGAACGGGCCGGGAACGCAGCGACGCCCCGGCAGCGAACTCGGGGCGGGACCCCGGAAAGGAGGAGACCATGTCAATGCTACTGAAGAAGTTGGTCAGGATCTGGCCGAATACGGCATCGCGCTCGCGGTGATCGGCACGATCGCGGCCGCGGCTGCGATCGTCATCGCCAAGGACGTCGGCACGCTCTGGAGCAAGGCTCAGAACGTGATCGACAGCGCCGCGTCCTGACTCGAGACCCGACCATGTGTCGGGTGGAACCGGCTGAAAGAGGGGGGCGGACCGCCGCCCCCCTCATGTCCGGCTGTATATGTACCGAGAAGCGACATTGACATTGACGTCATCCCTCATTGCGGCCACGGTGGTGGTCTTCGTCGCGGTCTGCGTCGTCACCGACTTGCGGACTCGGCGAATTCCAAACGCGATCTCGGGCCCGGCCATGCTCATCGGGATCGCGCTCAACACGGCCCACATGGGGACGGCCGGCCTGCTCGACAGCCTGAGCGGCCTGGGGGTCACGATTGGCGTGCTCCTCTGGCCGTTTGCGATGGGCGGGATCGGGGGCGGGGACGTCAAGATGATGGGCGCCATCGGGGCCCTGCTGGGTCCGCGGCTTGCCCTTATGGGTTTGGCGGCGGGTGTGATATTGGGCGGGGCCGCAATGGTCTGGCACCTCGCGCGCCAGGGGCGCCTTCGCGAGAAGGTGATGGCGACCGCCACCATGTTCCAGGCGGCCGCCCTGACCCGCTCGCTGGACCCCCTGCGGATCTCGGCCGCCGACCAGGGCGCCGTCGCGCTCCCTTACAGCGTCCCCCTGGGTCTGGGGACGCTCGCCGCGCTCATCGGCGCGGCGCGCCTGGGGCTCTGATGTTCGGTCGGCTGGGCTTCCGGCGCGCGGTAACGTTTTGCAACGGCGGGCGGTCGATAGGCCCGAAGATGGAAGGGTGGTGGGAGAATGAAGCCTGGTAACGTCTTTCTGGTGGCGATTCTCGTCGGGGCGCTGGCGGCTGCCATGGGCGTCCGGTACGTGCACAACCTGCAGCAGCAGATAGCCGAGATCCGCAACTCGGGGAACCGTCCAACGGTCGACGTGGTGGTCGCCGCCGACCAGATCCCGATCGGCGCGCGCGTCGAGGTCAATCAGGTGAAGCTGGTGGCGTGGCCGGTCGAGGCGCAGCCCGAGGGTACGGCGCGTGCGACGAAGGACGTAGTCGGCAGCATCGCCCGCGTCACGATCGAGAGGAACCAGCCGATCCTCCAGCAGGCCCTGGTCGCGCAGGGCGCCGGCCTCCTCCCGCTGATGATCCCCGAGGGGATGCGCGGCATGTCGGTCCGGGTCGACAGCGTGACCGGCGTCAGCGGCTTCATCACGCCGCTCAGCCACGTCGACGTCATCATCGCCGGGCAGCCCGAGGGCGATTCGGACCAGAAGAGCAAGGTGGTCCTGCAGAACGTGAAGGTGCTCGCGACGGGCAAGAGCATCGAGCAGAAGGACGAGAAGCCGGTCGAGGTGCCGACGGTCACGCTGCTGGTCTCCCCCGAGGACGCCGAGCGGCTGACGCTCGCCGCGCGCTTCGAGCCGGTTCGCCTCGCACTCAGAAACTATCGAGATGAGGAGGTGGTCAAGACGTCGGGCATCGCCACGAGGGTACTCTTCGAGGGGGATGGCCGTCCGGTCCAGGGCGTGACGAAGGTCGCCCGGGGCAGGGGGCCCGCACCCTATTCGGTGGAGATCCTCCTGGGAGAGAAGGTGACCCGGCAGCCGCTGTTCTGACCGGTTCTGTGACTCGAACCGGCACCAGGGGAAGAAGGGAGGAGCTCATGGGGGGTTGGCGTCCGGGTCGCGCGCTCAGCGCGGTTGCGGCCTCGATAGTCGTGCTCTCGTCGTGCAGTGTGAACAGGAACGCGCCCGTCGCAAAGGAATTCGACGAGGCGTCAGGCCGGCCCGGTGCCACCAGCGCCGTGTCGGAAGGTATGGACAAGGAGAAAATTCCGCTGGAGGCGGTGCCCGCGCCGAGCCGGGCCGGGGCCATGCTCGAGGCCGGCGAGGCGATCTGGGTGCGCAGCGGCAAGAGCCGCGTGCTCCAGCTGAAGACCGCCATCAAGCGGGTGTCGCTCGGCGATCCGTCGCTGGCCGGCATCGTCGTGCTTGGGCCGCGCACCATCATGGTCAACGCCAAGGAGGTGCCCCCACCCCCCGGCGGCGCCGAGGGAGGCGGGGCGCGGACCTCCGGGGTCGTGACCGGCAAGACGCTCACGCCCGAGCCGAGGGTGGCGGAGACGACCCTCATCCTGTGGGACGGGAGCCTGACACCGGACATCCACTCGCTCTTCGTCGCCGACTTCGTCGATCAGCAGATCCTGCTCGAGGTCACCGTGGCCGAGCTCGACCGGACGGCGATGGAGGAGCACGGCATCGACTTCCGGGCTGCCGCCAACTCGTTCGTGAACGCCTACTTCATGGGGGGCGGCGCCGGCCCGAGGCCCGGTGGGCAGAACGTGCTCGTCCCGCCGCAGGGGAGCCCTCTGCTCCCGCTCGGCACGACGACTGACCACCCGACGTATGCGTTCAACGTGCCACAAAGCGACATCACCGCGCTCATCCAGATCCTCCAGAGCGAGCAGCTCGCCACCATCCTCGCGCAGCCGAAGCTGATGGCGATGAGCGGGCAGAACGCGGTCTTCCAGGTGGGCGGCGAGATCCCGATCCGGATCGCCACCGGCTTCGCGACCGACATCGTGTTCAAGCCCTTCGGCACCATCGTCAACTTCATTGCGCGTATCTCGGACGAGGGTGACATCCTCCTCACCGTCAATCCCGAGGTGAGCCAGCCCGACTTCTCGAGCCCGGTGGAGGGCATCCCGACCTTCCGCACCCGGCGGGCGTCGACCGCCACCCGGCTCCGCAACGGCGAGACCCTGGTGATCGGCGGCCTCCTGCAGCGTGCGCGTAACGAGCTGGCGAGCGGCGTGCCGTACCTCCAGGACATCCCCGTCGTCGGCTACATCTTCCGCCACACCACGTACTCGGATTCCGTGACGGAGCTCATGATCGTCGTGACGCCGCGCCTGGTGGCACCGATGAAGCCCGGGACGGAGGTGGCGTTCCCGTCCGACCGACCGCCGCTCTCGAACGAAGACATCCGAACCAAGGCAGACCCGGCCGAGGTGACCCGGCCGCGCGTTCCGGGGCTGCCCTAGAAACCCCAAGGAGCTCCACACCGGGACCGAGCACATGGTTGCGAACGGGACGAACACGGAAGGCATGCTCATCTGGGCGGCGCCGGGCCCCTCCGCCAGCCGCCAGCTGGTGGAGACGGCCGCCCGCGAGCTCAGGCTCGCGGTGCGCTTCTGCACCTACAAAGAGCTCCTCGACCTGCTCCACACCGAGCGCTGCCACGTGGCGTGCATCGAGTTCGGCTTCGACGCGCACCCCGGCCTCACGCTGCTGAAGAACGTCTCCGAGCGGATGCCCCGTCTCACCTCGGTGGTCGCCTCCAACGACGCCAGCGTCTCCATGATCCGCACCGTGCTCGAGGCGGGCGCCGCCGACTTCCTCTCCCTGCCGCTCAATCCCCAGGAGCTCAACAAGGCGCTCATCAAGCTCTCCCAGACCGCCCTCAAGGGCCCATCGGCACGGGGGCAGGCGGTCGGCAACATCATCACCGTGTGCGGCGCGCGCGGCGGCCTCGGCGCCACCACGCTGGCCGTCAACCTGGCCTTCTCGCTCACCACCCTGACCAGGGCGGACGTCGCGCTCGTCGACCTCGACCTGCAGCGCGGCGACGTGGCGGCGTTCTTGAACCTGACGCCGCTCAATTCGATCGCCACCATCGCCGAGGCGAAGGGACCGGTCGACGACATCTTCCTCGCCGGCACGCTGACGCGCCACCCGCGGGGCGTCTTCGTGCTGCCCGCGCCGACGCAGGCCGAGGAGGCGGACGCGGTTGGCCACGACCACGTCGAGCTGACCCTTCAGCTCCTGCGCACCCAGTTCCCCCACACGGTGGTCGACACCCCGCGCACGCTGACCGGGGCCATGCTGGCCGCGCTCGAGCAGTCGGACCACATCTTGATCCTGACCGATCTCTCGGTGCCGGGGGTGCGGGCGGCCCGGCGCATGATCGAGCTGCTGCTGCGCCTCAACGTGTCGGCCCCGCTGATCGAGCCCGTGTTCTCGCACGTGATCCCCGGTCCCGTGACCCCGCAGGACGCGGTGCGCGCGATCGGCAAGGAGCCGTTCCTCGTCATTCCCCGCGACGATGCCGCCGCGAGCGGTGCGATGAACGATGGTACCCCACTCAACGGTAAGCAGTCGGCCCTCTCCTACGCGATCGCCGAGCTGGCAGCGAAGCTCGCGGGCGTCGCTCCGCCGCCCAAGCCGAAAGGGCTCCTGCAGCGCGTGTTCAGCAAGGAGGCGCGAAGATGAAACTGAGAGACCGCATTGGTCTCAACAACCGGCCGGTGCCCGCCGCCGGCCGCGAGGCGGCGCCCCGCCTCTCGCCCCACGGCCGGCTCACGCCCGTCGACCGGGCCTACCAGGACCTGAAGCTCCGCATCCATCGCGAGCTGCTCGACCGGGTGGACCTGACCAACCTGGCGCGCGTCGAGATGGACCAGGCCACCTCGGAGCTGAAGAGCGCGGTCGCCATGCTCATCGAGGAGCAGGCGGTCCCGCTCAGCGCGCGTGACCGCGAGCGGCTCGCCGAGGAGATCCTGCACGAGGTCTACGGCCTCGGGCCGATCGAGCCGCTCATGCGCGACCCGGACATCTCCGACATCCTGGTCAACACCTCGCGCCAGGTCTACATCGAACGGCTCGGCAAGCTCGAGCCGACGCCGGTCATCTTCCGCGACGACCAGCACCTGCTGCAGATCATCGACCGCATCGTGTCGCGGGTGGGCCGGCGCATCGACGAGAGCTCGCCCATGGTGGACGCGCGCCTGCCCGACGGCTCGCGCGTGAATGCCATCATCCCGCCGCTCGCCCTCGACGGGCCGCTGCTCTCCATCCGGCGCTTCGGCCGGACCGCGCTCACGGTCGAGGATATGCTGCGCCTGGGCACGCTCGCGCCCGAGATGGTGGCGGTGCTGCGCGCCATGGTGCGCGCGCGGCTCAACATCCTCATCTCCGGCGGCACCGGCTCGGGGAAGACGACCTTTCTCAACTGCCTGTCCTCGTTCATCCCGGACCAGGAGCGCATCGTCACCATCGAGGACTCGGCCGAGCTCCAGCTCCAGCAGCCCCACGTGTGCCGGCTGGAGACCCGCCCGCCCAATATCGAGGGGCGCGGCGAGGTCACGCAGCGCGACCTGGTGCGCAACAGCCTGCGCATGCGCCCCGACCGCATCATCGTCGGCGAGGTGCGCGGGGCGGAATCGCTCGACATGCTGCAGGCCATGAACACCGGCCACGACGGGTCGATCTCGACCATCCACGCCAACACCCCGCGCGACTCGCTCTCCCGGCTCGAGATGATGATGCAGATGACGGGCTTCAATCTGCCGAACCGCGCGATGCGGCAGCAGATCAGCTCGGCGCTGGATCTGATCGTCAGCACCGCGCGCCTGCCCGACGGCTCGCGCAAGGTGACCAGCGTCTCCGAGGTGGCGGGGATGGAGGGGGATACCATCATGCTGCAAGAGCTGTTCGCCTATCAGCGCGAGGGGGTGGACGAGCAGGGCAACATCATCGGACGCTTCGTCGCGACCGGCATCCGCCCGCGTTTCGCCGAGAAGGTCAAGGCGTCGAGCCACGACATCGATCCGCGCATCTTCGAGTACCTCGGCTGAGGTGAGGTGAGCTGATGACGGGCATCGTTGCGTTGCTCCTGTTCGCCTTCTTCGCGCTGGTCGGCTACGCGGTGTCGGGATGGGCGCAGGATCGGGAGGAAGCCAAGGAGGCACTCGGCCGCCGCCTCACCACCATGACCGGCGCGTCGGTCGGCGCCGCGTCCGCGGCGCTCATGAAGGACCGGCGCCTCTCGCGCATCGGCCTCTTCAACGCGATCCTCCAGCACCTCGCGATCACGAAGAACCTGGTGCGGGTGATCCGGCAGGCGGGGCTGAAGAAGCGGGTGGGCGAGGTGCTGCTCTACGTGCCGCTGCTCGCCGCCGCGGCGTTCATTGCCGCCACGCTCCTGCTCGGCAAGCTGATGTTCGCCGTGCTGGCGGCCGTGTTCGCCGGGCTGCTCCCGCTCATGATCGTGCTGCGCCTGCGCCGCAGGCGCATGGCCCTCTTCGGCGAGCAGCTGCCCGACGCGCTCGACCTGATCCGCGCGGCGCTGCAAGCGGGGCACGGGTTTCTCTCCGCGCTCCAGGTGGTGGCGGAGGAGTTTCCCGACCCGATCGCCGCCGAGCTCACCGAGGTCGCGGAGGAGATCCGCCTCGGGCTCACCGTCCGCGAGGCGCTCCAGCATCTGAGCGAGCGCATGGAAGATCCCAACCTGCCCATCCTTTCCACCGGGGTGGTGATCACGCAGGAGGTGGGCGGCAACCTCGCGGAGGTGCTCGACAACATCAGCTACACCATCCGCGAGCGCTTCAAGCTCCTGCGCGAGGTGCGGGTGCTCACCGCGCAGGGCCGCCTCTCCGGGATGGTGCTGACCGGGCTTCCGTTCTTCGTCGCCGTCTGCCTGATTCTCTTCAACCCCGAGTACTTCAAGCCGATGATGGAGAGCCGGACCGGTCTGTACATGATAGGCTACGGGATCTGCAGCATCGTCCTCGGTCACGTCCTCATCCAGCGCATCGTGCGCATCAAGGTGTGACATGGTGATCATCGTCATCCTCACGCTGCTCACGTTCGGGATCGTGACGATCGCCGTCGTCTCGGGGTACTACTGGGCGTCGGCGGAGTCGCCGGTCGCGCAGCGCTTGAAGACCCTCGTTCCGGAGCTCGGGTCCCAGGCGAAGGCCAAGAAGAAGGGGCCGAGCCTGGGGGCGCGCCTGCTCGCCCTGCTCGGCACGTACAGCTTCGGCGGGCGCGAGAACTCGCTCGCCCAGCGGCTCTCCTACGCGGGCATCCGAGGTCCGCGCGCCGTGGTGCTCTTCCTCGGCATACGCACGCTCTTCAGCTTCGGCCCGGCGCTGGTCGTGCTCGTGCCGCGCATCTCCTCCGGCAAGCCGCTCGGGTATGCCTTGCTCATGGCCGCCCTCGTGTGGGCGTGCGGCCACGTGCTGATGAACCTGTGGCTGCGCGTGAGGCTCACGCGGCGCGTGCAGGAGCTCACCAGCGCGCTTCCCGACACGCTCGACCTCATGGTCACCTGCCTGGAGGCCGGCCTTGGCCTCAACGCCGCCATCGCCCGCATCGGCGAGGAGCGGTCCGGCAGGGAGGACGCCCTCGGCAGGGAGTTCGCGCAGGTCGCGTTCGAGCTGCGCAGCGGGCGGACGCGCGAGGACGCGCTCCGCGGGCTGGGCGACCGCAACGGCGTCGAGGACCTGAAGGCGCTGTCGGGCCTCATCATCCAGAGCGATCGGCTCGGCGCGAGCATGGCGCAGACGCTGCGCTCGCACGCCGACCTGCTGCGCACCAAGCGGCGGCAGCGGGCGGAGGAGGCAGCCCGCAAGCTGCCGATCAAGATGCTCTTCCCGCTCGCCTTCTTCATCCTGCCGGCGCTCTTCATCGTGGTCGGCGGGCCCGCCATGCTGCGTCTCAAGGATCTGGTCGACCTGGTCGTGAACCACTGAGCGCGCGGTCCGGGCGCCGATGAGCGGGGCGGTGCACCGCGCGCGCGTCGCAAGCGGCGGGGCCGTGCTCGCCGAGCGGCTGCGCCTCGCGCACACGCACTGGGCGCGGCTCCGGGGCCTCCTCGGCACCAAGCGCCTGGATCCCGGCCACGGCCTCTGGCTCCGGCCCTGCCGCCAGATCCACATGTTCGGCATGCGCTACGCCGTGGATGCCGTCTTCTTGGACGAGCACCAGCGCGTGGTGCGCGCCCTCTCCGAGCTCTCCCCGTGGCGCGTCTCGCCGCGGGTGGCGGACGCGGAGAGCGTGCTCGAGCTGCCTGCCGGGACGGTCGCACGCACCCGGCTCGCCAAGGGGGCCCAGGTCGTGATCGAGGGCGGCCCGGTCGCGTCGCGTGCCGGCGCCGGGGGCCGGGCGGGGACGGCGCTCTGCAACCTCGCCCTCGCCGTCCTCTACTCCCTGTTCGTGGCGGCGCACGTCTCGCGCGCGCATGGGCCCATCGACGTCGCCCGGGTCGTCAGCTACGCGATCATCGTCCAGATGACGATCCTGGCGATCCTCTTCGTGGCGCGCCGCCCGAGCGCCGACACCTCCGACCGCCCGCTCGACTGGGCGATCGGCATCGGGGGGACGTTCCTCCCCCTGCTGCTCCGTCGCACCGATCCGCCCGCCGGGCTCGCCTGGCTCGGCGGGCCGATGCAGCTGGTCGGGGCGTCGGCGGTGGCGGTGGCCGCCGTCTACCTCGGGCGGAGCTTCGGACTCGTGGCCGCGAATCGCGGCGTCCAGCTCGGTGGCGCTTACCGCCTGGTGCGCCATCCGATGTACGGCGCGCACGCGCTCGGCTACCTCGGCTACGTCCTCACCTACCCGAGCGCGGCGAACGTCATGGTCGTGGGCGCGACGCTGCTCTTGCTGAACGCGCGCGCGGTCGCCGAGGAACGCATCCTGGCGCGCGATCCCGCCTACCGGGAGTACCTGCAGCGGCTGCCCTGGCGCTTCCTCCCGTACGTCTATTAGGGACGTACGTGCATGAGTGAGCCGGGGACGGGGGTGGCCTACGCCGTCGGCCCGACTGCGCGCCCCCCGGTCGCGCCCCTGGCGCGCGCAGCGCAAGATTCGCTCGCGCGCGCGAACCGCGCCCTCCTGATCGTCGGCTGCCTCGTCGTGCTCTCGATCTCGCATGGGGTCGACGCCGACCTCTGGGGCCACGTGCGCTACGGGCAGGACGTGCTCGCGGCGCATGCGCTCCCCGTCACGGCGAGCCACACCTACACGGCGGTGGGGCACCCCTGGATCAACCACGAGAACCTGGCCGAGCTCGCGTTCGGCTGGATCGAAACCCACCTGGGGGCGGCCGGCCTCAACGCCTTCAACACCCTGCTCGGCTTCCTCGTGCTCGGCCTGATGGTGCGGAATGCGGTACGGCAGAGGGTGAGTTTCCTCGTCCTGTCGGTCGCCATCCTGCTCGCCACGTGTGCGATCGGGCCCGGGTGGTCGATCCGGCCGCAGCTGTTCACCTACACGTTCTTCGCGCTGCTGGTCGTGATCCTGGGGCGCTGCTTCCGCGACGGCGAGAGACCCGACGCGCGCGCCCTGTGGCTCGCGCCGCCGCTGTTCGCACTCTGGGCCAACACGCACGGCGGCTTCCTCGCGGGTCTGGCCGTGCTGGCCATCTACTTGGGCTGCCGCGCGCTCGGGGCGCTGCAGCGCAGGGGGCGGAGCGGCCTCAGGGAGGTGGGCGCATATGGCCTCGTCCTCGCCGCCTGCGGACTCGCCACGCTCGCCAACCCCTACGGGCCCCGTCTGCTCACCTGGCTGATCACCGATCTCGTTCCGCCGCGCCCGGAGATCGGCGAGTGGCACCGGCTCGCCCTGCCGGATCCGCTCTTCGTCGTTACCGCCGCCCTGGTAACGCTCACCGTGGCGGCGTTCATCGGCAGCGGCCGGCCGCGCGACCTCGGGCAGGTCGTGGTGCTGGCGGTCACCGCCTGGCAGTCCTTCCTGCATGCGCGCCATCCGCCGTTCCTCGGCATCCTGGCGGGCTTCTGGCTGCCCTTCCACCTGGATGGGCTCCGGGGCCGTCTCAAGAAGGCGAAGCCGGAGCGCGCGGGGACACCGCCGTCCGCGCGCGCGGTCCGCTTGCTGCTCGGCACCACGTGGGCGATGGCGCTCGTCCTACTCGTGACCCTCGCAGTCCAGTCACGCACGATGTGGGTGAACCGGAGCCGCGCTCCGGTAGATGCCCTGCAGTACATGGCGGATCGACACCTCGCCGGAAAGCTGGTCGTGCACTTCGACTGGGCGCAGTACGCGCTCGCCGCGCTCGCCCCCGAGACGACGGTCGCGTTCGACGGCCGGCTGCGCACGTGCTACCCGCAGGAGGTCGCCGACCTGTACTTCGACTTCCTGCTCGGCAACCTGCCCGCCTTCCGCTGGCGAAGCCCGACCTCGCCGCCGTTCGACGACACGGCCATCCTGCGCCTCGGCGACCCGGACCTGGTCCTGCTGAGCCGGCACTTCAAGCACGGCGTCAAGGTCATGGTACGACGCTCCGGCTGGGTCCTCCTCTACCAGGATGGGATCGCGCAGCTCTGGGGAAGGCCGGAGCGGTACGGCGATCCGGCGAGCCCGGACTACGTGCCGCCGGCCGTGCGCACGATCGGCAACCAGAAGCCGCGCGGCTACGACGTGCGCTGGCCGGCCTTCCCGTCGGGGGCGCGCGCGTGAGCCTTCTCGCTCGACCCCCCTGCTGGCGGTCGGCTCGTGCCGAGCAGGCAGTAGCCCGCTGCGGCGATCACCGGCACCGAGAGCTGGAGGCTCGGCCCGCCCGCCGCACGGGTGAGCTCGGCGAGTGGCTGCGAGAGGATGGTCGCGGCCCAGACCGCCGCGATGCCGCCGCGCCACGTGGCCTCGTCCTGGGTGCCGGGCCGCACGAGCAGGGCCGGGAGGACGAGGAGGGACAGATCGTAGAGGGGGACGTGGGGGCTCACCAGCACGGTGCCCCAGATGGCGGCGGCGTACCATCGGTCCAGTGTGTCGGCCGCATAGGGCGGTTGCCGGAGGCGCACGAGGGCGAGCACGGCGAGCGACGAGACGAGCGCGAGCGCGGCCGCCGCGCTCAGGTGGCCGGGCAGGAGCAGCACGAAGAAGCTGTAGAGGGAGTGCATCTTCGCGGTGGGAAAGCCCCGCTCGCCGAGCATGGTGGCGAACGAACGGCCGAGCGCGAGGTAGGCGAGGGTTGCCGGAACGCTCAACGCGAGGGCGACGGCGGCGAGCAGGACGCCCGTCGCCCCGAGACCGGCGAGCGCGCGCCAGCGCCGGTCGAGCAGCAGCAGGGCGGCGAGGAGGACGACGAGCTGGGGCTTGTAGAGGAGGCAGCCCAGCACCGCACCCGCGATGCGGTCGTGTCCGTGCCGCAGGAGCACGTACACCGCCGCGAGGATGAACAGCGACAGCAGGCTATTCTGCCCGTAACTGATGGCCGCCCAGACGGGGACGAACGCCAGCACCCATGGCGCGGCGTCGAGTCGGCCGACCAGCCGGAGTGTCCCCATCAGCAGCGCGATGCCGAGCGCGCTCCAGAGCGCGAATGCCGCGAGGTAGGGCAGGGCCGCGAGCGGCACGAAGGGCAGCGCGAAGAAGGGCGGGTTGATCAGGCCGTGACGCCCGGACCGCTCGCCGGTCAGCCCGTGCTCGATCTGCTCCTGCAGGTCCGGATCGTAGAGATGGTCGGTCTGGTGCGCGGCGACGATCTTGCCGGCGGCGTAGAACAGCACGAAGTCACCACCCTTCACGTTGCCCGCTCGATCGAGGAGGCCGGGGCCGGTGGCCAGGGAGACGAGCCAGGCGATCCAGACCGCAGCGCCGATGGCGGCCGCGAGGAGGACGCCGTACCGCCCGCGCCCGGAGCCCAGAAGACGGCCGAGCGTGGCGAACGCCGCACACATGGGCCCCGCCTTATGGTCGGCGCCGCCGACGCGAGTCAACAGCTGCCTGCATGCTGACGTTGCGACGGGCTCGCGCTTACGCGCTGGTGGTGATCCTGATCTTCGCCACCGTGTACGCCGTCGGTATCCTCCGCCGCAGCGGGCTGGTCGACGGGTTCGGGCATGTCATCGGCGGTGATCTGCTCACCCCGCGCATGGCCGCGAGGATCGTCCTCGATGGGCGGGGCGCCGAGCTCTACGACTTCTCGCTGCAGGGCGAGTACCAGCAGGCGGCGGCGGGGCCTCAGCGGCTCCCGGGCATGATTCCCTTCTTCTGGCCCCCCTTCGTGGCCGTGCTCTACGTACCGTGGGCGCTCGTCCCGCAGGGTCCGGCCCTCGTCCTGTGGACGGCGTTCTCCCTCGCCTGCCTGGTCACGGCGCTTCTCGTCATGGCCCGCGCCGCGCCGCTCACCGGACGCCACTGGCCGAGCACCCTCCTGCTCTCGCTGTCGTTCTATCCCGTTCTCGAGGGGCTGATGGCGGGGAACGACTCGCTCATCGCCCTGCCGATCTTTGCGCTGACGTATCGCGCGCTGCGCGCGGGGAACGAGGCGACCGCCGGAGCCCTGCTCGGTCTGCAGTTCTACCGGCCGCAACTCGCCGTCGCGCCGCTGATCCTGTTCGCAGCCAAGGGCCGCTGGCGGATCCTCACGGCAGCCGCGGCAGTGGGAGCGGGCTGGGGGCTGCTGAGCGCTCTCTGTGTGGGCCCGCGCGCGCTCCTCGACTGGCTCGCGCTCGCGCCGGAGCTCAACCGAATGATCTTCGAGCCGGGCATGCCGCACGCGCTCCTGAGCTCGGTGTCCGCGCTGTTCCTCCTCCCCCTCGGTCCGCAGCACCTGGGTGCCGGGATGGTGGCGGGCACAGTGGCGAGCCTCGGGCTGCTCGCTCTCCTTCTCAGGATATGGGCGGGTCCATGGGAGCCCCGCGCCGACTGCTTCGCGGTGCGCTTCGCGGCGCTCCTCATCGTGGCTCCACTGGTGGGGCACTATCTCCTGCTCCATGACCTCGCCATCCTCGTCCTGGCGGCGCTGCTGCTGGTCGAGTACGGTCTGGGCAACGGACCGAGCGAGGGCTCGGCGCACGTTCGCGTCGCGCTCGCCGTCGTCTGGCTGACCTGCCTGATCGGTCCTCCAATCATCACGCGGCTCGCGCCCCTCCCCCTCGTGCCCCTGGCGGTGCTGCTGCTGGGGTGGGTGGTGCTGGACACCTGGCGCGCCGCCGAGATGCGGGCGTGACATGGACAATCTGCCCCACGCCTTCGACGCGCTGGTCTTCGCGAAGGGCTGAGCCTGCAGGCCATGACCCGTCGCCTCCGGATGACGCAGGCATGTCTCGCGGGCATCGCGCTGGGCTCGCTGATCGCCGGCACGCTGCCACCGCGGTCGTACAACAAGGACCTGCAGGTGCAGTATCTTTCGGCCCGAGCCTTGCGTGATGGGATCGACCTCTTCACGCCGGTCAGCGAGCTCGCGGCGCGCTACCTTCCGGCCACGACCGACACCTTCCCCCACCCCGGCCCGCACCCTCCGGTGCTGGCGGTCCTGAGCGTGCCCCTGACGCTGCTCCCGTTTGCGGTGATTGTGCCGCTCTGGCTGGGGCTCAACCTGGTGCTGTTGACGACGGTCGGCCGCTGGCTGGGGCTGTCCCGCCGAGCGAGCCTCGCCCTCGCGGCATGGCCGCCACTGTGGTGCCTCCTCTACATCGGCCAGCTCGAGCTCCTCATCTTGACCCTCGCGTTGCTCGGCTGGCGGTGCGCCGCCGCTGGCTGCGACGGTCGTGCCGGGTCGTGGCTCGGCCTGGCTGCCGTCCTGAAGCTCTATCCCGTGTTCCTGCTCGTTCCCTTCGTGGCCCGCCGGCGGACGCGGCTTCTGCTCGCCGCGGGTACGGTCATTACCCTCGGTCAACTCGCGAATCTGGCCACGGTCGGCCCAGCGGGTTTCGTTCGCTACTACGTCGATGTCCTGCCGCGCGTGGCTGCCCTCTATGACCACCAGGGACTCAACAGCTCGCCCTATGGAGCGCTGCTGCGCGTGTTTGGCGGGGCGGACGACGTCTCTCCGATCATCCACGCGCCAGACGTCGTCCTCCCCGCGACGATCGTGATCGCTCTCGTGGCGATCGTCACCCTTGCCATTCTCGATCCGGAGGCGGCCCCCGCTGCCGCTTTGGTGGGTCTCCCGATCGTCTGGTACTACTACGCGCCCCTGGCTCTCCCGCAGATTCTCGTTCTCTTACGCTCTGCGAGCTTGAGGCGTACGACGCTCCTCGCAGTGGGCGCGATGTCGTTCGTACTTCCGCTGGTGAACGTCGTGGTCCAGTGGTGCGGTAGAACGGCACCTCCCATGGCGGTGTTGCTGGCCGTTCAGCCTGCCGGCTTTCTGGTGTTGCTGGCGCTCTCCGTCGTCCATCATGTGACTGCGCGTACCATCCTGCCCCCGAGGACCATCATCGTCCCGGGCAAGAGTCCGGCCGGTGCGTCCGCCACTTAGCGCCGGCCGAGGAGCGACCGGGCTCGTTACCGGCAGCAGGTTGAGAGGCGGGGAGGTCCGAGGTTGACGCGCGTGCATATCGAGCGCAACGGCACAGGCAAGTTTCTCCTGGTGTCCTTGGCGGTGCTGCTGCTGAGCAGCGCCTACTTCCACCGCCTGGGATATCAAGTGCTGCCGCAGGAGGCGCCCCCGGCTCGCAATGCCGAGGTTGCCCGGAGCATATGGAGGACGCACTCGCTCGAGGCACCTGAATTCCATGTTTTCGAGCAAGAGCTTCGCCGGCTCAGCCGAGACACTCAGCGGGAGTACCGGCAGGATGTTTTCTCGCTAGGCAGGCACGGCGAGCTCTTCCCGAAGCACTCTCCCCTTTCCGGAGTCGTCGGCGCGCCGTTCTATGGATTGTTCGGCGACTCCGGGTTCTGGATCCTGCAGCAGGTCGTTGCCCTCCTCCTCTTCTATTCCACCTTCCGCATCACCTCGCTGGTCGCCAAGCGGGAGAGCGGGGTACTGACCGTGACGACCATCACGCTCTTGACCCAAACCCTCATCGGCTTCTTCTGCTACATGTTTTCATATGACCTGCATGGCCTTTTCCTGCTCATCTGTGGGCTTCATGTGATGCACTCGAGGCCGCGGTGGGGCAGCGCGCTGGCAGCACTCAGCATCTTCGTTCGGCCGAGTTACGTCGTTCTCCTGCCATTCCTCCTCAGCGCTTGGCACGGCCTCCCGGAACGTGTCGGGCGCCCTCGGGACTTACTCGTCGGCACCGGTGCTGTGCTTTGCCTCTATTTCGCGGCGAACGATCTGATGTGGGGAAGTCCGTTCGCCACCGCGTACCACAGAATGGTGGCGTTCAGCCCGCAGGGCGAGCCGTTCATAGAGCAGCACCCGGGCTTCAGCCTCGACGTGCTCGTGGCCGATTGGTGGCGGAAGCTCTTCGGCGCCCGGGTGGGGCTCTTGCCATTCAATCCGGCGCTGTTTGCATTTCCCTGGGTATGTGCGTGGGCCAGCCGATCCGAGCACAAATGGTTTGCCTTCTCCACGTTGACCGGAAGCGTCGTGTATGGGCTCTACATGTTCTCATACCAATGGTGGGACGTCTCCTTTCTAGGCAATCGGCTACTGCTGCCTTCGATCTACTTGTATCTTCTGAATTTCATTCCGTGGTGTTGCACCCTACGCGATCGGGTCGGGGGCGGTGGATGAGCGCGGCGCCCCTCGATCCGGCGCGCCGCGCGCTCCGTGGCTTCGCGGCGAAGCTGCTGGTGCTGGCCGGCGTCATCGGGCTGGGACTCGGGACCACGGTGAGTGCGTTCAGGACGGCGCCCTTCGGCGTCGTGGTCGCGAACGGGCGGCCCGAACGGCTCATGGACTTCGCCTCGCATCGGGGTTTTGCGTGCGCCGCGTGGTCGGGAAGCCTGGCGCGCACGGGCGGCACGTCGATCTACACGCTCGATGCCCACCTGAAGGCCACCGAGCGATGGACGGGGCTGCCCGCATGGATCGCGCTCCCCTTCGGCTACTCCCCGACCATGCTGTGGGTGCTGGGGCCGTTCTGTACGCTGCCGGCGCGATGGTCTTACGGGGCTTGGTCGCTCGCTGGCCTCCTGGCGATCGGCTGGATGATCTTGCGCGCGCGCGTCCACTGGATGGCGCTGCTCCTCCTCGTCACGCCCCTCACGGTCTACACCTTCGCGCTCGGCCAGACCGCCTTCCTCACCACCGCCGGCCTCTTCTTCCTGATGGTGCGGGATGCCGAGGGCGAGCGTTCACACGGCGCGTGGCGGGAGAGCCTCGTCCTCTGGCTCCTCACCGCCAAGCCTCCCATCGCGGCCACGGGAGGTCTGGCGCTGCTGGCGCGCCGCCGTGGCAGGAGCGTCGCTGGTGCGGCCGGTTTGACCCTCGTCACCACGCTGGCGCTCACTCCCTGGCTCGGCACGGGCTGGGTGCGCGACTACCTGCACCTGCTCGGCAGCTACGATCGCGTCGGGCTGCCCTCGGCCTTCGCCTGGTCGATCGTCCCGCAGTCCATGAGCAACTTCCGCGCCGCCCTGCATCCCGACCTCGGGCTCGGCGACGACGTCGCGGCACGCCTGAGCACCATCGTCTGGAGCGCGAGCCTCGTTGCCATCCTGCTCGCGGCATGGAAGGGCCCGCTTCCCGCAGGGCCCACCTGGGCGCTCTGTATCATGACCTACCTTCTCCTCTGCCCGCACGTGAGCACGACCGAGGACGTTGCGCTCTTCTGCGTGCTGGCCGGCATGGAGGCCGACCGCGTCCCGAAGACGCTTCGGATCGGCGCCGCGACGCTCGCCTTGGTCGGCCTCCTCCTCACGCCCGCCATCGGGCCGGCGGCCGGGCGGCGACCGCCCGTGCTCTTCTTCGCGAAGCTCGCCCTCCTGGGATATGTCCTCGTCGCCGGGCGCCTTCTCACAGCGCGAGAATCCAAGGGGTCACGACCCGATCCCGGCTAGAGGCTGTGCCGGGCACTCGATCAACCGCTGCCCATTGATGGGGCAGTTCTGGCGTAACGGCGGCGTCGGCCTGCTCGTCTTCTGCACGGGCTTGTCGGCGCTGGCCTATGCGGGGCACACCCTGCCGACGCTGCTGAACGGCTGGGACGAGCAGTTCTATTTCGCCGCCGCCCACAGCCTCGTCTACGACGAAGACCTCGACATCACCAACGACATCCGCCACTGCCCGCGTAGCGACCGGTTCGATCCGGGCGGCGACGGTACGTATAGGGTACTCGCCGTCAACCCGGCGGGCCGATACCTCAACAAGTTCCCGCTCGGGCTGTCTCTGGCCGAGGCGCTGTGGCTGGTGCCGGCGGCAGGCGTGCGGTGGCTGGCGACGGCATTCGGCTATCAGTCCCCCGAGCCGCCGGGCTTCTCTCCCGTCGAGATCGCGGCCGTTTGTGTCGGCATGTTGCTGCTGGTCAGTATCGGCGTGCAACTCCTCTACACCTTGCTCCGCCGCATCAGCCCGCCGAGCTGGGCGCTGTTCGCCGTGTTGGCCACCTGGGTCGGAACCAACCTGCGGTGCTACGCGGCGGTCACCCCTCTCATGCCGCACGGACTGGCATTCCTTCTGGTGGTCGGCATGGTGGCGGTCGCCGCGGACACCCCCGCCGCGCCACGGCCCAACCGCCGGCTATTCGCCCTCGGTGTCCTGACCGGGCTTCTGTTCCTGACCCGGCCTCAACAAGTTCTGCTAGCCCTGTTCCTCGAGACGCGCGAGGGCCCGGGCCGCACGCCAGCAGCTGGCCATGGCTCCTCCACCTGTGCTGTATGTCGGCTCCATGGACGTCGCTCAGGCCGACCTTCTCCTCACCACCACGCGCTCGGTGCGCAAGCGGCTCGACCTCCTCCGCCCGGTCGAGCCGGCGGTGATCGAGCGCGCGATCGAGGTCGCGCTCCAGGCGCCGACCGGCTCCAACTCGCAGGGCTGGCACTTCGTGGTGGTGACCGACGCGGAGAAGCGCGCCGGCCTGGCCGCGCTCTACCGGCGCGCGTTCCAGGCCTACGTGAGCCAGCAGGTGCCGGGGCGCCCCCAGCTCCCGCCCGAGGATCCGCGCGCCAGGCAGCTGCCGCGCATCCTCGACTCCGCGACCTACCTGGCCGAGCACCTGCACGAGGTGCCGGTGCACGTGATCCCGTGCGTCGAGGGCCGGGTGGAGAACGCGGGCCCGCTGGCGCAGGCCTCGGTCTACGGCTCGATCCTGCCCGCCGTCTGGTCGTTCATGCTGGCGCTCCGCGCGCGCGGTGTGGGCTCGGCGTGGACCACGCTCCACATCATGTTCGAGCGGGAGGCGGCGGCGTTCCTCGGCATCCCGCCGACCGTGACCCAGGCGGCGTTGCTGCCGGTGGCGTACTACACCGGCGGCGAGTTCAAGCCGGCGAAGCGCCTTCCCGCACGCGATCAGACGCACTGGAACACGTGGGGCGGGCGGTGCTAACTAACTAGCCGAGCAGATGCCAGCACGAGGTCGGCGGCGCCGAGCGGCGGCATGGTCACGGCGAGCCGGAGATCGGCATGGTTGTTCCTGGCAGAGAGGCGCCACCTTCGACCGGGCGGCTCACGCATGCACGGGGGGACGGCGCCCGCTCCACGGGCGCGCGCCCTCGAGCTGGGCCGCGACGCGGATGAGCAGGTCCTCGCGCCCGTAGGCGGCGCCGAGCTGGACGCCGATCGGGAGGCCGTCGGCGCTCCAGTAGAGCGGGAGCGAGATGGCCGGCTGCCCGATGACGTTGAAGGGCATGGTGAAGGCGACGAAGGCGCCGCCGCGCGTGAAGCCGCGCAGGGGATCGTCGGGTGCCGGGTCGAACTCGCCCAGGCGGGGCGGGGGCTCGGGGAGCGTCGGGGTGAGCAGGAGGTCGAAGCCCTCCGCCCACCACGCCGCCACCTGCCGCGTGTGCGCGTGCAGGTACTCGATTGCATGGAGATAGTCGCTCGCGCTCACCCGGCGCCCCATCTCGGCGATCGCCCAGGTCATGGGCTCGACGTCGCCGGGACCGATCTTCCGCCCGGTGCGCTCGCTCCAGTAGGCCAGGTCGCGCGCGGTGGCGGCGGTGATGACCGTGACCGCGGCCCGCCCGACCTCGTCATCCGCGAGCGCGACGGGAAACGACTCCTCCACGCGATGCCCGAGCGACTCGAGGAGCCGCGCCGTCTCGCGTGCCGCCGTCGCGCACTCGGGATGGACCTCCGCCTGCCCGGCGGGCGCCTTCACGAGGAGCCCGACGCGGAGCCTTCCCGGCGGCCCGCCCGCCTCGTCGCGGAACGGGCGCGCGGGCGGCGGTGCGGTGTACGGGTCGCCGGGCAGGTAGCCGGCGACGGCGTCGAGCACGGCGGCCGTGTCGCGCACCGAGCGCGCCACCACGTGCTCGACCGAGAGCCCGCCCCAGCCCTCGCCCGCATCGGGGCCGAGCGACGTCCGCCCGCGGGACGGCTTCAGGCCCACCAGCCCGCACTCGCTCGACGGGATGCGGATCGAGCCGCCGCCGTCGTTGGCGTGCGCGACCGGCACCAGGCCGGCGGCGACCGCGGCCGCCGAGCCGCCGCTCGAGCCGCCCGGGGAGCGGTTCGTGTCCCACGGGTTGCGGGTCGGGCCGTAGGCGACGGGCTCGGTGGTGGGCGCGGGACCCAGCTCGGGCACGTTCGTCCGCCCGAGGAAGACGAAGCCGGCCGCGCGGAAGCGCGCCGCGAGGTACGTGTCGTAGCGCTCCACCCACTCGAGCTCGCGCAGCAGCCGCATACCCGCGTGATACGGATCGCCCGCCGAGTGGCAGATCAGGTCCTTCAGCAGGAAGGGCACGCCGCGGAAGGGCCCGTCGGGCAGGTCCGGCGCGGCCGCCTCGGCGCGCGCCTTCTCGAAGCGCTGGATGATCACGGCGTTCAGCTGCGGGTTCACGCGCTCGATGCGCGCGATCGCGGCATCCACCAGCTCGCGCGGGCTCACGTGGCGCTGGCGCACCAGCTCGGCCTGCGCCGTGGCATCGAGGAGGGCCAGTTCGTCGCTCATCCCCCGACGCTACGCCAAGCGCCGCCTGGAAGTCCAGAACTGCGCGCGTGCCGCAGGCCCGTTCGGCTCTTCAGCGCCCGCCCGGCAGCGGCACGCGCACCTCGAGGCGCACGCCCCGCTCGCCGTGAAGTATCAGCTGCCCGCCGAGCGCGCGCACGCGCTCGCGGATGCCGACCAGGCCCGTGCCGGTCGGCGGCGTCGCGCCGTTGCGGGCCGCGAGGCCGATGCCGTCGTCCTCGATCTCCAGGCGGAGCTCGCCCCCCATCGCCGTGAGGGCGACGCGCACGCGCCCGGCGCGCGCGTGACGCGCGACGTTGGTGAGCGCTTCCTGCGCGATGCGGTAGAGGGCGGTTTCGAGCTCGGCGGGCAGGCGCTCCGGGAGGCCGTCGCCCGCCAGGCTGGTCGCGATCTGGTGGTGCTCGCGAAACGCGCTGACCAGCGCGTCGAGCGACGGCATGAGGCCGAGGGTGTCCAGCACCGAGGGGCGGAGGAGCTGCGAGAGCTCGCGCATGGCGCCGAGCGTGCGCGCGACGAGCCGCCGCGTCTCCGCGGCGCGGTGGCGGAGCGCCTCGGCGTCCGCCGGGGCCTGGCGCTCGATCAGCCAGAGGTTGGCGTTCACGGCGGTCAGCGTCTGCCCGAACTCGTCGTGCAGCTCGCGTGCCAGGCGGTGGCGCTCCTCCTCCTGCACCGACATGAGGCGGGTCGAGAGCTCGCTCAGCTCGCGCTGCCGCTCGGCGAGGCTGCTGCGGAGGATCGCCAGGAGGTGCGAGCAGCCGACGGCGGTCGCGGCGCCGACCAGGAGCACGATCGACGCGACCGCGAAGTCCGGGCGCTGGATGTCGTACGGCGCCACCTCCACCCCGAGGAGGAGGAAGGCGGCCGAGAACCCGATCGCGAGCGCCAGCACGCGCTTCGTGCTCCAGCCGAAGAGGACGCTGTCCCCCATCAGCATGCAGGCGAGCATGCCGGCCGCGAGCCCGGGATACGCCGGCCAGACGTAGACGTAGACGTGCAGGTTGACGGCGTGGCCGACGACCAGCAGGACGGCGAGGCGATCGGCGTTCCGCTCGCCGCGCGCCGTGAAGCTGGCGATCAGGACGAAGCTGGTGAGGACCGCGTGCCACGCATAGAGGACCAGGAGCGAGGAGGCGGCCTCACCCGCCGCCTCGCTGCCCTCGACGGGGAGAAAGACGACGCCGCACGCGAGCGCGAAGAAGGTCGCGATGCGCAGCCGTGACACGAGCGGCAGCCCGTGCCCGCCGGCATCGGCGGTCTTCGAGCGGTCGATCGCGACCGTGACCGCTCGGGCGAGGCGGGCGGCGAGGTCGGGAAGGCTGGGGACCCGGGTCACCGCCTGCCGCAGCTGCTCCTCGAACACCGCCACGCCCGTATCTGCTGGAGCCATGCCAACGCGGCGGCCGGCGAGGACCCCGCGCCGGGCGCGGGCGCATGTCGTCCGGGTGCGGGCCGCCGTGGCGCCTGCCATGGCCGAGCGGAGGTCCGGAGCTAGGTGCCGGACATATCCGTTCGGCGGCCGTCGGGAGGATGCCGGCGGGCCGCCCTCACGCCGGCGCGCCGCGCCCCGTGATCCAGCGCCACACGCGCCGCACCGGGTCGTAGAAGTCGTCCACCACGCGCTCCTTCAGCGGGATGATGGCGTTGTCCGTGATGTGGATCGACTCGGGGCAGACCTCGGTGCAGCACTTGGTGATGTTGCAGTAGCCGATGCCGGCCTGCTCCTTCAGGTAGCGGCTGCGCGAGGCGGTGTCGAGCGGGTGCATCTCGAGGCTCGCGATGCGTACCAGGAAGCGCGGGCCGGCGAAGGCGTCCGTGCGCTCGTGGTCGCGCAGCACGTGGCACACGTCCTGGCAGAGGAAGCACTCGATGCACTTGCGGAACTCCTGCACCCGGTCGATGTCCTCCTGCTGCATGCGCCAGGCGCCGTCGGCTTCCGGCGGCTTCGGCTGGAAGGGCGGGATGCGCTTGTTGACCTCGTAGTTCCACGAGACGTCGGTCACCAGGTCCTTGATCACCGGGAAAGCCTTCATGGGCGCGATCGTGATCGGCCGGCCGGGGGCGAACTGGTCCATGCGCGTCATGCACATGAGGCGCGGCTTACCGTTCACCTCGGCGCTGCACGAGCCGCACCTCCCCGCCTTGCAGTTCCAGCGGCAGGCGAGGTCGCTCGCCAGGTGGGCCTGCACGTAGTGCACGGCGTCGAGGACGACCATGCCCTCCTGCTGCGGCACCGGGTAGTCCTGGAAGCCGCCCGCCTCGCGGTCGCCCCGGAAGATGCGGAGCATGGCGTCCATCAGGCCTCTCCCTCGACCACGCGGCGGAGCTCGTCGGGCAGGGGCGGGATCGGCTCCTGCGCGACCGTCATCCGGTCGCCCTGGCGGCGCACGATCACGCTCACCGTGCCGAAGTGCTTGTCGGAATCCGGGTACTCGACGCGCGTGTGGGCGCCCCGGCTCTCGCGCCGCTCGAGCGCCGCGCGCGTCACCGCCTCGCTCACGGTGAGGAGGTTCTTCAAGTCGATGGCGGTGTTCCAGCCCGGGTTGTACTGGCGGTTGCCCTCGACCGCCACGCGGGCGGCGCGGGCGCGGAGCTTCTCCAGCTCGGCGAGCGCGGTGCGCAGATCGTCTTCCTTGCGCGCGATGCCGACGTAGCTTCCCATCATGTCCTGGAGCGCCTCCTGCACCGCGAAGGGGTTCTCGCCCCCGCCGGTCTGCTCGAAGGGGGCGAGCAGCTCGGCCGCGGCGGCCTCGACCTCGGCCGTCTCGACGCGCGGCTCGCCCTGGAACGCCCGGGCGTACTGCGCGGCGTACGTCCCGGCGCGCCGTCCGAAGACGAGCAGGTCGGAGAGCGAGTTGCCGCCCAGGCGGTTGGCGCCGTGGAGCCCACCTCCCACCTCGCCGGCGGCGTAGAGGCCGGGGACCGTCGCCGCCTGCGACTCGGGGTCGACACGCACGCCGCCCATCACGTAGTGCGTGGTGGGGAAGACCTCCATCGGGTCGCGGGTGATGTCGACGTCGGCCAGCTCGTGGAACTGCTGCCACATGGAGGGGAGCTTCTTCCGGATCTCCTCCGGCTTGCGCTTCGAGGCGATGTCGAGGAAGGCGCCGCCGTGCGGGCTGCCGCGCCCCTCGCGGACCTCCTGCGCGATCGCGCGCGCCACCACGTCGCGCGTGAGCAGCTCGGGCGGCCGGCGCGCCTCGGCCTTGCGGCCGGCGATCACCTCTGCGACCCAGCGGTCGGCCTCCTCTTCGCTGGCAGCGAAGTCCTTCCTGAACATCTCCGGCACGTAGCGGAACATGAAGCGCTCGCCCTTGGAGTTCTTGAGCACGCCGCCCTCGCCGCGCACGCCCTCGGTGATCAGGATGCCGCGCACGCTGAGCGGCCAGACCATCCCGGTCGGATGGAACTGGACGAACTCCATGCCCATCAGGTCGGCGCCCGCCTCGTAGGCGAGCGCCTGGCCGTCGCCGGTGTACTCCCAGGAGTTGCTGTTGACCTTGTAGGCGCGGCCGATGCCGCCGGTGGCGAGCACCACCGCCTTGGTCCGGAAGACGATGAAGCGCCCGGTGTCGCGCCGGTAGGCGAGGGCGCCCGCGATCCGGTCGCCGTCCTTCAGCAGGCGGGCGACGGTGCACTCCATGTACACGTCCACGCCAGGGGAGTGGACGGTCTTGTCCTGGAGGGTGCGGATCATCTCGAGGCCGGTGCGGTCCCCGACGTGGGCGAGGCGCGGATACTGGTGGCCGCCGAAGTTCCGCTGCAGGATGCGGCCGTCGGGCGTGCGGTCGAAGAGGGCGCCCCAGGCCTCGAGCTCGTTGACGCGCGCGGGGGCCTCCTGGGCGTGGATCTGCGCCATGCGCCAGTCGTTCAGGAGCTTCCCGCCGCGCATGGTGTCGCGGAAGTGGACCTTCCAGCTGTCGCGTGGATCGGTGGTGGCGAGCGCGGCGGCCACCCCGCCCTCGGCCATCACCGTGTGCGCCTTCCCGAGGAGCGACTTGCAGACGAGGCCGACCGAGCAGCCCTCGGCCGCCGCCTCGATCGCGGCGCGCAGCCCGGCGCCCCCGGCGCCCACCACCAGCACGTCGTAGGTGTGGCTCTCGTAGCGGTCCGTCATAGAAGCCGCAGGTCGCCGATGACGCCCGCGGCGACCAGGCGCACGTAGAGGTCGGCCGCGCACACCGCGACGAAGCTGATCCAGGCGAAGGCCATGTGGTGCTCGTTGAGCGCGCTCGCGCCCCGCCACGCCGAGTGACGGACGCGCGCCCGGGCGCTGCACGAGAAGCAGTCGAGGGTCCCGCCCACCAGGTGGCGCGCCGAGTGGCAGGAGAAGCTGTAGAGCGTGAGCGCGGAGGTGTTGATCAGCAGCACGAGCGTGCCGACCCCGATGCCGAGGCCGCTCCCGAAGCGCGCCGCCGCGAACACGTCGCGCCAGAGGAAGACGAGGTAGACGAACGTGATGTAGAACGCGTAGCGGTGGAGGTTCTGGAGGATGAAGGGGAAGGCGGTCTCGCCGCGGTAGCCGTGCCCGCGCGGCTCGCCCACCGCGCACGCCGGCGGATCGAGGAAGTACGAGCGGTAGTAGGCCTTGCGGTAGTAGTAACAGGTGGCGCGAAAGAGGATTGGCGGGAGGAGGATCAGGAGCGCCGGCGAGTAGGGAAAGCCCGGGATGATGATGAGTGGCGAGTAGAACGGCGAGAGGTAGCCGCCGCCGCCGGCGTGGGGAACGTAGTAGTCGTTGCCCTGGATGGCGGCCCAGTTGGCGTAGCAGATGAGGGTGGCGAGGAGCAGGCCCTGCACGAGCGGGGCGACCCACCACGCATCCCGCCGCTCGGTCGCGGCGAAACCCGTCGGCCGAACCGCGTGTGTCGCAACAGCCATTGTCTCTCCGAAACGGCGCGGAGCATAGGCGAGGCGCGCCGGCGACGCAAATTCGCACGGCTAATAACTACGGAAAGACGAGGCCCTGGCGCGAGGCCGTGAGCCCGCGAGGGCCATCGGCGGCGCGCACGGCGGCGCTGCCTTGCAAACCCTCCGCTGCGGGCGCGGCGGCTTGCCGCACGGAGCCCGTCTGGCCTAGTAGCAAGCGAGGGAGGCGCCATGGACGACGGGACGTCGCGAGCGGGCCGGCGCAACGCCTTCGGGGTGATCGCCGGCGCGCTCTTCGTGATCGGGCCGGCGCTCGCGTGGCTCCGGATCGTGCCGGGGATCGCCGGCTTCGGGCTCTTCGCGCTGGGTGGGATGGTAGGGCTCGTCGCGGGCGTGGCGAGCGTGGTCCAGGCCGCGCGCGGCCGGGGCCTCGGCCGCGGCGGCGCGCTCGCGGTGGCCGTGGGCGCGGTGTTCCTCGCCCTCGCCTCGCGCGGTGTGGGCGTGCCGAGGATCAACGACTTCACGACCGACCCGACGGACCCGCCGGCGTTCACGTACGCCGTCACTCTGCCCCCCAACGCCGGGCGGGACATGAGCTACCCGAAGGCCTTCGCCGACATCCAGCGGGGGTGCTGCGCCGACCTTCACCCGGCGCGCGTGCGCGCGGGCGCTCCGGAGGCCTTCACGCGCGCCGAGGCCGTGGCGCGACGGATGGGCCTCACGGTGACCCGGAGCGAGCCGTCCGCGGGGCTCCTCGAGGCGACGGCGACCAGCCGGCTCTTCGGCTTCCAGGACGACATCGCCATCCGGGTCCGCCCGGAGGCCGACGGCACGAGCCGGATCGACATGCGCTCGAAGTCACGCGACGGGCAGGGCGACTTCGGGGTGAACGCCGCCCGCATCAGGACCTTCGTCCAAGCGGTCGAGGCCGCTGGGGCGCCCCCTCGTTGAACAGCCGCACATTGAGTGACGATTGGCCCGATGCAGGGACGAGCCGCCCTCAGTGGAGGACGTCGGTGGTGTCGAAGTAGACTTCCTCGATGCGCTCGCACTCCTGGCAGCGGAGGCGGGCGATGCGGTAGCGGCGGCCGTCGCCGGCGCGTGTGCCTTCACCCGTCCGCTCGAGGTAGCCGCCGCACCAGCCGCACCAGCGGTGCTCCAGGTGGTCGTCCATCTCCCCGTAGGAGCGGATCGGGATGGCGCGGTCGATGGAGGCGCCGGGGCGCGCGGCGGCCGCGAGGCGAAGGCGCGTGCGGCGCCGGCGCCGGAGCGCCATCGTGACCACCGCGGCCACGAGCACCGGCACGAGGAGAAGGGTCAGCACGCCCCGCCGCCCCCCTCCGTTCGCTCTCACACCACCGCGACCAGCGTGCTGAGCAGCATCACGAACATGAGCACGGCGCCCACCGCGAAGGTGATGGTGCGCTGTGGCTGTGCGCCCCGGATGTAGAAGATGCTGTGCAGGACCCGCGCGGCGAGGAAGCCCCAGAGGTAGATCGCGGCGGCGCCGTACGAGGGTCTGGTCAGCACGTAGAGGAAGCTCACGACGAAGAAGGGGAGGATGTTCTCCAGGTCGTTGCGGTGCGCGCGCCGCACGCGCTCGATGTCCTCGTCCGGCCCCGCGGGCGGCGTCGCGGCCCGCAGCGCGTAGTCCTCGGGTGTCGCGTACACCTGGCGGCGCAGGCGCAGAAAGCTCGTGTAGCTCCCGAGCGCGATCATCTTGAGCACCAGCAGCAGGTCGACGAGCGCGAGCAGGCGGACGTTCGGGTCGGCGAGCGGCTCCGGCATCGGCGGGTCCCTCCTCGTGGGCGCTGCGTGACTACCACGCTTCGGCGGCCGCGCGTCAAGGTGGACCGCGGGCACGAAGGACAGCGTCGTCACGGTCCTGCCCGACACGGATGACGTTCGGGCCAGCGTTGCCGAGTACCGTTGCCAATGGCCCCCGCCTGACGGGGAAGTTGCCGAAGGGCCTCGGGCTCGCGTATGCGGGGGGCACGATGCCCACGCACCAGGTCCTGAACCAGCCGCCACCCCTCGAGGGCTACAACCTCTTTGCCGCGGACCGCGCCCTGGCCGAGGGCCTCCGCCGCGAGCGGGCCGCCTGGGCGGAGGAGCGGGTGCGGACGCTCGGCGAGCTCGCCGGCGGCGAAGCGCTCCGCTGGGGCGTGCAGGCGAACGCCAATCCGCCCGTCCTCCGTACCCACGACCGCTACGGCCACCGCGTCGACGAGGTCGAGTTCCACCCCGCCTGGCACGAGCTCCTGCGCCTCGCCGTCGGCCACGAGCTGCACGCGCTGCCCTGGCGCGACCCGCGCCCGGGCGCCCACGTCGCCCGCGCGGCGCTCTTCTTCGTGCTCGGGCAGGTGGAGGCGGGGCACGGCTGCCCGATCTCGATGACCTACTCCGCGATCCCGGCGCTGCGCGCCCAGCCCGAGCTGGCCGCCGAGTGGGAGCCGCGCTTCACCTCGACCGCCTACGACCCGCGCCTCGTCCCGGCCGCCCAGAAGACGGGCGCCCTCTGCGGCATGGCGATGACCGAGAAGCAGGGCGGCTCGGACGTGCGCGCCAACACGACGCGCGCCGTGGCGCTCCGCGCGCGCGGCCCCGGCGCCGAGTACGAGCTGACCGGCCACAAGTGGTTCTGCTCGGCGCCCATGTGCGACGCTTTCCTCGTCCTGGCGCAGGCGGAGCAGGGGCTCTCGTGCTTCCTCCTGCCGCGCTTCCTCCCCGACGGGACGCGGAACCGCTTCCACATCCAGCGCCTGAAGGACAAGCTCGGCAACCGCTCCAACGCCTCGAGCGAGGTCGAGTTCGACCGCGCCTGGGCGCGGATGGTGGGCGAGGAGGGGCGCGGCGTGCCGACCATCATCGAGATGGTGAACCACACCCGCCTCGACTGCGTGATCGGCTCGGCGGCCGCGGTGCGCCAGGCGGTCGCGCAGGCGACCCACCACTGCGCCCACCGCGCCGCCTTCGGGAAGCTTCTCACCGACCAGCCGCTCATGCAGAACGTGCTCGCCGATCTCGCGGTCGAGTCCGAGGCGGCGACGGTCGCCATGCTCCGCCTGGCGCGCGCCTACGACGAGGGGCCGCGCGACGAGACGCAGCGCCGCTTCGCCCGTCTGGCGACGGCCGTCGTCAAGTACTGGGTCTGCAAGCGCGGGCCGATGCTGGTCGCCGAGGCGCTCGAGTGCCTGGGCGGCAACGGCTACGTCGAGGAGTCCATGATGCCGCGCCTCTACCGCGAGGTGCCGCTCAACTCGATCTGGGAAGGCTCCGGCAACGTGATGTGCCTCGACGTCCTGCGCGCCATGGAGCGTGGCCCCGAGGCGGTGGAGGCGTTCTTCGCCGAGGTGGACCTCGCGCGCGGCGCCGATCGCCGGCTCGACGCCTTCGTGGGCCGCGTGCGCGAAGCGCTCGGCGACTTCGCAGCGATCGAGACGCGGGCCCGGCGCATCGTCGAGCACATGGCGCTGGCGCTCCAGGGGTCGCTCCTCGTGCGGCACGGCGACCCGGCGGTGGCGGACGCGTTCCTGGCCTCGCGTCTCGCGGGCGACCACGGCCTCGCCTTCGGCACGCTGCCCGCGGGCGTCGACTTCGTGCGCATCATCGAGCGGGCGCGGCCCGCGGTGGGGTGAAGCATGGCGAACGTCTCCAGGGCGGTGCTCATCACCGGCTGCTCGACCGGGATCGGGCGGGCGACCGCCGAGTATCTCGCGGCGCGCGGCTGGACCGTCTACGCGACGGCGCGCCGGCCGGAGGCGATACGCGAGCTCGGGAGCCGGGGCTGCCGGACGCTGGCACTCGACGTGTGCGACGAAGCCTCGATGCGCGCCGCGCTCGAGACGATCGAGCGCGCCGAGGGCGCGGTCGGCGTGCTGGTCAACAATGCCGGCTACGGCCAGGAGGGCGCCTTCGAGGAGGTGCCGATGGCCGAGGTGCGCCGCCAGTTCGAGACCAACGTCTTCGGCCTCGTCCGGCTCACTCAGCTGGTCCTCCCCGGCATGCGCCGCCAGGGCTGGGGCCGGGTCGTCAACCTCTCCTCGATGGGCGGACGGCTCACGCTCCCGGGCGGCGCCTTCTACCACGCCACCAAGTACGCCGTGGAGGCGCTCAGCGACGCGCTCCGCTTCGAGGTGAAGCCCTTCGGCATCGACGTGGTCGTGATCGAGCCGGGCCCGATCAAGACCCGCTTCGGCGACACGGCGATCGAGAGCGTGAAGCGCCTCGGCGCGAGCGGGTCGCCTTACGCGGCGTTCAACGCCGTCCTGGCGCAGAAGATCAAGGAGGCCTACGAAGGGCCGATGGGCCGCTTCGCCGCGGGCCCCGAGGCGGTCGCGCACGTGATCGAGCGGGCGATCGCGGCCGTGCGGCCGCGCACGCGCTACCCGGTCACGTTCGCCGCCCGCTTCCTGATGGGCCTCCGGCGCTGGCTCCCCGACCGCGCCTTCGACGGGTTCCTGCGCACGCAGTTCCCCGCCTCGGCGCGCTAGGGCGCGCGCGGCGCTGCGGCCGCACGCGCCCCGGCACGGGCATTTGCGCCCTAC
>Ga0209808_1000121_pt1 | contig 40374 bp, 38 predicted proteins | sample GraSoiAngelo_157_FD_186171 | JGI IMG/M metagenome (GOLD analysis project Ga0209808, IMG submission 186171) | Grasslands soil microbial communities from the Angelo Coastal Reserve, California, USA - 14_1009_16_20cm (SPAdes) (version 2) | ecosystem: Environmental > Terrestrial > Soil > Grasslands ... | reverse complement strand
TGGGGGGCATCGGGTTCACGATGTCGATCTTCATCGCGAACCTCGCCTTCGAGGATTCGCGGCTCCTCGTCGCGGCCAAGCTCGCGGTGCTCGTGGCCTCAACGCTCGCCGCCGCGCTGGCGCTCGTCTTCGGACGGCTCCAGGCCGCTCGCGGACGCGGCTGACCGCGTGCCCAGGCCCGGACGAATGGCTAGACGAGCTCGCCGACCGGTGCAGCAGCCGCCGTCGCGGCGCGCGCCGCGGCCTTGTTCCGATACAACTCCCGGTCGGCCGAGGTCAGCAGCTTCTCCGCGGTGGCGCCATCGCGCGGATACACGGCGACGCCCGCGCTGACGGAGAGCCGCGGCGATTCCTCATCGGCCATGAGACGTGCGTTGATCCGCTCCACGAGTTGCCGCGCTCCCGTCTCCGAGGTCTCCGGGAGAATGATCGCGAACTCATCGCCGCCGAAGCGCGCCGCGGTGTCGGTGACGCGGCACGAGGCCCGCAGGCACTCGGCGACGCGGCACAGTGCCCGGTTACCGACCAGGTGCCCGTAGTGGTCGTTGATCTGCTTGAGGCGGTCCATGTCGAGCAATGCCGTGCTGAACCCCCGCCCCGCACCCGCACGCTGCGCCCGTCTGATCTCGGCTTCGAGGCTGCTCATCATGCAACGATAGTTGGCGAGCCCGGTCAGCTCATCCTTCACCGCCTGTCGGCGCAGGCGCTCCTGTGCCTCACGGTACTGCCAGACGACTGCGGCGGCGGCCAACATGGTCACCGCCTGTACCGCGAGGAACCCGTGCAGCAGAAGCAGCGGCACATTGGCCGGGCCGCGGGCGAAGGGGCCCAGGCCGCGCAGCGTGCCGACAATCGCGATGAAGGCGAGCACCAGCACGCACGTGGCCACGGCGCGGCGTCCGAGGCGGAACGCCGCCCAGAAGAGGAACGGCGCGCACAGGAACTGCACCGGAAGACGCCCGTCCCCGGGCAACGGAACCAACCCGTCGAATACGATGAGCGCCACCAGCGACAGCCCGATGACCAGCGTGGCGGCCTCGAGCAGCCGGCGCCTGTGCCATCGTGGGCGCGGCGCCGTGCTCCACAGAACCAACACCGGCGCCACGATCAGGTCCCCCGCCGCATCCCCCAGCCACCAGGTGAGCCAGATATTTCCGTAGTCCTTCCATGGGGCGAACCCGCCGAGGGCAAGGCTCGTCAGACCAACGGTGGGGCTCACCGTGGTGCTGAGACCCACCGCCAGACCTGTGAACATCACAATGTCGCTCGGCCGGATAAAGAACTTGGGGCCGTGCGCGTAGCGATTCACCAGCATCGCGCCCAGGAGCCCCTCGAGCGTGTTGCCGACGCCGACGCAGAGCGAGGTGGCGAGCGAGCCGTACGTGGTCAGGTTGGCGAGAAGCGCGCCGAGGAAGATCGCAGGCCACATCTCCAGCCCCAGGACGAGGAAGGCGGCGAGCGCGATGCCCGCAGGCGGCCAGATGGCGCTCGCGCTCGGGTGCACGAGCGCGAACCCGAGGCCCAGTTTGGCGGCGGCGAAGTAGACGCCCGCCAGGGCGGCGAGGGTCAGCCATTCCGTCGATGTCGGGAATTTCGGCAGCGCGAATTCCCAGTGCGCCCGCTTAGGGGGCCCTCGCGGAGCCTCCTCGTCCACTGAGATACGCATCCGGTTCAAGCGGGGCCCGAGAATAAGAGCGCACCCCCCCTGGGTCAACGAGCGTTGCACTTAATCTGCCGCACGGCTGTTACCTCACCAAGGGGGGGCGCCTCGGCATCAGCCCGGCCGCCGGCGCGGGGCTAAGGCCGCACTGCCGCGACCGGGACTGGCCGGATGCAGGAGTGGTCAGTGCGCCAGGCGGTTGTACCGGGCCAGAACAGCGCGCAGCTGCTCGTGCGGAAGCGCCCGGACATGATGGCCGTCGATGCCCGTCATGTCTTCCGCGGCCACCATGGCGTTAACGACGGCTTCCTCGGTGGCCTGCACGGTCGCGGCGAAGAGCGGATCCATCGAGTCGTTCGGCACCATCCTGAGGTCGACCACGTGGCCGACGTCGCTCGCCGCGGCGTTCGCGGTCGAGAACGCAATGAAGATGTCGCCGGAGCCGTTGCCCGCAATGCTGCCGGTCCGCCCGATGCCGAGCGACACGCGCCGCGCGATGCGCTTCAGCTGGTGCGGCAGGAGCGGCGCATTGGTGGCCACGACCACGATGATCGAGCCGCGCTCGCTGGCTTCGGACGGCAGGGAGGCGTAAGGGTCCTCGGACTCGATCTCCCGGCCGACCGGAATACCCGCGATCCTGAGGTTCTGACGCCGCCCGTAGTTGCATTGCACGAGCACTCCGACGAGGTAGCCACCGTCCTTCTCCGCGAGCTTGCGGGAGGAAGTCCCGATGCCGCCCTTGAAGCCGTTGCAGATCATGCCGGTGCCGCCGCCGACTGAGCCTTCCTCCACCGCTCCGGAGTGCGCGCTGTCGAGCGCGCGCAGCGCATGCTCGGGCCTCACGTGAAATCCGTTGATATCGTTGAGCCAGCCGTCCCAGGTCTCGGCGACGACCGGCAGCGACCACCAGGCGCCGGTGGCGTCCGCCGCGCCGTGCGCCACGCGCCAGGCGATGACCGCATCGCGCACCACACCGACGCTGTGGGTGTTGGTGATCATCACCGGACCCTCGAGGAAGCCGGATTCCTCCACCCACGTGGTGCCGGTCATCTCACCGTTGCCGTTCTGAGAGTGCCAGCCGGCGAAAGAGAAGCGCTGCATGGACGCAAATCCACGCGGCAGCACGGCCGTCACACCGGTGCGGACCGGCCCCTTGCCGACGACGAGTTTGCCGCTGCCCTCGACGAGGGTCGTATGGCCGACGAGCACGCCGTCGACGTCGGTGATCGCATTGAGCGGTCCCGGCGTGCCGTCGAAGGGCACGCCGAGGTCACGGGCGCGCGGACGCGGCTTCGCAGCGGCCGCAGCCGGATCCGCCCCGGTCGCGATCGCCGCAGACAGCGTGAGCGCAAGGAGGGCGGTGATGGCGACGGGCCGACGCAGCATGAGGCAGCGCATCGCATCATGAAGGCGGTCGGAGATGCAACTTTTTCCTCCGCCTCATCTGGAGTACTCTCGAGTCGGGGAGCTTCGGCGGCTCGCTCTTTGCCACGCCGGACGTCATAACAACCAACTCACCGGGAGGGGCAGCTCATGGAGACCATCAAAGGACATCTGGCGTCCATCCTCGCGCGTCGCTGGTGGCTGCTGCTTCTGCGCGGCCTGATTGCGATCGCATTCGGAGTCGTGAGCTGGGTCCAGCCCGGCATCTCGCTCGCCTCGCTGGTGCTGCTCTTTGGCGCTTACTCGCTCGTGGATGGAGTGCTCAACGCCTGGGCGGCCCTCGAGGGGAGGCGTGAGCACGAGCACTGGTGGGTGCTGTTCCTCGAGGGATTGCTCGGAATCGGCGTCGGCGTGCTGACCTTCCTGGCTCCGGCGATCACCGCACTCGCACTCCTCTTCTATATTGCGGTCTGGGCAATCGCCACGGGAGTTCTCGAGATTGTGGCGGCGATCCGCCTGCGCAAGGAGATCGAAAATGAGTGGATGCTGATCATCGCGGGCCTGGCCTCCGTGGTGTTCGGCACTCTGCTCATGGCGCAGCCGGCAGCGGGTGCGCTCGCCCTGCTCTGGCTGATCGCGTCCTACGCCATTTTCTTCGGCGTGCTGCTCGTGGTCCTCGCGTTCAGGGTGCGCAGCTTCGCGGCCTGAAGGCAAGGCTGACGCTCGTTCGGATCGGCGGTGGGTGCGCGCTATGCCTGCGGCCAAGTAGTTGACCCAACTTAGAATTTTCCCGGACGCGGCGTCCTGTCATCGGCCCGCCTTGGGCTCGTCGAGGGCTCGCGCACGCTCGCGGGCCTCGCACCCGCAAAGCCTGGCGTGCGATCTTTGAGGTCGACTTCAAATGGGCCGAAGGACCCGAGGGCCGCGCGATGGATCGGGCAGCATCAAGGCTGGTCTCCTTATTTTTGGGCATGTTGCTGCTCGCGACGCAGGGAAGCGCGGGCGCCGCATCGGGCGATGAGCCGCCCCGATTCGAGGTGGCGGCACCGGTGACCGGGGCTCCCCTCACCTTCGTCGTCTACGGCGACACGCGCTTCAGCCGGCGCGAGCAGGTCGTGAACGCGCCCGCGCGGCGCGCACTCGTCAGGCGGATCGCGCGCGAGAACCCGGCCGCGATCCTGATCGGCGGGGACCTCGTTTACCAAGGCACCGATCCGGACGACTACGCGACCTACGAGAGCGAGACCCTCGAGTGGGCGAAGCAGAAGATCCCGGTGTTTCCCGCGCTCGGCAATCACGAGTTCACGGGATGCACCCGCGGCGAGGCAGCCCCGTGCCTCGAGAACTGGTGGAAAGCGTTCGGCGCATTGGCCTTGCGGCCGTACCGGTGGTACTCGGTGAGCCTCGGCCCCACGCTCCTCGCGTTGATTCTGGATTCGGACTCGCCGCTCAGGCCAGGCAGCGAACAGCGGGAATGGCTCGAGCGGCAACTCACCCATGCCGACCCGCGCGTCAGGTTCATATTGATTGCGTTGCACTATCCTCCGGTCAGGGACCCTTTCTATCCGAGGATGAAGGATGAGAAGGAGATCGAGCGGTACCTCTCGAAGCATGCCGCGATGCTGCGCCCCCAGGTCGTCGTCGTGGGCAGTCACGTCCACAACTACGAGCGCTACTTCCGGGACGGCGTCACTTACCTCGTGAGCGGCGGCGGGGGCGCGCAGCCCGTGCCGGCCGCGCGCATGTTCGGAGAGCTCTCGAAGCTGACCACCTCGGTGAACTTCCACTATCTGCGCTTCACTCTCGAGGCTGATCGACTGACCGGAACCATGGTCCGCTTCGACGCCGAGGATCGAAGCGGGAACCCCTGGAGCGAACCGGATCGCTTCGAGATCCGAGCCAGGAGCTCCGCGCCGGCCGCGTCGAGGTGACTCAATCCGCCAGGCGCCGCCACTTCCCGTGTGGATCACTGACCCAGGACCCGGTGTCTTTGAGCTCGCCCTTCGCGTCGTAGCGATTCAGCAGCAGCACGGGCGCTCCGCGCTCGCGGGACAGGGGGAGCGACATCTCGGCGGTGAACAACAGCCAGGTCTTGTAGCTGCTGGCCCGGCACACCCAGACGCGCCCCTGCTGCGAGGCCTCAGCCACGGCCTTCTGCAGCGGTGGCGGCAGTGCGGCGGGGTCGCGAATCTGATAGGAGTCCTTGGGCGAGAGCTCCCGGTCCGAGATGAGACCGTCCAGCAGCCTCTCTACCCGAGCAGGCGCCTGAATGGCGCGCATCCGCCGTGTCTCCAACTCCGCTCCCTCGTGTGCCGTTGCAGGTCCCCGACTCGCTACGCCGCGGGCCGGTGGCGCCGGCCCAAGCGCGACGACCGACACCTGGTAAGCGGCCCAAAGCGCCGGATCCGCCGCCCCGCTCGACACCACCGATCGCATGGCCGCGCCAAGCGCCGCCGCCGGGCTCATGGAGTCCCGCAGCAGGTGTCGATAGAACTCTGTCATGAGACGCGCGCCAATCTCATCGGAGACCGGCCAAAGCGAGGCCACGACCGCTCGCGCACCGCGGGCGAGCATCGTGGAGCCGATGCCGAGCAGGCCTTCGCTCGGCACCTGCTTGCCGAGGGCCGTGTCGCACGCGCTCAACACTGCAACGTCCGCCGCGAGTGACTCGAGCGACAGGTCGGCCACGCGCACCGCACCGTCCACGACCCTTCCGCTGCTGTCGTAGGAGCTGAGAATCAGAGCGGATAACTGCGGAACCTGCGCATCCACGATCCCGTGGGTCGCAATGTGGATGAATCGGTACGCTGACCAATCGAGCGACAGGAGCCGGTCGCGCGTGGCGTCGAGTCCGATGAGCCGATCCACATCCGCAGGCGGGAACTGCGCCGAGATCTGCGCGGCCTCCTCGGCGGTGAAGGGGAGACGCTGGTACCGGCCAAGATCTGGATCCAGCGAGTGCCTGGCTGGGGGCTGCGAGGTGGCGGACGTTCTCATGACCACCGCGAGCCGCGGGTCGTCCGGCTGGTACACGGGATCGGCCACGAGCAACAGTGCCCGGCGGGCGCGCAACCTGACGCGCGCCCCGCTGGTATCGAGCATCCACACGGCAGGCGCGAGGGCGACATCATGACGCGTCGCAACAAACGAGTCTGCTTTCAGGTCCGGGATCTTGAGTGCCGCAAACGGGATGTAGTCGAGGGCCCCGTCCGGAATGACGACCCATTGCCGCACGCCCGACAGCCACGGCTCGAGCGGCCGAATGATCATCTCGTACAGGGCCTGAGCGTCGCTGAGTCGACGCTCGAGGGGAATGTCGACGAGGCGCGTCAGCGAATGGTGGAAAGCGACGGCCTGGTCCGCGATGGTCACGGGTGAGGGCAAGCGCGTCCAGTGAATTGCCCCCGGCAACACCACCCACGCGTAGGTGGATTCGGACCCGAGCCAATAGGATACAAGCGCCGCATCGGCGGGAAGAGACGGGAGACTCGCTCGTCCGGTGCCCTCCCGACGGGCGGTCCCGGCGGACACGGCCCGGCTTGCGATCGCGGTATTCACCGCGTCCGCTTGACGCTCGAGCTCCGCAATGTCACTCATCAAGTGCCTGGCGTGCGGGTCATCGGAGCCGGAGCGGTCGACCCGGGCGTCGAGAGCAAACTGACGGGCGGCAAGCTCGCGATAGAGCGCTTCGCGGCGCTGAAACTCGGAGGCGAGTGCCCGCCGAACGGCGGGGGAGTACTTCTGCGCCGCGACGTCGCCCAAGGACTGCGCGCGTGAGGCATCGGCGCTCACGAACGCGGCGGCGGCGATGGCGTCGGCCTCTTTATCCCGGCCGGCCGCGATCGCCCGCTCGTAGCGCTCGCGGAGCAACTCCAGCTCGAGGTCGTAGGCGGGCCGCAGCGGGGCTTGCAGTTGTGCGCGCAGCTCGGGATTCGCGCTCTGCAGGCGGACCGCATCCGAGTGTCCCAGGGCGCCCTCGACCGCCGCGAGCGCCGCGCGAGGCCGCCCGATCATCCGCAGGGCGCGGGCCTGCTCGAGGTCCGCCTCAAACTCCTCCAGGACACCGCCGAGCCTGTGAAGAGGCGGCAGCGCGGCCGCCAGGTCCGCGAGCGCCTCGCGCGGCCGGCTCATCTCACGCAGCAGCACCGCGCGTTGCAGCAGGGCTTCCGCGCGAATGAGCGAATCGGCTTTGGCGCGCGTCGAGATGACTTGATCGAGCTGCGCCCTGGCCTCCGTGGAGCGGCCGGCGGCGGCCGTGTGGGCGGCCAGTTGAATCTTGATGCGCGCGGCCGCTGACGGCGCGACCGCGAGGCTCAGCGCCTCCCGATCGAAGGCGATGGCGTTCTCCACCCTCCCCTGTTCCGCATCGATGGTCGCGAGCGCCCGCAGCGTGGCCATGCGTCCGCGGCCATCGAGCGCCACTGTGCGGATCGAGAGCGAGCGCTCGAGGAACTCGCGCGCGCGAACCCGGTCGCCGAGCGCGTAGTAGTTCACGCCGATTCCATAGAGACTCTGCCCTTCATCCCTCTGGGCCTGAACCTCCTGTGCGAACGCCAGGGCGCGATCGAACAGACGCAGCGACACATCGAAACGACCGACGGCGTAGTTTGCCAGCGCCGTGTTATTGACGACGAGGAGGTATAGTTTGGGATAGGGCTGTTCGGGGATATCCTTGCGCGCTCGATCGAACCGGCGCAGCGCCTCCGGCAAACGCCCGAGGCCCCACAGGCACAGCGCCTCGTTCTGCCACGCCAGGGCACGGCGGAGCGTCTCGTGGATCGCTCCGAACAGCTGACTTGCGCTCTGCGAAGCGGTCACACATTGCGGGTAGCGACCCTCGTAGAGATAAGTCAGCGCAATGTTCGTCAGTTGCGACCCCGCGTCATACCGCTCGCCCCGCTGCAAGTGGAAGCGGCTCAAGCGCTGTAGCAGCCTTCTCGCGCTGGCCAGGAGCCCGGTCGAATGCACGCCATATCCCGGCACGGGCCGTTCCGCGGGGGCAGTCGAACCGATCTCGATCCAGGCCGCGGCGACGAGCGCGTCGGCGCGCGAGCGCCGGTAGGGGTCATCGGTCCCGAGCGTCTCGGCCGCGGTCTTGGCCCACTCGGCAGCCTTCGCCCAGTCCTGCAGGTCGAAATACTCGACCCCCGCGAGGGCCAACGCCGTCTCACCCCGTAGCGGCCGATCCGCCGGCGCGGTGAGTGCGCTCACGGCAGCCGCATATCCTTCAGCTGCCCGCAGGAACGCGGCGCGTGCGTCGCTCCGGGCGGGCGAGGCCGAATGACCGCTGGAGATCTCCTCTCCCGCCGCATAATCAGAATCGGCCGCGGCGAGTGCCTTCACGATCGCGATGCAATCAGGTCGCGTCCCGAGCGCCGCGAGATCGAAGACCCGAACAGTTGCCGCCCCAGAGGCGCCCGCGTGTTCCTTCCCGGTCACGCGAACGACGAGCGAGGGTGGATCCGCCGCTGTCACCATGGCACGCCGGGTCCCCGTCCGCCGCTCCGGGTGGTCGGCACGGGCGATAGCCTGGCGCTTCGAATCGAGAACCTCGACGAGTGCGTCGTTGTCGCGCTCGTCGACCTCGATCAGGTAAGTGTGGCCCGGCACGACGGCAAGGTCTGCGGCCACAGGCTCCATGCCTGCGATCTTCAGCGGGCCTTCGGCGAGCGCTGGAGCTCCGAGCGCCGCAGTGCACGACACGCTCGCCGCAGCCCGTGGCGTGGCCCACCCTGCCAGAACCATCGCTGAAAGAAGCAGCCAGGCGGGGCGTCGACGGTGCGTCCGCGGCTGCCGTGTCTGGCGCCTGCGGCTTATACTGCGTCCATGCCCGGTCTCGATAACCACGCCGCACCCGTATCGATCCTTCCCGCGCAAGCCGATCTCCCCGCGCCGGTATCGGACCCGGTTTCCCACCTGGCGGCAGTCTATCGCGACTATCCGGGTCTTCGGGCGCTGATCCTGCGGCGGGTTGGCGATGCAGAGGTTGCCGCGGACATTCTGCAGGACGCCGCTGTCACGACGCTCGAGAAGCTCCGCAGCGGAGAGATCGCTCACCCGGAGAATTTGGGCGGTTATCTTTACCGCGTGGCTCTCAATCACCTGCGGAATCATCGCCGCAAGGACCGCTCGCCAGCCTCGAGCGCCGACGCCGTGGAGGATCTGCGGGACGCCGAAGACGACCCCGACTGGGCACGGGTCGGGAGGCCTCAATGGGCCAGGGCGGCGCGCCGCATGCTCGAGGAGATGCCGGTTGCGCGGGACCGGGACGTGCTGGTCCGCTTCTACCTTGACGACGAGGACAAGGAGAGGATTTGTCGTGAGCTTGGGCTGTCGGAGGAGCACTTCAATCGCGTGATCTTTCGCGCTCGAAATCGCTTCAGAGAGCTCCTCGAGCGTCGCGGCCTGTGGAAAGCCGACTTGCTGGCGATCATTGCGATCAGCCTCAGTGTCTCGGACGGCGGAGGAGGGACCCTGGGCCCCGCGGCGCGAGCCGTGCATGCCTGGAATTCCGCCGCGGATGCGGTCCATGCGCTTCGGAAGGAGACGTGAAGTGATCAGCGCCGGCCGCGACTACGAGAAGATGCAGGACTACATCGTGGGACGCCTGTCGGACGATGATGGCCACGCATTCGAGGATCGACTGCTGAATGATCCGGGGCTCGTGCGTGAGCTCGAGCAGTCATTGCGGCTGCGCGACGGGCTCGAGCAGCTGCGCGAGCAAGGTTATTTCGGCAAAGCTGTCTCGCGCGGCATGAGCCCTCGGATCTGGCTTCCCGCTCTGGTGGCGGCGGCGGGCGCCGGGGCTGCTCTGTTTCTCTGGGTGCACCGTGACACCTCCCTCCACCGTGGCGCGGGCGCCTCAAGCGTTCTGATGGCATCGCTCGAATCGCGCTCCGCCGGTGTCGAGCCGTTGATCGCGGCGCACTTCACTTTTGTCTCGGTACGCGGAAGCTCGACGCCCGACCTGGATCTTCCGTCGGGTGGCGTGATCGAGTTTCGCGCGGCGCCGGTGTCACGCATGACGGTTCCCCGCTACCGCGTGACGCTCTTGCGCGCAGACCCGGGAGAATCCTTGCAGCCCCTCGGCACCGTGGCCGGTCTTGCCTTGAGCGCTGACGGGTACCTGCACGGCTATGCCGACGCCGCCCGCCTGCGACCCGGCAGTTACGTGCTGCGCGTCGAGCCCGACGCTGAAGTCCCGGGCACGACGGATAGCTTCCCGTTCAATCTTCGAGCCCGCGGCGCCGCGCCCTCTCACGACTGAAACCCGCGCTCGACCTCGACCGCAAGGACACCGGGGATAGCCCAGAGCTTCGCGAGGGTCGCGAATTCCACCGACCCCGTCAGTACGCCGACACTCGTGAGCGTCGCGGTGTGGTCAAGGCCGACTGCGCGGCACGCGGCGGCGACCTCGTAGATGCAGTCTCGTGCGTCCTCCGCGACCGCGACCGCGACATTGACTCGGTTCACGGCATGGCTCCCGCGTCGCGTTGCGCAGACGAGCCGCGGCTCGCTCGCTCCTTAAGCTTCATCATCGCCGTTCTCCTCAACTAGCTCCGGCAGGCGGTCCTTTGATCCCTCCGCGGCAGGGGCTGCGAGGGCTCTCCCCGCTCAAGTGCTAGCTGTCCCCGAAGGCCGGCGCTTCTCACTCGCGAGATCAATTTTTTCCTCACGAGGGAAGTGAGATTCCGCGGCCCGCCGGAACAGTTACCCGATGCGGCGCGTTGTTCGAAGCGTCGGCGGGCGACGTCCTTTCGCGGATCGCGTACTGACGTCGTCATCGCTGCGCCTACCTGCGCCCGAAGGAGAGTCAGTATGAAATATGCGATCGTCACCTTCCTGGTCATTGCATCATCCGCCGCGACCGTCACCGTTGCGCAGGATGGCGGCGGACAGGGCCCGCCAAAGCCAAAGTCGGTGGTCATCATCAACCCGTTGCCGATACCCACTTCACCAACGACAGCGCCCGTGCCGACGACTTCGCAGCCCAGGCTGCGATAAGGCCGCCGAAGTCTCGGGGGGTCGGGTGAGATTCTGACGCTGGTTGCGACAGAGAGTGAGCGCGGCGGTTGTGCTTAAGGGAAACGTCCACCGGCGTTGTGGCTGACGGATCGCGTACCAACCCCGCCACCGCCGCGCCTCACTGCCTTCGCGCCAGCCGGGGGCACGCTCGCCTGTGCGGGTGAGGATCGCGCGCTCTCTGGAGGAGTCGCGACGCGGTCCTTCGGAAATGCCCTAGCGGACCTTGCGAAACGACAGGTTGATCCGACAGACCCCGAGCATCGGATGGTGTCCGGGCTTGAGGGGCTGCACACCGTGAAAGCGCAGCCGCGCGGGGCCTCCCCATACCACGACGTCACCGTGGATGAGCGGCACGCGCCGGGGACGCTCGGCCCGGCGCTGACCTCCGAAGAGAAACACGGCCGGCAATCCGAGCGAGACGGACACGATGGGCGATTCCAGGTCCTGCTCATCCTTGTCCTGATGAAGCGAGAGCCGCGCGCCGGGCTCGTAGCGGCTCATGAGACAGGCGTCGGGCACAAAAGCGGGGAAGCCCGCCTCCGCCGCTGCGTGCGCCGCGAGCTCCCGGAAGACCTGCGGCATCGCGGGCCATCGCTCAGCGCTCGCCGGGTCGAGGGCGTCGTAGCGATATCCGCTGGGATCGGTGACCCAACCTGCATCGCCGCAGTTGGTCATGGCCACCGACATGCGATAGCCGCCCGGTGTCGTCATGCAACGAAAGGGACTGCGGCGGATCACGCTCTCCAGAGCCTCGATCAGCGTGCGCTCGCCCGAGCGTGCAAACGCGCGTAGCACCATGGCGCCAGGAGCGAGCGGCTCCTTGCGTTCCGTAACGGCCGGGGTCTCCGGGAAAAGATCGAGACTCATACGAGAAAAGTGATTGGAGGTCGTGCGGCGCGTGGCGGGCCCGGTGCGCTCACCTCGCGTCGTGAAAGATTACGCCGAGCGTGTAGCGCCGTCCCGAGCGAACCCGGCTCACGCCGTGCCTGTGATTCACACGATATGCGCCGCGGCCGCCGCTCACCGGCCGATGATGCACGGCGAAGACGACGGCGTCTCCCTGGAGAAGCGGCACGACCTCCGGGCGCGACTGCATGCGAGGCCGCTGCTCGGTGATGATGAACTCACCTCCCGTGAAATCCTTCCCCGGTTGCGAGAGCAGGATCGCCACCTGCAACGGGAAGATACACTCTCCGTAGAGATCCTGGTGCAGGCAGTTATAGTCACCCGCGCCATACGCGAGCAGCAGCGGGGTCGGGCGCGTCTGGCCGGCCTCGTGGCAGCGAGCGAGAAATTGCGGATGCTCGCTCGGGTACCGCACGGCCACGCGCAACCGCTCGTTCCAGCAGTTGGCGAGCGGCGCGAGCTGTGGGTAGAACACGGCACGCAGCGTGGAGACGAGCGGCGGCAGCGGGTCGGAGAAGTACTTGTACTCACCGCGCCCGAACCCGTGACTGCTCATCACCACGCGGGAGCGGAACAGCGCATCGTCCGTGTACCAGCGGCTGACCACCCGGCACTGAGAGGGCACGAGGACGCTCCCGATGATCGCGTTGCCGTGCTCGTCGAGATCCTGCGAGATGCGCTGCCAATCGAGTGCCTGCAGCCGCTCCGCAACGCCGCGGTCGGCGGGGCTCTGAGCCTCATGGATGGCGGCGCGTCCCGCTGCCCGGGTGGAAAGCCCGTGGGCGCTCATCGCCGCGCTTCCCGCTCGAGCAGCGCTCGCTTGCGGTCGGCGCCCCAGCGATAACCCGACGGCGTGCCATCGCTGCGTACGACGCGGTGACAGGGAACCGCGACGGCGAGTGCGTTCGCCCCGCAGGCCTGCGCCACCGCCCGCACGGAGCGAGGTGCCCCGATGCGCCGCGCGACCTCCGCGTAGCTCACGGTGGACCCCGCCGGAATGGTTCTCAGCATCTGCCACACCCGCCGTTGGAATGTCGTCCCCCGCACGTCGAGCGGAAAGTCGACGACAAGACGCGGATTCTCGACGACGCGCGCGACCTTGGCCAGGAGTGCCTCGGTGTCGGGATCGCGGCCTGGCAGGGGCGCCTGCGGGAAACGCCTGCGAAGATCGCGCTCGAGCGACTCGGCGCGATCGCCGAGCAGAATGGCGCAGATACCCTTCTCGCTGCGGGCGACCAGAATGGAACCCAGCGAGCACTTCCCGACGGCAAAGCGCACGAGCGTGGCCGCGCCCGGCGTGCGGTCGGGCTTGCGGGGCATCACCGCGGCCCAGCGTGGGTCAAGGCCGGTTGCACGCGGTAACCCTCGCGTGCGCAAGTGCGAAGCAGTCATAAGGCTTGGCTCCATGTGTGTGAACATGGCGCCATGATTGCCGGCGGCGCCGGCTGGGGCAGCCCGATTCTTGCTTTGCGCCTCAGACGGCGGCCTGAAGCTCCGTATCGAGCCTGGCCACTTCGTCAGCCGCCCGCACCGCCTGCGGAAGGAGAGGGTGCGAGCGCATCGTGGATCACCGTTGGCCTCATCGCGGGGCAAACGAGTAGGTGACAGACCCGTACATGTAACGTCCGCGCGGATCCGCATAGCCCGGGTCGTAGCCCGCCTGGAAGTAGTTCTGCCCCCCGACATTCGAGTACGGCGGGTCCTTATTGAGGAGATTCCGAGCCCCGACCGCGATCCGGACTTGCTCCATGGGCCGGTAGGCGGCCTGCAAGTCAACGGTCGTATAGGCGGCGACGTCCCGCAGCGCTCCGCTCACGGTGCCCGCCAGATCCCGGTAACTTGACTGATAATTCTCCGTCGCCGCGATCTCAACCGGACCCTTGGTCCAGGTGAGCATCGCGTAGTGGTGCCAGCGTGGAATCACCCCGCCATTGCCGTTGGTGATCAGAGAAACCTGCCCTGCACTGTTGAGGAAGGTCCCATCCGGCTGTTCGATCCTGTAGGTCGCGAAATACGAGCCGACGAGACTGAACGTGAATGCGCCCACCCGAGTGACCGGCGTGCGGTAGCGGAAATCCACGTCGAACCCCTTGACGTCCGTCTCGCCCAGATTTCTGTTGGTCTGGTCGATCGACGTGATGGGTCCGGGACAGCCGGGGCAGTCTGGCGTCGGAGCACCGCGGGTGATCAGAGAGCCGAATAGGTTCTGATGGCCGAGGATGGTACCCGTGTCAATGCCGAATATGATCGTGTTCTGCAGCTTGATCGCGAATCCATCGACACCGAGGGATAGATCCCGGATCGGCTCCACCACGAGCCCGAGGGTGTAGGTGTCGGAGGTCTCGGGGGTGAGCCTCGTGTTGCCCCCGGTCAGTATGTTGAACTGCGTACTGCAGTCAGTCGAGCTGCCCGTGGTCGGGCACCGCAGCGGGTCGCTCTGGCCTGGCGCGGTTACGCCCAAGCCTCTCGGCTGGTACGCGTCCGTGAGACTCGGTGCGCGAAAGCCCTTGCCGTACGACCCACGGAACAGCAACTGATCCAGCGGCTTCCAACGCAAGCCGATCTTCGGAGTCGTCTTGGCGCCGGTGCCCTGGTAGTGGTCGTAGCGCACGGCGGGACTCGCAGTCAGTGACTTGAGAATGGGCACCTGGAACTCGAGCGCGGCACCGAATACGTTGCGCTGAGACTCCTGGGGTATGACGTTGATTCCGTAACCGACGATGTCACCGACCTGGATCTCGGGGGACGGGTCGGTTGCGAACTTCTCCTTGCGGATCGAGCCATCGACCGCCATCTGCAGACGACCCGCCGGCAGGTCGATGAGCGGCCGGCTGCCCGAAGCCTCGAACTCGGCAAGGGTCGTCCTGGTCTTGTAGGAATCGCCGATGAAGTTGGTGGCCTGCAACGCCGCGACCGTTGCGGGGGCGTTCGGTCCGAAGAAGTTGACCTGGCCGCTGTTGAGCAGCGGCAGAATCTTCGAGTAGAGCGGCCAGCCGTCGTTGTCGTGCTCCCTGAGCTGAGTCTGGCTATAGAGGAAACCGGCGTCGAAGTCCCAGCCCGCGCTCGTCCCCTTGAGGCCGAGGGTGAGGCGCGGCTGCCGCGCGGTGTCCGTGTAGTCGCGGCCTCCAGTCAGGACGGATCTGTAGCGGATATCGAGCACCGGTGTCGGTCCGCCGGTGATCGACTTCACGAAAGCCGTGGGATAGAAGGGACTGGAGGGATTGAGGAGGATCGTTGCGCAAACGGCCCCACAAGGCCCTCCCTGGTTGTAGGGAGCCTGATTGGCGAGCGGATCGGTCGCAGGGAACGCGAACTGGTCCGAGAGCGGTGAGGGCTGGAAGCGGTACTCCTGCCTGCTCTGATTGTAGGAGGCGGAGCCGTAGAGCTGCAGGTCGTTGGTCAGGACGAGATGGCCGGCGGTGTAGAGGTTATAGCGCTCCGCCGGGGGCAACAGGGCCACCAGTGCTGAAGGGTCGAAGCGACAGCGACCCGCCGGATCAATGAGCGGATCGGAGATGGACGGCGCGCAGTTGCCGGCACCCGGGTTGTGGGTTCCCGCGAACGAACCGTCGGCGGCGACGAAGTTCGCGGGGAACGTGTTGCCGGACGTGCTGTCATTGCCCGCGCCAACGTTCACACCCGAGCTGGCGAATGGGCGCTGGTAACCGAACAGGGAGTTCTCCTTCTCGTAGCTCACCGAGAGCAGCACGTTGTAGCGATCGGCCGCGAGGTCGCCAAAGCCCGCCACGCCGTTGATGCGCTTGATGTCACCGCCGCCATCGCTGGTTCCGCCACCGGAAGCGCTCAACTGGCCGCCTCGATAGTTGTCACGGATGACAAAGTTGATGACGCCGCCGATCGCGTCACTGCCGTACACAGCGGATGCGCTGTCCTTCAGCACGTCGACCTTCTCGAGGGCTGCGAGCGGGATGCTGTTCACGTCGACGGTGGTGCTGTCCGTAAAGGTCCCGCCCCCGGATACGCGCTTGCCGTTGATCAGCACCAGAGTGCGCTGTGACCCGAGTCCGCGCAGCGAGACGCCCGAGACGCCGCCGGTGGTCGCTCCCGCGCCAGAGGCGGCAACGACATTGGTATTGCCCTGCACGGCGACGCTGACCGAGTGCAGAAACTGCTCGGGTGTCACGGCACCGGACTGCTGGATCTGCTCCTGAGTGATGCTCTGAACCGGCAACGCTCCCTGGTCGGTCGTGCGAATGCGGGTACCGGTAACGACGATTTCCTCGACCGGAGGTTGTGCTTGCGACGGCGCAGGAGTCTGGCCCAGCGCCGACACGCCGAGGCCGGTTCCGACGATCGAGCCGACGAGGCGCGCCAACAGCCATCGATGTGTTTTCGTTGCCATGACTCCCCCAGAAGCATCGTTGCATTTCAGCGACGAACGCCAGCGCGACGGCGCGTGCGTGTTCGAGCGGAAGAATATTCGCGAGCCAATGCGCTCACGGAAGAATGTGACGTCCTGCACCGCCCGTGTGACGAGCGGCCTCTTTGGCGTTGTGAAGAGACCGGAGCGCGCTTAGGACCAGCGTCACGGTGACGAAAGCACCATTTTTCGGGATGAGAGCCAGGATCCGAGTGACGAAATCAGCGAGCGTCCGATGCCTCACAGATCCCGCCCGGCGCCCGGGCTGCTTCACGGAGCGCTGGCCGGGTGTTATGTCGGCCCCAGCGGACTCCCCACTGCGGCTCGTCCCGCTGTGGTCCGCGGACCGGCTAGAATCGGATGGTGCCGGCCCGAAACACGCGAATTCCTCGGCTGGTGCGCGACTACGCACTGGCGATCGCGTTCTGGCTTTCCGTCTCAGTGCTCGTTGCGTGGCAGATGTACGGCTTCGAACGGCTCCTGAGTAAGCCGGTGGTCTTACATGATCTGCTGCTCGTTTATGGGGCACGCTACCTCACGGTTGCGATTCTCACCCCGCCCATCTTCTATCTCGTTGAGCGTTGGCCGGTGACCGGCGCGGTGGTGCGCCGGACGGCGGGATATGCCCTCGGGTACCTGCCCTTCTCCTGCGCGTTCGCCGTGATCCGCTGGCTGCTGCTTCCGCCCTGGCGGGAAGAGACCACCAGCTGGGGGCCACGATCGCTCGAGATGCTCTTCGAGCTCCTCTACGGCACTTTTGCCGATGTGCTGCTGCTCTATCTGAGTGTGGTCGTCGCGGCACACGCCTATGCCTATTTCGTTCACGGTCAACGCCAGGAGATCGAGCGCCTGGAGCTGCGGCAGAGCCTCGCGCAGAGCGAGCTGCAGGCGTTGCGCGCGCAGCTGCACCCGCATTTCCTGTTCAACACCCTGCAGGGAATATCGACTCTCATCGAGACCGACCGCGTGACGGCGCAGGGTATGCTGCGCGCGCTCGCGGCGCTGCTGCGCACCGTGCTCAAGCACGGCAGCGCCGATCTCGTCCCGTTCCGGGAGGAGCTGGATTTCCTCGAGTCTTATCTGAACCTGGAGAAGATGCGCCTTGGCAAGCGGCTCGAAGTGCGCTGGCAGATTGCGCCGGAGACTCATACCGCGCCGATTCCGCAGCTGCTGCTGCAACCGCTCATGGAGAACGCCCTGGTGCACGGGATCGCCAGCTCGCTCGAGGGTGGCTGGATCGAAGTAGAGGCGGCGGTGCGGGACGGCCGGCTCCAGGTTCTCATCCGTAATACGGTCGGCGGCCGCTCACAGCCGGGCCTCGGGGTCGGCATCGCGAATGCCAGAGCGCGGCTCAAGTACCTGTACTCCGACGATGCCTCCCTGGATTTCCGGCTGGAGCGGGACGGCGCCCTTGCCATCATCTCCCTGACGCTGCCCGCATTCGCGACGGTGGCGGACGAAGACTCGGATGAGCCTGCGCGCGCCGCGCGCACGAGCGAGTCGTGATGCGCGTCCTGGTCGTCGACGATGAGCCTCTCGCGCGGGCTGCTTTGACGGAGCTGCTGTCGCAGAGGTCCGACGTCGAGAAATTCGACGTCGCCGAGGATGCGCACCAGGCCCTGGCGAGGCTCCGTGCCCACCCGTACGACGTTCTGCTGCTCGACATTCACATGCCCGATCTCTCGGGATTACAGCTCATCGAGCGGCTCAGCAAGCAGGACGGGCCGATGCCGTCGGTCGTCTTCATCACGGCCTACCAGGAGCACGCCGTCGAGGCGTTCGAGAAGCGCGCCGTGGACTACGTTCTGAAGCCGTTCGACCCAAGAAGGGTACACGAGGCTCTGGACGTGGCCGTGCGGCGCTCGACTCAGGAGCGTGCCGCGCGGCTGCTCGAGATGCTGGGCGATCTCAATCTGCGAGCCGAGCGCACGACGCGGATAGCGATCAAGGACAAGGGGCGCGTGGTGTTCGTCGATTCAGGCGAATTGATCAGCGCCGAGGCGCACGGCAACTACGTACTGCTGCAGCAGAAATCGGGCTCCTATCTGCTGCGGGAGACGATCTCTGGAATAGCCGAGAAGCTCAGACCCTACGGGTTCATCCGCATCCACCGCTCGGTGCTGGTCAATGTCGCGTTCGTCGATACCATCCAGCCGGGTGCCGGCAGCGAATATCTCCTGCGCACCAAGACCGGCAGGCAGTACCACGTGACGCGCACCTACCGAAAGAACCTTCGCGGGCTTGCGCAGTTCTGGATCGGCACCGAAGGCTTCGATTCCGACTGACGGGAGGAAAGATGCAAGCATTGCACGCTGCTCGGAAGTACTTTTTGCTGAGTGCGCTGACTGTGACGTTGTGCGCGGCAGGCATAGCGGCCCGAGCGAGCTCGGGCGATGCAACAGCCGCACCCCGGGAAACGGCCAAGGAACGGGACGGCCAACACGATTTCGATTGGGATATCGGGACCTGGAGGGTTCACATGAGGCGCCTCCTGCATCCGCTGACAGGCTCGACCACCTGGATCGACTACAACGGTACCGACGTCGTTCGCAGCGTCTGGGACGGACGCGCCAACCTCGGCGAAGTCGAGGTCGAGGGCCCGGCAGGTCACTTCGAGCTCCTGACCCTGCGTCTCTACAACCGCGAGGCCCATCAGTGGAGCATCAATATTTCCAGCAGTGCGACGGGTACCCTGAGCCCACCTGCGATCGGCGAGTTCAACAGCGGACGCGCCGAGTTCTACGATCAGGAATCATTCAACGGCAGAACCGTTCTGGTTCGATTGGGCATCTCGGACATCACTGCGGATTCGTGCCGTTTCGATCAGGCGTTCTCGGCTGACGGCGGCAAGACCTGGGAAGTGAACCTGATCGTTACGGAGACGCTGATGAAGGGCGAACCTGACAAAGCGCATTGAGCTTCGAGACCCGTCTGTGGCGCCGCCTCCGTCATGCCGCGACCCTGAAGTCTCCAATCTGCGCATCGAGCGCGCGCTTGAAGGCCGGCCGCGACGTGCAGCGTGCGACATACTCCGCGAGACGCTTGTCGCTGGAGACAATGTCGGTGTGCTTGAGGATGCGCAGCACCGTCGTCATCATGAGATCGCCGGCCGTAAACCGGTCGCCATCGAGGAAGGGCTTGTCGCCCAGCGACCTGGACAGCGCAGACAGGCGCCTCTGAACGAACGCCACAGCGCCCGGGCGGCGCAGCTTCGCCCACTCCTCGTTGGCGTAGAACAGGTCGATGAGGGCGACATTCATCACGAAGGGCTCGATCGAATTGAGCGCTGCAATGAGCCACTGCACTGCGCGGGCACGGGCGCGGGAATCCTTCGGCAGGAGCGCCTCGCTGCGCTCGCCGATGTACAGCACGATGGCTCCGGACTCGAACAGAACAGCGCCGTCTTCCTCGAGGATCGGCACCTGGCCGAAAGGCTGCAGAGCGCGGTACTCCGGCCTGTCCTGATCTCCCTGCTCGAGAAGGCGTGTTTTGTACGGCAGGCCCGCTTCCTCCAGCGCCCAGCGCGCGCGCAGGTCGCGTACCTGACCCCGGGCTGATTCAGGGACCCATTTGAAGGCGGAAATCGTGATCACGTTAGGCACTCCTATCCATTCTATAAATAAGTTGCCCGCCACCATCTGACGGCGTGCGACCGCTCGTACAGCGCAGCCCAGGCGACGGCGCAAACTCTCCGCGTTTGCATACGCGCAGATATGAGACACGACGAGTGACGGGTCGAGTTTTCGACATCAGGGCAGCGAAAAAAGATCACTTCACCGCAAGCCTGGCCTAAGCTCGCACGCCTCGCACCCCTCGCACCAGCCGCCGACGGCCGGCTCGTCAAGCGCGTGCCGCGCCAGCCTCGGGTGGCGACGGAAAACCGGCGCACTCGCTCACCAGCCATTCCCGGAAGGCAGCGACCTTCGCCAGCGCAAGATGCGCCGGGGGACACACGAAGTGGTAGGCGTGTGCCGAGCGCACTGGCCGACCGGCGACCGCGAGTCGACCCATCGCGACTGGGTCGGCGACCAGAGACCAGCGCGAGAGGGCGAGTCCATGCCCGGCTTCGGCGGCCCGCACGATGGCAATCGCGTCGTCGAAGGCCGCGCCGGAGCTCGGCCACACTTCGTCGGGTCCCCCTTCCAGCAACCAGGCCGTCCACGGCTCATAAGTGCTGTGCAGGAGCCTGTAGTGCCTGAGATCCCGCGCCTCGGTGACCAGACCATGGCGCTGCAGCAGCTGAGGCGTGCCCACCGGGACCAGCCACTCGTCGAAGAGCTTCTGCGCGTGCAGGCGGGGCCAGGTCCCCGCACCAAAGCGGATCCCGGCGTCCATTCCGGTCTTGACGAAATCGACGAGCTCGGTGGAGGTGTGGATCTGCACGTCGATGCCCGCGTGTTGCGACGTGAAATTCGGGAGTCGCGGCAGGAGCCACTGCGCGAGGAAGGAGGCGATGGTCGTCACGCGCAAGGGCCCGGAGCCGCGATCGGCCCGCGCCTCGTCGATCGCACGCTCGAGATCGGCGAGCGCCTCCTCGACCTTCGGCCGCAGCAGCGCGCCCTGCGGCGTCAGCTCAACCTGGCGCCCATTGCGGCGAAAGAGCGGCACGCGCAGATACTCCTCGAGCGCCTGCACCTGCATGCTGGCGGCGCTCGCGGTGACGCCGAGTGCGTCGGCGCCGCGGGTGAAGCTCTTGTGTTCGGCCACTGCGACGAAGACCCGCAGGCTCGCGAGCGGCGCCCGCCGATACGCCGTGCGGGGTGCCGAAGGCGCGGTCGTACGGCGGGGAGCCCGGCGCGCCCCGGGCGTCGGCTCCGGCGGCGTCGCGCCCTTCTTTCCACGATGGGTTGCGCGTATCGGCACGGGTCGATGCTGACTGATCCTCCCCTGGATTGCCGATCATACGCCCGGAATACCGGGCGCCCTCGGCTGCACCCTCCCTTCAGCGGCGCTTAACGGCCCTTCAGCTCTTTTGACGGCGCGCCTCCCCTCGACGCTCACCATTGCACTCGAGTCGTAACCACCTGACCCACTAGAGGAGAGCCATCATGAACGTCAGCCGTGTAGTCAGTCTCGCAGCCGCGCTCGTCATCACCGCAACCGAGTGGGCGGCATTTTCCACCCTGCCACTGCATACTCAGGCGGTGCGGGCCGCTGCCGCCCCCGTTGCCCGCGACGCGCTCGACCCTGAGTTGCCGGTGATCGTCGTGACGGCACGTCGTCCGTCGTGACGGGAGAGAGTCGCGGTCAGGCCACTTCGCTGCGGGCCGCCGCGACGGCGGGCAAGGTGACGGTGAAGCGCGTGTATTTCCCGGGACGCGTGCTCACCCCGATCCTGCCGCCCAGGCCATGAACCGCGCGGGCCACCTCATCCATGCCGAGGCCGCGGCCGATGTCGTTGGTAGGTTTCTTCCACGTGGAAAACCCGGGGCGGAAGATCATGGCGACGGCGGCACGGCTGTCCATGGCGGCCGCCTCCTCGAGGCCAAAGAGCTGCTGACGGAGCGCCGCCTGCTTCAGCGACTCTGCACTGATTCCGACGCCATCGTCCTCGAAGACGAGTTGGTATCCGTCGGCGGCGGCCGCGAAGGTGATCTTGATCGTGCCGGTCTCGTCCTTGTTCTCGGCGCGGCGCACTATCGGACTCTCGATGCCGTGCATGGCGGCATTGCGCAGCATGTGAATCAGGCAGCTCTTGATCGTGGCGAGATAGGGGCCGGGCACCTTATCCAGGCCGACGACCGTCAACGCCAGGCGCTTTTCGTGCTCCTTCGCGAGGATCTCCGTGATCCCCGGAAGGGTGGCGAACTCTTCCGCGCTACGCGGGCTAGCGGCCTCGGCACGTCGAGTCGCGGACTCGGCACGCGGACTCGCGGACACGGACGTGGGCCGTTTCGAGCGCGGCGTCTTGCTCGCCGCTTCCGACTGCGGCTTCCTTGCGAACACGGCGGCATCGGCAATCGCGGTCGATCCCGTCGTCTCTTTCTTGACGACTGCGAGCCGGGTGGCCACGTCACGCACGACCGTCAGGTGGGCGAGCAGCTCGTCGAGTTTCAGCACCATCGGGAAAAAATCGGCCCCCGATAGGCGTGGCGCCTTCCTGCACTCGGTCACCAGCTCCTCGAGGTGCTGCAACCGGGCGGCGATGCTCTTGAGGTTCAAGGCCGAGGCTTCGCCCCTGAGCGACTGGAACTGCTGGGAGAGACCGTGCAGCTTATCGCGGAACTCTCCATCGCTGCGCGCCGGCTTGCGCAGCATCGTGTTCACGATCTCGAGACCGGTGTCGGCGGTCATGAGAAAGGCGCCCAGCCGCAGCGGATCGACCTGAATCAGGTCGAGCATCATCTCGACGTGCGCGTTTGCATCCTGTGGCGATTCCTGCACTCCCCGTGTCTCCCGGGCGAGCATGACTGCGGCAGTGGCATCGGTCACGCTGCACAGGATGTGCTTGACCCCCTGCGGGCCCATGACGCGATTGAAGGCGAACTGCAGGAAACGACTCTCCCTGCCGCCCCGAGCCTTGTCCGGCGCGATTTCGAGCTCACTGAGTGGGTTGATGTCCTTGATCAGGTGCTGAGCGCGATCGCCCCAGAGCAGCTTGATGTACTTCTGCGCCGTGGCCAGGGTATCGGGCGTTACCAGATCCCTCAGCAGGTCTTCGAAGGACAGACCGCCAAGATCCGTGCGGCCAAACAGGCGGGACAGCGCGTCGGACCACACGCCCGTGATGCGGTGCTCGGCGTCGAGAAGGAATACTCCTTCCTGGACCGTCTTCAGAATCTCGCGGGTCTGTTCCTGAGCTTCGAGAACGGTGCGCTGGAGACGCGCACGGGCGAACTGCAGGTACGCTGCGAGCGCGCCCAGGGCGACTACCAGAAACCAGCCGACTGCGCCTGCCGACGGCACCGAGAGCATCTCCTCCTGTCCAGGTGAGGCCGGGGCCGAAGCACCGGCACTGCCTCAGTGTCTGAGGGTAGATACACATCCGGGCCACGGCCTTGCTTAAGTTCACAGAGTCGCGAGCTCTCGACGACCTTCGGCAGCGCAGTGCTCAGGACTCAGAACCAGGCCACAGAGCACGCGGGCCCAACTGCGCCCCTCAATGGCGCCACCGATCGCCGCGCGGCGTTATGACAAGCGGACTTGAGAGCGCGAGGCGCGACGGCTATCTCACGCTGCGCTGCACGTCGACCGTAAAGATCCGCGCGTCTTTGCGCATAGCCTCGACCACGGCCTGGCAACCGACGTCAGGGCCAGACCCGGTGAGGTCGACCATGATGACGGAAGCGTTGTCCAGGTCCTGCCTCCGCAAGCTCAGCCGGTAGCCGGGATGATCGCGCAGGAGCCAGCTCAGGGTCCCCGCATCGCTCGGGTTCGTGACGTCCGGGGTCAGCTCGACACGCAGCCGCATGTCGCATCGTACCGGCGGCGCTGCCGGCGGAGCCGGCGCGGCATGAGCGGGAATGCCGGCGGCAGTGAGCACCGTCAATCGCGCGACGCCGATCAGCACTGATGTGGCGCGAGCGAGCCATCGGTTCCAGTTCATGAGCGTCTCCGCAGACATCGACCGCCCTCGGTCGTTGCGCCGACTCTGCGCGGGAGCGGTAAACGGCGTATGTCGCCCCCGGTGCGCGGCGTTTCGACCGAAACAATCCCGAGCGCCGAAGGGGCAGGTATTGCAGCTGATACCACCGGACCGCGCGGTGAAATCGTCTCCACGACATCGCCTGACATAGTTCAGCCTGGAAACCGAGTGGCGCCGCCAAAAGCTCAGCAGGTGATGCGAAATGAGGAACTTGCTCTTTTTTCTTCTTGGGTTGGCGGCCACGTTGATCGTGGGATTCGCCTCCGTGAGCCCGCTGCACCCGGCTGGAACGGGCGCTCCGCAGAATGCGCCGAGGATCGCCGTTGTTACCCCGGGGACCGCTGCGATCACTCCGCTGCCAGCTGATCCGAGAACTACCGATGGGCGCGATGGCCGCCGTGAGTGAGGGCCTCAGACGTCGTGGCTGTAGACGATGAACCCGTGGTGCCTGGCTATGCGCTCGTAGAGTCTACGGCCCGGAGTATTGGACTCCTGGGTTTGCCAGTACACCCGCTGCAAGCCGGCCCGACGGGCCTCGGCATAGGCGCCCTCGATCAGCGCTCGCCCGATCCCATGACCGCGTCGCGCGGGTGTCGTGTAGAGATCCTGCAGGTAGCACACCGGCTCCACGCGAGTCGTGCTGCGGTGATAGAGATAATGAGCCAGCCCTTCCAATGAGCCGCCCGTATCCGCTACCAGTGCGAACACGGGCTCGCCCGGGTCGAAGAACCGCTTCCACGTCGTCTCCGTAATCGCCGGATCGAGCGCGGTCGCGCCGGCGCGCCCGTAAAACTCGTTGTAGCCGTCCCACAGCGGAAGCCATGCATCGTAGTCGGTCGGTCGAACGGGTCGGATTTCAATCACAGGCTCACCGCGGCCGCTCGATGGCGAGGCCGGCATCGAGCCAGGCATGAATACCACCTGCGAGCGGCCGAACGGGGTGAAAGCCCATGGAGATGAGTCGCTTCGCAACTCGCGCCGCCGTCGCCTCGTTCGGGCATGCGCAATACACGACCACCTCGCCGCGGTTACCGCCTCCAGTGGCGTCTTTCTCGAGCATTTCGAAGGCGACCGCTCCGGGTATCATCCCGTCCCGGGCGCGGCTCTCGCTCGGCCGCGCGTCGATCACCATGAGCGGGCGGCCCGCCTCCCGCAGGCGCGCGAGCTCCCCGACCGATATGCGGCTCATTCGAAGCTCGTGGAAGAACTGATGGCGTCGCCACCACTTCAACGTGAGGAAAGCCGCGAAGATACCCAGGATGAGGATGGCCCCCAGCCGGCCGAGAGCCGCGAGCTCCGCGAATACGCTGTCGACGGCGTCGTGAAAGATGACGCCGAGTGCGATGCCTGCGCCCGCCCAGAGCGTCGCACCGATCAGGTCGTAGAGCAGGAAACCGCCCAGCGGCGCTCCCACGACTCCCGACATTGCGGTGGCCACGGCACCGAGCCCGGGAACGAACTTCGCAAACGCCAGCACCCGCGTCCCGAAGCGCGTGAACATTCGCTCGGTGTCCGAGACGCAGGAGTCGGGCTCGAGGGTAAGCCTGCACATCGCGCGCAACACGCGACTGCCGAGACGGCGTCCCGTCACGTACCACCCGAGATCCGCAATCAGGCACGCGGCGACCGCGGCGGCCGTGATGGAGGCGTAGGGAGCGCCGCCCTGCGCCGACCAGGCTCCGGCGATGATCAGCAGCGGATAGGCCGGCAGCGGGAGTCCGGCTTGTTCCAGGAGAACGAACAGGAACACGAATGTGACGCCGACATGCTCGAGCCACCCGATGACCGTTGCCATGCTGATCGCCCCGCCGGGAGAGCCGGAGACGGAGTATGCAGCTATCGGGCCTGCGCGATCACGTGCCCGGGCACTCGCTTCCGCCCGCCAGCCACTGCCGCGCCACCTCGACGAGGGCCTCGTGCGACAGAGCTCGCCGGGGCGCGCGCCGAGGGCGGCCGCCCGCCCGCGGAGATTGCGGCAGCCCTCCTGCCATCGAAACAGCTTGACCGCGCACGGATCCTCCGCGGCGAGCGCGGTGCGCAATCCGAGCGAGGCCCCGCTCGCGAGCCGCGCAACCAGCAGGCGTCGGCAACGTAGCATGACGGGAACATGCCGCCGCCAGCGTGTCGATTTCAACGCACCACTTGGAAAGCAGCCAGGCGTCCGTCAATCGGGGGTCTTGACGACAGCTGTGGTAATGAGTAACAACGATTTCGACGGACCGACCGCGACTTATACGGCCGCACGATGAAACGCAAGGTGTCTTCGCTGGTGTTCGTGCTGACTGCGATCAGTATCGCACTGGGCGCCTTCGGTCACGGATCTCAGTGGCCGAAGCACGTCCGAGCGGACGTAGCCGGGCTTGCCCCCGACACGATCAGGCTGCTTGCGCTCGTCTGGTACTGGGTCAGCGGCACCATGCTGGTGTTCGGACTTCTGCTCCTCTGGGCGTGGTGGCGTATGCGCCAAGGAGACAGAAGTCCGGCCTTTCTCGCCTGGCTGGTGGGCGCTTTCTATTGCGCGGAGGGCACCCTCGGCGCCGCGTATCTGGGTCCCTTCTTCCTGATATTCGTAGTGCAAGCCGTTGCGCTGTGTGCATCGGTCTGGGTGCTGTATCGAGCCGCAGACGCCAGCTCTGGACCGCACGGTTGCCCTCCAAGTGCTTGAATTCATGAGCGAATGCGTCTCGCAAGCTCACTCCGAGGGGGAAGTGCGTCAGGCGCGAAGCGCGTCACTGAATCAGGAGCTGTCACGAGATGATGTTAAATCGCGCTTGGCAAACGCCCCGAAGTAAGAAAACTGGCCCACATGGAACACGCACTGCCAGCCGATTTGCCGCTCCCCCTGCTCGAGCGCCTGCGCGCCGAAGGCATCGCCACACTCGAGGCCTGGGTCGCCCTCGGGCGGCGGCGCCGCCAGATCTTCGGCGTCACGCGCGCCGCGGTCACGCAGCTCGACGCGCTCGCGAAGGCGGCGTTGAGAGCCAAGCCGTAACCCGCGCCCCGCGCCTGGGCTCCAGCGCCAGCCCTGGCGTTCTCGGCGGACGGCCCCGGATCCGCCGGTCGGGTATCGAGCGCGAGGACCGAGCTCACCGGTGCGTAACCATCCACTGCCGGAACGCTTGCGCAACCTTCCTCAAACCCGATGAAACTTCCGCGTCGTGCAATCGGCCGCTCGGATCGAAGCGCTCGTTCGCCCGTGCGACGAACAGCATCGGTTGTGGCATGACGAGGGCTCCGGTCGCTGTCAACGCCTGACGCACCGCCGCTTGCGCTAGGCGAGTGCCCCAATTCCCGACCGTCGCGCCGATGACCGCCACGGGTTTGGCCTCGAGCACCGGCTCAGTGCGGGAGAGCCAGTCGATCGCATTCTTCAAGACGCCGGGCATTGATTGATTGTATTCCGGCGTCGCGATCAACAGCCCATCGGCCCCGCGAACGGCCTCACGCAGCTGTCGAACCCCGGGGGGCGTCGGTTCCTCCGCGTCCTCGTTGAATAGCGGTATCTGCTCGAGCCCGTCGTAAACCGTCAATCGGAGATCATCGCCCGCCAACTCCGCCAGTGCGCCCAGCAAGCGCCGGTTCCACGAGTCATGACGGAGGCTTCCGGCCACACCGAGGACATTCGGGGACATACGCTTGAGTCACGAACCGATGAGCGAGGCGGCCGACGCAATCAGCAGCATTCCCATTGCGCGCGCAAGCCATGCCTGTCTTCGTGCGTCCTGCACGCAGCGCATCAGCGCTCGCCCCAGGAGCGCCCAGCCCATGAGACAAGTGATCGGAATGACTGTCAACAGAGCGACCAGTGTGATCAGTACATCAGAAGGAGATGTGCCGCTGCGGCGCGCGGCGGCAGCGGCGGTCAGGATGAGCACCCAGGCTTTCGGGTTGGCAAACTGAAACGCAAAGAGTGACCACGCGCCGCTAAGAGGTTTCCGAGCCGGGGCCAGTGTGCCCTCCGTGGTCCCGACGCTTCGATAGATCGTGCTCGCTCCAATGTAGAGCAGGTAACCGACACCGCCGACAGTGATCGCACCCCGCAGCCACTCGTGGCGAGCCGCCACGAAGTCCAAGCCCGCCTGAGTCACGATGAGGAGAGCGAGGCTCCCCAAGACAACAGCAAGGATCGCGGCAGCCGTCGCCTTGAGTCCCTGCTCGCCCGCGATCCGGAGCACCGCAATATTATTGGGCCCCGGCGTCACCGCCGAGACGAAAATCAGGCCGCTGACGCCGAGGAGCATATTCATCGGGTGACGCCTCTGATGGCTCGAACACCGGACCGAGTGTGGGGCATTAGCCCGGTCACCGAGCCGCGACCAGCGGTCTATAATTGAGACCATGAATGAGCTGCCGCTCAATGCCATGCGCGCCTTCGCTCTCACCATCGAGCGAGAGGGGGTGCGAGCCGCCGCGCGCGAGCTTCATGTATCGCATTCGGCGGTGAGCCGGCATTTGAGGGAGCTGGAGCGGTGGCTCGGGGTCGCACTCTTCGAGCGAGGCGCCGGGCGCGAAGCCTTTCGCGTAACCCCTCAAGGGCGGCAACTGGCGACTACGGTTCTGAGTGCGCTAAGAGACATCGGGAGCGCCGCCGAAGCTGTGCGCGAGCGCCGGTCGCGGCATGCCGTCACGATCTCCTGTGCGCCGTCGTTTGCCAGTCGTTGGCTTCTGCCTCGCTTGCCAGCCTTGGAGCGCCGCTATCCTCACCTCGAGTCATCGATTCACGTCGATCAGCGCGTCGAAGATCCACGTCAGTCTGGATGCGATCTCGCCATACGGATGGGCCGCGGTCCCTGGGCGGGTGTCAAGTCGCAAGCGCTGATGGACGATGCGCTGTTTCCGGTGATGAGCCCCGAGGCCTGGATCAAGGCCGGTCGTCCGGGAGTTCCCGCGGATCTCTGTAAGCTCCGGCTTCTTCATGATCGGGACCCGAGCGCGAGTTGGCTCCTCTGGCGCCAGGCGCACGGACCGGTCAACCTGGACGTCCGCAAGGGCCCGCGCTTCAGCTCGTCGGATCTCGTTCTGCGGGCTGCCGCTCAGGGACTGGGAGTTGCGCTCGCTCGCCAACGGCTTGCGGCGGGGGATCTCGAAGCGGGCACACTCGTGCGGCCGATGGGTACGCTGGCCGTCTCGCTCAAAGATGCCTATTGGGTGGTCAGCCCACTCGCCCAACCCAAACATGACGCAGCTGCCCTTGTCACCGCCTGGTTGCAACGAGAAGCCGGCACACAACAGAAATCCTAGTATGCCGCCGGCCGCGGATCAGATATTCCCCGCGAGCCACGCCGCGATGTTGCCGACGTAACTATGCACGTCGTCCAGAGCGTTGGGAGTCGAAAGTACCTCGTCTCCAGGGGGCTCGTCGACGAAGCTCGGACAACCCTTGCGCGGGTCCCAGTTGTAATCGCAGAAATGGTGGAAGCTCGAATCCGAAACGGCGCGCCCCATGCCCGGCTCGTCGACCGCAACGCAGATGTTGAATATCGCGCCAGTCGTGGCGCTTCGTCCCCGGGCCACGAGCCGCGCACTCTCCTGCAGCGCGCCCGGAACGCCGACCGCGCCCTCGTGCGGATGCGCCGGCAGGCGGCGAATCGCCTGTCCCGAAATCGCTCTCATCAGCGGATGAATGGGTTCGACCGCGTCGATCGTCTGAAGATCACCGTTTGAGCCGGAGTGAAAGTTGGGCCAATTGATCGATGGTGTCTCGGTGTCGTCCCGGCAGCGGCGGGACGCATCCGGATCCGGGTTGACGGTCTGGAAGAATTGCGTTGCCCCGACTGCTCCCAGCTTTGTGAGGCAGGCGCCAAGATCCTGGTGATCGCGGGTGAGGAGAATTCCGCCTTCACCCTGGCGAAACCTGCTGATATTCCCGACATCGACCTGCGTCAACGCGCCCGTGGCGTCGACCGCAATCAGCCACAACTGGTCATAGGCACCCCGAGCGGCCTCCTCGAGGTCGGTATCGTGGCCCTGGTTGTGCTCGATGCGATCGCGCGCGACCACCTCATAAAGGCTCGCGCCTGCCGGATCGGTCAGCCCCCGCAGATGCTCCGCGAGCAGCGAGAAACGCGTGATGTTCCAGTCGTCACTGACCGGGCCGATTGTCGTTTTCAAGAGAATGCGCGTGCGCATGGAGTTTTATCCCATCGGCCACGACTCGAGATCCCCGGACATCCGTTCCCCTGGCCCCGGGATTTCCCAGGGGTCGGCGACAGATACCTCAATGATAGGGTGTCCGTGGCGCGATCGGGCAGAACCCCGTGTCGGCGATGCGGACTTCGCGGCGACCGCAGGCCGCAACGAATGTCGTGCGTCTGGTTGACATGCTGCGATGCAGTAAAACGGGCTGCGTTCGCCGCTCCTTGGCTACGTGCACATGAGCACAGGCACTTATCTCACCTGCAAAACGAAGACCCTCGAGAACCCCGCCGTAGCGCTCGTCAGGCCGGATTTAGTGGCGCGGCACTCTGTTCGTGACACGCCTGGCGCAGCTGATTACGATCACGTGCAGGGGTCCCTTGGGAGCGTACCAATACATCCTCTAGCTCGGCCTAAACGGGATCGTTCTGTGCCTCTCGACATGAAACCATCAAAAACAGTTGTCGCGATTCCGATCAGTCTGCTGCTGCTTGCCGCCGTGGTGACGCTGCGCAATCCGGACGCCAACGGCGCCCCGGCACGAGCCGCGGCCGCGGAGCTGGTCGTCTCGAGCGCCCGGGATGCCGGCCCGCAGACGCTGCGCGACGCCATCCTTGCCGCCGACCGCCTCTCGGGCCGCGCCCACATTCTCGTCACGGCCAAGCTGATCGCGCTCGCCAGCCCGCTCCCGGCGCTCATCAACCCGCGCGGTGTCGATATCGAGGCTGCAGCGGACTCGGGAACCCTCGACGCCGACCATCTGGCCAGCGGCGTGGTGCTCCAGATCAACAGCCCCGGCTCGACGCTCAAGGGACTGCACATCGTGCACGCGCACGGCACAGCCATCCTGGTCAACGCGGCCGATGTGCAGCTCGACTCGGTGATCATCGGCGACTCCAAGGCCGGGATCCTGGTCAATGCCGCGGCGCGGGGCTGTGCGATTCGCGCCTCGACCTTCGAGCGGGACGAGACCGGTGTCATAGCCGAGGCGGGGGTGCGCGACCTCACCGTTGCGGGCGGCGTGTTTCGTGACAACACGCGCGCCGGAATCTGGTCCGTCGCCGCCACGGGCAAGGGCGCCACTGCCCCCGATCCCGGCACGGAGGGCAATCGCCCGCAGGAGCCCGTGCGGATCATCGACGGCGTCTTCGAGCGGAATGCGTCCGGCGTAGTGATCGCCAATCAACCCGCCTTCCTGCACAAGGACCGCTTCCTGGGAAGCCATGACTCCGCCGTCCTGATTCTGAGCGGCGCCGCGCGGATCGAGGATAGCGAGATCCGCGATTCGGGCGGCACCGCGCTCTCGGTGACGGCGGGCAAAAGCGTGCACCTCACGCACAACACGTTCGCCAACAACCCGAAGGTCGCCATCATGATGAGCGACAGCGACGTGACGATCGAAAACAACACCCTGTCGCACAACGGCTTCGGCATCGTCTCGATCCTGACCCAGGGCTCGCTCACGCCCCAGATCCGGGGCAACCTCATCACGGGCACGACCGGGGATGGGATCACGGTCATCGGCGGCAGCCCGCGCCTCGAGCGCAATCAGGTTCTGGACGGCCATAGCGCGGGCTTGCGGCTGCTCGACGTGGTTCAGCCGAACGGCGGGCTCAAGGCCACGCCCACTCTCGAAGCCAACGTGTTCAAGGGCAACGCGCTCGACCAGCCGGTGCATGGCGTCTACAAGATGCCGGGTGCGCCCTGACCGAATTGCGAATCACGCCGCTGCCACCTCGCCGCTCCCGCCCATCTCTTTCGGCAGGTCCTTGAACTTCGGCTTGCTGTCGTGCAGGCGCAGGGCCGTCTCCTGATAGTGCACATGCAGGGTCGGCTCGAAACGCAGCGTTGGGAGCAGCGCGGCATAAACATCCACCAGGCCGATCGCGGGATGATCGGTAAACAGATGTCCTCCGCACTTCGTGCACCACTTACGGGAGCTGCCAGGCGTCTTATTGAAGGTTGCGATGTGACTCGCGCCGCGCTGCACCGTGAGGGCAGAGGGCTGCCACAGCGTGAATGCGTTGACCGGCCCCGCCGACCAATGTCGACACGAGCTGCAGTGGCAGTAGCCCATCGCCACCGGCTCACCCGATAGCTGAAATTGAACCTCGCCGCAAAAGCAGCGTCCGACGTGTACCATGGCGTTGACTCCTGACTGAAGCTGGCACGGAACTCTTCGCGACTGCACGGTATCGAAGCGGCTCCCCGATGCGAATGCTCGGCCTGCCGGCTCTCATGCTCGATCGTCCACGAGGTTAGGCAGTGGATCCCTTATCAGATGTCCTGCGATCGGTGCGCCTGACCGGCGCTTTTTTCTTCGACGTTCAGGCGGGGGAGCCCTGGGTCGCGGAGACACCTCGCGGCGAGTCCATAGTCGGGGCGATGTTCCCGGGCTCGGAGCACCTGATCTCATACCACCTGATTCTCGAGGGAGGGTGCTGGATTTGCCTGGAGGATGAGCCGGCTCTGCGGCTCGTTACGGGAGACATCGTCGTGCTGCCGCATGGCGACACGCATACGCTCTCGAGTGCACCCGGCCTTCGTCGCACGCCCGAGATGCAAATGTACCGGCGGCCCGATGACCGTCACCTGCCGGTATCCATTGCGGTCGGAGATGACGTCGGGAACGGAGCGCGCTTCGTTTGCGGCTTCGTCGCCTGTGACGCGCGCCCGTACAATCCGCTGCTCTCCGCGCTACCGCGGATGTTCCGGCTGGGCGATCACGTCAGCGGTTCGTTGGGCGCCTACTTCCAGGCCGCGCTCGCGGAAACCAAGGACTCGCGCCTCGGGGGCGCCGGGATCCTGCACCGGCTCAGCGAGCTCATGTTCGTGGACGCCGTGCGGCGCTACCTCGAAGGACTGCCCGCCGGTCACAGCACGTGGCTCTCCGGCCTGCGCGATCCATACGTCGGGCGGGCGCTCGCCTCGCTTCATCGCGAGCCCGGCCGCTCATGGACGATCGAATCGCTCGCCCGCCAAGTTGCGCTCTCCCGGTCGGCGCTCGCAGAGCGCTTCGGCCATTTTGTCGGCCAACCGCCCATGCAGTACCTGACGAACTGGCGGATGCAACTTGCAGCAAACGAACTGCGCGCTGGCACTGACAGCATTGCCGTGATAGGGCATCGCGTCGGCTACGAGTCCGAGGCCGCCTTCAGCCGTGCCTTCAAGAAAGCGGTCGGGGTTCCCCCGAGCGCCTGGCGCGCCTCGTTGACGAGCGGTGAAAACTGGTAGATGCTAAAGGCGCGTTCAGGTGCTCGTCCGGCATGGCATGCCGGCGAGTGAAACGGGAAGCCGGTGAGCCCCTCGGGGCAATTCCGGCACTGCCCCCGCAACGGTAGGTGAGCAAAGTCGAGTCAGTTTGCCACTGTGCACGAGCACGGGAAGGCGACTCGACGGGAAACCCCTCTCACGAGTCCGTAGACCGGCCTGCGACGTGGCGGCACGTGTTGCGGCGGGCAACGGCGATGCGGATCGGTCTCTCTTCCCTCTGACCCTTCCGTACCGGCTCCTACCCAACCGGGTCATTCCAGACGGCGCATGCACGGTGGGTGCATGGGGGTAGGTCCGTGGACTTTCACGTCTATCGCGCGCCCGGTTGGCAGCGCTCGGGTCTCGGTCTGCTGCTCGCCGGTTTCAACGTGACGGCGCTCGCGCAGGGCGACTCCAAGCTCGGGTCGGGCGCGGTCGTCATCACGGCCACCCGCACACCGGAGCTCGCTGAGGAGACCCTCTCGGCGGTCACCGTCATCGATTCGCAGGAGATCGCCAGACGCCAGGTGCTGTCGCTCGAGGAGCTCTTCCAGGGCGAGGCCGGGATTCAGATCAACAACAACGGGGGCCTCGGCAAAGTCTCATCCGTTTATCTCCGTGGCACAGAGGCCGAGGAAGTGCTCGTGCTGGTGGACGGGATCCGAATGGGATCGGTGAGCCTGGGCACCACGGCCTTTCAGTACCTCCCCGTCGATCAGATCGATCATGTCGAGATCGTGCGCGGACCCCGTTCGAGCATGTACGGCTCCGAGGCCATCGGAGGCGTCATCCAGATCTTCACGCGCCGTCCAGCGGATGGATTCCGTTCCGAAGCGAACGCTGCGACCGGAAGCCATTCGACGCAGAGCTACGCCGGCGCGCTTTCAGGCCAGGCAGAGCGGCTCGGCTACAGCGTTTCGGCGAGCTATCTCGGCAGCGATGGCTACCCGAACTGCCGCGGCGTCCCCTATCCACCCGGCGGCGGCTGCTATGTGCTCGACCCGACGCCCGACGGCTATCACAACGCATCGGAATCGACGCGCCTCAGGTATGAGCTTTCCGATGAGGCGGACGTTGAGGCCTCGGCGCTCCGCGCGCAGGGCCAAACTCGTTACGCGGGACTTGCGAGCAATCACGAGGACTTCCTCCAGCAGGCCGCATCCGTCGGCGCACACTGGTCGCCCGCCGCCACGCTGAGACTCACGGCTCTGGTCGGTCAATCGCGGGATGAGGCGCAGGAAAGCCTCAATCTCGTGACCACGCCCGGCTCGCGCTTCGACACCACGCGCGACAGCGCGTCGGTGCAAGCCGACTGGCAACTCGCCGCCCGGCAGCTTCTCAGTCTGGGCTCCGATTATCTTCGCGACCAACTCTCGAGTGATACCCCGTTTCCGGTCACTGCGCGCCGGATCGTCGGCGCTTTCGGCATCTATCAGGGAGCGCTCGGGCGGCAGCAGTGGTCAGTCAGCGCGCGCCACGATCGAAATCAGCAGTTCGGGGAGCGCTCGACCGGCAGCCTCGCCTGGGGCTTCCGCTTCGACCGGGGGCCGAAGCTCCTGGTCTCGTACGGAAGCGCGTTTCGAGCGCCGAGCTTCGACGATCTCTACTTCCCGGGCTTCGGGAATCCGGCACTGCGTCCGGAGACCTCGCGCACGGCCGAAGTCGGTCTCGAGCAGCGCTTTGCCGCCAGCGCCTGGTCGCTGCACGCGTTCGATACACGCGTGCACGAACTGATCGGCTTCGATTCGAACTTCATTGCCGCCAACACGGACGCGGCGCGCATCCGCGGCGTCGAGGCTGAGGGCGCGAGGACGCTCGGCGCCTGGCATGCGGCCTACACCCTGGGCTGGCTCGATCCCCGCAACCGCACACCAGGCTCTCCCAACTACGGCAACCTCCTGCCGGGACGCGCGCAGGCAACCGCACGCCTCGAGTTGGCGCACGAGAGCGCCCGGCTACTCATCGCCGGGCGGGTGAACGTGGCGGGCCCGCGCTTCGATGATCTCGCCAACGCAGCGCCGCTCGGGGGCTACAGCACCGTCGACCTCCTCGTCGAATGGCGTCCCACGCGCCGCTTGAGCGTGCAGGCCAAGGCCGCAAACCTCACCGACCGCCGGTACGAGCTCACCTTGTACTACCCGCAGGATCGTCGCAATTACCTGCTGACCGTCCGCTACCACGGTATCGCGCCCGGAGACACCCCATGAACACCGGAACTCACCTCAACAACCTGATGCTCAGGGCGCTGAGCGCGGCCGCCGATAGCCGCTTTCTGAATCGCCGCGACGCCCTGGGCGCGTTCGGACTCGTCTGGGCGATGGTGCTCACGCGGGCCGGCCAGAGCGCTTCACATCCGCTCCCGGACGCCTCTGTTGCCGTCTTCTTTCTCCTCGGCCTCTTCAACCGATCCGCTCTCTGGCTCCCGATCGCCCTGATTCTCGCGGCCGCCGTCGATGCCTGGGTGGTGACGGGCGATATCAATGCCTACTGCACGACGCCCGCCTCCCTCTTTCTCATTCCGACCTACGCGACGGTGTGGCTCGCCGGGCGCTTCGCGCGCAAGCGCCGCCCAACCGCAGTCCTGACTACCGCCGGGCTAGCCGCAGGGGTGGCGTTTCTCATGTCGAGCGGGAGCTTCTATTTTCTCTCCGGTCAATTCCCCGATCTGCCTCTCGCCGAATACTCGCGCCAGGTGCTGATCCGCTATCTCCCGCCCTACGTTGCGCACTGCCTCCTGTACGTCGCGGCGGCCGTGGTGGTCTCACAGGCTGCCAAGTGGCTGCGCCCCGCCGCAGTGACCCGCCGGCGCGAACTCGCGGCACACGCCTGACGCGCAGCACGACGCCGATGACTCGCCGCACGCTCATACTCGGGGGCGTTCGCTCGGGAAAGAGCCTCTATGCGGAGAGTCTCGCCCGCGCGGACGGGCGAGAGGTCACGGTGGTCGCGACCGCGACGGCCGGCGATGCCGAGATGGCCGCGCGGATTGCGGCGCACCGCGCTCGTCGCCCCCCGGCCTGGTCGGTCATCGAAACGCCCGTCCGCCTGGCGGAGACACTGCGGCAGACCTGCCGCCCGGAGCGGGTCGTGATCGTCGACTGCCTGACCCTCTGGATCAGCAATCTCCTCTGTGCCGCTGACGAGGCGCTCGCGGACCGCGAAACGCAGGCGCTGTGCGCGAGGCTCCCGGAGCTGCCCGGCGGCCTGATTCTCGTGAGCAACGAGACCTCCCTCGGCATCGTGCCCGTCGGCGCGCTCACCCGGCGCTACCTCGACTGCGCCGGCGCGCTGCACCGTCGGGTCGCTGCCGAAATGGACCGGGTGGTTCTGCTCGTCGCGGGATTGCCCCTCACGCTCAAGGGATCGTCATGACCGCTACTATCGTTCCCGCCGACGGCCCAAGCCGCGCGCTCGCGCTCGAGCGGCTCGACTCCCTCACCAAGCCTCTCGGCTCCCTGGGGCGGCTCGAGGCGCTGGCTGCCCAGCTCTGCGCGATCCAGGGGACCGTCTCTCCACGCCTGTCGGCTCCGCACGCGCTGGTGTTCGCCGGCGATCACGGCATCGCGCGTCGTGGCGTGAGCGCCTACCCGCCGGAGGTGACCGCCCAGATGGTCGCGAATTTCGTGCGGGGCGGAGCCGCAATCAGCGTCCTGGCACGGCGCGAGGGGTTCTCGCTCACGGTAGTCGATGCCGGCGTCGATGCGCACATCGCGCCGGATCCGCGCCTGATCGATGCCAAGGTGCGCCGCGGGACGCGTGACTTCGGCTTCGAGTCGGCCATGACGCCCGCCGAATGCCGTGAGGCGCTGGCACGCGCCGAGCGCATCGTGGATGGGATCGCCGCCCGAGGCAGCAACACGTTGGTCCTGGGCGAGATGGGTATCGGCAACACGGCGTCCGCTTCGGTGCTGATGCACGGACTGACGCGGCTGGCGCTCCCGGACTGCGTGGGTCGCGGCACGGGCCTGGACGATCGGGGCCTGGCGCGCAAGGTCGAGCTGCTCAGCGCGGCTTGCGCCCGATGCGCACCGCCCGGCGAGCCCCTTGAGCTGCTGACGGAATTCGGCGGCTACGAGATCGCGATGCTGGTCGGCGCGGCGCGCGCGGCGGCGCGGGCGCGGATGGTCGTTCTGGTGGACGGGTTCACCGTCACCGTGGCGGTGCTGCTCGCGTCCCGCATGGCGCCCGAGCTCCTCGGCTACTGCGTTTTCGGTCACTGCTCGGCGGAACGGGCGCATCGCGCCTTGCTCCAGATCATGCAGGTGCAGCCCGTCCTGGACCTCGACATGCGTCTCGGGGAAGGGAGCGGCGCGGCCCTGGCACTCTACGTGCTGCGCGCGGCGCTCGCGCTCTACTCCGATATGGCGACGTTCGAGCAGGCGGGCGTGAGCGAGCGCAGCGCATGAGCGCCGCCAAGCTCCCAGCGCTCTGTTCCTGGAGCGGAGGCAAGGACTCCTGTCTCGCCTTGCACCTGGCCCTCGAGTCGGGAATCCCCGTGACGCGTCTCCTCACCGTGTTCGAGCCGGACGCCGATCGCAGCCGCTCGCACGCCCTGCCACTCGAGCTGCTGGCCGATCAAGCCGCCGCGCTCGGACTCGAGCTGCGCTCGCCACGGGCCGATTGGGCGACCTACGAGCGCGTGTTCGTCGAGGAGCTCGAGCACGCCCGCGAGGCCGGGATCGGACAGGCAATCTTCGGCGACATCGACCTGTTGCCGCATCGCGAATGGGAGGAGAAGGTCTGCCGGCGGGCGGGCCTCGCGGCGCGACTGCCGCTCTGGAACTGGGCCCGCGAGCGTGTCGTCGCGGAGATTCTCGCCCGCGGAATGAAGGCGATCTGCGTGTGCATCAATACCCGCTTCCTTCCCGAGGAGTTTTGCGGCCGGGCGTACGATGAGACGTTCATTCGCGATCTGCCGGGCGGAGTGGACGCCTGCGGTGAGAACGGCGAGTTCCACACGTTCGTCACGCACGCCCCGAGGTTCACCCGACCGGTCGACGTTCGCGTGAGGACACGTCGCCGCTACGTCGGCCCGCCCGAGTACGGAAGCGAGGTCTACTGGTTTGCAGACCTCGAGCGCGCCTGACATGGAGGCGGCATTCGAAGCGCTGCGCGGGGCTCTCGGCCGGGAGAGGCTCCGCCTGCTTGCAGCGGTTCAATACTTCACGCGCTTGCGAGTCCCGGGTCGCACCGGCCATGCGCAAGAGACTCTCGAAGGAGCCATCCGTTACCTGCCTCTGATTGGCGCCTTCGTCGGAGCCGCCGGGGCGGCGATCTACCTGTTGGTACGCGCCGTGCTTCCCGCGGGCGTTGCAGTCGCGCTCAGCATGGCCGCCACGGTGATCATCACGGGGGCCTTGCACGAGGATGGCCTCGCGGATGCCGCCGACGGACTCGGAGGAGGATTGAGCCGCGAGCGCGTACTCGCGATCATGAAGGACCCGCACGTCGGAGCCTTCGGCGCAACGAGCCTGATGCTCGCGCTCCTCCTGAAGTTCAACCTCCTGCTCGCCGTGCCGACGAGCCGGATTCCCGCGATGCTGATCGCCGCTCATGCATTGAGCCGGCTCGCCGCCGTCGGGGTCCTGATGACGCTCCCGTACGTCCGGGACGAGGAGCGCTCACGCGCGAAGCCGCTGGTCACCGCCACCTCGGGCGCCTCGCTCGTCGTCGCGGTCGTCACAGGCCTTGCCCCTCTCGCTCTCGTGGGAAAGCCAGCCCTCACGGGCGCGGGCTGCGTCGTGGTGGCGAGCCTTGTCTGGCGCGCCTACCTGCAAGGTCGATTAGGCGGTTACTCGGGAGACTGCCTCGGCGCCGCTCAGCAACTCAGCGAGATCGCGTTCTACGTGGGAGCCGACGCCTCGGCCTTTCCGCACTAGCGGTACCAGCAGGCAACATCGGGTGGACAGCGTCACTTCCGCCGGCGTCGGAAAAGCACGTACGCGAGCAGCGTGACGCCGATCGAAATGGTGCTGGTCCAAACTTCCGCGCGGTGCGAGGGCGTCAGCGCCATCGCGATCAGCACCAGCACCATCGCCGCGATCGCCAGGTAGCTCAGCCACGGAAACAGCCACATCGGCAGCGCCGGTGCGGGTCCGCCGGCCCTTTCCCGCGCGCGCCGCGACCGCACCTGCGACACGGCGATCGCGAGATAAATCACCGCAATGATCGCTCCGGAGGCATTCACGAGGAAGGCAAAGACCACGCTCGGCGAGAGGATCGCGGCGATCACGCCCGCGAATCCCACCGCGCCCGCGAGCAGCACCGCCCGCGCGGGCACCTGGCGGCGGTTGGTCCGCACCAGCCAGCGCGGCGCATCGCCACGACTGGCGAGGACGAACAGCACGCGCGAAGCGACGTAGAAAGCCGAATTGAGGCACGACAGCACGGCAGTGAGGATCACCGCCGCCATGAACTCACTTGCGTACGGGAAGTGGATCTCGTCCAGCGCGAGAGTGAACGGCGACTGACCGGCCACCACACGGTTCCACGGAACCGTGGACACGATCACGAAGACCGAGCCGACGTAGAACATCAAAATGCGGCTGATGATGGTCGAGGTCATCCTCGCGACAGCGCGTGCGGGCTCGGGCGATTCCGCCGCGGCGATCGTGACCACCTCGGAGCCCATCATCGACCAGATGACCGTGACCACGGAGGCCAGCACCGCAAACGCCCCCTGCGGCGCAAACCCTCCGTGAGCGACGAGATTCGAGAACGTCGGCCCACTCGGCGAGCGATAGCCGCAGGCGTAGGCGCCGACGAAGACGATGAAGGAGATGATGGCCGCTACCTTGATGGACGAAAACCAGAATTCGAACTCGCCGTAGGCGCGCACCGACATGAGATTAACCCACGTCATGAGCGCCATCAGCGCCAGTCCGACCTCCCACCGCGGCAACGGCAGCCAGTGCTCGATGATCCCGGCTCCGGCGATCGCCTCGACCGGGATCACGACCACCCAGAAGTACCAGTAGAGCCAGCCGACCGAGAATCCGGCCCAGTTGCCGAGCGCCGCCCGGGTGAACTCCGTGAACGAGCGCACCT